>UMHL01009938.1_pt1 | contig 51956 bp, 34 predicted proteins | sample 1965551 | NCBI WGS metagenome assembly UMHL01 (sample SAMEA4836100, study PRJEB28245) | human gut metagenome | biome: gut microbiome; material: fecal sample | place: Denmark | collected 2008 | reverse complement strand
TTTGATTATTGGAATACGAGTTCGGATTCCTGCACAAGAAACGATTCTTCCTGCCATTCAGCAGCAGGAACAGATATTGAAGCGCAATCCTGAAGATATGAGAGCCTTGAAAGAATTATGTTTTCTTTATTTGCATAAGGCCGATTATCATAAAGCCATAGAATATGGGGAAAGACTGTTTAAGATAGGATATGAAAAGCAAGATTATAAGTTTGGTATTCTTTATGCACATATTGGATTGGGGCAGGCATATATTATGTTGGGAGATAGTACTGCAATAAATCATCTTGGGCAAGCTAAGCTATTGGCCGAAAGTGAGAAGAACGATTCTGCTTTATGTTCTATATATAATGGGATGGGACTTTATGCCAGCAATATTCATAAGGATTATTATTCAGCATTGCACTATTTCTTTGAAGGGATAGAAGCCGCTCACCGATGCCATTATAAAGAATTGGAAGCTATTCTGCTTGGTAATATTTCCAGTGTGTATTTTTTGAAAGATGACTCGGCCGGACTTACTTATTCTTTACAGATTTATGAGTTAGGGCATCAGTTAAATTCTGCTTATCTTATCTTTATTGGAGCCTTGGATGCATCTTATATGTATTATTTGCTTCATGAATATGATAAGGCTTTACCTTATATACAAGAAGCTGAATTTATAATGAAGCAGAATGAATATTATAATCAAGGAAATGTATATGCTATTTATGGGATGATTGAGTTTGCAAAAGGCAATCGGGATCAGGCCGTAGAATATTATAAAAAGGGACTGTCCTTAAATGATATTAATCAGACCTCCTATAAGGTATTGTTGTTGAATGAATATGCCAAAGCTCTGGCAGAAGAAGGTAGAAACAAGGAGGCTATAGATTTGCTTTTTCAGGCTTTGTCTTATACAAAGGAGGAAAATTGTGAAATTCATCGTAATAAAGTGATAACCACTTTATCGGCTTGTTATGAGAATATGGGTCAATATGTGGAGGCATTGACCTGGCAACGTAAGCTTCAGCAGGAAACTGATAGTATTTTTAATACGGATAAAGAAAAAGTCTTGAGTGAACTTCGTATTAAATATGATACGGAGCATCAGGCAAATGAGATTAAAAAGGGTAAGCTGGCTTTGCTGCAAAAGGAAAAGAAGGAGCAGGCTTTAATGGGTACTTTGGTCATTATTTTGTTGGTAGTGTTTGCTTTGTGGTATCGTTATAAACGGCAAAATCAGTTGTATACCCGTATCGTTTGTCAGCATCAGGAAGCTATCCGAAAAGAACAGCAGTTAAGAGAAGTCATTACTTCACTGCGAGCACAACAGGAGAGTGTTTCTGCATCGTCTCCAATGAGTGAAAAATACGCTGCTTCTTCACTGACAAATGAGAAGAAGAATTCATTGTTTCAGCGTCTGGAAAAGCTTATGCAGGAAGATGCGGTGTATAAAGAGAATTTTTTGACGAAGGAACGTGTGGCTGATTTATTAGGTACTAACCGGACTTATTTGTCACAAGTCATCAATGAACAAACTCAACAGAATTTTACTCAATATATTAATAATTATCGAATTAATGAAGCTATTCGCTTATTGAGTGATCCGGAAACAGATCTTCCCCTTAAGGCTGTAGCGGCAGAAGTAGGGTTTAATTCAATGAGTACGTTTTACAAAATATTCCAGAATACGGTAGGAGTTCCTCCCAAACAATACCGTAACAAGGTAATGTCTATGCATAAGAATGCATGATGCTGTCTTTTTATAACAAAATGTTGTCCTAATGTAACAATTGTCGAACTTGGATTCGTCTTTATTGTTAAAGTTATATCTTTTTTTTACATTTTTGCAATGAGAGAATCGTAAAAATGTCTGAGGACATAAGTCTATAACCTCTAAAAAAGATGTAAGTATGGAAAAAAACGTATTGCACGACATTCGGCTCAAAATGGAATTTTTGCTACTGTGTGCTATGCTGGTCTTGTCTGTCTCTCCAGCTTATGCTCAGAGAAGCCGTACCATTCATGGCATTGTAGTCGATGAAAACAAGGAACCCCTTCCTGCAGCTCATGTCAAACAGGTGAATGATGACCCTAAAGGATCGATTGTAGCGGTCATTACGGATATACAAGGGCATTTCACTTTGACACTTCCGTATGGCACGAAGGAAATTGAGGCTTCTTATTTGGGATATACATCTCAACGCATTAAGCTGACGGCAACTAATGATTATTACATTGCTCTTCAACCTTCTACAGAACTGCTCGACGAGGTAGTAGTGACAGGTTATCAGACTATTTCAAAAGAGCGTGCCACAGGGGCATTTTCAAAAGTAGATGCCAAGAAATTGGAAACACAGCGTTTGAGCGATATGGGTTCTATGCTCGAAGGACGTGTGGCAGGATACAGTGATGGCAAGATTCGTGGAGTTACGTCCATGAATGGATTGACTACTCCGTTGTATGTGATTGACGGATTTCCTGTGGAAAAGACTACGAACGACGGCTATGGAAACTGGATTGAGAGTGTACCCGATTTGAATATGGAAGATATAGAAAGCATCACTGTCTTAAAGGATGCTGCAGCTACTTCTATTTATGGAGCACGTGCAGCGAATGGAGTAGTGGTGATTACTACCAAACGGGCTAAGAAAGATGAACTGAATGTTTCTTTTTCGGCCACTCTTACAGTACAGCCGTACGACACGTATGCAGATAAATATCTGGCCGGGTCTTCTACTATGGTAGAGTTGGAGCGTGAATGGGCCAGACAGAATCCGCATTTGAGTGGAGATAATGTACAAAGCTATGCCCAGACGGTGCTGGATGATATGTCTTATTCTTCACTTGGCATACGGAATATCTTGAATTATTATGCGGGACACATCTCTCGTGATCAGATGGAGAGTAATCTGACGAATTTGGCTTCACAAGGTTATCGGTATTATCGGGATATAGAAAAATACGGTAAGCGTAATCCTTTTTCACAGCAATATAATCTGAATATCGGTAAAGGTACCGAAAAGAACACTTTTAATGCGTCTGTTTCCTATCGTAACAATCAGCTGGAGGATAAGTATTCAGAGAATAGAACCATTGGCATCAATTTGCAGAATTCTACGAAGATGACTTCTTGGCTTACCTTGGATGTAGGTACATATTTGAACTATGGGAAAGGTACTACGCAGTCATTTAACCTTTTCTCACCGGGGTATACTTATATGCCGTACAATGGGCTGGTAAATGGTGACGGTACGTATTACACCAATACAGAAGAGGAACGTTATAGTTTGTACAACTTGAATTTGCTGCATAACAACGGATTGTACAATCTGGATATTACTCCTTTAGATGAAATAAAAATGAACCAGACTAAGAACCGTGATTTCAGCAACCGAACATTTGCTCGTTTGACATTCAAATTTACCGACTGGTTGAAGTATACAGCTTCTTTTCAGTATGAATATGCGGAATATAAGACAGAACAGCTGAAAAGCAAGGATTCTTACGAAGTACGTAATAAAGTGAATACATTCTCAACTTCCAATAATGATGGAACATCCACTTTTGCTTTGCCGTATGGAAATATCTTTTTCACTTCTTCCAATACAACACATGCGTATAATTTCCGTCAGCAGTTGGATTTCAATAAAACATTTGCGGATGTACATGATGTAACTATGATTTTAGGTACTGAAACACGGGAAAATAAGCTGGAATATAATGATCGTACGCTTTATAATTATGATCCTCAGTTGCTTACGTATAGCTTGATTGATGCGGGAGCGTTGAGTAATTTCCGTGGACAATGGGGATATGCATCATTCGGACAGCAGAATTTTGCTTATATCCGTGAACTGATTAACCGCTATGTGTCTGTGTATAGTAACGCAGCTTATACATACGATGGAAAATATATGGTAAGCGGTAGTATTCGCTGGGATAAAACCAATCTGTTTTCTACGGGTTCCAAATATCAGAAACGTCCTATTTGGTCGGTAGGAGCAGGATGGAATATAGATAAAGAAAAGTTCTTCCATGTATCGTGGGTGAATATGCTAAAATTGCGTGCAAGTTATGGTATCGGAGGTAATATTGCCAAAAACTCTGCTCCTTATATGATTGCTTACTATAGTAACAATAATCAGGTAGGAGGTATCCAGGGAACTATTTCAAGTCGTCCAAATCCGAACTTGCGTTGGGAAAAGACCACTACATTGAATGTGGGAGTAGATTTTGCCTTGTTGGGAAATCGATTGAATGGTTCTATTGAATATTATAACAAACGGGGTACAGACTTGCTGGCTAACACGAACGGAGTTCCTACAGAAGGATGGGGATACAGCACTTATTCCATTAATAACGGGAAAATGACGAATCAGGGATTTGAATTGACCTTGTCAGGTGATGTAATTCGGAATAACGACTGGAATTGGAATATCAGCGGTGTGCTGGGCTACAATAAGAATAAGGTAACTTATATTAATGTAGAAGCTCCTGTGTCGTATCTGGTAATTGATTATCCGACGGCTTATCCTCGGGTTGGAAATCCGTACAATGCGATTTATGGATACCAGTGGGCTGGATTGAGTGCGACAGGTACTCCGCAGGTGTACGATGCGGAAGGAAACTTGTACACTGATATGACACCTACCGAGATTGAAGATTTGGTTTATTTGGGAACTACCGTACCGGTTTACAATGGTTCTATCAATACGAATTTACGTTGGAAAAACTGGGAGCTGGCTGTTCAGTTCTTGTTTGAAGGCGGACACAAGATGCGGAATACCAATGTGGCTTTCATCGGCTCAGGAATGAGTCCTGTAAGCAAAGACATCGAAAACCGTTGGCAGGAACCAGGAGATGAGGCTTATACCAATGTGCCGCGTTACATTTCAACGGAGAGTGAACTGTATAACTATAACTACGAGAACATGTATGCCTATTCCTCCATCAATGTGTTGGATGCCACCAACTGGAGGTTGAGAAACTTGTCACTGACGTATCGCATTCCGGCCAGTGTGTGTCATAAACTGTATGTGAAGAATGCACGCATTATGTTGGGTATGGAAAATGTGTTTATGGTGGCCAAGAGCAGCAATGCCAAATACTTGCTGGGCGGTTATGCCAAACCTAACTACTTGTGTGGTGTGTATTTGAATTTCTAACCTCGATTATTATAGTATGAAACGTATGAATAAGATATTATACTTTGGAGCTGCGCTGGTTTGCCTGTTGCTCAGCTCATGCAATGATTATTTGAATATAGCGCCGAAGGGGAACAAGATTCCTACCACCCTGGAAGATTTTGAAGCCTTGCTGCGTGACCAGTATACCATCGGCCGGACTCCTGTGACTAATGCGTTGTATTTGTTGAATGATATCTATCTGACCAATTCGCAGGTGAATACGCCAAGCTTGAGCCGTGCCAATTATATGTGGGACGAATCGGCCGACCGCATTGTGCTGAATAATTCCGATGAAGGAACTTACTATGTGCTTTATGGTGCCATCTCCAGTTGCAATCTGATTGTAGAGAATGTGCCGACTGCTACGGAAGCAACAGATGCCGAACGGAACGAGGTGATGGCGTATGCCAAGGTGATACGTGCGCTTTGCTACGATGTGCTGGTCAATTATTATGCCGATACGTATGATGCGGCAACGGCTGCCGAGAAGCGCAGTGTACCCCTTATTACCAGTGCCGATATTGATGCGCCTTACACGCAGGTGTCCATTCAGGATATGTATGATTTCATTATCCAAGATGTAAAGGAGGCTATTGAAATGGGCTTACCGGCCCAGTCCATGACGGCCATTCATCCCAATTTGGGTGCGGGGTATGCGTTGCTGGCCCGTGTGTACCTGCAGATGCAGAACTACAGTGAGGCTTTGCGTTATGCCAACTTAGCTTTGGAACAGAATGACCAGCTTTACGACTGGAACGCATTCTATGAAGAACATAAGACTGCCCTTGATGATCCGGACAATTATGACAAGATTGCCACTCCTATGCAGTATGATTATGTAGAGAACTATTATCTGCGCCTCGGAGAACAGTCTGTGTATGACAGCTATGAGAAGAACATCCCGGTGGAAAGAGCGGCACGTTTCGAAGAAGGGGATGCCCGTTTCCTGTCACGTTGGAAGCTGAAAACAGATAATAATGATACGTATTACAAGGCGCTGGAGTCGGGCTATTTCAATCATGGAGGACTGACCACCTGTGAGGTGTATCTTATCAAGGCAGAGTGTCAGGCACGGTTGGCCGAAGGCAACGATTATTCCGAAGCAATGAATACGCTGAATGCCGTGCGGATTACCCGTATCCGTTCAGAAGTCTATTGTCCGGCTGAGGCTTCCACTTTGGAAGAGGCGCTGTCACTGATTCGCCGCACCAAAGACAATGAACTGATTTTCTCTATTGTGCCTTTTGCGGATGCCCGCCGGTATAATCAGGAAGGTACGTATGCCCGGACTTTGACTAAAACTTATGAGGGGCAGGAATATTCTTTGAGCCCTACGTCTCATTTGTGGACTATGCCTTTCCCGGCTGGGGCACTCAATAATCCCGGAAATGGAACAATTGAACAAAATGTAATTAAATAAAATCGAATTATGAAAATGAAGAATTTCTCTTGTATGGCCATTATGGGGTTGATGGCAGCGGCATGTACCAGCCAGCCTGCAGTAGATGGCTATGTGTTAAAAGGTAATATTGAAGGCTTGCCCGACGGCACGCATGTGCAGTTGGTACCGGTAAGCCATGACAGTGAATTGCCTTTTGCCGATACGACAGTAGTTAACGGGCAGTTTGTGTTTACAGGAAAAATGGAAGAGCCGAGAGCTTTTCATTTATTGGTGAAAGATGCGTATGGTTCGCGTAATCTTATGTTGGAAAATGCCCAGATGGAGGTTACGGGAAAGCTGGTGGCCAAGAAGGAATCTGACGGAGGAGTTTCCTATAATCTGTCTTCTTTGTCGGTAAAGGGTTCTCCGCTGAGTGCGCGTTATGATTCGTTATTGTCTGCGCGGACGTATCTGGACTCGTTATATGCCTTTAATGCCCGTAAATTTGCTGCTTTTGACAGTCTGATGATGGCTGCTTATAAATCAAAGGATCAGGCGAAAATTAAGGAACTTCGGCAGAGTGAGGATGGTAAAGCCAGGGCAGCTGCCGATAAGGTATTTTTTACTACGGTAGATTCACTGTATCATCAGGTCGTCATGGCGAACAAGGATTCATTCTGGGGGCCATTGATGATGATTTCATTTACCAGCTATTTGAGTGAGGATATGAAACCTTGGTATGAAGCATTGTCTTCTGCTGCCAAGGAGTCGTACTACGGGCAGAAGGTAAAAGAAGAGCTTTATCCGGCAGGTAAAGAAGGTACGGTAGTGCCCGATTTCAAGGTTAAAGATAAATCAGGAAAGGAAGTAGCCCTTTCCACATTGCGACAAGGAAAAAAATATGTATTGATTGATTTTTGGGCTTCCTGGTGCAACCCGTGTCGGAAAGAGATTCCGAACCTGAAGAAGCTGTATGCACAATATAGCGAAAAAGGTTTTGAGATTGTAAGTATTTCTATCGATCAAAAGAAGGCTGATTGGGAGAAAGCTTTGAAAGAAGAGGGGCTTCCCTGGCCGAACTTTTTGGATGAGACAGGAGTCGCTGCACTCTATAAGGTGAAATTTGTACCTACAATGTATCTGATTAATGCAGACGGTGTGATGGTTGGTGAAAATTTGCGAGGTGAGGCTTTAGCTGAGAAATTGAAGGAACTTTTCCAATAAGAGTTGAACGAAGCGGGAAACACCGATTCCGGGATAAATCATATAGAAACGGCACATAAATCTGGTTGCTCGGATTTATGTGCCGTTTTTTGTGAGTTTCTTTCAAAGTAACTATCAATTATATAAGAACAGTTGTTTATATAAAAAGAAAGGAGTGCAATAGCACCCCTTCTTTTATACAATTTCGTATATCGGATTATTTCTTACGGTTGGCTTCCACCCACTTGCGGGCATTTACGAAGGCTTCCATCCACGGAGTGATCTGGTCTTCTTCTTTGCGGTCAAGCGGATAGTATGCGTTTTCCCATGGGAAGCAAGCACGTTCCAGGTGAGGCATCATGGCCAGATGACGGCCGTCTTGGCTGGCGATACCGGCTACGCTGTAGTCTGAACCGTTCGGGTTGCCTGGATATTCATCGTATGAATACTTCAGCACTACGTTGTAGTGGTCTTCCGGATAAGGCAATGAGAACTTACCTTCTCCGTGAGCTACCCAGATACCCAGTTTGGAGCCGCTCAGAGAGCCGAACATCACACTGCGGTTCATCGGTACAGTTACACCTAAGAAGGCAGATTCAAACTTGTGAGAATCGTTATGCAGCATCTTGCCCTTCTTCTCGTCTTCCGGAGTAATCAATCCCAGTTCCATCATCAGCTGGCAACCGTTGCAGACACCCAGTGAAAGAGTATCTTCGCGGGCATAGAAGTTGTCGAGGGCTGCTTTGGCTTTCGGGTTGAACAGGAAGCTTCCGGCCCATCCTTTGGCAGAACCCAATACGTCGGAGTTGGAGAATCCACCGCAGTAAACTACCATGTTGATGTCTTCCAGTGTCTCACGTCCGCTGACCAGGTCGGTCATGGTCACGTCTTTCACGTCGAAGCCGGCCAAGTACAGCATGTAAGCCATTTCACGTTCACCGTTGGTTCCCTTTTCACGGATGATGGCTGCCTTGATGCCGCTCGGTGTGCGACGGTTCGGGTCGAGACCGAACTGTGACAGCTTGCCGGTGAATGACTTGTCGAATACAAATTCCAGCGGTTGCTGCTTGTAGTTTTCGAAACGTTTCTTGGCACAGCCGTTCATGCTCTGCTTGCGGTCGAGCAGGTAAGAAGTAGAATACCATACATCACGCAAGTAGTCGATACCGAACTGGTAAGTTGCATCGTGCAGAGTTGCCAGGATGTGACGTTCTTCGGTCGGTACACCAATCTTCACGTAACCTACACCGGCATCTTCCAGAATCTTCTTGACTTCTGCCTTGTGCTTGTCGGCTACCTGAATCACTACACCCGGGTTTTCAGCAAACAGAATCTTCACGATGTCGTCGCACTTGATCTTGTCGAGGTTGATTTCCATACCGCCGTCCACGTTGGCAAAGCACATTTCCAGCAGGGTAGTAATCAGACCACCGGCAGAGATATCGTGTCCGGCCAGAATCAAGCCCTTGTTGACCAGTTCCTGAACAGCCAGGAATGCATCGCGGAAGTATTCCGGATTCTGTACGGTCGGCACGTCGTCGCCCACCTTGTTGAGTGACTGTGCAAAGGCAGAACCACCCAGACGGAGCTGGTCGAAGCTGAAGTCGATATGATAGAAGGTTGATTTTGGTTTGTTGACCATGACCGGAGAAACCACTTTCTTCACGTCGGATACTTCACCACCGGCAGAAACGATGACGGTTCCCGGGCTGATGATTTTTTCTCCGTTCGGATATTTCTGTGTCATGGACAGAGAGTCCTTACCGGTCGGTACGTTGATTTGCAGTTCGCAGCAGAAATCAGACAATGCTTTCACAGCCTTGTACAGACGGGCATCTTCCCCTTCCTGTGAACGGCAAGGCCACATCCAGTTGGCTGACAAAGAAATGCTGTCCATGCCGTCGGCCATCGGAGCCCATACCAAGTTGGTCAGTGCTTCGGATACAGCCAGTACAGAACCTGCTTCCGGATTAGCCAAGGCAGCCTGCGGAGCGTGTCCCAGTGCGGTAGCGATACCTTTTTCACCACGGTAGTCGAGAGCAACCACACCACAGTCGCTCAACGGCAACTGCAATTCACCCTGACACTGCTGGCGGGCAATCTTACCTGTTACGGAGCGGTCTACTTTGTTGGTCAACCAATCCTTGCAGGCTACAGCTTCCAGCTGCAGTACGCGGCGCAAATATTCATTCAGTTTGGTGACATCGTAGGAAACGTTTTCATAGTGACGTTCTACAGTCTTGTCCACCATATAAGTTTTCGGAGAAGAACCGAACATCTGGTCTACGGCCAGGTCGAACGGACGTACGCCGTCAGCCTGTTCGAAGGCAAAACGATGGTCACCGGTAGTTTCACCTACCACGTACATCGGTGCACGTTCGCGTTCTGCAATCTTGTGTACATGTTCGATGGCTTTTTCGTCAATCAGCAAGCCCATACGTTCCTGTGATTCGTTGGCGATGATTTCCTTGGCGGAAAGTGTTTCGTCGCCGATAGGCAGCTTGTCCATGTGAATCAGACCACCGCAGTCTTCCACCAGCTCAGACAGACAGTTTACGTGTCCAGCAGAACCGTGGTCGTGGATAGATACAATCGGGTTTTCGTCTTCTTCGCACAATGCACGTACCACGTTGTAAGCACGTTTCTGCATTTCTGCATTGGCACGCTGGATAGCGTTCAGCTCGATGCCTGAAGAGTAACGTCCTGTTTCTACAGAAGAAACGGAACCACCACCCAGACCGATGCGGTAGTTGTCACCACCCATGACTACGACCTTGTTTCCTGCCTCGGGGCTACCCTTCAGACAGTCGCGCTGTGTGCCGTAACCCACACCACCTGCCAGCATGATAACCTTGTCGTAAGCATATTTTTCGTTGTTTTCTTCGTGTTCGAAAGTCAGAACAGAACCACAAATCAGCGGCTGTCCGAATTTATTACCAAAGTCAGAAGCACCGTTTGATGCCTTGATCAGAATCTGTTCCGGAGTCTGGTACAACCATTTGCGCACCGGCAGAATGTTTTCCCAATCGCGTCCTTCGTCTGTACGCGGATAAGAAGTCATGTATACGGCAGTTCCGGCAATCGGCCATGAACCTTTACCACCACCCATACGGTCGCGGATTTCACCACCTGTACCGGTAGACGCACCGTTGAACGGTTCTACGGTAGTCGGGAAGTTGTGTGTTTCCGCTTTCAGAGAGATGACGGTCTTGATATCTTTAATAATGAAGTAATCAGAAGTAGAGTGATCGGCCGGAGCGAATTGTTCTACCACCGGACCTTCGGCAAAAGCTACGTTGTCTTTGTAAGCCGAGATAATTTTGTTAGGATTTTCCTGTGTAGTTTTCTTGATCATCTGGAACAGAGAAGACTCCATTTCCTGTCCGTCGATGATGAATGTACCACCGAAAATTTTGTGGCGGCAGTGTTCAGAGTTAATCTGTGCGAAACCGAATACTTCCGAGTCAGTCAGTTTGCGGCCCAGGTCTTTTTCTACCTTCATCAGGTAGTCCATTTCTTCGCGTGACAGCGCCAGACCTTCCTTTTCGTTGTATTCTTCCAGGTTTTCGATGTATATGATAGGCTGCGGTTTGATGTCTACCGTGAAAATTTCCTGATCCAGTCCGTGATACATACGTTGCAGCATCGGGTCGTGGTCGGCGTTTTCATCTTTCACCGGGAAGTATTCCTCGATACGACGGATACCGTTGAGACCCATGTTCTGGGTGATTTCAACCGCATTTGTACTCCATGGAGTAATCATTTCACGGCGTGGGCCGATGAACCATCCTTTCAGGTTGTCTTCGTTTTCCACAGTGGCATCGCTGTACAGCCAGCATAGTTTCTTGACGTCTTCAGCATTCAGTTCCTGATTGCATTCCGTGGCAATCACACTGTTTGTGGGTGTTCTGAAAAATAGAATCATAGCACTTGTATGTTATAATGAATATTCAATGCGCTTTAAAAGTGGTACAAAGGTAGAGAAAATCCTCGGAATTACGAAGAAAAATAAAAGTTATCACAGAATATGCCTATCTTTGTACCTTAAATCAAAAAACTCTTTCTATTTATGTGGTTACAATTACTGTTTGTGTTACTGGCAATTATTGTCGGAGCGCGTGTAGGCGGCATCGGTCTGGGAGTCTTTGGAGGCTTGGGACTGGCCGTACTTACCTTTATCTTTGGTCTTGAACCCACCACTCCCCCTATTGATGTGATGCTGATGATTGTGGCAGTGATTGCAGCTGCCGGTTGCATGCAGGCTGCCGGAGGATTGGATTTGATGGTGAAATGGGCAGAGAAAATCTTGCGTCGCCATCCTCAGCGCATCACGCTGTTGAGTCCGCTGGTGACTTACCTCTTTACCTTCTTTGCCGGAACGGGGCATGTGGCCTATTCCGTACTTCCGGTCATTGCCGAAGTGGCTCGTGAAACGGGTATCCGTCCGGAACGCCCGATGGGGATTGCTGTCATTGCTTCCCAGCAGGCTATTACTGCCAGTCCTATTTCTGCGGCTACGGTGGCCCTGTTGAGTATGCTGGCCGGATATGACATTACCTTGTTTGATATTTTGAAGATTTCTATTCCTTGCACCTTGGTAGGCGTACTGGTCGGTGCGCTCTATTCCATGCGGGTAGGCAAGGAGCTGAAAGATGATCCTGTATATCAGGCACGCTTGAAGTCGGGCGAACTGTCGGGTGCCAATTATTGTACGGCTGAGGTGGCCAATCCTGGCAAGGCGCTGACCTCCGTACTGCTGTTTTTAGGAGCCACGGTCGGCATCGTGCTGTTTGGCTCCATCGATAGTCTTCGTCCGTCATTCCAAACCTCTGAGGGGGTAGTGGTGATGCAGATGGCGCACATCATTGAAGTGCTCATGCTGTCGGTAGCTGCACTGATTCTGCTGCTGACCGGTACCAGTGGGATGAAGGCCGCCAAAAGTTCGGTCTTCAATGCGGGTATGCAGGCAGTTGTGGCTATTTTCGGTATTGCGTGGATGGGCGATACCTTTATTTCGGGCAATATTGCCGTCATCAAGGAAAATATATTCGGTCTAGTGACCGATATGCCATGGCTTTTCGGTATTGCGCTTTTTGTCATGTCCATCCTACTGTTCAGTCAGGCAGCAACCATCCGTGCCTTGCTTCCTTTGGGTATGGCGCTGGGCATTTCGCCCTATATGCTGATTGCCCTCTTTCCGGCGGTCAACGGGTATTTTTTCATCCCGAATTATCCGACGGTGGTGGCAGCCATCAATTTTGATACCACGGGTACCACCCGTATCGGAAAATACGTGCTGAACCATTCTTTCATGATGCCAGGACTGATTTCTACCATTGTGGCGGTAGGGCTGGGCATTCTGGCTGTACTCTTTGTGTGATAAAAATTCGCAAACCTCTCTTTGTTGAGGAAAGAGCGGGCTTACCTGTTTTATGTTTCCCTGACTGGAAACGTATGTTTCTCATGGCGGAACCCTACGTTTCCCGACAGGGAAACATACGTTTTTGTGCCGGGAGACGTAAAAAATGCAGAAATGTCTTCCCATTATCCCTGTTAGGGTTTCTGAATTTGTTGTTTTTTCAGATATACTCTTAAGGATAATCGTATAAAAATGTAGGTACTTTCGTAAAAAAGTAGCATCTTTGCAGTATGAATTGGATTGAACAGGTTACTATACTTGATTTGTTGCTGAAGGGATTGATTATCGGCATTGTCGTGTCTGCTCCTTTGGGACCGGTCGGTGTGCTCTGTATTCAGCGTACGTTGAACAAAGGGCGCTGGTTTGGTTTCGTGACGGGAGTCGGGGCGGCATTAAGTGATATTTGCTATGCGTTGATTACGGGATACGGAATGAGTTTCATGGACGAACTCATCCTGAAGCATCATATTTTTCTTCAGGTGGTGGGCAGCATCATGTTGCTGGCTTTTGGTATCTATACCTTCCGCAGTAATCCGGTGAAGTCGCTTCGTCCGTCTTCAGGTACGCGCGGAACGTATCTGCACAATTTTGTAACGGCATTTTTTGTCACCCTGTCCAATCCCCTGATTATTTTCCTGTTCATCGGTCTGTTTGCCCGTTTTTCGTTTGTCATGCCGGGCAGTCCCATCGGATTTCAGTTAGTGGGCTATCTGGCCATTATCCTGGGCGCATTGGGCTGGTGGTTCAGCATTACTTATTTTGTCAATAAAGTACGTTCACGATTTAATTTGCGCGGCATCTGGGTGCTCAACCGCATTATTGGTGTCGTGGTTATGATAGCAGCGGTGGTGGGAATCGTCCTGGCCATTGCCGGCAAATCTTTTTCTTGATAGGATATGTATATTTCTCAACAACTTAAAAAAAAGAATATCGCCGAATACCTGCTGTATATGTGGCAGGTGGAGGACTTGATTCGTGCCAACGGCTGCGACATGGAACGCATCCGTAAGAATATCATCGAGCCTTATCCGGCTACTGACGAGCAGAAGAAGGAACTGGCCCGCTGGTATGAAGACTTGATTAACATGATGCAGCAGGAGGGAGTGCTGGAAAAGGGACACGTGCAGATTAACAAGAACATCATCGTCTGGCTGACCGACCTGCACCTGCGTTTGTTGCGTTCGCCTAAATTCCCGTATTACAGTGCGGCGTATTACAAGGTGCTTCCTTTTATTGTGGAACTGCGTGCCAAGGGTGGCGACAAGGACGTGCCTGAACTGGAGACTTGCTTCGATGCCATGTATGGGGTGCTGATGCTGAAATTGCAGAAGAAGGAAATCAGTGAAGAAACCATGAAGGCGGTGAAGGCCATCAGTGACTTGCTGGCGATGCTGGCCGGATATTATATTAAGGATAAGGAAGGCGATTTGGAACTGGATTAAAACATCACAGAAAATGAAAAAGATATTAGTGACGGGAGCCAACGGACAGTTGGGTAATGAAATGCGTCTGCTGGCAGAAGAGCACCGGAATTTTGAGTATTTCTTTACCGATGTGGCGGAGTTGGATATCTGCGACGAGCAGGCGGTAATGGAATTTGTATCGGCTCATCAGATTGATGTGATTGTGAACTGTGCGGCTTATACGGCAGTCGACAAGGCAGAGGACAACGTAGAACTCTGCGACAAACTGAATCATGTGGCTCCGGGCTATCTGGCTAAGGCGGCACAGAGCCGTAACGGCTGGCTGGTGCAGGTGTCTACGGATTATGTGTTCGACGGTACAGCACATATTCCTTATAAGGAAGAAGATACACCGTGTCCGAATTCCGTATATGGCTCTACCAAGCTGGCTGGTGAGCAGGAAGCGTTGAAGCAGTGTCCTAATACGATGGTGATTCGTACGGCATGGCTGTATTCTACGTTTGGCAACAATTTCGTAAAGACCATGATTCGCTTGGGCCAGGAGAAAGAAGCACTGGGAGTTATCTTCGACCAGATTGGTACGCCGACCTATGCACGCGATTTGGCTCAGGCCATTTTTGTGGCTCTGGAGAAGGGTATCGTGCCGGGTATTTATCATTTCAGCAACGAAGGAGTCTGCTCCTGGTATGATTTTACCAAGGCTATCCATCGCCTGGCGGGTATCACCACTTGTCATGTGTCTCCGCTTCACACAGAGGACTATCCTACGAAAGCCTGTCGTCCGCACTATTCTGTGCTCGACAAGACCAAGCTGAAGAAAACCTACGGCGTGGAAGTGCCTTACTGGATGGACAGTCTGGCAGAATGTATTGAAAAATTAAAACAATAAATATGGCAAATCAGGAAATAGCAAGAAGACGAACATTTGCGATTATCGCGCATCCGGATGCCGGTAAGACCTCGTTGACGGAAAAGCTGTTGCTTTTCGGTGGACAGATTCAGGTGGCCGGAGCCGTGAAATCAAATAAGATAAAGAAAACCGCCACGTCCGACTGGATGGACATCGAAAAGCAGCGTGGTATTTCGGTCACTACCTCCGTGATGGAGTTTGACTACCATGACTATAAGATTAATATCCTCGATACACCGGGTCACCAGGATTTTGCCGAAGATACGTATCGTACCTTGACGGCAGTGGACAGTGTAATCATCGTGGTGGACGGAGCGAAGGGTGTGGAAACACAGACCCGTAAGCTGATGGAAGTCTGCCGTATGCGTAACACGCCGGTGATTATCTTCGTCAACAAGATGGACCGTGAGGCTAAGGACCCGTTCGATTTGCTGGATGAACTGGAGGAAGAACTGGTTATCAACGTGCGCCCGCTGACGTGGCCGATTGAGAGTGGTCCGCGCTTCAAGGGTGTGTACAACATCTACGAGCAGAAACTGAACCTTTTTCAGCCTTCCAAGCAGGTGGTGACGGAGAAGGTGGAAGTAGACATCCATACAGAGGACTTGGACAACCATATCGGTACACCGCTGGCTGAAAAGTTGCGCAGTGAGCTGGAGCTGATTGACGGAGTATATCCGGAATTCAACGTAGACGATTACCTGAAAGGAGAATTGGCTCCGGTGTTCTTTGGTTCGGCTTTGAACAACTTCGGTGTGCAGGAATTGCTCGACTGTTTTGTGGAAATTGCGCCAAGTCCGCGTCCGGTGCAGGCAGAAGAACGCGAGGTGCAGCCTGAAGAACCTAAGTTTACCGGCTTTGTGTTCAAGATTACGGCCAACATCGACCCGAACCACCGTTCGTGTGTAGCCTTCTGCAAGGTATGTTCCGGTAAGTTTACCCGTAACACGCCGTACCTGCACGTACGTCATAACAAGACCATGCGCTTTTCTTCACCCACGCAGTTCATGGCACAGCGCAAGACCACAGTAGATGAGGCTTGGGCTGGCGATATTATCGGTTTGCCGGATAACGGTACGTTCAAGATTGGCGATACGCTGACTGAAGGTGAACTATTGCACTTCAAGGGATTGCCGAGCTTCTCTCCGGAAATGTTCAAGTACATCGAGAACGCCGATCCGATGAAGACCAAGCAGTTGAACAAGGGTATCGACCAGTTGATGGACGAAGGTGTGGCACAGCTGTTTGTCAACCAGTTCAACGGACGCAAGATTATCGGTACGGTGGGCCAGTTGCAGTTTGAGGTAATTCAGTACCGTTTGGAGAACGAATACAATGCGAAGTGCCGCTGGGAACCGTTGAGTCTGTATAAAGCCTGCTGGATTGAAAGCGATGATCCGGCTGAACTGGAAGCTTTCAAGAAACGTAAGTATCAGTATATGGCGAAAGACCGTGACGGACGCGATGTGTTCCTGGCCGATAGCGGTTATGTGCTTCAGATGGCACAGATGGATTTTAAGCACATCAAGTTTCATTTCACCAGTGAGTTCTAAGGAAGACATAAGATATAAACATAGAAAAAGGCAGGAAAGTGAACCGCTCTCCTGCCTTTTTTATATCCTTAAATTTGTTTCCTTTGCCAGCTTCCCTTTTTCAGGTAGAGATAGCTCAGCAGGCCGATGGCTCCGGCATACACGTGTTCGGCAAACCAGCATACGGCTACATCCATTTTCAGAAGAAGGATGACCGTGACGATGAAGATCAGATAGCAGGTCAGGGCTACAATTTCCAGCAGGAAAGCAGAGCGGGTGTCACCTGTACCGGATACGGACTGGAAGAAAATGAATCCGGCGCATTGGAGGAGGTAGCTGGAGCAGAGTACCCAGAGGGTGGGGACGGCAGCTTCTACCAGGTCGGGCATGTCGGTATAGATGCGGAGCACATACGTAGGCAGACAGGCTATCAGCAGAATAACGGGCCAGACAATGCAGGTGCAGAGTCGCACGTGCTGCCGGATGGTGGGCATGACGTGGCGGGCTTCTCCACTGCCAATCAGGTTGCTGACCAGGGAACTGCAGGTGGAGGCAAAGGCTGTGATGGTCATGAACGGGATACTTGATACGTTACGTACAATGTTGGTGATGGCCAGTGAACGTTCGCCCAGATGTTCAATAAAGATGAAGAACAGAAACCAGGTACTGATGGAAACCGCATTCTGTATCATGGTCCACAGTGATACACTCATGATGCGTTTCAATTCTGTCCATCGGAAACTCACCAGTTGGTTCAGTCCGTATTTGGCGCAGTCTACTTTCCGCGTGGTGTAGACAATGAAGAAGAGCATGGACACCAGTTCTGCCAGTGAAGAACCGATAGCTGCTCCGGCAATACCTAATGCCGGAAACCCTAATTTTCCGAATACCAGTATATAATTGAACACCACATTCGATGTCACCATGGCGATGGAGTTGAGCGTGAGCGTCTTGGTTTGTGTGGTGCCCACGAAGAACGCCCGGAACATGATGGCCACGAACGAGAAGAAGAATCCGAATACGCGCCAGTTGATGTAGCTCACTGCTGCCTCACAGATGCGCGGGGAGGCCACCAAATGCGATAATATCCAGGGAGAGAACAGCCGGGACAGGGTGAACATGACCAGTGCCATGCCTAACAGAAAGTAAATCCCCTGATAGAAGATGGAACCGATCATCCGGAAGTTACCTTCCCCGTTGCGGCGGGCAATCAGTATCTGCGAACCGATGCTGAAGCCGAATCCTAACATGAAGATTGCCAGATAATACACTCCGGCAATGGCCGAGGCCCCCAGTTCCACTTCGCCCACACGTCCCATGAAAGCCGTATCGGTCATACCGATGAGCTGTTCCATAATCAGGCTGATCAGGATAGGGTAGGCCACTTTCCATATTTCTCCATTGGTGTATTTGGTATGCATAAAAGGCAGGTGTTAGTTAGGTGAGATGCAAAGATACGACATTTCTGCACAAAAAAAGACCATCCTTTTGCAAGGACAGTCTTTTGTTTGTCTTTTTCTGAAAGAAGAATTAAGCTTCAGCAGGAGCTTCTTCAGTAGCAGGAGCTTCTTCTGCGTTTGCAGCAGCTTCAGCTTCAGCCTTAGCAGCAGCTTCAGCAGCTTTCTTTTCAGCTACCTTCTTAGCGATTTCTTCGTTTACTTTCTTTTCAGCTTCCAGACGTGCTTTAGCTTCAGCTTTCTTAGCTTCTTCTTCTTTAGCCTTCAAAGCAGCCAGACCTGACTGTTTGTTTTCTTTCCAAGCGTTGAATTTAGCTTCAGCCTGTGCTTCATCGAATGCGCCTTTAGCTACACCGCCCAGCAAGTGTTTCTTCATGTAAACACCTTCGCGAGACAAGATGTTGCGTACTGTGTCAGTAGGCTGTGCACCTACCATTACCCAGTGTAATGCACGTTCAAAATTCAAATCTACTGTGGCAGGATTGGTGTTCGGATTGTAAGTACCAATTTTTTCAGTAAATCTACCATCACGTGGTGCTCTTGCATCTGCAATAACAATTGAATAGAACGCATATCCTTTGCGTCCGTTTCTTTGCAATCTGATTTTAGTTGCCATTTTTTAATTTAGTTTTTTAATGTAAATGATTTGAATTATGCCAATAACCCGTATTAGCGGGTGCAAAGGTACAACTTTTCTTTTGTTCTACAAAGAGTTGCGCAAATTATTTGTTGATTTCGCGCAGCCATTTCTCCAGTTCGCCCGTCCATTGGCGTTTGTAGGGGAAACTGTCGCGGTATCCCCAGCCGTGTCCTCCCACCGGATAAGTGTGCAGGCTGGCAGGAACTTTGTTCTTGACGAGGGCTGTATAGTAGTTCACGCTGTTGGCCACCGGTACTACCGTGTCATCGCTGCTGTGCAGAATGAAGGCAGGGGGTGTTTGCGGAGTAACCTGCAATTCATTGGAATATTTCTGTTCCAGTTCCTTTGAGGGATTCTTTCCCAGCAGGTTGTCGTGAGAACCTCTATGAGTGTAAGCAGGGTCCATGGTGATGACCGGGTAGAAAAGAATCTGGAAATCCGGGCGAGTTTCCGCATCGGTGAAATGAGTGGCGGTGGTGCTGGCCAGATGTCCTCCGGCTGAAGAACCCATGATGCCTAGTTTTTTTACATTCCATTCCTGAGCGTGCTGGCGCATGATGCGAAGAGCCTGCTGTGAATCGCTCAGAGGAACTTCATTGTGTCCGTTGGGCATGCGGTAGCGGAGTACGGCGTATGTGATGCCCTGACTGTTGAACCAGTCGGCCATGTCATGTCCCTCGTGTCCCATGGCCAGGGTCCAGTAGGCTCCTCCCGGGCAGGCTACAATAGCCATTCCGTTTCCGTTCTTTGCCGGATAGACTGTCAGTATAGGTTCTTCCACGTAGAGCGGACCGTCTTTTACCTGCTGGGTCATTTCATTGGTGTTCGGTGCACCGTCGGGCCATACCTTGATTTCGATGGCTTTCTGGGCAAAAAGGTTGCTTGATAACAGCAGCCATCCCATGAATAGTAGTTTTTTCATGTGACGTATGGGTTAAAAGATTATTTTTTCAGTTTCATGCTGGCTTTTACCAGGTAAGTAATCAGCAGCAGATAAGCTACCAGTGACACCAGTTCGCTCATCGGGTTAGCCAGCCATTCTTCGTGGATAAGATTGATGTCGCAGTAGCGCATGATGGCACTCACTACACCCATCAGGGCACCTCCGGCAATGAATCCGGATGCCAGCAGCGTACCTTTCTCACCACGTGCGTTGTTGACAGCTTCGTCCTTGCTGCGTGAAGTCACGTACCAGTTGATGGCTCCACCCACCAGCAACGGAAGGTTCAGTTCCAATGGAATGAACATACCCAGTGCGAAGGCCAGGGCAGGTACCTTGCAGAACGTCAGTACCAATGCCAGTGCAGCACCGATGCCGTAGAGCAGCCACGGAGCACCTACACCGTTCATCAGCGGGTCGATGACAGCCGCCATGGCGTTGGCTTGCGGTGCAGCCAGTTGTCCGCTGGTGAATCCGTAAGAATCATTCAGCACCATAATCACGCCGCCTACGGTAGCTGCGGAAACCAGTGTGCCGAGGAATTTCCAGCTTTCCTGCTTCTTGGGTGTGCTACCCAGCCAGTAACCGATTTTCAGGTCGGTAATGAAACCGCCGGCCATGGACAATGCGGTGCAGACCACACCACCCATTACCAGTGAAGCCACCATACCCGTTGCACCTTTCAGTCCTACTGCCACCATGATGACAGAGGCCAGAATCAAGGTCATCAGCGTCATACCCGATACCGGGTTCGTTCCTACAATGGCGATGGCGTTGGCTGCTACGGTGGTAAAAAGGAAGGAGATTCCCGCTACCAGCAGGATGGCTACCACGGTATGCAGAATGTTGCCTTGCATTACGTCAAAATAGAAGAAGAGTACCACGAGCAGCAGGGTGAACAGCGAACCGAAAGCAATGATTTTCATGGACAAATCCTTCTGAGTACGTTCCACGTTTTCTTCGGCCTTTTTGCCCTTCATTTCACTGGCAGCCAGGCTGACTGCACTCTTGATGATGCCCCATGAACGCACGATACCGATGATACCGGCCATGGCGATACCTCCGATACCGATGCTCTTGGCATATTCCTTGAAGATAAGTTCGGGTGACATGTCTCCTACGGCTGTCGTGATGTCCGGATTCCAGGCATTCAGCACCTGGTCGCCCCAGAACAAGGAAATGCCCGGTACGATAATCCACCATACGGCCAGTGAACCGGCACAGATGATGGCTGCATATTTCAGTCCGACGATGTAACCGAGTCCCAGTACGGCAGCTCCCGTGTTAATCTTGAATACCAGTTTGAACTTGTCGGCAATGGTCTCACCCCATCCGCAGATGCGGCTTGTGAAGTTCTCGTTCCACCAGCCGAAGGTTCCCACGATGAAGTCATAAAGACCACCCACCAGTCCGGCCATGAGCAGCGGTTTGGCCTGGTCGCCTCCCTTTTCACCCGACACGAGCACCTGAGTGCTGGCCGTAGCTTCCGGGAAAGGATATTCGCCGTGCTTGTCTTTTACGAAATATTTACGGAAGGGTATCAGGAACAGGATGCCCAGCACACCACCCAGCAGGGAGCTGATGAACATCTGCATGAAGTTGACCGTCATTTCCGGATATTTTTCCTGCAGGATGTAGAGGGCTGGCAGGGTAAAGATGGCACCCGCCACGATAACGCCTGAGCAGGCGCCGATGGATTGAATCATGACGTTTTCACCCAGTGCACCTTTGCGTTTGGTGGCACTGGAAATACCCACAGCGATGATGGCAATTGGAATAGCTGCTTCGAACACCTGGCCCACTTTCAACCCCAGATAGGCAGCGGCAGCCGAGAAAATAACGGCCATGACGAGTCCCCATGTCACTGACCAGAAGTTAACTTCAGGATACGTTTTTCCGGGAGACATGAGGGGTTCGTATTTCTCTCCCGGTTTGAGCGGACGGAATGCGTTTTCGGGCAGTCCCGTCGGTTTTTCTTGTGTCTCTTTCATGAATAATATTACATTTTGATTTGATTAATATTCTTAAGGGTGTCCAAAAGTAGTAAAAATCCTTTATATTCATTCAAAAGTGAGCTCATTTTTGTGCCTTCGGAAAACGCACTTGCGTTTGAAATAAAACGCCCTTACGTTTGGAGTCAAACGCACTTGCGTTTTAACTAAAACGTACTTGCGTTTCAATTGAAACGTCCTTGCGTTTTCTCCCAGGCTCAAAGACGTTTTTCCGTGTGTATTTTCGGGCATAAAAAAACAGGAGAAACATCGTTGAAAATGTTCCTCCTGCCAAGTATGAAAAATGATGAATTGTTACTGATTGATGTCGGCTGATGCCGGAGTCATGTCACCTTCTACTACCAGACGGGTGATTTCGTTCTTTGAGTTGGTACGCAGGGTGATGGTCTTGCGGAAATGTCCCGGAAATTTGCCGGCACCGTTGTAAGTGACTGTCACCTCACCGCTTTCTCCCGGTTTGATGGGTTCTTTCGGATATTGAGGTACGGTGCATCCGCAAGAAGCAATAGCCTGATGAATTACTAATGGACCGTCGCCTGTATTCTTGAATTTGAATTTGCAAGTTACTTTCGGACTGCTTTCTGAGAAAGAGCCAAAGTTGTATGAGGTCTTTTCGAATGTAATTTCTGCCGTTCCCTGAGCAATGACAAACAATACATTCATGACACATAATAAGGTTGTAAATAAAATTTTCTTCATTTTCTTTGATTTTAATCCTTACTTCTGACAACTTCGCAAAGATACTACTTTTGCGTGAAACTGTTACTTTTGTGCAGGTTAATTAACAAACTTGAAGTGTTGTTATCTGTTTACCTGCTTCACACCTTTCACCGTTTTAATCTTCTTTATCAGCGATTCCAGCTTGGCATTGTCGTCTACGGTCACTGTCAGCATGCCCGAGAACAGTCCGTCGTGTGAGTCGATGCTGATGGAGCGCAACAGGATGTTGTTTTCCTTATTAATAATGGACGTGATGTTCGTCACGATGCCGATGTCGTCATGACCGATAATACGGAGGGTAATCGGATACTGTTTGCCCTGGCTCTTTCCGGCCCAGCGGGCTTTCACGATGCGGTAGGGGAAGCGGGAACGCATCTCCTTGGCATTCGGGCAGTCACAACGGTGAATCTTGATACCGCCGTTGATGCTGACGAATCCGAACACTTCGTCGCCGTAAATCGGGTTACAGCATTTGGCCAGCGTAAAGTCGAGTCCTTTCAAGTTCCGGTCGATGACCAGCACGTCATCCTTGTAATCCTTTGCGTCGGTGGGCTGCTGGATGTTGAAGCCTTCCGCACTGCGGTAGCTGATTTCTTCGCGCTGCTCGGTTTCCCGCTTCTGCATATCAAGGTACTTGTCGATGATGTCGTTCACATCCATCGATTCGTTGGCGATGCTCTGATAGAAGTCGGTCACGGTCTTGAAGCCTAGTTTCCGAATCAGGCGCATCAGGATGGCCTCATCATATTCCAGCTTCCGGTTCTTGAATTTACGCTCCAGCGTTTCCTTGGCAAACTGTGTCTGTCGGGCTGCAATCTCCTTCAGGGCCTGACGTATCTTGTTGCGTGCCTTCGACGTGGTGACAAAAGTCAGCCAGTCACGCTTCGGTGTCTGCGTGTTCGAAGTCATGATTTCCACCTGGTCGCCACTGTTCAGTTTCTGGCGGAGCTGTACGTTTTTCCCGTTGACGCGGGCACCCGTACACCGGCATCCCAGATTGGAGTGGATAGAGAAGGCAAAGTCGAGCACGGTAGCCCCTTGCGGCAGTTTGTACAAGTCACCTTTCGGAGTAAATACGAATACTTCGTCCTTATATAAATCCAGCTTGAACTGGTCCATGGCCTCCATGTCGCTGTCGGAGTTCTCCAGTGTCTCACGGATGGAGTTCAGCCACTCATCCAAACCGCTTTCTCCCTTTATACCTTTATATCTCCAGTGGGCTGCCAGACCTTTTTCGGCAATCTCGTCCATGCGTTCCGTACGAATCTGTACTTCCACCCATTTCCCTTCAGGTCCCATCACGGTGATGTGCAGTGACTCGTATCCGTTGCTTTTCGGCACGGACAGCCAGTCACGCAAACGCTTGGGGTTGGGCAGATACATATCCGTCACGATGGAATAAGCCTGCCAGCACTCCTGTTTCTCCTTTTCAAGCGGAGAATCAAGAATGATGCGGATGGCAAACAGGTCGTACACGCCTTCGAAAGGACATCCCTGCTTTTTCATTTTCTGGTAGATGGAGTGGATGGACTTGGTACGTCCCTTCATGTGGAACTTCAGTCCGGCATCTTCCAGCTTTTTGCGTATCGGTTCGATGAAAGCCTCGATGTAGCGGTCGCGGGCCTGCTTGGTGGCATTCAGCTTTTCTTTAATATGATAGTACACGTCGTGCTGCGTGTATTTCAGTGACAAGTCCTCCAGTTCTGATTTCAGTTTATACAGTCCTAACTTGTGGGCCAGCGGTGCATACAGATAGGCCGCTTCGTTGGCCACTTCCAGACGTGCTTCTTCGTTGGGGCTGTCCTTGATTTGCCGCATCAGGTTCACACGGTCGGCAATGATAATCAGGATGACCCGCATGTCTTCGGCAAACGACAGAAGCAGATTGCGGAAGTTTTCCGACTCAATGATGGGGCTTTTGGAATACAGCTCGTTGATTTTGACTAGCCCCCGTATGATGCCGGCCACGTCTTCTCCATATTCCTCTTTGACCGAATCCAAACTGCAAAGATTGTATTTCACGGATTCATGGAGCATGATTCCCAAAATCGAGGCGCGGCGCATACCGATTTCTTCGGCCACGATGACAGCCGTCTGCATATCCTTGATAATGGGATTCATCTGGAATACATTTCGCGGAATGGTACCTTCTGCCATCGCCTTGACCAGATGGGTTTTCAGCTTGTGGCAGTCATCCTTTTGTAATGTATCTTTCGACAACCGCAGCAGTCGTTTGTAGAGTTGAATCAGTTGTTTGTGTTCCTCTTGTGTAAAAAAGTCGTTGTTCTCCATAATTCCTCGTTTTGCTGTTTGTGGGTAAAGTTACTTTTTTTCTGTTGATATGGTGCACTCTTCCCGTATTTTTTATATTTTTGGACGTAATTCTGAAAACAGAAAGAAATTCATTACCTAAATAAAAAACTATTATGTTAACACACGAAGACAAAGAATTGTTGGCCAAGAAGGGCATTTCGGAAGAAAAGATTGCCGAACAGTTGGCTTGTTTTGAAAAGGGGTTTCCATTCTTGAAGCTTTCAGCAGCTGCTTCCGTAGAAAACGGAGGTATTATGAAAGCCGATGAGAAAGAATGCGAACAGTATCTTGCCGCATGGGATGCATACAAGGCAGGCGATAAGAAAATCGTCAAGTTTGTTCCGGCTTCAGGAGCTGCCAGCCGTATGTTCAAGAATATGTTCGAATTCTTGGGTGCTGAGTATGACAAACCTACTACTGATTTTGAGAAGAAATTCTTCGACCACATTCATGATTTTGCATTCTACAATGACTTGAATGCGGCTTGTTTGGATAATACAGGAAAGAACATCAATGCCCTGTTGTCTGAACATAATTACAAGGCAGTGGTTTCTAACTTGCTGGAGTCTGCCGGACTGAACTATGGAGCGTTGCCTAAAGGCTTGCTCAAGTTCCATCGTTATGCAGATGGCGTGCGTACACCGCTGGAAGAGCATCTGGTAGAAGGAGCATTGTATGCTGCCGGAAAGACTGGGGAAGTGAATGTACACTTCACTGTCTCTACTGAACATCGTGCATTGTTCGAAAAACTGGTGGCTGCCAAGGCTGCCGAATACGAAGCTAAGTATGGTACGACTTATCACATCAGTTTCTCTGAACAGAAACCGAGTACGGATACGGTAGCTGCCGACATGGAAAACAAACCGTTCCGCGATAAGGACGGCAAATTGTTGTTCCGTCCGGGTGGTCACGGTGCCTTGATTGAGAACCTGAACGATCTGGATGCCGATATCGTATTTATCAAGAACATTGATAATGTGGTGCCCGACCGCTTGAAAGCTGATACCGTAACTTATAAGAAATTGCTGGCCGGTGTATTGGTTACACTGCAGAAGCAGGCATTTGAATACCTGGAACTGCTGGATGGCGGACATTACAGCCACGAACAGCTGGAAACCATTATTCGCTTCGTACAGCAGCAGTTGCGTTGCCGCAGAACGGACTTGAAAGAACTGGAAGATGCTGATTTGGTCATCTATCTTCGTAAGAAACTGAACCGTCCGATGCGCGTTTGCGGTATGGTGAAGAATGTGGGTGAACCGGGCGGTGGTCCGTTCATGGCCTATAATCCGGATGGAACCATTTCCTTGCAGATTTTGGAAAGTTCTCAGATTGATATGAACGACCCGGAAAAGAAAGCCATGTTCGAAAAGGGTACACACTTCAATCCGGTGGATTTGGTATGTGCCGTTCGCGACTACAAGGGCAATAAGTTCGACTTGCTGAAACATGTGGACAAGGCTACTGGCTTTATTTCTTACAAGTCAAAGAATGGAAAAGACTTGAAGGCACTCGAGTTGCCGGGCTTGTGGAACGGTTCAATGAGCGACTGGAATACCGTGTTCGTAGAAGTTCCTTTGAGTACTTTCAATCCGGTAAAGACTGTGAACGATTTGCTGCGTGAACAGCATCAGTAATTTCCGGATAGTGGAAAAATAAAAATGTCCGCCTGTCATCTTTGTGAGATGGGCGGACATCTTTTTTATATATATGAAGAAAGTTATTGCACATTTCCTTCTTGTTGAGATAATTTCTCTCTGTATTCTTTCGGGGAAAGTCCTAAATTCCTTTTTACATATTTGCCGAAGAATGACAAGGTAGCAAAATTGAGTTCATTGGCAATTTCCTTGATGCTCTTATCGGGAGACTTCAGCAGGCACACTATATCCTTCATGACATAGCAGGTAATGAGGTCGGAAGCTGTTTCACCTGAATTTTCCTTACATACAGCCGACAGGTATTTGGAAGTGACAAACAACCGGTTGGCATAGTAGCTTACCGACCGTTCCTTGGGGTAGGAAGATATCAGCAGTTCCATGAAGGCATTGAACAGATTGTTGGACGAATTGAATGCAATGGGTTTCAGCTGGATGTATTTTTCCATGGCATCCTGAAACTCGTAGATGAAGGCTTGCAGGAGGGCATTAATCAGCTCCTTCTGGTGGCGGTGAGGGGTACCGGTCAGTTTGGAATTCAACAGATTATAATATTGGCAGAAAAGCTGGCTTTCTTCATCGTTCAGAGAAATGATAGGGTGCTGCTCCAGGTACAGTCGTGAGTACCAGTTGTTTGCGGATGTGGACATCACAAAAATACGTTTGGCATATTCTGGTGAAAGGCAGAATCCGCAGCACTCAAAATCATCTCCTATCATGCCGTGTTTGAGCAGTGTCTGCGGGTGACAAATCATCAAATCATTCCGACCGATTTCATAAGAATTGTTGTTGAGAGATAAAGACGCTTTTCCTCTCAGACATAAGATAGCCAGAAAAAAGTCAGCCCGTATGGGGGAATATTGTTCGGCTTCACTTACTTTATTTACCTGGTTCAAGATGATAATCTGTTCGTCTTTATAGGCAGCTACCTTTTCCATGATTTCGGTGCTGGACATTCTGATGAGTTCTATTTCTTTCTCCATAACATTGATTAATCTATTCGGTTGCAAATGAACAGAATGTTTTTCAATTCTCAGTGTCCTATTTTTCCTGATGAGTATTCCATAGGGAAGATAGTAGGGTCGGATAGAAAAATAGAACACTTCGTAGCGGAACGTTGGGTCGTCTGAAAGTGTTCACAACGTCTCTTTGTAATAAATTCTGCATATTAATTGCATATTAATTTAATTTAAGCTATCTTTGCAGTGCATTTGGGAAGCCGATAAAGTAAAAACGGCCTGAAGAAGATGTGGCTTTTTCAGGAACTTTTGTAGGTTTCTCACGTGAGAAACGTAGGGTTCCCGACCGGGAAACGTACGGCTCTGCAAAGTGAAACATAGGTTTCCGGGCAGGGAAAAGTAAAAACTTATTCTACGTTTTCACAAAAACAGACTAGGGTTAGAACTTACACAGATTTAGAATATAATATACAGCGTATGAACATGTGCAGGCAACATAAGGTAGTTCGGATAAAGGTCAGTACGGCGCTTTACCGGAGATGTCATGCCCGTGCGCATTGGTTCAGCGGATTTCTTCATGAAAGTTTGTAAGACACGGGAAGTTGCGTCTTCCTGACGTGGTGTGAAATCTTTCTTATAAACTTTTACTCTCAATTTTGTTATGTGGATTATTTTATTGATTGTCCTGGCAGGTATTCTGGCAGGATATAGCCTTCGTATGTGTGCTTTTTTGAAAAAAGTGAATCTGACTATCTCGTGTACCATTTGTCTGATGCTGTTCGTGTTAGGACTTTCCGTGGGTTACAATCCGTTGATTGTAGGAAACTTAGGGTCTTTCGGCGGACAGGCGCTGTTGCTCAGTGTGGCCGGCATTACGGGAAGTGTGTTGCTGGCACGCGTGGTATATCTGTTGTTCTTTAAGGAAGGAGGTGAAAAATGAAAGGAAGTTTGCTGGTATTGTCCATGTTCTTTGTAGGCTGTGTGTTAGGTTACGTGTGGAACTTTTCCGGATGGGAGTTGGGAGATACGCACCACTTGTCCATGTATATTCTGTATGCCCTGATGTTTCAGGTAGGCGTCAGCATTGGCGGTGGAGAGGATTTCAAGGAACTGCTTCGCGGTTTCCGTCCCAAGATGCTGCTGATACCGCTGGCCACCATCGGAGGAACCCTGTTGTTTTCGGCATTGGTCAGTGTGCTGCTGACTCGCTGGAGTGTGTTCGACTGTCTGGCCGTGGGCAGTGGACTGGGGTATTATTCGCTTTCGTCCATCCTGATTATGGAACTCAAAACCCCCGACCTTGGTGCACAGCTGGCTACGGAACTGGCCACGATTGCACTTCTGACGAATGTCATCCGCGAGCTGGTGGCACTGGTGGGAGCTCCTTTCATCTGCAAATATTTCGGGAAACTGGCTCCTATTTCGGTGGCCGGAGTAACCTCGGTCGATGTAGCCCTTCCCTCCATTATCCGTGTGTCTGGAAAGGAAATGGTGCCCCTTGCCATCTTCCACGGGCTGCTGGTCGACATGTCCGTGCCGTTTTTCATTTCTTTGTTTTGCAAGCTGTAAAAGAAATCCCCGTCTGCAAAGCAAAGAGATGAAAACGGCGGCGGGGAGCCTTAGATGTCCATGCCCATGATGTAATCGTTCATGTAATATCCGTTGCCGATGGGGAAGTCCCCTTCGCGAACCTTCTTCATGCCCATGTGCTCATAGAATCCAAGTGCCGGATTCTGCCGGTTCACATTCAGTTCCATGCGGCAAGGTTCCGGATGAAGTTCCTTGATACCCTTTATGGCCTGCTGGAACAGTTGCCGTCCGAGTTTGTATTTCTGGAAGTAGGGGAGTACGTAAATCTTCTGCAAGTGGAACAAATCCGTATCCTCCTGCTGGATGGACACATAGCCCGCAGGCTCACATTCCTCGTAAGCAATGTAGTAAATGTGATGCTCTTTCTCCATCTGGTTTTTCAGGCTTTCGCTGGAATACATCCAGTCCATCATGTAATCAATCTGTTCCGGAGTCAGAATATGCTGGTAGGTAGCCGGAAAGGTCTGTGCCGCCAGCGTCCGGATGACCTCAATGTCTGCAAGAGTAGCTTTTCTAATCGTAAACATAGGCGTTTCCTTATTATAATGTGTTTTCTGCAAAAGTAGTTTATCTTTTGTATGTATGGGTTTTATCGAAACATAAACTTGTTAAAAGTTTTGAAATTATAATACCTTGCAATGCATAGTATCAATATAGAGCCTATATTTGTGTCATACAAGATAAATGAGATGAAATGAATGTAGACAATGTAAAATCGCAGATGCGCAAGGGGATGTTGGAGTATTGCATTCTGTTGCTGTTGCACCGGGAGTCTGCCTATTCTTCCGATATTATCCAGAAGCTGAAAGAGGCCCGGCTGATTGTGGTGGAAGGCACACTTTACCCGTTGCTGACCCGCCTGAAGAACGACGGACTCCTGTCGTACGAGTGGGTGGAGTCCACGCAAGGACCGCCCCGCAAGTATTTTGGACTGACTCCGGAAGGGGAGGAATTTCTGAAAGAATTGGAAAGTGCCTGGGACGGACTTTCCGACACGGTGAATCATTTAAGACAAAACATTTAAAAATCACATGACATGAAAAAGACACTGACTGTAAATTTAGGTGGCACCGTATATCATATTGATGAAGATGCCTATATCCTGCTGGATAATTATTTGAACAACCTCCGCTATCATTTCCGTAAGGATGAAGGAGCGGAAGAGATTGTGCGTGACATAGAATCCCGTATTGCCGAACTGTTTGATGAGGCATTGCGTGGCGGATTACAGGTGATTACTATTAAAGAAGTGGAAGAGGTAATTGCCCGTATGGGAAAACCGGAGGAACTGAATGGCGAAGAAGAAGGTAACCCGTCTGCATCGAACAGCAAGACTTTCGATAGTGAATCGACGGAAACCCGCCGCCGCTTGTTCCGTAATCCGGACGACCGTATTCTGGGTGGAGTGGTATCGGGCATTGCAGCTTATTTCGGCTGGGATGTGACCTGGACCCGCATCGTCTTTATTCTGGCCGGATTTTTTATTCATGGTTTGATTCTGGCTTATCTGTTGGCATGGATTATCATTCCGCTGGCACATACGGCTACGGAAAAGTTACAGATGCGCGGAGAACCCATCAATGTGGAGAACATCGGCCGGACAGTGACCGATGGTTTTGAAAAGGTGAACGAATATGTGCATTCGGAACAGCCCCGCTCTGCCTTGCATAAGTTTGGCAATGGGGTGGTAGCTGTGGTCGGTTTCTTGTTGAAACTTTGCCTGGTGCTGTTGCTGATATGCTGCGCTCCTTTCCTGCTGGTAGGACTCATCGTCTTGTTTGCCCTGCTGATGGCCGCCACGGGAGTTATCGTCAGTCTGCCTGCCTTCTTCTATAATATATTGCCTTGGGTAGACTGGGGTGGTGTGTGCACCATGCCGGGAATGATTGTCGGGCTCACCGTATGCGGTCTGCTGATTGTCGGTATCCCGGTAGCCGGACTGATTCAGGCCATCATGCAATCGTTCGGTAGCTGGAAGCCCATGGGCACTTCTACGAAAGTAGTGCTGGTATTGTTGTGGATGATTGCTCTGGCTATAGGAATTGTGTTGTTCTTTCAGATTCCTTTCCTGACAGAACCACTTTTGTCAGCTCCTTTCTGGGGTGAGTTCCTCTGATTTTGTCAGTCTCACCTGAATGTGTGAGACAAGAATGTCACATAAAACAGCCAAAATGGCAGTCCGTGTCAGAAAAAAATGCTGGCACGGGCTTTTTTTTGTTCTGGCATGGCATTTGTCTTTTAAAGGGCGTAACGTTTCGGCGTTACAGAATAAACCAAATTAGAAAATAATAAAAATAGATACAATTATGGGAAAGATTATTGGTATTGACTTAGGAACAACAAACTCATGTGTTGCAGTATTTGAAGGTAACGAACCGGTGGTAATTGCCAACAGCGAAGGTAAACGTACCACTCCTTCAGTAGTAGGTTTCGTAGACGGCGGCGAACGTAAGGTAGGTGACCCTGCTAAACGTCAGGCTATCACAAACCCGAAACGTACTGTATATTCTATCAAACGTTTCATGGGTGAAACTTACGATCAGGTTCAGAAAGAAATTTCTCGTGTACCTTATTCAGTAATAAAGGGTGACAACAACACTCCGCGTGTAGACATCGACGGACGTCTGTACACTCCGCAGGAAATCTCTGCAATGATTCTGCAGAAGATGAAGAAAACTGCTGAAGATTATTTGGGACAGGAAGTAACAGAAGCTGTCATCACCGTTCCGGCATACTTCTCTGACTCTCAGCGTCAGGCTACGAAGGAAGCTGGTCAGATTGCTGGTCTGGATGTAAAACGTATCGTGAACGAACCGACTGCAGCTGCATTGGCTTACGGTGTAGATAAGGCTAACAAAGATATGAAGGTAGCCGTATTCGACCTTGGTGGTGGTACATTCGATATCTCTATCCTGGAATTCGGTGGCGGTGTATTCGAAGTATTGTCAACTAACGGTGATACTCACCTGGGTGGTGATGACTTCGACCAGGTTATCATCGACTGGTTGGTTCAGGAATTCAAGAACGACGAAGGTGCTGACCTGACTACTGATCCGATGGCTATGCAACGTTTGAAGGAAGCTGCTGAAAAGGCAAAAATTGAATTGTCTTCTTCAACTTCTACTGAAATTAACTTGCCGTACATCATGCCGGTAGCTGGTGTGCCTAAACACTTGGTTAAGACTTTGACCCGTGCTAAATTCGAACAACTTGCTCACAACTTGATTCAGGCTTGTCTTGAACCTTGTAAGAAAGCAATGAGCGATGCAGGTTTGAACAACTCTGATATCGACGAAGTAATCTTGGTAGGTGGTTCTTCACGTATCCCTGCTGTACAGAAACTGGTAGAAGACTTCTTCGGTAAAGTTCCTTCTAAGGGTGTAAATCCGGATGAAGTAGTAGCCGTAGGTGCTTGTATCCAGGGTGCCGTATTGAACAAGGAAGCTGGTGTAGGTAACATCGTATTGCTGGATGTCACTCCGTTGACACTGGGTATCGAAACAATGGGTGGTGTAATGACCAAGTTGATTGATGCCAACACAACCATTCCGTGCAAGAAGAGCGAAGTGTTCTCTACTGCAGCTGATAACCAGACAGAAGTTACCATCCACGTATTGCAGGGTGAACGTCCGATGGCTGCTCAGAACAAGTCAATCGGTCAGTTTAACTTGACAGGTATTGCTCCGGCTCGTCGTGGTGTACCTCAGATTGAAGTAACTTTCGATATCGATGCCAACGGTATCTTGAAGGTTTCTGCTAAGGATAAGGCTACAGGTAAGGAACAAGCTATCCGTATCGAAGCTTCATCTGGTTTGAGCAAGGAAGAAATCGACCGTATGAAAGCTGAAGCTGAAGCTAATGCAGAAGCTGATAAGAAAGAAAAGGAACGCATCGACAAGTTGAACCAGGCAGACAGCTTGATCTTCTCTACAGAAAATCAGTTGAAAGACCTTGGCGATAAGATTCCGGCTGACAAGAAAGCTCCTATCGAAGCTGCTCTTCAGAAACTGAAAGACGCTCACAAGGCTCAGGATTTGGCTGGTATCGATGCTGCAAGCGCTGAACTTCAGGCTGCATTCCAGGCTGCAAGTGCTGAAATGTACGCTCAGACAGGTGGTGCTCAGGCTGGTCCTAACGCAGGTCAGGCAAACAACAATGCAGGTCAGGGTTCAAGCAAGAACAATGACAATGTACAGGATGCTGACTTTGAGGAAGTAAAATAATCTGTAACAAATAGATAGAAGAGATTCCGTATAATCCGAAAGGGTTATACGGAATTTTTTTATCGGACAGCAATAATAACTTTACTTGGCTACCTATTGCAGCATGTGCAGCGATTTGAGTTCTAAGTTGCAGTCTTTGCGCTTGTCTCATCTGTCTCACACAGCTTTAGAACAATTCAAAGGGGGAGAATTAGAAAATCTACAGGATGGTTTTGAGGGCTATGACCTTTTGATTACGAATTTTGATTTCGACAGTATGTGGTTCCACAGTCTGAAGGTTGTTCCGTTGGAGCCTGATAATTATCAGGTTACTTATCAGGCTGGGAAGTATATGCATCAAATAAATATCCAGACGGTATACCGGGACGGTAGATATTGGATCAATGCCATCACCGGAGTTCGATAAGCATTCATACCGTTATTTCTTCTTGCTCAGTTCCGCCCGTATGCGACTGAGCGACTGAGGTGTGATAAACAAATAAGAAGCGATGTGCTTCAGTGGTACGTGCTGCAACAATTCCGGATTTTGCTCTAGGAGTGCCAGGTACCGCTGTTTGGCTTGTGCAGCACCTCCGTTTATCATCCAGTTTTCCATGTCCAGAAACTGGCGCTCAAAGATGATTCTTCCGATGTTGGCGAACAAGACGGAAGAAGAGAAAAAAGTCTCCAGCTTGCTTTTAGAGATACGGTAGACACGGCTGTCGCTCATAGCTTCGATGGAAACCAGAGAAGGAAGTCCGGCCACATACCCCCAGGAGGAAAAGATACTGTCACCTTGAAAGGCGAACCAGAGCGAAACATCCACTCCGTCGCGCAGGTAATGTCCTCTCCAGATACCGTCGGCTACCAGATAGAAGGAAGAGTTACGCTCTCCCTCCCGTACGATATGTTCCCCTTTCCGGTAGGTTAGCAGTTCCATCTGTTCCAGCAGCTTTTCGGCTTCCGGCTGTGCCAGTCCGTATTTTTCACGAAGTATCTCAATAAAAGCTTTCATTCCTTTTTGCGTTTATGCAGGCACAAAGGTAATAAATCTTTAGCTTCGTTTCCTGCGACAATAGATGGTAATGACAAAAAGAAAGGTCAGTAGTTCGGAAACGGGGACGGCCAGCCAGATTCCTGGTACTCCCCACAGGATGGGCATCAGCCAGAAACAGAACAGGATGAGGATAAAACCACGCAGCAGGGTGATGGCCATGGCCGGACGGTCGCGTTCCACACTCTGGAAATAGCCGATGGACACAATGTTGATGCCGAAGCACACGAAGCCGGAAGCAAACAGGGGAAGTCCTTTGACGGCCAGGTCGTGTGCCGGATAGGAACTGTCGATAAACCACGAGGTGATTTGAGCGGAGAACAGGGTTGTAACGGCAAATACCACTACACCGCAGGAGATGGCGGTCAGCAGGGCCAGGCGAAAGGCGGCACGTACGCGCTCCGGATTTCCGGCACCGAAGTTGTAGCTGAGAATGGGCTGTGCCGACTGGGCAATGGCATTGTACACCATGAAAATGATGGGGAAGAAGTAGCAGGCGATGCTGTAGGCAGCCACTCCGTCTTCACCTAAGTAGTGAATGAAAACGTAGTTGCCGGTAAACATCATGGTGGCAATGGCTGCTTCACAGAGGAAACTGGACAATCCCAGTTTGCACATATAACCCGTGTTGCGGAGGGTGAGACGCAGACTCTTGGATGATAATTTTACTTTGCACAGGTGCAATACCCGGTGCGGCTGCATCAGGTAAATCAGAATCATCAGGGCACCTACGATGTATCCCAGACTGGTAGCTAAAGCCGCACCGAACATTCCCCATTTAAGAACGAAAATAAATAGATAGTCCAGTCCGATATTCAGCAGGGCCGGTATGATGTTGCACACCATGGCATAATTGGGCGAGCCGTCCAGTCGCACGAAGAACATGCCGGAACTCAGCAGGGCACTGAAGACCAGGAAGGGGACAAACCAGTGCATGTATTCCGTGGCGAGAGGCAGCAGACGGGGAGAACTTCTCAGCAGCAAGGCAATTTTCTCCACGTTGCAGAGGATGACTGCGGCGTAGGCGATGAGCAATAAGGAGGAAACCACCACTGCCTGCGTGATATTGATGCGGGCGACCTTTACCTTTCCTTGCGACAGGTGAATGGAGGCTACGACCGAAGCACCGATACCGAACATCAGCGCCACTCCCGTATTGATGAGAAAAAGCGGAGCCGTAATGTTGACGGCAGCCAGGGCGTTACTGCCGATACCTTTTCCCACAAAAATGCCATCGGTAATGATGAAGATAGCCGAGAAAATCATTCCCAGCACCGTAGGAATAAGTAATTTCCGGAATAATTTCGGAATGTCCATACTTCCGAAGTCAATACTGTCTTTCATGTCTTTTCTCTGTTTTTTGCATTTGGCTGCGAAGGTAAGCCAATTCTTACACTAAAAAATTCACAAATGGTAATAAATCATTTTTTAGTCTCTTCCTGCAAATGCACCGAAAAAAGGTTTGGGTGGCTGGTTTCTACGGTTCAGTCACTTCAGGCGCGGCTTGGGAATAATTCCCGTGAAAGGGGACGATGGGGCCTGCTATCTTTGTGACGTAGAATGATAATATTGTAGAAGAATGAAAACAGAGATTTTATTTCTTGCAGGGATGTGCTTGTGCGCATGCAGCCGTACGCCACAGGAACAGACTTCTTTTCCCAGCGTGAAGGTGGTTCATGCCGAAGTCATGGAGGCTCCCTCTTCACGGTGCTATACGTTTATTTCGCAGCCTTACCGCTTGTCTGAATTATCTTTTCGGGTGGGAGGACCTGTACATGCATTTGATGTGCAGCAGGGACAGTTTTTCCGGAAGGGACAACTGATTGCGGCCATTGATGAACGTGATTTTGTCATCAGGAAGCAGCGCACGGAGGCATTGTATCGTCAGGCGGAGGTCGATTATGCCCGTATATCCAGCTTGTATGCCAAAGATAACATTTCCGGCATGAATTATGAGCAGGCAAAAGCAAACTACGAACGCACCAAGGCGGATTATGAAGCGGCAGTCAACGCGTGGGAAGACAGCCGTTTGTATGCGCCTTTCGATGGTTATGTGCAGCAGGCACATATCGAGCGCTACCAGGATGTGAAACCGTCGGTTCCGGTGACGTTGGGCAAGCTGAAAAAGGAGGACCGGGTAGAGATTCTGTCGGGCATTTCACCGGCCGACCGGGTGATAACCACACGTTTGCCGTTTTTGTCGGAACAGGAGCAAGTGACCATCGAAGAATAAAGGAGGAAGACGAATGAAAGGATTAGCGAAATTCTTTTTGCAGAACAGGGCCTTGAGTTGGTTGTTGCTGGTTCTGATATTGGGAGGAGGTATTTTCTCTTACTACAATATGGGGAAACTGGAGGATGCGCCGTTTACGATTAAGCAGGCTGTGGTCACTACTTCTTATCCGGGGGCTTCTCCTATGGAGGTGCAACAACAGGTGATGGGTGTGCTGGAGGAAGCCATTCAGTCACTGGGTGAACTGTATTATCTGAAAACGGATAACCGGGCCGGTCTGTCTAAAATCACGGTATATGTAAAGAAGGAAATCCGTGCCGACGAGATGCAGCAGCTTTGGGATAAGTTGCGGCGGAAAGTGGGAGATGTGCAGTCCAGGTTGCCCGCTGGAGCCGGACCGTCGGTGGTGAACGATGATTTCGGCGATGTGCTGGGTGTATTCTACGGACTGAGCAGCGAAACGCATACCTATCGTGAGCTGGAGGATCAGGCCAAGCGAATCAAGAACGAGTTGCTGAACGTGAAAGATGTGGCCAAAGTGGAATTGTTCGGAGTGCAGAGTCGCACGATTGATATAACGGTCAATCCGGCATTGCTTTCCAGCACCGGTGTGACCATGGCCGATATTGCCTCTGCCTTTGAGCGTCAGAATAAGGTGGTGGATGTCGGAGGACTGGAAACGTCTTCTCATCGTTTGCGGGTGGAAGCTTCCGGCAGTTTCTCCAGTCTGGAAGAACTGGAAAATCTGACGGTCGTTTCCCGGCAGGGAGAATATTTCCGACTGGGAGAGATTGCGGATATTAGCGAGAGCTATGTGCGTCCGGCCAGAAACCTGATGAAGGTCGGGAGTGTACCTGCGGTGGGTATAGCCATTTCTACGGTGTCCGATGGAAATGTGGTAGAGATGGCGGAACTGGTGGCAAACCGTGTGTCAGACTTGCGTGAGGAAATGCCGGACGGATATACTCTGGATATTATCTATGACCAGGGACACGAATCGGCTGTGGCCAACGAGGGATTTGTGTGGAATCTCATTCTTTCGGTCCTGACCGTGGTGGCCGTACTGCTGTTCTTTATCGGCTTCAAGAATGGAATCCTGATTGGCAGCGGACTGATATTCTCCATTTTCGGTACGTTGATTTACATGCAGTTTTCCGGCATAGCCTTGCAGCGTATGTCGCTGGCAGCCATTATCATTGCTATGGGTATGCTGGTGGACAATGCTATTGTGGTGTACGATGCCGCACTGGTGAACATGCAGCGGGGCATGCGGAAAAGAAAAGCCATACTGGATGCCGTTTCGGGCACTTCCATGCCGCTGTTGGGAGCGACCCTGATTGCGGTACTTACCTTTCTTCCGGTCTACCTGTCGCCGCATATCACTGGTGAAATCCTGTCTTCACTGTTCATCGTCATTGCGGTATCCCTTTTGTTGAGCTGGGTACTGGCCATTACGCAGAATGTATTCTTTGTGCAGGAGTTTGTGCGTCGTCCGCGTCCGGATGAGCTGAAGGGCGAACTGTTCAGCGGCCGTGCATACGACCTGTTCCGGCAGGCATTGAGATGGACTATACAGAGACGCTATGTGGTTTTAGGAGCGATGGTGCTGTTGCTGGTCATTGCCGGATGGGGATTCCGCTTTATTCCGCAGCAGTTTATGCCCTTGCTCAACAAGCAATATTTTTCGGTCGATGTTTGGTTGCCCGAGGGTACACGTATAGAAGAAAGTGACCGTCAGATGACGGAGATGACAGCCTATCTGAATTCTTTGGAAGGAGTGAAAAAGGTGTCGTCGTTTGTCGGGCAGACGCCGCCCCGTTATTACCTGGCCAATGCGGCTTATGGTCCGCAGCCTAATTATGCGCAATGTCTGTTAGAAGCTGACACGCCAGAGAAGTCACGTGAGCTTCAGGCTATGCTGTACGACCGTCTGCCGGCCATGTTTCCGGACGCGCTGGTTCGCGTGAACAGTTTCGAGATAAACTCCATCCCGCAGGCCTTGATTGAGGCACGCTTCTGCGGAGATGATCCGGAGGTACTCGATTCTTTGACCAACCTGGCGCTGGAAATCATGCGGAAGAATCCCAAGGTGCTGAATGCCCGCAATGAGTGGGGAAGCATGGCACTGATGATTAAGGCCGATTATGATCCGGTAAAGGCCGGAAGGCTGAATGTGGGACGGCATGACATGATGAATGCTGTGAAAGCCGTCAATGACGGTACAGCCGTAGGGGTATATCGTGACCGCGACAAGAAAGTGCCGGTGTTGCTGCATACGGATGTCAAAGGTTCCTGGGACATGGAAAGCGTGGAGGACTTGCCGATATGGAACGGGCGTAATTCTGCTCCGCTGGGGCAGGTGGCCAACGGCATCGGACTGGCATGGGAATATCCCCTTGTGCGCACGTACGACCGGAAGCTTTCCATGGCTGCACTGACTAAGTATTTCCCGCTGGCACTTATCATGCTGCTGGTCATTCTGGTCATGCTGTTTGGCAACTTTCGTCAGCCCTTGATTATTTTCCTCATTCTACCCTTGTCTTTGATAGGGATGGTCTTTGGTCTGTGGGTCACCGGATTTCAGTTTGGCTTTTTCTGTATCGCAGGCTGGCTGGGATTGCTGGGAATGATTATCAAGAATGTGATTGTGCTGCTCGACGAGGTAAATATCCAGCAGAAGGCTGGTGTGGAGCCTTATACGGCTGTGATAGAGGCCACGGTTTCCAGAGCCTGTCCGGTATTGATGGCGGCCCTGACCACGGTGTTCGGAAGCATCCCGTTTTTGTTTGATATTGTGTTTGGCGGGATGGCGGCTACCATTGTGTTCGGACTTTCCTTTGCCACCCTTCTGACGCTGTTTGTCACTCCGGCCCTGTACACGATTTTCTATAAAATATCCAAACGGGGTGAATAAAAAGAAGAAATGTGTGGCCCGATAAAAAATGTTTCTCTAATTTTATAACTATATTGAGATGAATAGAAGAATGATGATGTGCTGCATGCTGGGACTGGCGCTGGGAGTCTATGCCCAGGAGAGTGTATTCTTGCAGCAGTATCGTGAAAAGGTGAAGGCCTATAATCAGGATATCGCTGGATAAGGTGACTTTTGCTGTGACGAAGGACGGGAAAGCGCATGTGGTCGACCTGCCGCTGAGCAAGCTGGAAGAGCAGCTGGACGGGCGTGTCTTTTTCCGGGTGAACCGCCAGTTTATCCTCTCGGCCGATTCTATACGTAATATCCAGCACTACTTCAACGGAAAGGCCGTGGTGAGTGTATGGCCGGCGTATGAGGGTACGATACAAATCAGCCGCGAACGGATGACTCTTTTGAAGATGTGGTTAAATAGTTGATTCTTTGTGTTTTATAAATCTGTTGGAATAAGTTGAAAAAACGCCCTTGCGTTTGATTCAAAACGTCCTTGCGTTTGAAGTAAAACGTAAGGACGTTTCAGATAAAATGTACTTGTGTTTGGTTTGAAACGCAAGTGCGTTTTTTTAGTGCTTGATTTAAGGCAAAAATATTGCTCGAATTACCTTATTTAACGGGATGATTTTCTTTCGTTTCGTGACTTTCGTGTACTTTTGCACACTTATTAAGATCTTAAGGATAACGAGAGGAAATTATGGCACAGTCTAGAGAGATGACATCAGGGCCGAGTCTGCCGCTGATTCTGAATTTTACTTTTCCATTGTTACTGGGCAACCTGCTCCAGCAGACGTATTCGCTGGTGGATGCGGCTATTGTCGGAAAGTTCTTGGGTATCAATGAGCTGGCTTCTGTTGGTGCCAGTACGTCGGTCGTTTTTTTGATTTTAGGATTCTGTAACGGGTGTTGCGGAGGTTTCGGCATTCCGGTGGCACAGAAGTTCGGAGCCCGCGATTATGTGACGATGCGGCGCTATGTATCGGTCAGCCTGAAGCTGGCGGCGGTGATGTCGGTTGCGGTGGCCATTGTCACCAGTCTGCTTTGCGGATTTATCCTGCGTTCCATGCGCACACCGGAGAATATCTTTGAAGGGGCTTACCTCTATTTGCTGATTACCTTTATCGGTGTACCGTGTACGTTCTTCTATAATTTGTTGTCCAGCATCATCCGTGCGTTGGGCGACAGCAAGACTCCGTTCTGGTTCCTGCTTTTCTCTACCATACTGAACATTGTGCTCGATTTGTTCTGCATCCTTACGCTGGGGTGGGGAGTAGCCGGAGCAGCCATTGCTACGGTTTTCTCCCAGGGCTTATCGGCCTTGCTGTGCTATATCTATATGTACCGCAAGTTTGACATTCTGAAAACCGAGCCTGCCGACCGTCGTTTCCGTGGCGACCTGGCCCGTCAGTTGCTGTACATCGGGGTACCGATGGGATTGCAGTTTTCTATTACGGCCATTGGCAGCATCATGTTGCAAAGTGCAAACAATGCGCTGGGTACGGCCTGTGTGGCAGCTTTCACGGCAGCCATGCGTATCAAGATGTTTGTGATGTGTCCGCTGGATAGCTTGGGAATGGCCATGGCAACGTATTCCGGACAGAATTACGGGGCCGGAAAGCCGGACCGCATCTGGATGGGTATCAAGTCGGCCACGCTGATGATGACCGTCTATGTCATAGCGATTGGCGTCCTGATGTGGGGGCTGGCTGAAAAGTTTGCCCTGCTGTTTATCTCACCGGATGAGACCGAGATTATCGACGATACGGCTTTGTTCCTGCACATCAACACTTCTTTCTTCTTCTTGCTGGGTATGCTCAGTATCTTGCGCTATACCATTCAGGGAGCAGGCTATACACGGTTGGCTATGTTCTCCGGTGTGTCGGAAATGGTGGCCCGTGTGCTGGTCAGTCTGATTGCGGTTCCGTTGTGGGGATTCTGGGGCGTATGCTTCGGCGACCCGACAGCCTGGCTGTTTGCCAACCTGTTCCTGGTTCCGGCATTTATCTATGTGTACCGCCGTTTGCAACGGATTGTGGTGAAAGAAGGACGGGTGGTGGCTAATTCTTAACAGGCAGCCGCTTCCAGAGGAAAGGGGGTATCAGGCGCCAGAGAGCGACCAGTATGCGATAGCGCCAGTCAATCACGACAATGCGTTTCTTTTTCTCCAGGGCACGCACAATGTGTCGGGCCACTTTTTCCGTATGCATCAGCATGGGATAGTGTTTGCCGTCGTTCAGGAGTCCGGTGGCCACAAATCCCGGACGGACGTCTGTGAAACGGATGGAAAGTTTCTGGATGTGAGCCAGTTGCTCCAGCGCATCGATGTACGTGTTCTGGAAACGTTTGGTGGCAGAATAGGCCGGAGCAGCTCCCAGCCCTTTGGTTCCCGCGATGGAGCTGATGACCGCCAGGTGCCCTTTTTTCTGTTGGGTGAAGTAGCGGAAAGCGGCTGTCACCATGCGCACAAATCCGGTGCCGTTGGTTTCCAGTGTGCGGAGTTCGATTTCCGGTGCCAGCTGGTAGTTCTGGTGGCCGATGCCCGAGCAGTGCAGGTAGAGGTCCATGCCTCCCATTTCTTCAATCAGTTCCTGCAGGCGGTCGGTCGCATCTTCCTGACAGATGTCAATGGCCCGGATGTGGATACGCTCCGGAGCCAGTTGCTGCAGTTCTTTCAAGTTCTTTTCACGTCGGCCTGCCAGTCCGAGTATCCATCCTTTCTGGAGCAGTTGCAAGGCCGTTTCTTTTCCGATGCCGGAAGTAGCCCCTACGATGAGGGCACGCTGTATAGGTTTCTTATTCATCAGTTGGTACGTATTTCATAAAGGAATTCCTGCAAAAGAGGAACTCCTTCGGTGGGTTCACAATGGATTTTTCCGAAAAGAGGCATCTGCGGCTGGAGCGGTTTCAGCTCTGCCGACAGGTGGTTGCAGAATGCCGTGTAGGAATGGTTGTGCATACAAGGCCCCGCATCGTCACGGTACACCAGAACGTAATGGTTCAGGGGGCGGGCATGCACCAATTGGTTGATTTGCAGAGCCAGGTCGCGTGCCTCTCGCGGAGAAATACGGTCGAACAGGCTGGAGAGGTTGAAAATCACCAGTTCGGTCAGTACTGCATGGGCTTGCCAGAAGGCAGTAGGCACGGCACTCAGACGGGGATACCAGCTTGCCTGAATGTGCTTGTAGGCTGGTGAACGGAAAAAGGCTTCGGCCGTTTCGCCCATTTCCTGCATGGGATAGATGCCCGTGTAGGTCAGGTCCAGATGGGGAAGGGAACGGCATACATCGGCAAAAGCCAGTCCTGAAGCTCCGGCTTCACACGAGAGATCGCAGAACACCACGCGCCCTGATACCTTACGGATGAGGTCGTGCAGCCAGTTGCCGCTTCCGGTAAAGAGAGCCTGGGCGGCAGCATATTGTTTCCGCATGTACAAATAGTTGTATACTTGGCAGAAGTCAGATGGAGACATCTCTTCGGGCAGGGTGCGGAAGTCGCTCCGACCGTAGGCAGTGGCTTCACGGTAGTAAGTTTCGCTTTCTTCCAGCTGTGCCGGTGGGGCTATCAATTCCGGGAATACCTGCTTGAAATGCGCTGGCAGGGAATAGGTACCGTCTGTCACTTCCCAGTTCTTCCGGTACGAAGGCAGGGTGAAGTCTCCCCGGCAGAACGAGAGGGCATCCGTCTCCAGGTATCCGTTGTGCAGACGGATGTACTCCATCAGCTTGTAGAAGGTGATGTTGGCCCCGAGGATGTGCGGGTTACCCGTCAGCAGCAGTTGCTTGCGGGCGCGGGTCAGTGCCACATTCAGCTTGCGGTCAATCAGGAAATTGCCTTCCTGAAACGTATTGGCCGTAAGGAAGTTGAGCTGGCTGAAATTCTGTATGGTAAACGAATAGATGATAATGTCGCGCTGGCTGCCCTGGTAGCGTTCCACCGTGTCGATGGAGATGTCCTGCAAGGCAGGCAGCTGGAGGCGCGCAATCTCTTTTCGTATCATGGCAATCTGGTTGCGGTAGGGCACGATGACACCTACCGTCCGGTTCGGGTCGAAACGGGATTCCGTCAGGCGGTAAATATGGTCTAACAGAGTGGCTACAATCCGGGCTTCGTTCGGGTTGGTCTTGTCCGAGCAGGTCAGGTGATCCGGTGCTTCTGCGGGAATGAACACCATTCTGCGTTCCAGCAGCAACTGGTCGATGGTGTCTTGCGGAGTCAGTCCGGCTTCGTAAGGCGTTTCTTCCAGCTGATGAGGAAGAGGCACGCTCTCCAGTTGCTCCCGGTAGTAGAATGTCTGGTTCGGAAACTCGGCAATGGCCGGATGCATGCGTCCTTGCTTGTGAAGGATGCTGCGGCAGGTGTCCGGACTCGATTTGTAAAGGCGTTCGAACAGCGAGTTGCGGCAATCTTCCAGCCCGATGTTCCGCAGCAGGAGGTCGGTCACGGCAGCTTCTTCCGCACTTTGCAGGGCAATGGCAGGTAACTGCTTGTAGTCGCCCACCAATACGAACTTGTCGATGGCGTTATGCTGCTGATGACGGGCAGACAGGATGCCTATCAGGTCGGGTTCCAGAATCTGCGAGGCTTCGTCGATGATGGCCAGCTGGAAATGTTTCAGTGTGAACAGGTTGAGACGGTTGTTGATGGCGGTCGTGGTACCCACAAAGATGCGTGTGCCTGCCATTTTCTGCTGGATGTCGGTCAGCTTGGGACAGTCATCCAGGCTGTATTTCAGCAGGTAAGGCACGAAACGCTTGTCGCACGACAGTTCGTTGCCGATACGGATGAACGGGGTACGGTCGGCAATGCCGGAATCCGTGAGCATGGCACAGATTTCATCCACTGCCCGGTTGGTGTACGACAACAGCAGGATGGAGGTATCCGGTTCGCTCAGGGCTTCTTCCACCATGAAACGCAGGGCACACGAGGTCTTTCCGGTACCCGGAGGCCCCACTAACAGAAAGTAGTCCTTGGCCTGTTTCTCTTTCAGGATGAGTTCGTTGAAACGCCCGTAATCGCCGTTCAGTTTGACGTCCTCCAGTTGTGCAGGCGGACGTACGCCGAGCAGCAGTTCTTTCCGGTCGGCTTGTGCAGACAGAAAAGCATACAGACCGCGGAAGCCGTTGTTGGCAGAAGTATCCGAAAAATCGTGTTCCACGGCAAACACCTCTTCTTTGCCGCCGATAATATCTTTATTTTGCTGTCCGTTGCGCAGCACTAAGGTCATACGGTCCGGCTGCAATTCCAGAATGTTTCCCTTCATGAGAATCTGCTTTCTCATGTCCGGTTCTTCCTTATACGCATAGAGAATCACCATGTCGCCCGTGCGGAAGTTGGGCAGGAAGTCCTCGTCCTGTGTCGGAATGTGCAGTTCGATAAGGTCGTATCCTTTGCCAGGGCCGCTGCTTTGTTTCTCCTGGATGGTCAGTCCGGTCAGGATATTGCCCGCCTCCAGTTTCTCGTGCAGCGGGATATGCCAGTTGCTGGCAAACCCGTGAGACGCATCGTTGCTTCCTCCGGTCTTGCTGAGAATCTGTTCCTTTGATACGAACGTGAAAAAACGGTTGAAGTAAGCCCGCTCCAGCGGTGTACAGCGTTTCAGGGTATTAATGGCCGTCTGCAGTTGCGGTTCTTGGTAGTCGTTCCACAGCTTTCCGCCAATCTGCAATTCGTTCAGCAAATCGGTGCTCAGTGAGTCTACAATTTCTCCGATGGCTCCGTCACCCAGTCGCATCTCGTTGTGTACGATGTAATTGCGGAGCTTGATGCTCTCCCGGAACAAGTTTTCGGCAAAATGTTCTATCAGCAATCCGTCGGCATATTTGGAATAGAGCAGGAAGGTCTGCATATTGGCGGTTTCCTGTCCGAAATTGTACATCAGTACACCTTGGTAGAGCATCATCTGAATGAAATGGTCTTCCTTATGGCGCCGATGGTATTCGTCGCGCTTGCCGGCCTTCTGTTCGATGAGTACCTGGAAGTCTTTCTGCATCATGTCCACACGTCCCTGCAATCCCAGTTTCTCACAAATGAAGGAGGCTTCGAGCAGAGTATTCTTCTTGTTGAAGTTCCGTATGTTATGAGGCAGCACGTCGTGAACAAACGAGCGGATGTTCATCATCTGCGCCTGTGCCTGTGCGTGAAAATCGGCCGGAAGAGAGCAGGTACAGAAGTCGAGGGCCGAAGCGGCAAAGAATTTCTTGATGGTGCGGGGGTAGCTCACCGGCTCCTGCGGTTGCTCGTTGATATAGTCGTCGAGAAACTGGCTGGCCAGGTTACCCATCAGGATGGGGGCCGTATTGGCTCTCGGCTTGATTTTGTTCATGAAATAGTTGAGCGGGTGGTGACCGTACTCCCGAAAACAGGCGGCCAGCGAACTGATGTCAATCAGGTAATCGGGGTGAATCACAATAAGGTTGGGAATGTAGTGATTCTCCTCGTCCACGCGCACGTCGAGCAGGTTCAGCGGCAGATTCTCAGAAAGCAGGTCTTTCAGGTAGAGCAGGTCGCCGTCATACCCACCTTTAGCATAGTTGATGATGATGAATGGGTCGGTTTCACTGTCGGTCGCCGCAAAAATTTGCGTGTCGTTCCAACTGGTCACCGAAGCCCGTACGTACGGGATGTGCGACAGGCGTGTACCCTGATACGGACGGTTGGAGTGGGGGATTTCCGGAAGAATGGAAGCTGGAATGTCTTCTTCAAAGCCCAGTGAGACAAAGCGCACCAGTGCCCGCAGGTCGTAAAGGTATTCCTGCATGTCGGCCTGAAAACGGTCGCCCATGGCTGCGTTACAGTTACGACGCATCGTCTGGATGGCATAGCGGTCGGAGGGAGTCATTTTCTTCTCCTTGCAGATGTAATCCAGACGGGAAAACAGGTTAGCGAACGAGAGCGTGACACCAGTGGTCAGTTCATAACAAGCCTGCTCCAGCACTTTGTGGAGCAGGATATATTTAGCTTGTAAATTGTCGGGGGCAGCCGTCGGCTGGTGATGAATCCGTTCGATGCGGTTGAACAAATCGAAGGATTGAAGTTCGATACGAGACATGTGCAAAAAAGTGTCGGCAGAATGTTAGGGCTGCTTGGTCAGGTGATAAATCCGATACGCCTTGGTGAGTCCGCTGAACTCTCCCTTGTATTGTGCGGTTACCTCTTCTTTGATAAAACAGTTGGTGGTGGCAGCTCCTTCTTCGTTTGTAGAAGAAGTGTTGTCAGTAGTCTGGGTAGAAGACGTTTCATTCTCGAACAGCATGAAAGTGTAATTTGTTGTACTTCCCGCCATTTCTACTTGGAACTGTAGGTAAGGTTCGCCAGTATCTTCTGTGTATTTCAACGTACGTTTAAAAATACCAATCTGGTAATTCCCCGTGTTGCCTGGGAAAATTTTTAAGTCGCCAAGCGTAAGGGATGCGTCAGAGTAGGTGAATAACAAGCGTCCGCCCGATTGAACCGGAGCGTCTTCGGCAATTCGTGCGAGCAGTTCCGTTTCTTCTCCTTTGGTAAGGTCGTTGCCTTCCACTTCTGCGCTGATGCTTTCTATCCGGTAGTTGCTTTGCGGGTTATTGACAACAATCGTCAGTGTGTAACTGTTGCCTGAGCGGTCGGCAATAAGGGTAGAGGTTTCTCCGATGCTGACCGGAATGAATGTCAGTGTGTCACCGTCGTAGCGGTAGTCTACGATTTCCTTATTTTCATTTTTGATGGTATAATTTCCTTCTCCTCCACGGATTAAAAATTTCTCTCCTTTACTGAACGGGCTGATTTCCAGTTTACCGTCAGTTATTTGTTGATGGTCGGTAGCACTTACCAGGTAAATGGGGCCGTGGTCATCCTTGCATGCCATAAAAGATAGGATGAGTACAATCAGAAGTATTCCATGAAAAAAATGTGTTCGTTTCATAAGCCGTATATTTGAATTGTTGCTTCAAATATACGACTTTTTTTGAATTTGTGAAGGGGATGGGGTAAAAACAAAGGGAAGATGACTTTATTATATCGTGATGAAAACATTTGCAGATTTTTTCTTTCTATAAATTATTGTTGAATTTTGAGTAATTATCTATTTTTGTGATAATTAACAATGACTTATGTAATAGAAGATAATACTTTAGTATAAGTATGAACTACCCATTAATATCAGAGTACGTACAATCCATAAAGTTCTCAGAAGAAAACTTTGATAAGCTTAGTAATCTCTGTCCTGTTCTTGATGAGGATGGCAATCCAATCATGTCCAGCGGTAACTTTGCTATTGTGTTTAAAATGCAGGATAAGCAAACGGGAAAGTTACATGCCGTGAAATGTTTTCTTCGTGAACAGGAAGGAAGAGAAGAAAGCTATAAACTTATAGCTTCGGAGTTGGAGTATGTATCATCAACCTTCCTCACTCCGATACAATATCTTGAAAAGGAAATATTTGTGGATACGACACAGGGAGAAGATACAGAGTTTCCTGTATTGCTGATGGATTGGGTGGAAGGTCTTACACTCGACAAGTATATCCGAAATAATATTCACGACCCATATAAACTTGCTTTGATTACCTATCAGTTTTGTCGGATGGGGTCTTGGCTGCTCAGTCAGGAGTTTGCACATGGCGATTTGAAGCCGGATAATATTATTGTCCGTGAAGATGGTCAGTTGGTACTAGTGGATTATGACGGTATGTTTGTACCAGCTATGCGGGGGCAGAAGGCTCGTGAGTTGGGCAGTGTGGATTATAGGCATCCGTTGCGTAGGGAAGATGTGTTTAACGGTAATATAGATGATTTTTCTATTGCTTCCATTGCTTTGTCTTTAAAGGTTATTTCTTTGAAACCAGAATTGTTTGATGAATTTGGTGAAGGAGATAGATTGCTTTTATGTGCAAAGGATTATATTGATTTAAAACATAGTTTAGCTTTGAATTCAATTCAAAAAATGATAGATGATACAGAACTTTTACAACTTCTTGGATTGTTTTACTTAGCTTATTCAAAAAATGAGTTAAGCAAAGTCTCATATCATTTATTAAAATTGAAAAAGCCAGAATATCTTTCAGTTATAGCAACAGACGATAATATACAAGATGCGTTTATAGATGAATATGGAGTGAAATATAGTAAGGATGGTTTACGTCTTCTAAAAGCGCCAAAAGAGTTAAAAGAATATGTTATAAGAGAAGGAACAAAAGTTATTTGTGTTGGCGCTTTTTGGCATTGTGAGAATTTAAGCAATATAAAATTTCCTAACACAATTCAATATATTGGTTATTGTGCTTTTGGTTATTGTATGTGTTTGTCCTCAATTAAATTACCAGAATCAGTATTTTCAATAGGAGCAATGGCTTTTTCCAACTGTTATATTATTAAGGAAATAAATATTCCAAGATTAGTTCGCAGTATATATTATAATCCTTTTGGTTTTACTCAAATTGATAAGGTTTATTGTAACTCTGAATATTTTATTATAGAAAACAATGTTTTATATGATAGTGATAAGAGAAGGTTGATTTCATCATTCAATAGGGAAAATAATTTTTGTGTACCATCTACTGTTCAAGAAATTTCTGAAGCTGCATTTGCTGGTTGTGAAAAAATGGAAAGTATATGTATACCTAATGGCATATTGAAAATAAAAGATTATGTATTTTTATCTTGTGGCTCCTTAACAAAAATAGAAATACATGGAGTTATTGAATTTTTAGGGAAAGAAGTTTTCCCTAAATGTTATATTTATAACGGTTTAGTGAGATCTGATGAGTTAGAGGTCATATATATACCACAAGGGACTATAAATAAATTTGTTGAGTTACTTACAATCAGTAATAATTGTGATTTTATTAAAAAATTGAAAGAAATGGAATAATATTGTGATTTGCTTAGATTTATACTTTTATAAGTTTGGCACAAAATTAAATCTTATTCAAAACTATATTATGACTAATGATAAATATATAATTGGGAATCAAGGTAAAACAGAATTTACGAAGCAGGAAATTACTGAAATAGAGAGATTATTAACTCTTTTAAGGTCTGCTCCTTCTCACAAACAGAAAAATATCAGGCAACAACTTAGAGATATTGGCTTTTATATCAGTAAGTATGGCATAGGTCTTACTGTTGAAAGATTTCGTAATATGGTAGCAACAGGTGAAATAAAAGTAATAAACAATAATGTTGGAACGATTCACGAAAGTACAGAAAAGGAAAATATTAAAATAAGTGTAGTATACAATAAATCTTTATGTAAAAGTCTCAGACCAATAGTATTTGAGAATTCTCAAATACTGATTTTGGGAACAATGCTTGGAAAAGAATCGCTTATGACTGGTGAATATTATGCTTCATCATCAAATTCTTTTTGGAAGATAATTGAAGCGATTTACAATAATGGTAATAAGTTTGTGAATTATAAAGAAAAGGCATCATGGTTAAAGAAAAACCGCATATCTTTATGGGATGTTTACGGACAGTGCGATAGAAAGGGAAGTCTGGACTCCTCAATAAGCAATGAGGTTCTAAATGATATAGATGCTTTTTTATCAGAACATAGTAGTATTAAAAGAATTGTATTTAATGGTAAGAAAGCAGCTTCAGCATATTTACCTAAGATAGAATACTCAGTGCTTTGTTCCACAAGTAATAGTAACAGTCGTTTGTCATTTGCTGCAAAAGTAGAAGAATGGAGAAAATGTTTAAAGGAATAATCCTTCTTTAGATACCTTTTTGTTAAGTTAGTTATGAATTATCCACTAATATCAGAATACATACAATCTATAAAGTTTTCTTCAGAAAACTTTGATAAACTGAATAATCTCCGTCCTGTACTTGATGCGAACGGTAACCCGATAATGTCCAGTGGAAACTTTGCAGTAGTCTTTAAGATGGAAGATATACAAAGTGGTAAACTGTATGCTGTAAAATGCTTCCTTCGTGAACAGGAAGGCAGAGATGAAAGTTACAGACTTATAGCTTCAGAGTTAGAATATGTATCATCTACATATTTAACTCCTATACAATATCTTGAAAAGGAACTTTTTGTAGATACGACACAAGGAAATGATACTGAGTTCCCTGTATTGTTGATGGACTGGGTGGAAGGTCTCACACTCGACAAGTATATCCGAAAGAATATTCACGACTCATATAAACTTGCTTTGATTACCTATCAGTTCTGCCGGATGGGTTCTTGGTTGCTCAGTCAGGAGTTTGCACACGGTGACTTAAAGCCTGACAATATCATTGTCCGTGAAGATGGTCAGTTGATGCTGGTGGATTATGACGGAATGTTTGTTCCTGCAATGCGAGGACAGAAATCGCGTGAATTGGGTAGTGTGGATTATCGTCATCCTCTCCGTACTGAAGATGTATTCAATGGCAGTATTGATGATTTCTCTATTGCTTCTATTGCTTTATCATTGAAAGCTATTTCTCTAAAGCCTGAACTCCTGAATGATTTTGGGGCAGAGGACAGATTGCTTTTCAGTGCAATGGATTATCAGAATATTGGTGAAAGTGAATGCTTAAAAGCTATACAGTCGCTTGCTGATGATAATGAACTTTCTCAATTGTTAGGCTTGTTTTATATAGTTTATGCAAGAAATGAACTTACTAATGTTTCTTTTGAGTTGTTTAATATTACTAAGCCAGAGTATGTTCCTATGGCTATTCCTGAAGTACAGCTTTCAACAGCTATTACAGGTGAAGATTTGGAGAATGCCGTTGAGGATGAGTATGGGGTGAAGTACAGTAAGGATGGGGTAAGATTATTAAAAGCACCAAAAACCATTGAAAGGTATAAGATTAAAGAAGGGGTGAGGGTTATTTGTGCTTTTGCATTTGAAATGTGTACTTATTTAGAACAAATATATTTTCCGGATTCAATATTGTATATAGGTTTTGGTGCTTTTATGCAATGTTCTTTTCTAAAAGAGGTGATTATTCCTAATTCTGTTGTAAAAATTGGTGATTATGTTTTTTCTAAATGTTTATCTCTAAGATATATTATGTTATCTGATTCAATGGTAAATATAAGTTGCGGTGCTTTTTACCATTGCTCTTCTTTAAAATATGTATTTCTGCCAAAATCTATTAGAATAATTGGAGAACGCGCATTTTTGGGGTGTTCATTTTTAAAAAAGGTAACTATTCCTAATTCTGTGGAACATATCGGGAAAGATGTCTTTAAAGATTGTATTTATAACCATAGAACAACCAAAACTAATCAGAAAT
>UMHL01029319.1_pt1 | contig 56104 bp, 57 predicted proteins | sample 1965551 | NCBI WGS metagenome assembly UMHL01 (sample SAMEA4836100, study PRJEB28245) | human gut metagenome | biome: gut microbiome; material: fecal sample | place: Denmark | collected 2008 | reverse complement strand
AATGAAAACGAGTAGCCGGTAAACTGGATTTACGCTTACTTGCCACTCGTTCCCTGTAATTATATTGCCTCTTTTTCAAAAAGTCAAACAAAATTTTATTCCATGCATCTGCCCTGTAAACCCTAGTTACTGTTCACTCCGTTCTCAGCAACACGCTTCGCGATGCACAGAATTTATGCTCCACTGTTTCCGTCAGCCCTTCCGACTTCATAAAGAAGAGTTCGTTTCCTACTCAGGTTTCTCGATTCTGAGCATGCGATATCCAATTCCTATGTGCGTCTGGATATATTGTACACCGTTTTTTTCAGGCTCCAGTTTTTTCCGCAGTGTTGCCATAAAAACCCTGAGAGAAGCAACATCGTTTTCCGAGCAGCGTCCCCAGATCTGCTGAGTAATATATGTATGTGTCAATACTTTTCCAACATTACGGGATAAAAGGCAGAGCAACTTATACTCAATGGGCGTCAGATGCAGTTCTCTATCCTTCAGGAATGTACAGCCAGCCGTGTAATCTATCTTTAATCCACCATTTTCAAAAACAGATGTTTCCGGCTGTTTTCCTGACTGCGTTATGGCAAGCCGCCTTTGGCTGACACGGATACGCGCAAGTAATTCTTCTACTGAAAATGGTTTTGTGATATAATCATCTGCACCCGCATCCAGTGCCTCTATTTTATCCATATCTTCACTTCTGGCACTGATCACGATGATAGGCATATTCGACCAGGTACGGATTTTCTTTATTACCTCTACTCCTTCCATATCAGGAAGGCCCAGATCCAGAAGAACGATATCCGGATTGTGTGATGAAGCCTCCAAAATGGCTGAAGCTCCATTTTCTGCAGCCAGATATTTATAGTCATGTGTTTTTAATGTGGTAACGATCAGGTTCCGTATGGGTCTGTCATCCTCAACCACCAGAATTAATGTCTTATTCATTTAATGTCACCTCGCTTAATGGTAAAGTAAAAGTAAAATTACATCCATGCGGAGCATGATCTGAAAGAACCAGTGTTCCATCGTGAGCTTCTATGATAGAGCGGCAAAGTGCCAGGCCAAGCCCCAGACTCCGTTGGCTGTCTGCAACGGTTGTTTTCCCTGTATAAAACATCTCAAAAATATGTGGCTTCATTTCATCCGGGATCCCGGGGCCGTTATCTTCCACGCTTACCTGTGCTTTCCCGGCTTTTTTGAACCCCCGAATGCTGATGACAGAGCCTGACGGCGTATATTTTATCGCATTATCGATCAAATTTACCAGAACCTGTATAATAAGATGCACGTCCATACGTGTAAGAACAAGTTCTTCACAGTCCGCCACGATCTTATACGCATCATGCTTCCGGCCGATATGTCGGAGTGACTCTGCTATTACCTCATCCAAAAGCTGATCCGTAAATTTAAACTTCAATCTTCCATCATTGAGCCTGGTAATGGAAAGCAGATTTTCCACAACTCCGATCAGCCACTCTGAATCCTCATGAATGTCCGTGTAGATCTGATACCTTGTAGCTTCATCCAGACGGTCACTGTTACTGAGAAGCATATCTGCATTTCCGGAAATAGAACAAAGAGGAGTACGCAGGTCATGGGAGATCGCCCGAAGAAGATCGCCACGCAGCTGCTCATTTTTTGCTAAAACCGCATTTTTTTCTTTTTCTATAGCATTTTGTACATTCTCCATTGCAAGTGCACATTCATTTATTACAGACAGCAGGATGCTGTATTCATAAGAGTCCAGTGTTTCTTTCTGCAGAGGGATCCCGATTACGCCATAAACATTATTCCCGCTTCGAATTGCCAGATATAAGCATTTTGCCTGTGAGAAATACTGTGTGGATGCGCCGGCACGCTGTCTGTTTTCATAAGTCCATCTGGCCGCCTGTTGTTCTTCCTGTGTCAGAAAATCCTCTGTGCTCTCTTTTTCCCCGGAAAAAAGCTTTCCTTCTGATAAAGTTCCATTTTCCACAACATATGCCGTGATGCTGCGGTTTAACAGGCGTATCAGCTGTGTACAGGTAACTCCGAGGATTTCTGTCTCACTTTTTGCCTTTTGCAGCAGACGATCCGTATCAAACAGAACCTGTGTGCGAAAGGCAATCTGTGAAGACAGCTTTGCATGCATTTTCAGCTTTGCCGCAAGGGTTCCTGTAAGTACGGACGAAATAAGCATTATGAAAAATGTCACCGGATATCCCACCGCATATGTCTCAAAAGACATCCTTGGCTCCATCAGGAAAAAGCAAAATAAGAATACACTTAAAAAGGAGCCGGCTACACTGCAAAGATAACCATCTGTCACGATCGAAGTGATCAATACGCCCAAAATGTATATCGTTACAATATTTGTATCTGTAAGATCCAGTTTCTGAAACAGCAGGCCGATCAAAGTGCATACTGCAAATATAAAAACCGTCAGCAAGTAATCTTTTGCAGACGGTTTTTCCACATACCATGCAAATGGCCGTTTCGGATAGGTTCTTTTTTTTACTGTATCCTCCATTTTCAAGCTCATTCTGTCATTCTCCTTCTACTGCTGTTTTCTGGAATTATATCACGCAGCTGTTCTGTGGTCAAAATTTTTTCTTCATGGCAATGAGCTATATGCGGAAGCACTTCTGAAGAGCTCTGTATTCTCCTAATACCAGTAATTTATCGTTTTCTGCAAAATATGTTTCCGGTGAAATTGCAATACTGAATTCCTCTTCATTTTTTACTGCCAGAATATTAATATTGTAGCGTTTTCTGATGTCAAGTCCACCCACTGTTTTTCCAACCCATTCTTCCGGCACTTCCACTTCAAAAATTGCATGGGAAGCATCCACCTCCATATAATCCAGTATATGATCATCTGTATAACGGAAGGAGGCCCATTTTGCCACCTGCTTTTCCGGATAAACTACCTTATCGGCACCATTGCGTAAAAGAAATTTTTCCTGAACATCACGTTCAGCTCTGGATATCACCAATTTTGCACCCAGTTCTTTTAGAAGGGATGTTGTTTCAAGAGAATTTTGAAAGCTCTCTCCAATGGTCACAAAACAAATGTCATAGTTTCCAATTCCAAGGGACTGTAAAAATTCAGCATTGGTGCTGTCACCAATCTGAGCATTCGTCACAAATGACAGTACTTTGTCCACTCTTTCTTCCTTCCAGTCAACTGCCATAACTTCATGTCCCAGCTGATTGAGCTGCATGGCAATATGTCTTCCAAACCTTCCAAGTCCAATAAGCAATACATTTTTCATAATATTATTTTTCTCCTTCTTATCCAACTGTGATTTTTTCCAGAGGGAGCTTTGCATTTCCCTTATTTCTTCCGGAAAATACCGCATAGATCAGGGTCAGACCACCCACACGTCCCAGATACATCAGTATGATCAACACGACTTGTGAAAAAACATGAAGTTCCGGTGTGATTCCCAGAGTCAGACCTACCGTACCAACAGCTGAAGCAGCTTCGTACAGACAATCTAAAAGCGGAAGGCCTTCGTACACACTGATCGCTATTCCGCCGCCAAAGAACAAGGCAAAATATAACATGGCTATTGTCGCTGCATTTTTTATCACATGATATTCAAGTCTTCGCCCAAAAGCTCCTGCATTTTCCTGACTTCGAAATGTCGCAATTGCATTTAAAATAAGTACTGAAAAAGTTGTTGTTTTCATTCCACCTGCTGTAGATCCCGGTGAACCACCAATCAGCATTAACAATATCATAACTGCTTTTGATGCCTCACTCATCTCTGAAATGTTTATAGTATTAAATCCGGCAGTTCTTGTCGTTACCGATTGAAACGCTGCTACTAACAGGCGTTTTCCCATGGGTAATTTTGTCAGATCACAGATATAGAAAAAGACTGCCGGAAATAAGATCAGACATGCGGTAGTCATGAGAATGATCTTGCTTTGCATGCGGTAGCGTTTAAAGTTCAGTTTATTTGTATAAATATCATCCCATGTGAGAAAACCGATTCCTCCTGTAATGATCAACAGCATAATTACCAGATTTATAAGTATATTTCCGGAATACCCGGTCAGCGATGGAAACATACTGGAATCTGTCCCCAGAATATCAAAGCCGGCATTACAAAAAGCAGAGATTGAATGAAAAACTGACATCCAGATTCCCTTTTTTCCATAATCTCCCATAAAAACCGGCAGCAGCAACACCGTCCCTGCAGCTTCGATCAAAAATGTTCCCCTCAAAATAAACCTTGTTAGTCTGACGATTCCTCCGACTTTTGGAGCTGAAATTGCATCCTGCATGGTGCTTCTTTGCATGAGGGATATTTTCTTTCCGGAAAGAAGGGAAACAGACGCAGCCACAGTCACTACTCCAAGCCCACCTGTTTGTATGAGTGCAAGAATGATCGTCTGGCCTGCCAGGGACCAGTAGCTTCCAGTGTCCTTTACCACAAGACCTGTAACACATACCGCCGAAGTGGCTGTAAAAAGTGCCTCATGAAATGGTGTGATCACTTTCTCCGCAGAAGAAAATGGAAGCATCAGCAGAACGGTTCCCAAAAGGATCACTCCTGCAAACCCCATGATAATCAGCTGAAAAGATGTCATATGTTTTTTCTTATATGATTTTTCCGGCATAAATGATCAGAACTCCTTATCAATACTTTTAACAGTGCTATCCTCGTAATGCATTTTATTATATATAACTACTTTCAAAGATAGTATAAAATTCTCTGCTTCCGTATTAAGATTTTATAAAGATATGATATTGAATTGAGAATTATTTTAACCGAATCAAGGAAATTACCTGCTTTGATGATCCTAAGCATTACCTTAATACTACAGTTTTTTAATTGTAAACACATTTTATATTTGTAGTTGACATTCGATATTTCTCTGTGATAAAGTGATACCCGTACAAAAAAACTCAAAAGGAAGGTATTGACATGAACACTGCATCATGCGAAAAAGAAGCTCCATCGCTTTCCAGAGATGAAGCCATTGCAATTTTAGATACTCCGGACGAAGAACTTGAGGCACTGATTGACCGTGCCAGCAGTTTACGTTACAAATATAAGGGAAACCGGGTAAGCATCCACATCCTTACCAATGCCCGCAGCGGTAACTGTTCCCAGGATTGTGCCTACTGTGCCCAGTCATGTCGTTCCACTGCCGATATTGATAAATACAAATGGGTAGATGAAGACAAATTATATCAGGACAATGATTTCGTAAATGATTATCATTTATCCAGACATTGTATCGGACTGAGTGGTATGAAATTTACAGATAAAGAGATCGAGGAGCTGGCCCGCAGGATCCGCAAAATGAAAGAACACGGAACTCATCTCTGCTGCTCCATAGGCTTTCTCACAGAGCACCAGGCAAAAATGCTCAAAGAGGCTGGTCTTGACCGGATCAACCATAACCTGAACAGCAGCCGTTCCTTTTATCAGAATATCTGCAGTACACATACCTTTGACCAGCGTGTCCGGAATATCCATATGCTTCAGGGACTTGGTTTCGAGATCTGCAGCGGCGGTATCATTGGCATGGGTGAAAGCAAGGAAGACGTTGTTGACATGCTTCTGGAATTACGTGAGATCCAGCCGGAAGCACTGCCGATCAACTTTCTTCTTCCGATCAAGGGAACTCCTCTCGGAAATGCAGATATTTCCCAGCTGACAACAGAATACTGTATGAAGGTCCTCTGCCTGGCAAGACTTCTTGTGCCTAAAGCAGATATCCGATGTGCTGCCGGAAGAGAAGTTTATTTTAAAGGCGAAGAAAAAAAACTGCTCAGTGTTGTAGACTCTATTTTTGCTTCCGGTTATCTTACAGAAGATGGTCAGGGAATCGAAGACACTCTGAAAACCATTACGGATGCAGGATTCACCTATGAGATTGAATCTGCGTAAGCATCCTTATGGACATATGACCTATCATACACACTTACAGCATTTCATTACTTACCCGAACCAGTAAATATATTACCTTTTTCAAAGGAGGCTCTTTCAATATGAACCAGACAAATACTGTCTCTGCACCACGTACAAAAACCTACGAGATCACCATAACCGCTCTTATGGCAGCTGTCACCTGTATTCTTGCGCCGCTGTCCATTCCGATCGGTCCGGTTCCGATCTCATTTACCAATCTTGCCATCTATCTGTCCCTTTATCTTCTCGGATGGAAAAAAGGAACCATCAGCTATCTGATCTATCTTCTGCTTGGACTTGTAGGTCTTCCGGTATTTTCCGGATTTACCGGCGGCCCTGCAAAGCTGGCCGGTCCTACAGGCGGATACATCATCGGCTTTATCGTTATGGCTGTTATTGCCGGACTGGTAATTGACAACTGCCATAAGCCTCTGATCCAGCTCGTTGGTATGATTGCAGGAACAATTGTATGCTATCTTTTCGGAACTGTATGGTTCTGCATCGTTGCAGATTCCACTTTCAAAGCAGCTCTTGGAATCTGTGTAATTCCGTTTATCCCGGCAGATCTCATAAAAATGATCATCGCCATGATCATCGGACCAATGATAAAGAAACGAATCCGATAAGCTGAAGCTCTGAAACTCGATAAAGAGGCAGCAGGAAATGTTGGAAATTTCCTGCTGCCTCTTTATCGAGTTTCATTTTTCTTATCTGAGTTTTTTCTTCAGTTCCTGGATCAGTTCAAAATAATCTCTGTGCTTCATCTCCGGGAAAGCCTTAATGATTCTTCCCTGGCCGAATACCGTATGGTTTGTGATAGAGCTTGACAGCTCATCAAACTGTGCCTGAAGCTCCGCTTTCTTCATCCGAAGCATTTCGGCAGATTTTTCTCTCTGAGCCACAGTCGCATCTCTGAGCTCTGCCTTAGCAAGAGCAACCTGAACCTTTCCCTCTCCCACCTTCTGTGCTGTATCAATGGTAGTTGTTGCCAGAGTATCACTGAGCTTATCACTCACGATCCGCAGATCCGCACGTACCTTATCCAGTCGGGTAAGCTTCTTATTCAGTCCGCGGATCACCGCCACTGTTACAATAAGATCTGCCAGATACACCGCATACAGAATTGTCATAACAACCCATTCCAGTGTGGAAGGTGTATGAGAAGCCTGACGCTCCACATACTTCTGAAAAACCTTTACGACCATCACAATGGCAAGTCCCCATATCAGGGAAAACTCAAGACAGATATAGCCATGAAAATTCAGCGGCTTATTAGAATAATCCCACCATCTTGCATGGAAGCATACATCCAGAAGCCAGCCGGCAACCAGCTCTACCGCAGTTGCAAGAACGATTCCAAACAGAAAGATCATTCCCTCACTCATCTGATGTCCGCCGCTCTGAAGCGTATTAAGCAATGCAAACACGGAAAGTACACCAAATCCGTACACCGGGCATACCGGACCGTTGAGAAATCCCCGGTTTATAACCTTTCCTAAGGTTACTGCATGGAAGATAACTTCAACGACCCATCCTCCAAAAGAATAAAACAAAAAATACAGACATATCTGAAAATACGTCATCCCGCAAATCATCCTGTACTCCTCCTTTACAGCTGTCAAGATTCCGGCAGCTATTTCAGGGGTCAGTACCATCACCTCTGCCGGGGTGATTCTGATTATATCATATCACCCCTCTCATTTACATCCCTTTATCCGGTCATTCTTCCGAAACAATTTCTTTTTTCACACGGGTAAAGTACAGAAAGAATCCGATGTTCAGAATGATTCCCACTGTGGTAGATACCGGTGCTGCAAGACCGATCTTTGTCAGGCTGGCATCCGGCTGGATACTCATGAAGTACGCCATTGGAAGTCGTACCAGAAGCGTCTGGATCAGGCCCTGGACCATAACCCATATGGTCTGGTTGTTTCCGTTGAAATAGCCTATCATACTGAACAGAACAGCCGTTACCAGTGTCTCCGGAGCAAACCCCTTCAGATAATCAAAGCCCTTTTGGATAACGCCGGCATCTGTTGAAAAGAATCCTGCCAGCACATCACCCTTCAGCAGGATCAGGATAAATACCAGGCATCCCACAGACAGGCCAACTCCAATTCCCGTAAGCATGGATTTTCTCGCACGTTTCGGCTTTCCTGCTCCTACGTTCTGTGAAACAAAGGAGGCCATGGACTGCATCAGGGAGCTTGGAACCAGCATGGCAAAGTTTACGATCTTACATGCAACTCCGTAACCGGAGGATGCTTCCAGACCCAGGCGATTGACAAATGCGCACAAGGCCAGGAATGAAATCTGGGTCAGGAATTCCTGAAGTGCCAGCGGCAGTCCGATCTTTAGAAAACGTCTGCACTGGGGATTCAACCGGAAATCTTTCTTTGTGATGGTAAAAGGAAGCTCCTTCTTTATCAGCAGAACTACTGCAAATACAACACTTAAGGCCTGAGCAGAAACCGTAGCAATAGCTGCTCCTGCTGCATCCATATGTAACCCGGCTACCAGTACCAGATCTCCGATCACATTTACAATACATGCCACCAGCACAAACAGCAACGGAGATTTACTGTCACCAAGGCCACGGAAAATAGCAGACAGTAGGTTATACGCGACAATAAAGAAAATTCCGCTGCCACAGATCCGTACATAAGATGCAGTCAGCGCTACCGCTTCTTCCGGTGCCTGCATCAGCATGGAGATCGGATGTGCAAAGCCTACCATAACAATAAACAGCACGATAGAGATCATGGTAAAGACGATCGCAGCCCCACCGATAACGGAGCCGATCTGCTCTGGTCTTTTTTCTCCAAGATAACGTGCGATCAGAACTGTGATACCCATAGCAAACTGGATTACTACAAAGGTAACCAGATTCAGTACCTGACTTCCGGTGGAAACCGCTGACAGTCCGGATGTGGAACCGAATCTTCCAACTACAAGAAGATCGACCGCACCATAAGCAGCCTGCAGGATCAGCGCACCGAGTACCGGCATCATAAATGCAACCAGCTTCTTCAGGATATTTCCCTGGGTAAAATCTGCCTTATCATTTGTCATAATGTTCCCTCCTGTCACACATGATCTGATAAAATTTCCCGATGGTTCGGATCATATTGTCTGCTTCTTCTTCGGAAATCTCTGAAAGATAGGGCGCCAGACTGCTGAAATAATCCTGATCATACTTCCTGGAAAGCCTCTCTCCTTTTTCTGTTATGGAAATGTAAGTAACGCGCCCGTCATCCGGAGACGTAAGCTTCTGAAGATATCCCTTTGCCTCCATTTCTTTCACTGTTCTGGTAACACCCGGACGCGGAAGGTTCATGGCATCACTGATATCAGAGAGCCGGATATCCTTTTTTTCCCGCTGCAGAGAATGGATCACATCCAGATACTGTATGTAGGATGGCATCACCCCCTGGGGCAGTGGCGGAAGCATATCCCGGATCCGCTTTGCCTGATAAAATGCATCAAACATCCGCTTGATTTTTTCATTTGTCATAAAAAAACTCCTCATATAATTATCTTGGTTAATTACCACTGATAATTATATGAGAAATTTATGATTTGTCAAGCATGTTTTATTTTTCTGTTACAGAGTAGCTTTCTATTACAGAGTAGCTTTCTATTAATCTATGCTTCTAATGCCTCTTTCAGAGAAGCTTCAAAGATCTCAAGTCCTTTCTCCATCTACTCATCGGTCATGGTAAGCGGTGCAAGGTTCAGATATCTGGCCTGTGCCATCACACGCTCTCGGCTTAAATGTTCTGCATCCAGAATAGAGGAAGACAGCTGCTCTGCGGCGTTTCTGTCCTTTTCCTCCAGCACGAGTTTCCGGCTGTCGTTGGTGACACTGGGATTTATCAGAACTACGAATTCTCCTCCATGGATATAGTTATTCAATCCTGTATTCACTTTTGATGCACTGCAGGCAGTCTGCAAAATAGCCCCATCGTACAGACTACTCCAGACCGTTTTCCCCTGCTTTCAGCTTCAGAACTTCTGTAAGCTCCGGGATCTGCATCATATTTCTACAATTCATAAAACACTACTCCTCCCACTGATACTGCTTCATATCTACACATCCATTTGCCTTAAACTCCACACCCTCGTCTTCCAGAAGCATCTTCTGCTCTCTCCAGCCTGGTGCAGTACGCCCTGCATGGTTCACAACTCTGTGGCAGGGATACTTCCCGTAAAATTCTGCCATACCTAAGACTTTTCCTACAAGACGTGAATTTTTATCCCGCCCGATCAGCCGTGCGATCTGTCCGTAGGAGGACACTTTTCCCTCAGGTATCTCTTCCACCACGGACAGTATCTCGTAGATTAAATCTTCATCCAGTATTTTTCCCATAATTATTCCTCCGAAATCCTGCTGGCAATTTTCATAGCATGCTTTCATAAATAAAATATCTGTCTTTTCGTGGACGCCTGCACCAGACCGTCCTCTCAGCCTGAGTTTTACAGTGCAGTTCCTTTCTTTGGAATAAACAAACAGCTCATATCTGTATGTTCCAGCTTGAGAAGTGAAATTTTTTTGTCAATTCCTCCGGCATAGCCCGTCAAGCTTCCATTTGTTCCTACAACTCGATGGCAGGGAATGATAATGGAAATTTCATTATGTCCAACCGCACCGCCTACTGCCTGGGCGGACATATGGGAAGTGTTTTTCATCACTGCAATTCTGCGCGCAATTTCTCCATATGTGATCGTCTGTCCGTAGGGAATCTCCAGTAAAATTTGCCACACTGCCTTTCTGAATGTTGAACCGTTCGGATGAAGTAGTGGAGTAAAGTTCGGTTCTTCACCGGAGAAATATACATCCAGCCATTTTTTTGCTTCTGTGAGAATTTCCGTCTCCTGTTGGATATGGTCTTTGGGAAGTGTATTTGCAAAATATTTCTGTCCTTCAAACCACAGACCGGTAAGTCCGATTTCATCTGCGGCAAGTAAAATATCTCCGATTAGCGATTTATATTTGCATGTGTATACCATATTTCCCCCCACATTCATTTATCTCTACAATTTTTTCTATAGGATTCCTCTTAATTAACGCAAATGTCACATGCGCGTCCCCTCTGCACTTTCCTCTACATTGTGAGTTTTATCCCAACAAGCAGCAGGAGATTGCTGACATTCTTGACAATTTATAATATTATACCATTTTTGTTCTGAACATGCTATAATGCTGTTGCTGCCGAACCTCCAGCTGAAAGGATTAAACCACCTTACATAAACGAAACAAAAACCCCCGGAAGTCTCGACCACTTCCGGGGGTTTTGCTTTGCCCATGATAAGCATAATTACTTTCTTTAGCTACACACATCATAGTCCATTCACCGCAAAAAGTCAATTATTTTCATTCGAAATATGATATAATGCAGATACAATCCTGAATGAAAGAGGTGAACACCATGCAGAAATATGTTGCTTTGTTCTTTACCCTTCTGGCCGGGAACATTGTTGGCCACTACATCTGTAAATGGCTGGACCGCCGCCATGAGCAATAGACAACAATATAAGAAAAAGCGGCAGAACCTCTATTTTTGCAGGCTCTACCGCTTTCTATCTGAATTCCCCTCAAAAAATCTTTATATTAGAACAGTCCTGTGATCTTACCGCTCTCGTCTACGTCGATCTTGGTTGCTGCCGGTACTTTCGGAAGTCCTGGCATGGTCATGATCTCACCTGTCAGTGCAACAATAAATCCTGCACCTGCGGAAATCTTAAGATTTCTTACTGTTACCTCGAAATCTGTCGGAGCACCAAGCTTTGTCTGGTCGTCTGTTAAGCTGTACTGGGTCTTAGCTACACAGATCGGGCAGTTGCCAAATCCAAGTGCCTCCAGCTGTTTCGCCTGCTTCTGGGCATTTGCTGTAAGAACAACTTTCTTTCCACCATAAACCTTCTGTACGATCTGGTTCAGCTTGTCCTCGATGGATCCTTCCAGTTCATAAGCATATGTGAAGTCATTCGGCTCTTCAACAAGACGGATCACTTCCTCAGCAAGCTTGATTCCGCCTTCGCCACCTTTTGCCCATACCTCAGAAAGTGCTACGTTTACGCCAAGCTCCTTGCATTTTGCTTCCACAAAATCAAGCTCTGCCTTGGTATCGGTCGGGAATGCGTTAATAGCTACCACACATGGAAGCTTGTATACATTTTTGATATTGCTTACATGCTTCAGAAGGTTCGGGATACCCTTTTCAAGAGCCTCAAGGTTCTCATTGTTAAGATCTGCTTTTGCAACGCCACCATTATATTTCAGAGCACGTACGGTTGCTACGATAACAACGGCACTTGGTGTAAGACCTGCCATACGGCACTTGATATCCAGGAATTTCTCAGCTCCAAGATCAGCACCGAATCCAGCCTCTGTGATGGCATAATCAGCAAGCTTCATAGCCATCTTTGTAGCGGTTACGGAGTTACATCCGTGAGCGATATTTGCGAATGGTCCGCCATGAACGATCGCCGGAACATGCTCCAGTGTCTGAACAAGGTTTGGTTTCAGGGCATCCTTCAGAAGTGCTGTCATAGCACCCTCTGCGTGGAGGTCTCCTGCTGTTACCGGTTTCTGCTCAGCAACCTTACCGTAAGTATATCCGATGATGATTCTGGAAAGTCTCTCTTTCAGATCTTTGATATCACTTGCCAGACAGAGAACTGCCATAATCTCAGATGCTACAGTGATGTCATATCCGTCTTCACGCGGCATACCGTTTGTTCTTCCGCCAAGTCCGTCTACTACATTACGAAGCTGACGGTCGTTCATGTCCACGCATCGTCTCCAGGTGATCTTTCTCGGGTCGATGTTCAGTTCATTACCCTGGAAAATATGGTTGTCGATCATTGCTGCAAGAAGGTTGTTTGCCGCACCGATTGCATGGAAATCACCGGTAAAATGAAGGTTGATATCCTCCATCGGAACTACCTGTGCATAGCCGCCGCCTGCCGCACCACCTTTGACACCAAATACCGGTCCCAGGGATGGCTCACGAAGAGCTACCATAACATTTTTTCCAAGTCTCTGCATTCCATCTGCAAGACCTACGGTTGTCGTAGTTTTTCCCTCACCTGCCGGTGTCGGGTTGATGGCTGTTACCAGGATCAGCTTTCCGTCTTTTTTGTCTGTTTCTTTCAGAAGATTATAGTCGATCTTTGCTTTGTATTTACCATACTGCTCCAGATATTTGTCATCAATACCTGCTTTCTCTGCAATCTTGGTAATTGGCTCCATTGTGCACTCCTGTGCAATCTCGATGTCACTTTTAAATCCCATAATGTTCTCCTTTCTCCGCTGCAACCGTCTGCATCTTTTTATCCCATAAAAAAGAGCAGTATCTGAATTTCTTCAAATACTGCCCAGACGGTCGACTCATCGAATCTCCGGCTCCCTCGTGGTTATCCCACAACTCCGTCAGTCACCGAAGACTTTATTAATTTGATGATTGAATACTAACATATTTATTAGTACTTGTCAAGAAATTATCAAATTATTTTTTCACTTTTAAAGTGAGCTAAGTCTAATTTTCTGAATCATTTCCGTTCTATGTATTAGTTTTCTCTCCAACATTCGTACATATCTTTTTTCATCAAATCCTCTGTTGTTTAATCGTATCTTGTACTGGTCATCCGTTAATGCGACTGTCCAGACGCCATAAACATATTACCACATTTATGAAATCAAATCTGCAAATCCTGTAGATACCAGGAATAATATCAGCATTACAACCGGCACTACATAACGGATCATAAAGCGATATAATCCTGCCCGTTTGAAGTGTTCCCCATTTCGTTCCACTTCTCCTATGATCCAGTCAGGGCCGATCACCCAGCCGATCAGAATACTTGTCAAAAGTGAGATAAACGGCATCAGAAAACTGTTGCTGATATAATCCATCACATCCAGCAGCTGTCCAACGGAACCATTTGGCAGTTTAAGTTCAAAATACAGTTTGTTATAACCAAGGCAGATCAGCACTGCTGTAACAAGAGAATAGATTCCGACAGCACCACACATTTTCTTACGGGGTTTGTGATAGAGTTCCATGCAGTTTGCAACCAGTGTCTCCATGACAGACACGCAGGAAGTCAGTGCCGCAAATCCCATCATCAGGAAAAATGCAATTGCCACCGGACGGCCAAATACTCCCATGGCATCAAAAACCTTTGGCAGTGAGATAAATATCAGGCTTGGGCCGGAAGCCATTCCATCCTTTCCGAGAAATACAAAAACAGCCGGTATGATCATCATTCCTGCAAGAAACGCAACGCCGGTATCAAAGATCTCAATCTGATTTGTTGCTTTATTTAAATTAACTTCATTTTTCACATAAGAACCATATGTAATCATGATTCCCATAGATACACTTAAGGAAAAGAATAACTGGCTCATCGCATCCAGAAGGATCTCCAGGAAGCGTTTTACCGTCAATCCATGAAAATCCGGTTTGAGGTAAACAGCCAGCCCCTGCATACCGGTGCGAACAGTTCCATCCGTATCAGTATGGGACAGTGTCAGTGAAAAAATGGCAATGATCACGATCAGAAGAATCAGCCCCGGCATAATGATCCTGGAAAACTTTTCGATTCCCTTTTCCACACCACGAAATACGATCCAGGCAGTCAATGCCAGAAAGATCAGCATAAATACAACAGGTGCAATATCTGATGTAATAAATGATGTAAAGTATACATCTGAAGCCGCATCTTTCCCATCAGAAATAATATAAGTAAAAAAATATTTTACAATCCATCCACCGATAACAGAATAATAGGTCATGATCAATGCCGGAACCATAAACGTTAAATGTCCTAAAAATTTCCACTTTGGATCAAGAGATTCAAAAGCCCTCAATGCATTTTTCTTTGTCTTTCTCCCAAGTGCTACATCCGTTGTCAACAGTACAAATCCAAAAGTCAGTACCAGTACCAGATAAACCAGCAGGAAAAGTCCTCCGCCATCTTTGGCACAGAGATATGGAAATCTCCAGATATTTCCAACTCCTACTGCACTTCCGGCTGCCGCCAGGACAAAGCCTATTGAGCCGGAAAAGCTACTTCCTTTTTCTTTCATTTCAATTTCCCCTCTTCAAGTATATATTTGATATAGGCTGAAACCTTCAGCCTAACAGCCATATCTTACCTTAAATAAAGATAAGTGCAAATGGCAGAAGTTTCTTTTTACGAAATTTTATTTCAAAAAAGTTTCTTACTACTTTACAAAATACCGGTTTTTCCGATATAATCGTATACAATAAAAATTAATAAGAAAAATAGATAGTATGAGGAAACAAAATGAGTAATTTTACCTGTTATGTAGGTGAACAAATAAGAAAATACCGAAAAGCCGGAAAGATGACTCTGCAGGATCTGGCAGATGCCATCCATAAAAGTCGAGCTACCGTATGCAAATATGAAAATGGAGATATCTCCGTTGATATCGAAACTTTATATGAGATCAGCCAGATTCTCCAGGTATCTATGTCCCAGCTTACCACTGGTCTTCCTGAAACAGCCAGTAAACCGTCCAATGCACCGGGAAAAGGACAAAAAAGCCCATTTTTTCAGGCACAGCGGCTATATTTTTACTTTTACGATGGACGCTATCAGCGTACGAAGGATGGCGTCATCGATATTTATGAAAAAAAAGGCGAATCCGGAAAATACGAAGCAACCTTAACGATCTGTTCTGTTTCTGCCAACGGAAGAAGCAGTGAGATTTTTTACACCGGAAAAGTTCTTTACAGTGATATGCTGATCCGTTTTTCCTTTGTAAATCAGTATAACCCACTGGAAGAAGATCTCCTGTACATTTTTAATCCTCTGGAGCTTCGAGATTTTACAACAGGACTTTTGTGTGGGATTTCCAGTGCGGATCTGATGCCCTGCGCATTCAAATGTGTGATCACTTTAAAACCACAGGAGCTTAGCGAAGCGTTCCGTCACCAGCTGCTTTTTACAAAAAAAGATCTGAAGCGCTGGGAACAGCTGAATATGTTACTGATAGATAATATGGAAAAGTAGTTTTCTGCAAAAAACGGTACACCTTATATTTTATAAGCTGTACCGTTTTCGTATTTTTCTGTATCAGGGTTTGCCTGCAAACCCACACCGGATCGCCTGTGTCGGACATATCTTTTTACATCTTCCACATCGGATGCATTCTGTACTGTTTGGATTTTCCGTCGGATCGACCTCCATCTGGCAGATATTCCTGCATTTTCCGCAGTGAACACATTTTTCTTTATCTACTCTGTAACGAAAAACGGAAACTTTATTAAATACCGAATAAAAAGCTCCCAGCGGACAGATATACTTACAGAATGGCCGGTATATCATAATTGATAAGATAATGGTGATCACCAGGATTGTATTTTTCCACATGTACAGCCAGCCTACTGCACTTCGCATGGATTTGTTCAGCAGCACCAGAGGGATACCTCCTTCCAGTGTTCCTGCCGGGCAGATCAGCTTGCAGAAATATGGTGCTCCCTGGCCCATGATATCTACTACAAACATGGGAAGTATGATCACAAATACAAGAAAGATCACATATTTCAGTTTTCGCAGAAGCTTATCTCCCCGAAATGTCCGGATCTTCTTTGGAAAAGGAATCTTGTTCAACAGATCCTGGATCAGTCCAAAGGGGCAGAGAAATCCGCACACCAGTCTTCCAAGCAACGCTCCTACAAAGATCAGAAATCCAGCTACATAATATGCCATCTTGAAGTTCCAGCTTCCGATCACAGCCTGAAGGGAACCAATGGGACAGGCCCCTCTTGCCCCGGGGCAGGAATAACAGTTCAGCCCCGGAACACATACATTTTTCAGTTTTCCGGTATAGATCTTTCCAGTCACAAAACCTGATATGTGACTGTTTGTAAGGGCCGCCCACAATGCCTGGATCCCATGCCGCGGCCATTCATTTATTTTCATCTTCTTATTATCCAATGCCAATACACTCCATACAGATGTTGATCGCTTTTGTAAAAACTACAGATACCTCACCTCTGTAGATTCCCAGTATCATCAGTAAAATTCCAAAAACCGCCAGAGCAGGTCCGATCCACCTGGATTCTGTTATTTTCCGAATCATTTTTTCACACTCCGTAATGATCATCTTTTACTTTGAAACGTTTTTAAGCTCTTTTTCCACGATTTCCTTCCATTCGTCCAGTGTATGGCTTCCTGTATAGGTATCGCCTACAATGTTTCCATCTTTGTCAACAAAAAATGTTTCAGGAAATGCGGAAATCCCCTGCAGACGGCCGTTCATCATAGTAGTATCCGGTATCAGGAACGGATACTCTGCTTTTGTTTTTTCCTGAAGAATGCCAGCTTTTTTTACAGCCTCCTCGTCCTGATTTCCCTTTTCATCTGTAGTATCAAGCACCACACCTGCTACTCCGACGCCTTTCTCTTTCATTTCTTTATAGAGCTCCTGAAGTTCCGGAATCTCTTTTACGCATGGTGAGCACCAGGTTGTAAAAATATTTACCAGCGTCAGGTCATAGTCACTGAATACTTTTTCTGTATATGTTTTTCCATCTATTCCTGTTGTTTCAAATTTTCCTACAGATTTTGTATCCTCCGGGTTGACGCTGGTATCCTGTGGCTGGTCAAACACGGAAATATTCTGATACGGTGCCATTTCCGTAATATCGGTTTTGATCTTTTCCAGCTCCTTTGTCAGCTTTTCATCTGCATCTTTGTTGGTGCTCAGATAATATTTGTATTTCCCGTCACTGCTGCTTCCAAGCTCTTTATGCTCTGTACAGCCAGTGATCTCATCCAGCTTTTTCTGTGAAGCTTCGTCATAAACGCCAATTGTACCAATTCTGTCCAGACCTGCCACCCAGTCGTCATATCCTGTTCCCATCTTCTGTATTTCGGCGTTTTTCTGTTCCTCTGTCATTTTGCTCCAGCTTACATAGGCATATGTCACTGCATTGGTCTGATTCTCAAAATCTTCCGTAGTAAGCATTGCAATGCTCTGATCCTTGATCTGCTTTAACAGCTCCTTCGAAAGTGAAAGCTTCAGTCCCAGAAACGGATATTCATAAGAATCCTGTGCCTTGCAGGTTACGTCGGAAGGCTTAAATGTACCTGCTACCAGATCTGATGAAACTGCCTCTCCATCCACCGCCATTGCCTCTCCGATATCTGCTGTTTCCGTGCTCTCTGCCGCTGTTACCGGCACACTTCCTAATGCAGATATTCCTAATACCGCTGCTGCCATAAGTGCTGTTATTTTCTGTGTTCTTAATTTCATTGTTTATATTCTCCCTTCTGATATCACCGGCCCATATCCGGAACCGACGTATATTTTATATGTAAATCTTGCTCTCTGTAGCCTTACTATATCATCCCCTGTATAAAATCTCTGTTAAGAAATAAAAAAATTTACAGGAATTTTATGCTATACATGATATGATAGATAACAAAGCAAAATCAACTGTTTTTTAGGAGAATTTATTATGCATATATTGATAATCGAAGATGAAAAGCAGCTCTGCCAGTCTATTGCGGAGGGACTTCGCATGGATGGCTATGAAGCGGACACATGTTTTGACGGGGATGAAGGACTGGAATTATGTCTGGTGGAAAATTATGATCTCATCCTTCTTGATCTGAACCTTCCAGGCGTTGATGGTCTGGAAATCCTGCGCCAGTTTCGGGAATCCGATACTTCCACTCCCGTTTTGATCCTCTCTGCCAGAGGACAGATCCAGGACAAGGTTGAAGGGCTTGATCTCGGTGCCAATGACTATCTCACAAAGCCTTTTCATTTTGAAGAGCTGGAGGCACGGATCCGAAGTCTGACACGAAGGAAATTTATCCAGCAGGATGTATGTCTGCAATGCGGACGTATCAGCTTTGATACCCGTACAAGAAAGGCCAGTATCGATGGACTTCCTCTTTCTCTGACCCGAAAGGAAAGTTCTCTTCTGGAATATTTCCTTCTTCATCAAAACCGTATCATAAGCCCGGAAGAAATGATCGAGCATATCTGGGACGGAAGCGTCAACAGTCTCAGCAATTCCATTCGTGTCCACATTTCTTCTCTTCGAAAAAAGCTGCGCACGGCTCTCGGCTTTGATCCAATACAGAATAAGATCGGCCAGGGTTACATTTTAACGGAGGATATACAATGAAAAAAATAACCGGAAAGCTTTCTCTTCAATGGCGTCTGACACTGATCACCGCACTGCTTATGACAGTCACCTGCATTCTGATGTATTTTTTTATCAGTCAGTCTGCAGTTGCCGGAATGGAGAATCTGGGAGATTACATGATACGGATCGATAACACAGACTCTGCTCCCATCACCTTTAATATGGATCCCTCCGTCTTATTTCCGGAGCTTTCCGATCAGCTGCAGCTAACAAAAAAACTGTTTCTCACCAAAGGACTCATGGTAACAGGGATCATCATCCTTCTCAGCAGCATCTGCACTTATTTTATCAGCCGTCAGGCATTACTTCCGCTTCGCAGACTCAGCCAGGAGGTAAACCAAATAGAGGTCCAGAACCTTTCAGAGGCTCTTGAAGTTCCTGCTACCAATGACGAAATTTCCCGCCTGACAATTTCATTTAACAAAATGCTCGCACGCCTGGATGAGGCCTTTACTGCACAGAAGCAGTTTTCTGCCAATGCAGCCCATGAGCTTAGGACTCCTCTTGCCGTTATCCAGACAAATCTGGAGGTCTTTGCCCGCAAGGAAACACCTGCTTTAAAGGATTATCAGGAGATTTTTTCCATGCTCCAGGAACAGACCGGGCGACTTTCCCATCTGGCTGAAATCCTCCTGGATATGACCGGTGTACAGACTGTTGAACGTTCCGAAAGGATCTCTCTGGCAGCACTGACGGATGAGGTTTTCTGCGACCTGGCTTCCATAGCGGAACAGAAAGAAGTTGAACTGATCCAGCAGGAGGGAGACTGCATCATTACCGGAAGCTATCTGCTGCTGTATCGCGCTGTGTACAATCTTGTGGAAAATGCGATCAAATACAATCACTCCGGTGGAAAAGTAACCGTAAATATCCATCCTTCCGAAGAAATAACAGATACATCCACGTCTGTCAATTACGTCTTTCTTGAAGTCTCTGATACCGGAATCGGCATTCCTCCTGAATATCAGGAAAAAATCTTCACCCCGTTTTTCCGTGTGGACAAATCAAGAAGCCGCGCTATGGGAGGTGCCGGCCTGGGGCTTGCACTTGTCAGTGAAATTGTCCGACAGCATAACGGACAGGTAAAAGTACTGGAAAGCAGCAAAAAAGGCAGCATGATCGCAATCATGCTGCCAGTCTGAACATGTTTGTATTACATTTACTTTATATGCTCATGAACGCAATCGCTTTGCGATCTGCGTTCAAATCCGAGTATATTTTCTCAACAATACTGTCTGTATCCATTTCGCAGGTAATAGCCTGTTCCCTGAGAACTGAAGAAAAATCTTTTTCTCTCCACCATCTGCGCATATCTTTTTCACCAAATTCTCTGTTTCTTGTATTATGTCGTCTCACGGTTTCTTCAAACGACAGATCAAAATAATCTCCCATCCGCCTGTTCTGCATTTCATATTCCAGGATGATCTTTCCCACACTCTGGGCAATATCCACAAAAGAAGCTCCCTTCCACCGGATGTAAAACAGCGGGAGCTGAAGCGCATTGGCTTTGTCGATCATCTCCTTCGGGACGGGTTCTTTATCATCGGTGATCGAAATCCCAAAGCCGGAAATTCCAAGCCCATACAGTTCTTCCATGGCTTTCCCGGCTTCTTCCAGGTCAAACCGGACATAGTCTACCACACACAGGGCAAAATTCCCCTGGTTCATATGCTCCTCAAAAGGCCGGGTCTGCACCATATAGGTCCATGTGACAGGTCTTGTGAGACCTTTTTCCCCGGCGATCAGCTCCACTCCGTCCAGCTGCAGCTCCAGTATATCCTGGCAGGTGATCATATGCATCAACTCCTTATTATTGCAGTATTTCACACGCTCTCATCCATAAACAGGCAAATACGATATCTGATTTTCTCATCCTTCAGTTATCCTAGCAGAAATATCTGATTCCGGCAACTCAAAAAAAGCCTAGAAGAAATCAGCCACAGGCATTTTATTTCTTCCAGGTTTTTCTGTTTTCTGATTCTCAGTCAGCTGTCTTTGATCCGGCAGCTGATACAGCTCTGCATCCAGTTACATTCAGACTTATTCTGCCTGTGGTTTGCTTACCTGTGCTGTATCATCCTTTACTCCGGCAGATTTTTCGGCATGCTCTTTCACAAGATTCCGTCCAAGTAGAGTCAGGCATACCAATGCGATCACTGCAAAAACAGCTCCGATCCCAAATACCACGTTCATCTCATAACCTTTGCTGCTCACCAGACCGGAGATTGCCGGTGCGCCAAAGGTTGCAAATACAATGCCGAACATGACAAATCCGTAATTCTCCCCAGTGTGCTTCATTCCGAAAATAGAGCTTGTCAGAGACGGGAAGCTTCCCATGATGCCGCCGTAGCAGCCGTACATCAGAACAACAGCAACCGTTACTGCCAGGGATCTTGATACAGCGAGAACTCCCATAGCGATCACTGCCACGATCAGCACTCCTTTGATGCAGACGATCCTTCCCACTTTATCTGCCAGTGTCGGAAGCACCAGTCTTGCTCCCGCATTGACAATGGATCCAAGCATAACGGCGCTGACTGCCACTGCAGACGGAATCCCAAGGTCGATCTGGTAGGTCTGGGATACCGGTGAAACCATAAAATAAGAAATCAGTCCAAAGAACATGGTCGCAAGAAGAAGATAAAAATTTCTTGTACGCATCATCTCTCCGGATGTATACTGCTTCATCTCCGATGTTCCGGACTTTGCCGCAGAGCCACCTGCGTTCACCAGACTCTTATCGGGTGCCTGAAAAAAGATGCCGCACAGGATCCAGGAAACTGCGATGGCTGCCCCAATGATCAGAAAGGTTTTCTGCACGCCCTCTGCCTCCAGCAGCTTTCGACTCAGCGGCGCCAGGAAAAATCCGCAAAGTCCGTTGGCAGTTACCACAACGCCGGAAGCAAATCCGGTACGGTCCGGGAACCATCTCTGTACCGTTGCCAGAATCACCGTATAGATCATTCCCTGACCAAATCCCTGCATCACTCCATAGGAGAGATACATAGGAAGCGGTGTGGAAACGATCAGAAATGCGGATGCCAGGATTCCTGCCGCAAAGGTCCCGCCTCCGATCCATACAATCGTCTTTTCCTTAAAGCGGTTCTGCATCCTTCCGCCTACGATATTTCCGAATACAAAGGTGCTCAGTGCCAGATAAAAGCACATGGATGCCTGTCCCTGGCTCCAGCCTGCCTGCTCCATCACATAGGGCTGGTAAATAGACCATACATGGGGATATCCGGTAAAAAAGATTGCAAAAGCTCCGAATATCATAGTCAGCAGACGCTGTTTTTTCTGTATTCCTGTCATAATTTCCTCCTCTGAAAAAGATTTCAGGCCTGCTCTATATTCTCTGCTCACAGAATGCAGCCTGTTTCTGTACACACGATCTGCACGTTTTCCTGCACATTAGCTCCGCTTATATTTGATATTTTCTTATTTGCGTGCTATTCTTCTTTGTTTGCGTGTTAAATGCGTGTTAATTATGTTGTGTGTATGTTATCACACGCAGTCTGATTATGCAATATAAATTTACAGCTTTTTCTGTTTTCTCGTTTTTGTCCAAATTTTCCTGTTATTTCTTTGTATATTATTCACAATGGCTGTATTTCGAGCACGCATATGCACGCACATGTTTTTTATTTTAGATACCGTCTTTATACGTTTTTTCATTTTATATTTCTTTATTTACGCAAAAAAGCACGCCATGTAACAGGCGTGCTTTCGTGATTTTATATGATTTCTGTTGCTTATTTGATTATCTTCAGCTCATATTCCCTGGTTCCCAGACCGATCTTTTCTGCCTGATCCAGGGTTGCCTTCCACTCAATATTCGGATTGGAATCCTTAAAGTGGTCATGGTGACAGTGCCATCCCGGCTCTGCCAGATGCTCTCCAAGCTGGCTGTTAGCGATCGGTGTTGCCTTCAGGCAGGCATCTGCACAGGCCTGATCCAGTGCAACCGGGTCAAAGCTTGCGAACATTCCGATATCCGGAAGGATCGGCGCATCATTTTCACCATGGCAGTCACAGTTAGGGCTGATATCCTGTACCAGTGCAATATGGAAATGGGGACGTCCGTGACAGACAGCCTGTGCATACTCTGCCATCTTGCGATCAAGAAGCTCGTTTGCACTGCTATTCGGATTGTATACGGCATCATAGCTGCAGGCCCCGATACAGCGGCCACAGCCTTTGCATTTATCGTAATCGATAACTGCTTTCTTGTTTACATATGTAATCGCATCACTTCCGCACTCTTTCGCACAACGGCGGCAGCCACGACAGACATCTTCATGGATGGCCGGCTTTCCGCTGGCATGCTGCTGCATTTTTCCGGCACGGCTTCCGCATCCCATACCGATATTCTTCAGAGCACCGCCAAAGCCGGTTGTCTCATGTCCCTTGAAATGGCTGAGACTGATAAAAATATCTGCGTCCATGATAGCATGTCCGATCAGGGCAGTTTTGCAGTATTCTCCGTTTACTACCGGAACTTCTACTTCATCGGTTCCTCGAACTCCGTCACCGATGATGATCTGGCATCCGGTTGTGATCGTGTTAAATCCGTTAAGATTTGCACAGTCCAGATGCTCCAGTGCATTCTTTCTGCTTCCCGGATAAAGAGTATTACAATCTGTCAGGAACGGCATTCCGCCCTGCTCCTTACAAAGATCTGCGACTACCTTTGCATAGTTCGGACGAAGGAATGCCATATTTCCAAGCTCTCCGAAATGCATCTTGATGGCTACGAATTTTCCATCCATATCGATATCTTTGATTCCTGCGGCAACACAGAGTTTTTTCAGTTTGTCCAGCTGGCTGGTTCCCACCGGACAACGAAAATCAGTGAAATAAACTGTTGATTTTTCCATTCTGGTTTTTCTCCTGCTGATTCTTTTTATGTAATTACATTTATTTAAACTCTACACGTTTTTTCTGTTTCTGTCAACGGATACTCGCATTCGTAAAACTCCATCTATTTCTCCCATATTCCTTTACAAAATCCTTCATCTTACCCACGGAAAAGAACCTGGGAAAAATAACGGATCATTCCGTCGCTGGTCCAGCATAGCATTCCTGCAGCGTCTGCCATTTTCTGTGCATCCACACAGTAAGCGGACATGCAGGAATTATGTTTATAAGGTCCCGCACTCATGATCAGAAGATCAGTTATTCCCTCTTCTTTCATCTTCTCTGCCAGCTGTTCTGTCAGTTTGTTATGAGCAAGTTTTGCCTTTTTGTAGTCCATAAGGCCATCCTGCATTGTCTGGAGTATCAGCGTTTTTTCGTATTTCAGCGCATGCTCTTTCATCTCCTCTACAGTGCCGCTCTGTGGTGGACATGCCGGGTTTTTATCATAATTCCCGCAAAGATTGTCCTCGCAGAAAACCCGGTATTCCGGCACAAATACAAGCTGATCGGTACTTATGACCGCTGCGTCGGAAAAACCAAGAGCTTTTGCTTCTTCAATAAGATTCATTTTTTCTCTCCTGTGTTTTTTTCTTTTATAGTGCCACATTTTATTTGTTTTTACAAGCTCTGACTTTCACTCTGCCGCCAGACGGATAAACTCCTCCATCTCTCTCGTCTTAAACTTATTCTTATGGTAAAAGATCTGCCGGTACATGGATATCTCCACATCTTCCACATGTAAAAGGGCAATTCTTCCTTTCCGGATATCCCGCTCCACAGCCAGATAGGGAAGAAAGGAAAGTCCGTGGTTCTTTTCCAGCATGCGGATGATGAAAGCGGTATCGCTGATCTCCAGTACCGGTGACAGGGCCTGCTTCTTAAGCGCCAGCTGCTGATCCAGGGCCTGGCGATAATTGGCATTCTTTTCCGTGAGAAAAAAAGGTTCTTCCAGAATATCCTCCATCTTCAGCGTCTTTCCCGCAAACTCCGAATCTGCGGAGGCCACAAATACTACCGGCTCCGCCTTCTCCATGACCTTCACCCAGTTCTGGTCCCACCTTGGGGTATCCAGTATATAAATAAGATCCAGCCCGTTATGCTCCATCATCCGTATCAGCTGCTCCGGTGTATCAATAGTCACCTGCATATTTACTTTCGGGTGAAACTCACGAAATTTGCTGAGAACAGCCGGAAGCTTTGCTGTGCAGAGAGATTCAATAGTCCCGATATGTAATGGATTTTTCAGTTCCGAATCATCATTCATTGACTTTTTTGCTTTATTTACGTCATATAAGATCCGGCTTGCATGCTCCATAAACTCTTTTCCGGACGGAGTAAGCACCACACGCTTTCCGGTTCTGTCAAAAAGTCTTGTTTCCAGCTCATTTTCCAAAAGACGGATCTGGACAGTGATCGCTGACTGGGTGTATCCCAGAACCTCTGCTGCCCTGGAAAAGCTCTGAAGCTGTGCTACATGTACAAACGTCTCCAACTGACGGATTTCCATGATTTTCTCCCTTTTTCTATGAAATTTTTTCATCGTGATGATGAAATCTGTGAATTTGCCTTATTTTTATGTCAATGTTACAATACAATCACGAGGACGTCAATCGTATTTTTGTGCAAAATGAATAAATTCATACTTAGGAGGAAAGAATCCAAATGGAAAAGAAAAAAATCAAGATCGGACTTGTGCCGAAGCTGATCATTGCCATCATCGTAGGTATCCTGTTCGGCCAGTTCCTTCCGGAAGGCTTCTGTCGCTTTGTTGTAACCCTTTCCGGATTTTTCAGTACCTTTCTGAAATTCGTCATCCCGCTGATGATCCTTGCCTATGTGACCATGGGTATTGCGGATCTTTCACAGGGTGCAGGGAAGCTTCTCCTGATCACAGTGGCTCTGGCTTATGGCTCCACTCTGATCGCAGGTTCCGCATCCTATCTGGTATCATCCAGCCTGTTCCCGCACTTTATGAGTGAAGGTGCACTGGATCAGATCGCAGCTACCGCAGACGCATCCCTGACACCATTTTTCTCTATCACACTGGAGCCGGTCATGGATACTCTTTCTGCTGTTGCCCTTGCCTTTGTCATGGGACTGTGCCTCTCTTCCATGCGTGGAAAAGAAATGGGAAACAGCCTTTATAACGGAATGAGTGACTTTTCCAAAATCATTGACAAGGTCCTTCATACCATTATCATCCCGCTGCTTCCGCTTTACATCTGCGGAACCTTCACAGATATGACTATTTCCGGAAAAACCTTTGCCATCTTAAGCATCCTCTGGAAGGTATTCCTTGTTGTTATCATCATGCACCTGATCTGCATTACGATCCAGTTTGTGATCGCAGGTACTGTCAGCAAAAAGAATCCTTTCACTCTGATCAAAAATCAGATCCCGGGATACACAACTGCTCTGGGAACCCAGTCTTCCGCAGCTACCATCCCGGTCAATCTGGAATGTGCCAAAAAGGACGGCGTGTGCGAGCAGATTCGCAACTTCGTAGTACCGCTCTGTGCAAACATCCACATGGCCGGTTCCATGATCACCATCACAGCCTGTGCTACTGCAGTCTGCCTTATGAACCAGCTGCCCATCAGTCTTGGGATCATCGTTCCGTTCATCATGACTCTCGGTGTTGCCATGGTTGCATCTCCCGGTGCTCCCGGTGGTTCCATCATGACTGCCCTTCCATTCCTTTACATGGTATTCGGAGCGGAAGCCGGTGATCCGGACGGTGCCATCTGTGCTATCATGGTTGCCCTTTACATTACCCAGGATTCCTTCGGAACTGCCTGCAATGTATCCGGTGACAACGCCATCGGCGTAATCGTTGACACCATTTATAAGAAATTTATTGCAAAAACACCACAGGAGAATTAAGCAAAATGTCTTTTATCAGTGTATTTGACGTTATGGGTCCCAACATGATCGGTCCTTCCAGTTCTCATACCGCAGGGGCTGCACGCATTGCTTTCCTTGCCCAGAAGATGATCACGCCGCCCCTGAAAAAAGTGGAATTCATCCTTTATGGTTCCTTCGCCAGAACATACAAGGGACACGGTACAGACCGTGCCCTCCTTGGCGGGATCATGGGCTTTTCCACAGATGACATGCGTATACGGAATTCTTTTGATATTGCCAGGGAACAGGGGATCGACTTTTCCTTTACTCCAAATGAAACAGAAACCGATGTCCATCCCAACACTGTAGATATCCATATGGTCAATGAACAGGGACAGGAAATGACAGTCCGGGGGGAATCGCTGGGCGGCGGCAAGGTCCGTATTGTGGAGATCAACCACGTGAAAGTGGATTTCACCGGCGAATACAGTGCCATCATCGTGATCCATCAGGATACTCCCGGTGTTGTGGCCTACATCACCAAATGCTTAAGTGAACGTAACATTAACATTGCCTTCATGCGCCTCTTCCGTGAATCCAAAGGAACCACAGCCTATACGATCGTGGAATCCGACGGTCATCTCCCGGAAGATATCGTAGAAAGCATTCACCGGAACACCAACATCCATGATGTCATGGTTGTTCAGATGTAGGGAAAAGGAGGATGTGTTTTATGGATTTCAAAAATGCCAAGGAACTTCTTGCTCTCTGCCAGGAAAAAAAGCTTCCGATTTCCGAAGTAATGCGCCAGCGTGAGATCCTTCTCGGTGAAACCACTGCTGAAATCGTGGACCAGCGCATGGACCGTGTTCTGGAGATCATGAAGGACGCTGCTTTTTCCCCCATCAAAGATCCGGTGATATCTATGGGCGAACTGATCGGCGGTGAAGCCCGAAAGCTCTGCGAATTTCATAACCTGGGAAAAAGCCTGTGCGGAAATGTTCTCGGAAAGGGGATCACCTACGCTATGGCAACCCTTGAGACCAACGCTTCCATGGGACTTATCGTTGCCTCTCCTACTGCCGGCAGTGCCGGGATCGTTCCCGGAATGATGCTTGCTCTTCAGGAGGTCTACGGCTTTTCCGATAAAAAAATCCGCCAGGCACTATTTAATGCAGGCGCGATCGGCTATCTTGCCATGCGTAATGCAACAGTTGCCGGTGCTGTTGGCGGATGTCAGGCTGAGGTCGGAATCGCTTCTGCAATGGCTGCTTCTGCTGCTGTGGAGCTTCTTGGCGGTACACCTCTTCAGTGTACTTATGCTGCTTCCACGGTTCTTATGAACATGCTTGGACTTGTGTGCGACCCGGTAGGCGGCCTGGTAGAATATCCCTGCCAGAACCGTAACGCAGCCGGTGTTTCCAATGCCCTAATCGCAGCCGAAATGTCACTGGCCGGTATCCCCCAGTTCATCCCGCTGGATGAGATGATCGATGCCATGTATACTGTGGGCAAAAAACTTCCTGCAGAGCTTCGTGAAACTGCTCTCGGCGGTTGTGCAGCCACACCGTCCGCCTGTGAAAAGTGTCATCTTTGCAGCTGATCAACAGAGTATAACCCATAATAAACAGAGCCCCAACTGAAATGACTCAAACAACAAAACGGAGAATTCCCGAACTTCTTTTTCCAGGAATTCTCCGTTTTCTTTTGGGCATGCGGACATTTTACAGCCCTGCTGTTTTTTCTGCTGTCAGTTTCTGATTTTCTGGTTCTATTGAATCCGGAACTCTGCTCTGCTCTGACTTCTGAGCCGGAGCATCCTTTTTTGGATTCTCCTTCTCCTGCTCTTCTTGGTCCTGTTCGAATCCATCTTTAATAGATTTCTGTTTTTTTCTTATTTTTTTCTTTGATTTCTTTTTTGTCATGTCTGCCTTATCTATTATTTTTAGTTTTCGTGTACATCTTATATATTATACCGGCCACATGCTGTTTTTCATCAAATCAACGTAAGACTATTGTTAAATCTGTGGTAAAAAAGTCCTCCGAAAAATCTCAAGATCATATCTCCTGATATCTCTGCGACTTCCCGAAGGACTCTTTCACACATAATTTACATATTAATAAAACAATTTACAGAAATTCCGACTGCAGCGCATCGTATCCGGTCTCACCTGTACGGATACGAACAGCGTTACGGATCTCGTAGCTGAATATCTTACCATCGCCCGGATCACCGGTGAATGCTGCTTTCTGAATGGCATCAATAACTTTAATCTCCCAGTCTTCTGATGATACTACAATCTCAAACTTGATCTTCGGTTTCAGAAATACATCGATCTTGGAACCACGGACATATTCTGTATAGCCGCGCTGTGTTCCGCAGCCCATGATCTGGGTTACTGTAAAACCGTTAACCTGGATCTCATTTAACGCTGCTTTGACATCTTCCATTTTTTCTTCTCTTACGATTGCTTCTATTTTAATCAACATACTATAATCTCCTCTTTAACACCATCATTCACATTAACAGGAAATGGACTCTTATCAGTCAAATCCATTAAATGACGGATATGCATTCTCTCCATGCTGGGACGCATCCAGACCAACCATCTCTTCCTTCGGATCTACACGAAGCGGTGTAAAGATCCGCACGATCCCGATACAGATCAGCGTTCCCACAATAGCAACCGCAATGGTGATCACAATACTCAATACCTGCGCCAGGAACAGACGGTGATCTCCAAACACAAGGCCATCCCATTTTGCAACCGAGTTAATGGAAGTTTTTCCGAAGAGACCTGTTGCGATTCCTCCCCAGATACCACCGATACCATGGCAGCCAAAAGCATCCAGGGCATCGTCGATCTTCAGCTTCTGTTTCAGAAGGATCACAGTAAAGTAACAGATCGGGCTTACCAGGATCCCAATGATAAAGGATGCCCATACCGGTACGAAACCAGCTCCCGGTGTAATGGCTACCAGTCCGATAACAAGACCTGTGGATGCACCAACCAGTGTCGGTTTTCCCTCGCGGATCACCTCGATCAGCATCCAGGTCAGCAGTGCGCAGGCAGAAGAAATACTGCTAGTCATAAAGGCATGTGCCGCAAGGCCGTCTGCCTTCAGCGCACTTCCTGCATTAAAACCGAACCATCCGAACCACAGCATAGCTGCTCCGAGAAATACAAATGGGATATTGTGTGTGCGATAGGTTGCTTTTGCATAGCCTCGTCTCTGTCCAAGATAAATGGCAAGAACCAGTGCACTGACACCGGAACTGATATGTACCACATTTCCTCCTGCAAAGTCCACAGAGCCAATGGCTGCCAGAAATCCACCGTCTCCCCAGACCATATGTGCCATTGGATAATACACGATCAAAGACCAGATCGCAATAAAGAAAAACAGCGCCTTAAAACGCATTCTTCCAACCACGGCACCAGTGATCAGTGCTGGTGTGATCATGGCAAACATCATCTGGAACGCCACAAATACCAGATGCGGGATCGTATCCGCATAAGGTCCCGGCTCCCAGCCTACGCCATTCAGCGCAAACCAGCGAAAATCTCCGATGATCCCGCCATGATTTCCTCCAAATGCCAGAGAATATCCAAACAATGTCCACATAACTACGGACAGTCCCATGATCGCCCCACAGGCCATCATGGTATTTACCACATTTTTCCTGCGGACCAGTCCTCCGTAGAAAAACGCAAGCCCAGGTGTCATAAAGAACACAAAGGCCGTACAGATCAGCATAAAACCAGTATCTCCTGCATTCATAATCATTCCTCCTCGATTCCCTCATTTATTTCTGCAACGCAAAAAGCGCCTGGAAACTCAATTTCCAGACGCCTTTGTCATGTCAGTTAGCATAGCAGATAATTTGTGGGTTTTCAAGAGTTTTTTCGCTATTTTTCTGTTTTCTTACAGAATTACTATGTTTTATGTGGATATGAAATTTATTTTCGGCAATCTATCCGTTTATAAATATTGGAGAGATTTTATTTTATCTCTTACTGTACTATAACACGGATTATGCTCAGGATCAGCAGATGTGCCGGATAAAAAATATAGAAAAACCACTTGGAAAACTTCGGTGCTTTTTCGGATTTTTTGCCATTATAGAAGCATAGGATGATGATTCCTGATGCCACGATCCCTGCTGCCGAAAACAGAGCATGGATCATTGCCGGTCCGGCTGCCATTTTTTCCACGTAGGAGCTGTAGTTAAACAGCACAAAAAGGGCAGCACCGACTCCGTACGCTGTTATCATCCTCTTCCTGTTCCCCCAGCTCTCATGGAACCAGATGGTAAAAACCGGTGCCAGGATTGCCCAGTCCGAACAAACGGATAGTAAAAGAAGCAGGATCAGAAGTGGAATTCTCCATTTACTTGCCATCATCCTTTCCTGAACAACCAGGATCATAAAACAGATAAACAGAGTAAAGATCATATTCAGCTGTGAATTCCCAAAGGCTATCATATAGGGAACCTGGGAGATTCCGGCAAAGATCAGAAGCCTTTCACCGTATTTTCTCCTGGAATGTGTATAGTAAAAACCTTCCACAAGAAAATAACACATGGTAATGGCTGTGAAGTAGCCAATGTCTATAAACACTTCCCACAGGATCGTGTTTTCCGGCAGAAGCACGTTGGCGATATGATTCAGAAGCATGGTAAAAATTGCCAGATATTTAATGGCATCCCGGGTCAGTCCCGGCTTTTCTGTTGTTGGCATGATCTTCTCCTTCTGTGCAGAAAAATTTTCAGATCTTTCACATCTTCTGCACAATATAATACATTTATCTTACACTGATTTTCTGACTCATACAACTTTTTTTGTTATTGCTGGTCACCAAAAGGACAGTTGCCTTTTTCGCAAGGTAAGCTTATACTGTAGAAAGCGTGCTGTATTTTATATGGCAAAACTTCTCAGCAAACGCTGTAAAACAATAAATTCGGAAAGGAATTATCGATCATGATCCAGGATATCGCACCACATACCTATCACAATGAGTACAAACCTGTGGCCCCGGATAAAGAAAGCCACATCCTCGCCTATGAAGAAGGAAAGATCCTTATGAAAAAAGATGGCGAGACTATGACTCTTCCAAGCTTTGGAGAGCTGGAAGGAAAAGTTGAAAATCTCTATGAGAATTATATCTATCTCTTCTCCATTGACGAAGAGCATTTTTATCTGATCCCGGATCTTGACACCAGTCTCCTTTCTGGTTATCAGTTTGAGATCACAAGAGTTCTCCGCACAGCGGAGCCACAGTATCTGGCTTTCGCAGGAATCACCGGATATCAGCTCTTTCAGTGGTACAGCAAGCGCCGTTTCTGCGGCTGCTGCGGAAAACCGATGGTACATGATAAACATGAACGCAAGATGATCTGCCCTGCCTGTGGAAACGGTGAATATCCGGTGCTTTCTCCGGCTGTGATCGTAGGCGTTACCAACGGTGACAAGCTGATTCTCTCCAAATATGAGGGCCGAAATCACACCCGCTACGCCATGATCGCAGGTTTTGCCGAGATTGGCGAGACCATCGAGGAGACTGTCCACCGTGAAGTTATGGAAGAGATCGGCGTAAAGGTCAAAAATCTCCGCTACTACAAAAGCCAGCCATGGTCCTTCTCCGGAACCCTTCTGTTTGGCTTCTACTGTGATCTGGATGGCGACGACACTCTGACTGTAGACCACGATGAGCTTTCCATGGCCTCCTGGTTCAACCGGGAAGACATTCCGGATGAAGGAGATAATATCAGCCTTACCAAGGAGATGATGATGGCATTTAAGCATGGAAAAGCCTGAAGTATCGCTTGCCTGATTCCGTAAACAATTTTTCGCAACCAATTTCACAAAAAAACACCGGCCATTCATCTGTAACATGTCCTGTCCAGGCTGCCAGATCATCTCTGACATCTCAGCCCCAGTACATATTCCAATGAATGCCGGCGTTTTTATTTTCTATTTTTCTATTTTTCTTCCGAGCCGGAGCAATCTGCCTAAAACCGTTTTATTTCTCCGGTGTCAGATGCCAGATATCTCTGTTGTACTCTTCGATGGTTCTGTCTGAAGAGAAGTATCCTGCTTTTCCGATATTTACAAGCATTTTCTCTGCCCATGCGGTTCTGTCCTCATAATCGGACAGTGCCTGATCTTTCACCTTCGCATAATCCTCGAAGTCAAGAAGAGTCATGAACCAGTCTTTGCTTACGATCTCATGATGCAGTCTTCTTAAATGCTCCTCACTTCCAATAGAAAGAAGCTCGTTTCCTACGATAAAGTCTACTGCACGACGGATGCGCTCGTCTTTCTCATAAAAATCTCTGGAGCAGTAGTCAGCCTTTTCATAGTGTTCGATAACCTGCTCACTGGACTCTCCGAAGATATAGATATTATCCTTGCCTACCAGCTGGCTGATCTCCACATTTGCACCATCCATGGTTCCCAGTGTTACAGCACCGTTGAGCATGAACTTCATGTTTCCTGTTCCGCTGGCCTCCTTGGAAGCAAGAGAGATCTGCTCGGAGATATCGCAGGCAGGGATCAGCTTCTCTGCTGCACTTACGTTGTAGTTTTCCACCATAACAACTTTCATGTACGGGGAAACCTCCGGATCATTGTTGATAAGCTCCTGTAAGCAGAGGAGAAGGTGGATAATATCCTTTGCGATAACGTATGCAGGAGCTGCCTTTGCACCGAAGATAAAGGTTACCGGGCGCTGCGGCTTCTCGCCTGCCTTGATCTTCAGGTAACGGTCAATGATGTAAAGTGCATTCAGCTGCTGACGTTTGTACTCATGAAGACGTTTGATCTGGATATCATAAACACTGTGTGTATTGATCTCTTCACCTGTGTTGGCTTTGATAAACTCCGCACATCTCTTCTTTGCATCCTGCTTGATCTTAAGGATATTTGCAAGAACGTCCTGATTTCCCTTGAAGCCAAGCATCTTGTCAAGCTCAAAGGAATCCTTGCGGAAGCCGTCACCGATCATGGATGTGATGTACTCTGTCAGCGGATGGTTGCAGTGAAGGAGCCATCTGCGGAAGGTAATTCCGTTTGTCTTGTTATTGAATTTCTCCGGATAGATCTCATAGAACTGATGAAGCTCTGTCTCCTTCAGGATATCGGTATGAAGGGATGCAACACCGTTGATGGAAAATCCGTAGTGGATGTCCATATGTGCCATGTGTACCAGGTCGTTCTTGTCGATGATGGCAAGATTTTCCTGCGGATATTTTGCTTTGATACGCTCGTCCAGCTTGCGGATGATCGGCATCAGATGCGGAACAACCTCCTCAAGATAGGAGATCGGCCATTTCTCAAGTGCCTCTGCAAGAATGGTATGGTTGGTATAAGCGCATACATGAGATACGATCTCGCATGCCTCCTCGAACTCGATTCCACGCTCTGTAAGGAGACGGATAAGCTCCGGAATTACCATACTCGGATGTGTATCGTTGATCTGGATCACTGCGTAATCGGCAAGGTCATGAAGATTGCAGCCTTTTGCTGTTGCCTCATCCAGAATCAGCTGTGCCGCATTGCTTACCATGAAGTACTGCTGATAGATACGAAGCTTTCTTCCTGCATCATCGCTGTCATCCGGATAAAGGAACAGTGTCAGGTTGTGGAGCAGATCCTTCTTATCAAAGGAGATTCCCTCGCCCACAATGCTCTCGTCTGCAATATCAATATCAAAAAGGCGAAGCTTGATCGCTTTGTTCTCATAGCCTGCAACATCAATATCATACAGTGTGGATTTCAGCATAAAGCCCTTAAATGGGACATAATAGGAAACGCCTGCATCTGTAAGCCAGCTCTCCGGCTGGATCCAAGGATTCGGTGTCTCAAACTGAAGATGATCCTTAAACTCCTGTTTGAAAAGTCCGAGGTGATAATTAAGTCCGATTCCTTCTCCCGGAAGTCCCAGAGTTGCAATGGAATCCAGGAAGCATGCTGCCAGACGGCCAAGTCCGCCGTTTCCGAGAGATGGCTCCGGCTCGATCTCCTCGATCATGGAAAGCTCTTTTCCGTTTTCTTTAAGATATTTCGCAACTTCATCATAAACGCCCAGATTGATCAGGTTGTTGGAAAGAAGCTTACCGATAAGAAACTCTGCGGAAATATAATAAATTTTCTTTTTTCCTTCCTGGTAGCCGCGGCCCTTCAGCTGCTCCTTTGTCCAGGAGAGAAGTCCGTGATAGATTTCCTCGTTTGTACAATCTTTTACATTTTTGTTATATTTGTCTTCAAATACTTTGCTTAATGTTTCCATTTTGATCTCCTTTCATGGATCTTGATGGGATGAAATATGTTTTTACAAGGTTGTTTGCTTTGTTTTTGATGATATTAGGATATCACGCATTTCTTTTCAAAAATATAACAATCCTGTCATGATATGCAAGATATTTGTCAGACTGTTTTTCACTTTTTACGGTAGCTCTGCATAAAAACATAACCGATACATATGCGGTTGCTTCGGGAGCTTTCTCAGATCTGTCTCATACTCTTCCTGTACTTATGCGGTGAAACCTTATTGGACTGCTGAAATTTCTTTATAAAATAACTTGTACTGTTAAATCCCACCTGCATGGCGATCTCCGTCACAGGTGCATCGGAATGCGTAAGAAGATACTTCGCCTTCTCCATACGGAAGTCATTGATGTATTCCACCAGGGTTTTTCCCGTATACTGGCGGAAAAGCTTCATAAAATAATACTCACTGTAATTGGAAAGTCCGGAAAGCTCTGAAACGGTAAGATTCTCCTGGTAGTGAAGGCTGATATGATCCAGCACTTTCTTTACTGCTGCAAGGCTCTTGTTCTGCTCTGTGCTTACCGGGATAATATAATGCTTCGTCAGCATCTCATAAAAGAAATCAAAGAACAGCATTTTCAACTTCACATAGAAATATGGCTTCTTCTCCGTATGACAGTCATGGATCTCCAGAAAAATTTCCCGTAGCTTCTCATATCCGGAATCTCCTTCTTCTATATGATGGCAGAATTCTGCCTTGTTTTCTATTAATGGTGATACCACACATTCCTGGCAGATATCTCCCGGCTGACCTGCAAGGAAGCCCAGGCTGAAAACCACACTCTTATAATAAAGAGGCTTCTTAAGATCCGTGCGCATACTATGGAGAACTCCGCAGTTCACGATCAGGATATCCCCCTTTTTCAGGCGGATGCTCTCCCGGTTCAGTCTGGCAAAGCCACTGCCTTTTTCAATATACATGATCTCCATCTCACTGTGCCAGTGGTCATACAATGCATGAAAGATCTCACAGTTCGCCATATAGGTTTCCACCGGCAGCTCAAAGGAACCGTGAGGGCTTAATTCTTTTAAATTATCATCCACTTCGGATACATGAAGAGGATTTTTTGCGGATGTGTCTGTTTCTGGCATGATTTCCTCCGTGATCAATATCTATCCTGCGGACATTTGCCTTCCGCTGGATATCCAATCCTTGCATAATGATTCTGTTTGACTCCCTTAGTGTAAAGGATATTTACAACCATGACAATATTATATTTCCTGTTTTCTTTTTTATGACGTTACGGTTACTCTGTTCTCAGCAACACGCTTCGCGATGCACTTCCATAAACGGCAATCTTGACTTTTCCCCTTCCAACTGCTATATATAATATTTAGAATAAAATAATTTGACTTTAAAAGGAAAGAAAACTACCATGAATCCATTAAAAAAAGCTTACTGCCGGGTTTTCCAGAATGTCTTTAAATTCGCCCTTCCACTGCTTCCTTACCGCAATCCGAAGATTATCGGAAGCGTCAAAGGTATTCCGGAAGTTCTGGAAAAAAGAAACTATAACAATGTACTCATCATCACAGATGCAGGGATCCGAAGCCTTGGCCTTACAGAAAGGCTGGAGCAGACACTGAAGCGAAGCTGCATCTCTTACCACATCTACGACAAAACCGTTGCCAATCCAACAACCGTCAATGTGGACGAAGCCCTTCACATGTATCTGGACAATGACTGCCAGGCGATCATCGGCTTCGGCGGAGGTTCCAGTATGGACTGTGCAAAAGCCACAGCAGCCCGCATTGCCAAGCCACACCAGTCTCTTGCTCAGATGAAGGGAATCCTGAAGATCCACAAAAAGCTTCCTCTTCTCATCGCCATCCCCACGACTGCAGGAACAGGAAGTGAAACAACACTTGCTGCTGTCATTACCGATGCAGAAACACGGCACAAATATGCCATCAACGATTTTCCGCTGATCCCACGCTACGCAGTCCTTGACCCGAAAGTGACTTTAAGCCTTCCGCCGTTTATCACAGCTACCACCGGCATGGATGCCCTGACTCACGCGGTGGAAGCCTACATTGGAAATTCCACTACACCTGGCACAAGAAAAAATGCCCTGGATGCTGTCAGACTGATCTTTGAAAATCTGGATACCGCCTACACAGACGGCAATAATATTGAAGCAAGACGAAATATGCTCCGCGCCTCCTATTTCGCAGGCTGTGCCTTCACCAAATCCTACGTTGGATATGTCCACGCAATTGCACATTCCCTCGGCGGAAAATATAATGTTCCACATGGGCTTGCCAATGCAGTGATCCTTCCTATGGTACTGGAAACATACGGAGATTCCATCACTCACAAACTCCGCAACCTTGCCGTAACTGCCGGTCTCTGCGATAAACATGAGGACGATAAAACTGCTGCCCGGATGTTTATTGATGCAATAAAAGATATGAAAAAACGCTATGGCATCGGAGACTATATCCCGGAAATCCAGGAAACGGACATCCCGGAGCTTGCCCATTACGCAGATAAAGAAGCCAATCCTCTGTACCCGGTTCCTGTGCTGATGGATGCCGGCGAACTTGAGACACTGTATTACAGACTGATGCCTCCGGCAGGCAATTGCTAAAACAGCCATTGGCATAGAAAGATTTTTTCGATATTTCGAATACAGTTTTTTCAGAAAGGACTACAATTCCATGGAAAAAGAACAGATCAACCAGCTTTTAGATAAACAGCGCCAGTACTTCTACTCCGGCGCAACTCTTGACCTTGATTTTCGCATCAGCGCCCTGAAACGTCTCCGCGCTTCCATCCGGAAACACGAAGATCAGATCCACGCCGCGCTGAAAAAGGATCTGGGAAAAAGTAATTTCGAAAGCTATATGTGTGAGACCGGACTGGTGCTCTCCGAGATCACACATATGCTGAAAAATATCCGCTCCTACGCAAAAGAACAGACCGTTCCGACTCCACTGGCACAGTTCCATTCCCACAGTTTCCGCAAACCATCCCCCTACGGTGTTGTTCTCATTATGAGTCCGTGGAACTATCCGTTTCTTCTCACCATAGAACCACTGGTAGACGCCATTGCAGCCGGAAACACAGTCATCCTGAAACCAAGTGCCTACTCACCGGCAACAAGCGAAGTGATCCGTCTTCTCATCCATGAATGTTTCGATGAAAAATACGTTGCAACTGTCACAGGCGGACGTGCGGAAAACACACATCTTCTCAGTCTGCACTTTGATTACATCTTCTTCACGGGAAGCCAGTCTGTAGGAAAAGAGGTCATGAGAAAGGCTTCCGAACACCTCACACCAGTCACTCTGGAGCTGGGTGGAAAAAGCCCCTGCATCGTGGACAAAACAGCCAATCTCCGCCTTGCGGCAAAACGTATCGTATTCGGCAAGTTCCTGAACTGTGGCCAGACCTGCGTGGCTCCGGACTATATCTACTGTGATCCGGAGATCAAAGAAGCCCTGGTCGCAGAGCTTCGCAGACAGATCACACGCCAGTATGGAAAAGAACCACTGAAGAACCGGAATTATGGAAAGATCATCAACGAAAAGCATTTCGACCGTATCAACAGTCTGATCGATCCTGCCAAAACTGTCTGCGGCGGTGGTTCCAACCGTGAAACACTTCAGATCGAGCCGACGGTTCTTGATAACGTAACCTTCGAAGATCCGGTCATGCAGCAGGAAATCTTCGGTCCGGTACTTCCGGTCCTTACCTATGACTCTCTCGGAGGTGCTGTAACAAAGATCAATTCCATGGCACATCCGCTGGCTCTTTATATCTTCACCGAAGATGAAAAAAATGCCCGGGAAGTTACTTCCCGATGTGGTTTCGGCGGTGGCTGTATCAACGATGTCCTCATACATCTGGCAACCAGCAATATGGGCTTCGGCGGCTTTGGTGAAAGCGGCATGGGATCCTATCATGGCATCGACGGCTTCCGGACATTCTCTCATTATAAGAGTATTGTAGATAAAAAGACCTGGATCGATCTTCCTATGCGGTATCAGAAATATCGGAAGATTTATGAAAAAATGGTACGGTTGTTTATGCGGTAGATATGAAGGGAGGGCGCTGCCTGATGCATCGCCCTCCTGTTACTTTAGATTTTCTTATTATTTTTCCCAGATGATCTTTACCGGCATGATCCCGGTCAGTTCTTTGCTTTTTTCATCCGGCTGGCTGCAGCCTGCATAAATTTCAAATTTCTTTCCTTCTTCCATCCGTTTTCCTGTTTCATCTACTACGGTGAATGCTTTTTCCCATATTGGGATTTCTATTTTTCGGCATTCTCCCGCCTTCAGGAATATCCGCTGAAAACCGGCCAGCATCGGATTGGGAATGGCATTTTTGCTGTCGATATTTTTTACATAGATCTGAACAACATCCTCTGTATCATATGCGCCGTTATTCTGCACTTCTACCTCCACGTTTATCTTCTGTCCACATGTTTTGACCTCTGCTTTATCTACTGCCACCTTACTGTACGTCAGACCATATCCAAAAGGAAACTGTGCTTTTCGTTCCATATAGCGATATGTTCTGCCTTTCATGGAATAATCGGTAAAATCCGGAAGTTCTTCCAGGTTTTCATAAAATGTCACCGGAAGTTTTCCTGATGGCGAGATTTCTCCAAACAGTACCTTTGCCGCTGCCTTCCCGCCCTGGCATCCAGGGTACCACAGCATCATGACTGCATCAAATTTCTCTGCCGCATATTTCAGATTAAGGTCACTTCCTGCCAGCAGACAGAATACTACCGGTTTTCCGGTATCTGCGATCGCTTCCATCAGTTCTCGCTGTACTCCGGGAAGTTCAATATCTTCTTTATCTCCCGATACATAGCTGTTTCCGGTGTCTCCCTCTTCCCCTTCCAGTGTCTCATCCAGTCCCATACATAAGATCACCACATCGCTGTTTTCCGCAACCACCTTGGCTTCCGCAATACGATCTCTGGTAAACGCAAGGTGCTCCGTCCGGTCTCGGAACAGATCACAGCCTCTGGAAGTAAGGATCCTTACATCGTCTCCCACATAATCCTGGATGCCTTCCTGTATGGTAATATACCTGGAAGCTGTCCCGTGATAATTGCCGATCAGCGCCTGCCTGCTGTCCGCATTTGGTCCGATGATCCCTATTGTTTTCAGTTTTTCTTTATCAAGCGGAAGAATCCCGTTATTTTTCAGCAGAACAAAGCTTTTTTCCGCTGCTTTCTCCGCTGCATCCAGATGCCTGGGAGATTCCACCTCCAGATAGGAGATATTGTCATATTCGCTTCCATCAAACAACCCCAGCAGATACCTTGTGGTAAAAAGCCGCACTGCTGCCCGGGTTATGGTTTCTTCTGTGACAAGCCCCTTTTCGTATGCCTTCATAATGTGAAGATAAGTATTTCCACAATTCAGGTCACAGCCATTATTAATAGCCAGTGCTGCAGATTCAACGGCTGTATCCGTTACCATATGGTGTTCATGAAAATCACGGATTGCCCAGCAGTCTGATACAAAATGCCCCTGAAATTTCCATTCGCCTCTGAGTTTTTTCTGTAATGTGGGACTTCCGCAGCAGGGTTCCCCGTTTGTCCGGTTATAAGCTCCCATAACCGCTTCTACTTTCGCTTCTTTTACCAGACCTTCGAATGCCGGCAGATACGTTTCTTCCATATCTTTTGCGGATGCTTCCGCATCAAATTCATGACGGAGTGCCTCCGGCCCGGAATGTACTGCAAAATGTTTGGCACAGGCTGCTGCCTTCATTGTATCCCCATTTCCCTGAAGTGCTTTTACAAAGGAAACTCCCAGTTCTTTTGTAAGATACGGATCTTCCCCATAAGTTTCATGGCCTCTACCCCATCGTGGATCACGGAAAATATTGACATTAGGAGACCAGAACGTCAATCCCTTATAAATATCTCTGTCACCGTTTACGGAATATGCATTATACTTTGCTCTGCCCTCTGTTGCCACGATACCGGCCATCTCTGCCACACTTTTCCGGTCAAAAGCTGCCGCCATTCCGATCGCCTGTGGAAAAACCGTTGCCTGCCCTGCTCTGGCAACACCGTGAAGTCCCTCATTCCACCAGTTATACGCCGGAATTCCCAATCTTTTTATTGCAGGTGCATCGTACCTTAACTGACTGGCCTTTTCCTCCAGAGTCATCCTGGCAACCAGCGCTTCTGCTTTCTTCTTTGCTTCTTCCCGATTCATCCCCAATTTCCTCCTCACCTTTTTTTATATCATCTATCATTTGGTCTCTGACTGTCAAGTAGATATTTCCTGCAATTTTTCCGGCCTCTGTTCAGAGCAGAAAAAAATCTGCTTTACCCTTTCTTTGGGATAAAGCAGATTTTTATTACACTTTGTGATCTGTGTTCCAATTTCAGCCGGGAACTTATCTGATCGCATCCTTCATCTCTTTCACATAAGCCTTCACCTTCGGCACGCAGTCTTTGCCGTAGGCACCACAGAGCTTCACGATCGCAGATCCTACAATGGCACCGTCTGACTGATCTGCCATTTTTTTTGCCTGCTCCGGTGTGGAGATTCCGAATCCTACTGCACATGGAATGTCTTTCTGAGCTTTTACTAATTTCACCATAGCTCCGATATCTGTGGTAATGCTGGTACGCATTCCTGTTACACCAAGGGAAGATACGCAGTAAACAAAGCCTTCCGCCTCTTTTGCGATCATGGCGATCCGCTCATGGGAGGTCGGTGCGATCAGGGAGATCAGGTCAAGGCCGTACTGTTTGCACACAACATCAAACTCTTCTTTTTCCTCAAACGGAACATCCGGAAGAATCAGTCCATCCATTCCAACTTCCGCTGCTTTCTTGATAAAACGCTCTGTTCCGTAAGAAAATACTACGTTTGCATAGGTCATGAATACCATTGGGATTTTTGTATTTTTACGGATTTTTTCTACCATTGAAAAAACTTTATCTGTAGTCACGCCACCTGCAAATGCCCGGACATTGGCTTCCTGGATCACAGGTCCCTCTGCGGTAGGATCTGAGAACGGGATCCCAAGCTCGATCAGATCTGCTCCTGCTTCTTCCATTGCATAAACCAGCTGCTCTGTTACCTCCAGAGACGGATCTCCGCAGGTCAAAAAAGGAATAAATGCTTTTCCGTTTGCAAATGCCTCTGTAATTCTCTTATTCATGAATATCCTCCCCTCTGTAGCGGGCGATTGCCGCACAGTCCTTATCTCCACGTCCTGAAATGGTAACTACCATGATCTTGTCCTTTCCAAGTGTCGGTGCGATCTTTTTCGCATAGGCCACTGCGTGGGCACTTTCGATCGCAGGAATGATTCCTTCTGTTCTGGAAAGATATTCAAAAGCCTCTACTGCTTCGTCATCTGTAACAGGAACGTACTCTGCTCTTCCGATATCATAAAGGTGTGCATGCTCCGGACCTACACCCGGGTAATCAAGACCTGCGGAGATGGAGTATACCGGTGCGATCTGTCCGTATTCATCCTGGCAGAAGTAAGATTTCATACCATGGAAGATTCCGAGACGACCAGTTGCGATGGTTGCCGCAGTCTCCGCAGTATTCACGCCACGTCCTGCTGCCTCACAGCCGATGAGACGAACGTCTTTGTCCTCAATGAAATTGTAGAAAGTTCCGATAGCATTGGAGCCGCCGCCCACACAGGCCAGGACAACATCCGGAAGTCTTCCCTCTTTTTCCAGCATCTGTTCTTTGATCTCCTTGGAGATCACGGCCTGGAAATCACGTACGATGGTCGGGAACGGGTGCGGGCCCATAACAGATCCCAGTACATAATGGGTATCTGCAATACGGTTTGTCCACTCACGCATGGTCTCGGAAACGGCATCCTTTAAGGTTGCGGTTCCGCTTGTGACTGCATGGACTTTTGCTCCGAGAAGACGCATTTTGTAAACATTCAGTGCCTGACGTTCCGTGTCTTCTTTTCCCATGAATACCTCACATTCCATTCCCATCAGTGCTGCTGCGGTTGCAGTTGCAACACCGTGCTGGCCGGCTCCTGTCTCTGCGATGACACGGGTCTTGCCCATTTTTTTTGCCAGGAGCACCTGACCAAGTACGTTGTTGATCTTGTGGGCTCCTGTGTGGTTTAAGTCTTCTCTTTTCAGATAGATCTTGGCTCCGCCAAGGTCCTCGGTCATATGTGCCGCATAGTAAAGACGGGATGGTCTTCCTGCGTATTCATTGAGAAGCTCTGTGAGCTCACGGTTGAATTCCGGATCGTTTTTGTAATGGTTGTATGCTTCCTCAAGCTCCAGAACGGCGTTCATCAGTGTTTCCGGGATGTACTGTCCGCCATGGATGCCGAATCTTCCTTTTGACATGTTATATTTCCTCCTTTATGTTCCTTACTGCGTATACTGCTTCTAATATTTTATCCGGGTCTTTGTGACCGTCGGTTTCTACACTGCTGCTTAAATCTACTGCCCAGGGGTGAAGCAGATGTATGGCCGATTCCAGATTTTCACAGCCCAGACCTCCTGCCAGAAACCAGGGACGTTTGATCGCCGGTACCAGACTCCAGTCGAAAGTTTCTCCTGTTCCTCCTGCGCCCTGATCCAGCAGAATATAGTCTGCTTCCGAACGGATCGCTTTCTTTATATCTGCTTCTGTTTTTATGGAAAAAGCCTTTATCAGAAGCTGGTCTGTCATGGTCTTAAGCTGTCTGATATAATTCTCGTCCTCCTGGCCGTGAAGCTGTGCCAGTGCGATGGTTCCCTCGTTTAAAAGCTGTGCGGGAAGCTCCACCGGTGCATTGACGAATACGCCTACCGGCAAAATGCTATCATCCAGTTCTTCCCGGAGAGCCTTCAATTGCTCCACGGTGACGTTTCTTCTGCTTTTTGGGAATTCTACAATGAATCCTGCAAAGTCCGGTTTAGCCTGGTTCACTGCCTGGATATCTTCCGGGCGGGTCAGGCCGCAGATCTTGATCCTGGTTCTGCTCCCATATTTCAACGGTTGTTCTCTCATATTCAGCCAATCCTGCCCTTTCTGTCTGCCCCTGCCCCTTCCTGTTTCGTTACTATTTGCTGCTGGTCAGCTCTGTTACTTATTTGCTCTATTCTTTCGTTTGGCCTTTATACAAGCGCTCCACCATTCAGATTTTCCAATGCAGCTTTCTTATCCGGGCTTCGCATCAGAGTCTCACCGATCAGGACTGCACCTACCCGGTTTCTTTCCAGGATAGCGATATCACCTGCGTTTTTGATTCCGCTCTCAGACACAAATACCACATTGTCCGGTGCCAGGTTTCGAAGACGGATGCTGTTATTCATATCAACCTTAAAGGTTTTCAGGTCACGGTTATTTACACCGACGATCTTTGCACCTGTCTTTAATGCTCTTGTCACTTCATTCTCGTCATGAGCTTCCACCAGTGCATCCATTCCCAGAGTTTCTGCAAGCTCTCGGTATTCCAGGAGTTCCTGGTCATTTAAGATAGCACAGATCAGAAGCACTGCCGATGCACCGAATGCTTTTGCCTGATAGATCATGTACTTATCCACCGTGAAGTCCTTCCGAAGGACCGGAATATCCACTGTTTCTGTGATCTCACGGAGATAAGTGTCACTTCCCATGAAATAAAATGGCTCTGTGAGGCAGGAGATCGCAGATGCACCTGCTGCCTCGTATTCTTTCGCAATTTCCAGATACGGAAATTCCGGTGCGATCAGCCCCTTGGAGGGGGAAGCTTTTTTTACTTCACAGATGTAGGACATACCCGGCTTTTTCAACGCTTCCAGAAAGGACAGCTGCTGTGGTGCTTTTTCTGCCAGGGTTTTCAGCTGATCCAGGGGAAACTGACGTTTTTCCTTCCGGATACGTTCTCTTGTTTTTTCTGCGATTTCCTCCAGAATGTTTTTTTCGTTCATTCTTTGTTTGTCTCCTTGATATTTCAGTTCAACTCTCATTCGGCAATTTCAAGAAGTCTGACAGATTAATGTTTCCGTTCGTATCTCTTCCGATAGGGATTGCCGATTTCTCTTCTGCCGCTATTATTTTCAAATCTCGTTACTTAATTTGATAAATTCCTCAAGCTTGGCAGCAGCTGCACCACTGTCGATCAGATCTTCAGCCTTTCTTACGCCGGCTTCCAGGCTCTCTGCCTTTCCTGCGATATAAAGTGCTGCACCTACGTTCATGCAGACCGCCTGACGCTTCGGGCCTTTTTCAGTTCCGTTTACAATGGCTTTTGTGATCTCTGCGTTCTCTGCCGGTGTGCCGCCTGCCAGATCTTCTTTGCTGCAGCGTGTATAGCCGAACTGCTCCGGTGTGATCTCATAGGACTGGAACCATCCGTCCTTGATCTCGCACACAGAAGTCGGTGCGCTCATGGATATCTCATCCAGCTTATCCTGCCCGAAAACTACCATTCCGCGGTTCACGCCAAGCTTCATCATAACCTGTGCCAGCGGCTCTACCAGAGACTGGTCAAAGACTCCCATCAGCTCCATGTTTGCGCCTGCCGGGTTGCTTAATGGTCCGAGGATATTAAATACCGTGCGGATTCCCAGCTCTTTACGGATCGGTGCCACATATTTCATGGCAATATGATAATTCTGGGCGAACAGGAAACAGATGTTAATCTTTTTCAGGATCTCTGCACTTTTTTCCGGCGGGATGGTGATCTTTACGCCAAGTGCTTCCAAAACATCTGCTGCACCGCTCTTGGAAGATGCTGCACGATTTCCGTGTTTTGCTACCGGAACGCCACCTGCTGCGATCACAAGAGAAGATGTCGTGGAAATGTTAAAGGAATTTGCTCCGTCACCACCGGTTCCTACGATCTCCAGAACATTCATATCGTGGAGAAGCTTGATGCAGTGTGCACGCATTCCGGCTGCTGATGCAGTGATCTCATCAATAGTCTCTCCTTTCAGGGAAAGTGCAGTAAGGTAGGATGCCATCTGTACCGGTGTTGCCGCTCCGTCCATAATCTCATTCATTACGGCTTCTGCTTCGTCATATGTAAGATCTTCTTTTTTTGAAAGCTTGATGATTGCTTCTTTGATCATTGTTGTTTCCTCCTGTTCTGTAACGATTCTATCTTTTATGGATTGCTGTTCTCTGTCTTATCTGTCTCTGATAACCTTCATAAAGTTCTCGATCATTGTTTTTCCATCCGGTGTCATAACAGATTCCGGATGGAACTGTAATCCGAATATCGGATATTCTTTATGCTCCAGTGCCATCACCTCTCCGTCCTCAGACTCAGCGGTAACAACCAGTTCCTCCGGTAAGGTATCCCGGATAGCTGCCAGTGAGTGATATCTGGCTGCCGGAAAAGTTTCCGGAAGTCCTTCAAACATCCGGCTCTTTCCAACTTTATGTATCTCTTTCTGCTTTCCGTGCATCAGCTCTTTTGCGTAGGATACTGTCCCTCCGAAGGCTTCACAGATGGACTGATGTCCAAGGCAGATACCCAGGATCGGCAGCTTGTCTTTGAAATATTTTATGGATTCAATGCAGATTCCCGCATCCTCCGGTTTTCCCGGACCAGGGGAAAGGATCAATGCCTCCGGCTTCATGGCCTCCAGCTCTTTGATGGTCATTTCATCATTTCTTACCACTTTGATATCCGGCTCCACAGAACCGATTAGCTGGTAAACATTGTAGGAAAAGCTATCATAATTATCGATCAGTACTATCATTCCAGTCCCTCCTGTGCAGTTTCGATTGCCTGTACAACGGCTCTTGCCTTGTTGCAGCACTCCTGAAATTCACTTTCCGGAATACTGTCTGCTACGATGCCGGCTCCGGACCGGATACAGATCTCGCCGTTCTTTTTGTAAACCAGACGGATGGCAATACAGGTATCCAGGTTTCCTGCAAAATCCAGATATCCGATGGCTCCGCCGTAAATTCCTCTCTTGTTCTGTTCCAGTTCCTGAATGATCTGGCAGGCACGGAATTTCGGAGCTCCGGAAAGTGTTCCTGCCGGAAGAATGGCATCTACAGCGTCTACCGCGTCCCTGTCATCCCGGATCTGGCCGGTCACTGTGGAACCGATATGCATCACATGGGAAAAATGCTCGATGCACATATATTTTTCTACGTTCACGGTACCGATCTTACTGATCTTTCCGATATCATTTCGACCAAGATCCACAAGCATGTTATGCTCGGCACGTTCCTTCTCATCAGCCAGGAGTCCTTTTTCCAGCGTCAGGTCTTCTTCTTTTGTCTTGCCTCTTGGTCTTGTTCCTGCAAGCGGGAAGGTACTTAATTCTGTTCCTGCAAGCCTGGCAAGTGTTTCCGGGGAGGCTCCTGCAATCTCAATATCATCACTGGAAAAATAAAACATATACGGCGAAGGATTGGTAGCCCTGAGAACACGGTATGTATCAAACAGACTTCCCTCTGCTTTCGCTCGCATCGGATTGGAGAGCACCACCTGGAAAATATCTCCTTCGTGTATGTAATGCTTCGCTTTCTCAACCATCTCACAGTATTTTGCTTTCGGGAACTGCGGCTCAATGGAAGATTTCAGTTTCAAAGACGGAAATTCCTTCTGTTTTCCGTTTCGGATCAGATCTGCCATCTCTTTTAATTTTGCTTCCGCCTTCTGATAGGAATTTTCCGGATCATCCGTCATCACACCGGTGATCAGAAGCACCTTCTGTCTGTAATGGTCAAAGGCGATCACCTGGTCAAAAAGCATCAGATCCATGTCCCGGAAATCCTGTACTGTCTCGTCGGTAAGCTTCAGCTTCGGCTCGCTGTACTTAATATAATCGTAGGAAAAATATCCTACCAGACCTCCGGTAAAGGTCGGCATATTTTCCAGCACCGGGCTTTTGTATTCTTTCAGGATCTCCCGAATAGCATCTCCCGGATGCTTCACCTGCTGTACGGTTTTTTCTTCAGTTCCGTCCTCATGGATTCTGCGGATCTGAAGCTTTCCGTCTGTACAGGTGATCTCCATGGATGGCTCATATCCCAGGAAGGAATAGCGTCCCCATACCTCTGTCTGGCTGGCACTTTCCAGAAGATAGCAATGTCTGCTGGCTGTGCGTAAGGTCCTCATGACTTCTACGGGTGTATAGCGGTCGGAATACAGCTCTCTGCATACAGGGATTCGCCGGTATTCGCCTGACTGTGCGAGTTCTTTGATTTTTTCTAATGTTGGATACATATACAGGCCCTCCTGAGTTTTTCATTCCTTACCGGAGGACGGGACATTCGTGATCTGCATTCGCTGCTTGCTCATGAAATCAAGAAAAGCCCGTCTCCGACAGAATCTGGTTCTGTCAGGGACGAGCTCTAAATTCAAAATCACCCGCGGTGCCACCCTGATTCACGGTCTGACCCGTGCACTTGGCGGAATACCTTCATATTCCCGGCAACTGACGTATGCCCTCACGTCACAGAATACTTGATATCCGAAAATATCTTTCCCTGTGCCCTCTGCGGTCCATTTGATAAACTGCCTCTCGACCCGGCTCTCACCCTCCCGGACTCTCTGTGCGCGCATGAATATCTTTATCTCCGCTTCAACGGTTTAGTGGTTTAGTGGTTTACTCAATTAAATTTTTTCTATAAAATAGCACAGCTTTTCTGATATGTCAATACAAAAGTTGAAAAAAATATCATTTTGTTCTATAATTGTATAAAAGTAATTGTTATAAATATCACATAAGAAAGGAGTTTCACCAGAAAAACACTATGGCTGAAAGAAATACAAACACCTGGCTGGATACCCCCGATCCACAGGTTTTTATCAAAAATTCCGCAAAATTTAATGATCTGATGATGATGTATCGATGTACGGTCCGTGAGGTACGCACCAAGCTGGAAGTCCTCAACGATGAATTTTCATTGGAATATAAACGTAACCCGATCTCCTTCATCAAAACAAGGATCAAAAAGCCGGAAAGCATTTACAAAAAGCTCAAAAAGCTCGGCTATGAGTTTACTGCGGAGAATATTCAGAATCAGCTGAATGACGTGGCAGGCATCCGTGTTGTCTGTGCCTTTATCGATGATATCTACACTATTGCAGACCTGATCACCAGGCAGGATGACATTACCGTCATCCAGGTAAAGGACTATATCAAAAATCCAAAGCCAAACGGCTACCGCAGTTATCACATGATCGTGGAAATCCCCGTATTCTTCTCCAAGGGAAAAACTCCCATGCGTGCAGAGATCCAGATCCGTACCAACGGTATGGATTTCTGGGCAACTCTGGAGCATCAGCTGCGTTACAAGCAGAATATCGAAGAAATGGACGGTTATGAGGATGTCAGCAATGAACTGCTGAACTGCGCCCGCACTGTGATCGATATGGATAACGAAATGCAGCGGATCAAAAACAAGATCGGACAATTCCATGATATTTAAAAAAACAGTTGAGGCTGTTACAGCCTCAACTGTTCTTTCTCACTGTTTTTCACCCGGAACGCCCGCGGTGTCATGTGATAATGTTCCTTGAATACCCGATGAAAATAACTGTTATTTTCATAGCCTACAGCCGCAATGATGTCACTGACAGGCAGATCTGTTTCACACATCAGCTCTACAGCCTTGTTCAGACGTTTTCTCTGAAGAAGTTCCTTGAAATTAAACCCTGTGCTTTTCTTGATCATCTTACTGAGGACATGCATGGGAAGATGCAGACGACCACAAAGCTCCGTCAGCGTAGCAGTCCGGTATTTCTGTTCAATATAATCCAGTGTTGTCATAGAGATCATATTTTCGTACTGATTGGGCAGACGCATCTCCACATTGAGAATATTGTTCTTCTGATTTCCGATGACGGTGTTGGGATTTCGCCGGAAATCCTGTCAACTATCCTTTCCGGAAAGGGAAAAAGCCAGTCCGGCGGCACCAATATCGCAGTTTATAATACACACCGGAGACTCCAAATTCTCTATGGAAATAATTACGGACTCACTTATTCCAGCAAGCCTGGAGAAGGGACAGAGGTTGAGATCCGCTTCCCTGCACATCGCGAAAAGTAACTTATGTTCCACAAAAATCTTTATTCAGAAATGAGGTATGACACTATATGAATACACAGCCAGAAGCTCTTTTATATAATTTTAACGACCCGGAACGGCTTCGCCAGATCCGCCGCTATCTGAATCGTCAGAAGGTTAAGACACGGATCGTCACTGCGCCGGAATTTCTTCATCCGCTAGGATATCTTTTTGAGATTCCGGGATTTCATCCCTCATCCCAGTTTAATCTGGGAAACAATTTCAGTGATGAGATGATCGTGCTGAAGGATTTTTCCAGTGCACAGATGGATAGTTTTCTTGCTTTTTTCCGTGAAAACCAGATCCCGCCTGTTGCACTGAAGGCCATGCTCACACCGGTAACTCAGCACTGGTCTTCCATCCAGCTGCACGATGAGCTTTCCAGGGAGCACACACTTATGCATAAAAAATAACTGCAAAACCAAAATCTGCCGAATCTGCCTGCCGAATCTGCCTGCTGCATTTCCGGCAGATCTTTTTTATCTTATTTTTCCCACTGAAAAAGGAGACCGCTCCGCGCAGTCTCCTTTTTTGAATATGTTTTAGGTTGAATACATAAGAAAGAATTTATCTTGTCACGATATCTACCGGTACGTTAAAGATTTTTGCAACCTTCAGGATCGTATCGATGTGTCTTCCTGTAGCAGCTGCCATATGATGTGTCGGGCCAGCCTCGCTCCAGCGGTTAACGAACTCTCTTGCTCCGCATGTGAAGCGTGTTCTCATGTTTGTATCACCGAAGGAAAGGATCGGTCCCTCCTCGTTTACGCCCTCAGCTACAACGAATTTGAAGTTTCCGTCTTTATCCTGAGTGATCGCAAGGTAGGTCACCGGACCTGTGTACGGATAGAACTGCGTCAGATATCCGCCGCCTGTTTTGCCATGGCAACCTTCATGTCACCCTCTACCGCACATGCAGTACCCTGTTTGATCAGCATGGAGAATGCCGGGATCAGCATACTGTCAAGGACACCTGCTTTACCCTGTGCAAATCCGTCGTAATGAGAAGCGATCATTCCAAGATGCTCGTCTTTTACCCATTTCTCAAAATTGTGTTAACTAACATAATAAGACCTCAAATTATTTATGCTTTGTATACTTTAATACCGAAGGACTCATGGATGGTTGTACGAGCCTCCTCGATCGTTTTAAACTCCTCGGCCTTCAGCATCTGTGCTGTGATATTACCGATTGCAGTAGCTTCACCAGGGCCTGCATGGATTTCTTTCTTTGTAGCTTTTGCAGTCAGCTCATTTAAGTATCCTGCATTGGAACCACCGCCTACGATATGGATACGGCTGTAGGTTCTTCCTGTCATCTCCTCGATTTCTTTTGCGATCTTAGCGTAGCAATCTGCAAGGCTTGTATAGATAACGGTTGCAATCTCGCCAAGAGTTTCCGGAACCTGCTGTCCTGTTCTGCGGCAGTAGTCCTGAACCTCTTTTGTCATGTTTTCAGGAGAAAGGAAGCACTCATCGTTTGCGTTTACTCTTGACGGAAAATCTTTTGCCTCCTCAGCCATCTCGCAGATCTGTGCAAAGCTATACGCATCATCAAACTCATGACGTACAGACTGGATCATCCAGAGACCCATGATGTTCTTCAGATAACGGAAACGTCCTGCATATCCACCCTCGTTTGTGAAGTTCATCTCACAGCTCTTCTCAGAGCAGTCTGCTTCTTTTCTCTCGATTCCCATCAGAGACCATGTTCCGGAACTGATATAAATGAAATCGTCATCATTTGCAGGTACAGCCAGAACTGCAGACCCTGTATCATGTGTAGCCGGTGCTACAACCTCAAGATCAAAGCCAACTGCTTCCTTCACTGCGTCTGTTAAATGTCCGATGCTTGTGCTAGGCATGATCAGCTTCTGGAATATCTTTCTTGGATATCCCAGCATATCGATCAGCTCATAATCCCAGTCCTTGGTTGTCGGGCATACAAGCTGTCCTGTGGTTGCCTCTGTGTACTCGCAAGTTTTTTCGCCTGTAAGAAGAAAATGGAAGTAGTCCGGTACATGAAGAAGTGTCTCAGCCTGCTCCAGATACTCAGGATGTTTCTTCTTCACTGCCATCAGCTGATATACTGTATTGTAGATCGCTTTCTGGATACCGGTTCTTGCATACAGATCCTTCAGGGAAATTGTCTTATAAACTTCCTCGTCCATTCCCTCTGTACGATGATCACGGTAGCCTACCGTGTTGCCAAGAACCTTGTCATCCTTGTCTAGAAGCACGAAGTCAACACCCCAGGTATCAACACCCATGCTTACCGGGATCTTGCCGATCTCTTTACATTTCTTAAGACCATTTACGATCTCGTTGAAAAGGCGGTCAAACTCCCAGCAGAGCTCTCCATCCTTCTTAACCATGCCGTTCTCAAAACGATAGATTTCTTCCAGGATCATTTTTCCGTTTTCCATATGTCCCAGAATGTGACGTCCACTGGATGCTCCGATATCTACTGCTAAATAATATGTTGCCATTTTTAAATCCTCCTCAATATGTAAGCTTCTGATCACTTTCATATCTGATGTTGTATTTATCATACATCAGGATCCTTCCGGTGATAAGAACCTCTTTTGTCAAAAAAAGTGTCTTTATTTGCCAATAATACAGCGATTATTTATGAACTACTACATTATTTATTTAAAAAATCCGCTGACTGAATCAGCCAGCGGATCTCTTATTTCATACGTCCGTGAACGCAATCCGCGTTCATTATAACTTCACGATCTTATCAATTATATGATTAGTCATAAAGGTTAGGAGCGATATCCTCGTCTTCCATATTTGTTGCATCATACCAGTAACCGTCTGTAGGAACATCCTCAAGCTCCTGGCCGTTTGCTGCTGCTGTCAGAGCGTAGATTGCATAGTATCCCATCATAAGAGGAGACTGTGTAACAGCACCGATGAATGTGCCATCTTTAACAGCTGCTTTGATGATAGAACCAGCATCGAAACCAACACCAACTACATCACCGTTTGCCGGGTCAGAACCAAGAACGTTAAGGTTAGCATTTGCTGCAAGAACACCCTCTGCGGAAACCTGGTTAGAACCGAATACTGCGATACAGTTCTCCTGGGAAAGGATTGCCTGTGCCTCTGTGGAGCAGAGCTCTACAGTTGTCTGTGCCGGAACAGCTACCTGGATAACAACGTCAGCGTCTTTAGCGTCTGCGTCAGCACCCTCTGCTGCGTTTACATAGAACTCGTTGCCGCTTACTGCTACAGTCTTGCCATCAGCCTGAAGAAGCTCGATCATCTTGTTGATGAATCCTGTACCACGCTGCTGAATGTTCTGAGCTGTTGCATCCTGGTTAACCTCACCGATGATAACCTGTCCGTCAGCATCTTTAACAACGTCTTTAATGGAGTTGTACATATTCTCAGCTGCTACTGCACCAGCCTGTGCGTTGTCTGTACAAACCTCGCATACTACAGATCCTTCCGGAGCATCAGCGATACCTGTATCGAAAGTTACAACCGGGATTCCTTTTTCTGCACATGTCTTAAGTGCATCTGTAACAGAAGATGTATCACAAGCTGCAAGTCCTAATCCAACAGGATTGGAAGCGATAGCTGTGTTGATCATGTTAACCTGGTCAGCGATATCGGACTCACTGTTCGGTCCCTGTGGTTTATAAGTAACGCCCAGCTCCTCAGATGCTTTTTTCATACCTTCCTGAGCTGCATCCCAGTATGTGGACTGGAAAGATTTAACCATCATCGGGAACTCATAAGCTTCGTTTGCTTTCAGTCCGTCGAACTGTGCGGTAGGATCCTCAGCTGCTGTGGAATCTGCGGATTCCTCTGTTGCTGCATCTTCTTTCTCCTCAGCTGCAAAAGCTGCTGTTGCGCTCATGCTTGTTACCATTGCTGCACAGAGCATTAATGCCATAACCTTTTTTGCTTTCATATAATATTTCCTCCTTAAAATATATTATATAGTTTTTTTATGTTCATACGCCGTTGCTACCCCTTGGCGTTTCACATCTTTGATTATCGGGTGCTGTTCACATTTCTCTGTAAACAGCACCCTTACTTATTATACACACTTCTTAATATCAATGTGCTGCTTTTTTCTCTTTCAGGATATCGATCAGAACGGCTACGATCAGAACGATACCTGTGATGATCTGCTGCCAGTTTGCCTGCAGGCCGATGTATGGAAGACCTGTTTTCAGAAGCATGATGACGAAGATACCAACGAATGTACCGATTACGGAACCATATCCACCGGTAGCTGCTACACCACCAACGAATACACCACCGATAGCATCCATCTCAAGTCCGGCACCAGTACCAGGCTGTACAGTAGGTGTTACTGCTGCGTATGCGATTGCTGCAAGACCTGTAAACAGACCGCAGACAACGTATACCATTACGTGATAGAACTTTGTATTGATTCCAGAAAGGGCTGCTGCCTCTTTGTTGGAACCGATTGCAATTGTGTAACGACCGAATTTGGTGTGGTTCAGGATGTACTCCATAAAAAGAACCAGAATGATCATCCACAGGAAACCGAGCGGATAACGTGAAGCACTTCTTCCTGTACCAACGGTTACTTTAAAGATTGTGTGGAACCATCCACCGTCCTGTGTAAGTCCCGGCCAAGGTGTCGCACTGCAGAGAGATCCGGCACCACGGGTAATCATACAGGTACAAAGTGTTGCCAAAAATGGCGGCAGGTTCATAACACCGATCAGTACACCGTTCAGTGCACCGACTGCGATACCAAGAACAATACAGATCAGCATTGCCAGAGCTACCGGGCAATTGTTGTTTCTGATCAGTGTTCCGCCGATCAGTGCGTATGCTACCATACCAGTTCCGATTGACAGGTCAACACCACCAGTGATAAGCGGGAATGTAACTCCGATCGCCATAAGAAGATCGTAATATGAGAAATCCAGCATACTCAGGATCGTGGTGTACTGTCTGAATTCTTTACTCAAGCCTGAGAATATTGCACACAGGACAATGATAACGAGCAAAACAATAAATCTCTGATCACTTAAAATACTTTTTTTCTTCTTAGTCATGACTTTCCTCCTTAATCGATATTCCGTGTGGCCTTGTCCATGATGTTTTCCTGGGTTGCCTCGGAGATATCAATACATCCGGTAACTTTACCCTCACACATGATGATGATACGGTCACTCATTCGGAGAACTTCCGTCATCTCAGAAGAAATCATGATAATGGATTTTCCTTCTGCTGCCAGTCTGTTCATTAATTTGTAGATTTCGTTCTTGGCACCAACATCGATACCTCTTGTCGGCTCATCGAAAATAAGGATATCACTGTCTCGTGTCAGCCATTTAGCAATAACAACCTTCTGCTGGTTACCACCGGAAAGGTTTACTACCAGCTGATCTGTTGTAGGTGTCTTTGTTGCAAGCTCTTTTACATATTTCTCAGTAACTTCTTTTTCTTTTGCTTTATTAATGAAGAGACCGTTTGTAAAGTTCTCCATTGTAGCAAGTGTTGTATTCTCTGTTACAGATTTCTGTACAACAACACCGTATCTTCTTCTGTCCTCTGACAGATAACCGATACCACATTTAACAGCATCCTGCGGGCTGTTGATGGTCACCTCATGAAGCTGACCGTCTTTACCCATAATGGAGATCTTACCACTCTGCTTCGGATCTGCTCCGAACAGTGCTCTGGCTGTCTCGGTACGTCCTGCGCCCATCAGTCCTGAGAAACCAAGGATCTCGCCTTTTCTCAGCTCAAAGCTTACATCCTGAACCATCTTGCCTGCGTTCAGATGCTCAACCTTAAGAACTACCGGTGCATCTGCCGGAACTGCACTCTCCTGCTTCGGATCCTCATAAATAACACGGCCAACCATCATGTTGATGATATCTTCTTTTGTACTGTCTTTTGTGATGAGGGTTCCTACGTAAC
>UMHL01027573.1_pt1 | contig 59606 bp, 42 predicted proteins | sample 1965551 | NCBI WGS metagenome assembly UMHL01 (sample SAMEA4836100, study PRJEB28245) | human gut metagenome | biome: gut microbiome; material: fecal sample | place: Denmark | collected 2008 | reverse complement strand
AAAAAAAGAAGGGGATGTGCCTTAGTTTTGACACAGCCCCTTTGTTGTTTCCCAAAGTAAAGTATTTGTAACTTTAGGAATAAGTTTTTCGTTATGGCAAAGTTACATTTTTGTTCTTACATTCCTAACCAAACCTTATGAATAATGATTTGTCGTTGTCTGATTATCTTATTTCTTCTCCGGCAGTGTAACAGAAAAATAAGGGTTAGGTGTATGCTGTGCAAAGATAATTGTCTTCATTTTTTCTACAATCTCCGGATGCTGGTCGGCCACATTGTTGTCTTCGTGAATGTCCGTAGCCAGATTGTAAAGGAAAGGTACACCTTTCTTCACTACTATTTTCCAGTCTCCCATACGCACGCCGATCTGGTTTGTTTCATTGAACTCCCAATATAGGAAGTCATGTTCTTTCTGCTTTTTCTTTCCCAGCAAGGTCGGGGCGAAGGAAATGCCGTCGAAGTAATCCACTTCTTTGTTCTTGTTGGTATATTTCTTTACGTAGTTTTTTTCTCCGATGATCTCGCAGAAAGTAGGCATCAGATCGTAGAATGCGCAGATGTGATCGTTCACTGTACCTGCGGGTACGTGTCCCGGCCAACGGGCGATAAATGGAATACGGATACCTCCTTCGTAGCACTGGCGTTTCAAACCACGTAGTTTACCGTCTCTGCCGAAGAATGTAGGATCGGCTCCTCCTTCTTCGTGAGGGCCGTTGTCACTGGAGAAAATGACCAGTGTATTCTCGTCCAGTCCCTTCTCTTTCAGCTTTTTCAGCACTTCTCCTACGTAATAGTCCAGTCGGGTAATCATTCCCGCAAACTGTGCGTGTACATGTGTGATCGCATTGTATCGTGATCCTTCGCTGCCGCCATAGCTCTTGTCCGGATTGAACTTCTCCTTGTATTCATTTAAGATAGAATCTTCCGGCTGAACCAGTTCCGCATGGGGAAGGGTGTAAGTTAGTACTCCGAAGAAAGGTTGCTTGCCGTCCTGTCCGTCCAGCCATTCCATCGCTTTCTCGTGAATCATGTCGGCGGAATATTGCGGACGCTTATGATAATCGGGGCCGTACATCGGATACTTGATGTTCTCGTCCATAACGACACGTACCACTCCCGTATCACCCAGTGCCTTGCTGTAGCGGTTGAGGAAGTTAGGATAGTAGAGGTGGGCCTGGAACTGGCAGATGTAGCCGTAGTATTCATCCACTCCACGTTTGTCCGGAGTAGAACAGGAACCTTCGTAGCCTCCCGCCCATTTGCCGAACATGCCGGTAGCGTATCCGTTCTCCTTCATTATTTCGGGTAAGATGATGTGGTCGGGATCGTAAGGATGTTGCCCCACTACTGCATACTCCTTATTATTGCCATACATGATTGTAGGCGCACTCGTCCAATATTCCTTGTTACCTCGTACTTCGCAGTGTCCTGTATGCTGTCCTGTCATAAAGGAGGCTCTGGAAGGAGCACTGACAGGACTTCCTGCGTATGCCTGTGTGAAGCGCATGCCTTCGCTTGCCATCGCATCTAGATGGGGGGTGCGGATGTATGGCTGACCGTAACATCCCAGATCACCGTATCCCATATCATCGCAGAGGATGAAAAGGATATTCGGCTTTGTGTTGTTTTTCTGCGCATTGGCAGACAGACCTGAAAGAATAAGCGTGCCGCTTACTAAAGAAAATAATTTGTAATCCATAAAAAATAATGTGTTAAGATATTTATATATCAGGGGTTTTGTTGATTAATCGTCTTTGGCTGTTTCTTTTTTATGTTTCTCCTTATATTGGGTCGGGGTTTCTCCCGTGTACTGTTTGAAAGCGGTACTGAAATAGCGGGACGTCGTGAATCCCACTTTTTCCGCGATTTCCGTGAATGACATTTCCGTGCTGGTGATCAGTATCATCGCTTGCTCCATCCGGAACTTATTGATATAGTCATTCGCTCCCATATCCGTGAGCGCTTTCAGTTTGTTGTAGAGGGAAGCCCGGCTCATACCGATTTCTTTGCAGATGAAGGGTATGTCCAACTGACTGTTGTCCAGGTTCTCCTGAATGATCTTGTTCAGTTTGAGCAGGAAAGTTTCATCTGCCTGGCTGAACGTGCTTTCTTCCGGAGCGGGGATCAATCCTGCACTCAGGTATCTTTTCTTGGTGTGTTCACGGTTTTTCAACCGGTTACGGATCAGCTCCATCAGCATTTCCACTTCGAACGGTTTGGTCAGATAGGCATCCGCCCCATTCTTGTAGCCGCTCATCTGGCTTTGTTTGTCGTCTCTCGCTGTCAGCAGGATGACGGGGATGTGACTGATCGTAATGTCTTCCTTTATGTTTTTGCAAAGCTCATATCCGTTCATCCGGGGCATCATGACGTCGCTGACGATGATATCGGGAGTATGGCTTCTGATCAGTTGCAGTGCTTCTGCGCCATCCGCGGCAATCAATATCCGTTTGAAGTATTCACCCAGCGCTTTTTTCAGGAAGTCCGTCAGGTCGGGATTGTCGTCTACTGCCAGAATACTGTATGGAGTGGTGTCAAAACTGTCTTCTTCTTGTAACTGCTTGCCGCTGTCGTCACTCATCAGTTCATTCAGATAGGCTTTGGGCTGGCAGATAATCTCTTCCGACTCTTGTTTCAGCGGCAGTTCGAAGAAGAAGGTAGCTCCCGATTCCGAATTGTCACGTGCACCGATAGAGCCGCCGTGCAGTTCTACCAGAATCTTGGAGTAAGACAGCCCGATACCGGTTCCGCTCTGTTCTCCCATACCCTGATAAAAGCGGGTGAAGAGCTTATGGGTGTCCACCTGTTGCAGGCCGCATCCCTGATCGGTAATGGAGACGCGTATTCTTTTTTCTTCGGACAGCAATTCGGAGGAAATGGTGATTCTCGTATCTTGCGGGCTGTGTTTCAGTGCATTGATAAGCAGATTGCTCAGGATGATTTCACACTTGTCCTTATCGAAACTCACGGTTTCGATGCGTGGGTCGAGCTGGTAATGAATATGTATATTTTTCGCTTCGCCTTCGCTGACAAAATCTTGTGATACCTGTTCGATCCATTCGTTGAGCGGATGCGGCTGTATGATCAATTTGCTTTCTCCCACTTCCATCTTACGGACATCGAGCACCATATTAATCAGATTCTTCATTCGCTGGGACTGCCGGTAGATCGCTTTCAGTGGCAGGTATTGCGTATCTCCCGGAGACAGAGATTTCAATATCCGGCTGAGTGGAGCGTGAATCAGTGTCAGCGGGGTACGTAGTTCGTGGCTGATGTTGATCAGGAAACGTACTTTCTCCTCATACACCTGTTGCTCGTGTTCCTTCATGGCCCATTTCAACTTGTCTTCTTTCCGTTTCAGTGTTCTCCGGAACGTCTCGACTATGATGCCGGTGACGAGCAGGGCACACCCCAGTGTGAACCACCAGGTACGGTACCAGGGCGGGAGTACGGTCAGTTCCAGTACTTGCTGACTGGGAATCCAGCTGCCGTCTTTGGCCGTGCAGGAAGCCATAATCTGATAATCGCCCGGTGGGAGTGAGCGGATGACCAGTTCCGGATTGTACGATTCGATCTGCTGATCGTTCAGTCCTTCTATCTGATACCGGTACACTTTCTGCCGGAAAATATCCTCTTCCTTTGACATGATGCGGATGCTTATATTGCTGTTCCAGGGAACGGAAATCCCGGTTGGGTTACCACTCAGTTCGTTGTTGGCGGATTCTCCGTTGACGATCACATCCGATAATTGTAATTTAGGAGATTCGGAGGTAAGCAGGGGCAGTTTGCTGTTGATATAGAGCAGTCCTTTGACGCCTCCCATGTAGACGTTTCCGCGTTTGCTCAGCAAACGGGGTTTGGAGAGATATTCGTTCTGAATGGCACCGTCCGATTCGCCGAACAGTACAAATTTCTTTTCTTTGATCAGCCGGGCGAAAAGCATATCGTTTGTGCCAAACCATACCTTGCCTTGCTGGTCGCATACGATGAGTGTCACTTCTGTGAATAGGTTGGTGGCAAAAGGAGTCCGTTTTCGGGTCGTGGGATCATAGTGGGTGAGCCCATAATTACTTCCTATCCAGAAATCTCCGTATTCATCGCGCGAGACGGAATTGATGACCGTATCATTATAGCACCGGAACAAGGGCTTTAGTTCATTGCTGCGGTTGTCCAGTTGGTAGATACGCTTGGTGTCATTCAGGTAGGTGTAATCTCCGTGGTTGGCGATGGGGAGAAGTGTGCCGATAATGTCTTGTCCCTCCTGTTCGGTTGCGATGGAAAAGGTACGTTTGTTCAGGTCGTACTGATAGACGTGATCTCCGAGAAGCAGCACGCTGTTAGGGCTGTTCTGGTAGAGATTGACAGTCTTTCCCCGGTTACAGAGGCGTGTGGTGGTTGGCGTATCTATGATGGTGAATGGCTGCTTTTCTCCCGTAGACGGATTGAATACGAATACTCCTTGTGAGAAAAGGGAAATCAGCAGTTTGCCGGGAGTAAACTGGCAGATGGATGCCACCTTGTCTTCCCATGTCGAGAGATAATGGGTAAACTTCTCTGTGAGAGGATTGAAAAGATTGACTCCGCCGCCGTCTGTTCCGATCCATATTTTATCATCAGACTCCTGGTAAAGGCTGAGAACGGTGTTGTTGCTCAGTCCCCGGTTGTTGCCCGGCACTACGTCCGTGTAGGTAACCATCGACACTTCGCGGATGCTGATCAGTCCGTTACGGATACTTCCGGCCCACATATTGTTGTTCTGGTCGTTGTAGAGGCACAGAATGGAGTTGGCGGGGAGTGAATAGTTGTCTCTTCCGGGGATGTGCTCCAGCAGGGAAAGCTGTCCGGTTTCCGGTTCGAGTACGTTGATGCCGCCTCCGTCCGTTCCGATCCACAGTTTATTCTCCCGTTCGGCAAGGCTGAGTATGACGTTGTTGCTCAGGGATGAGTTGTGGGTGGTGTATGATGCCAGTTGTTTTCCGTTCCGGTCGAAGCAATAGAGTCCGTTATTGTAGGGGGCAATCCATATCCGGTTTTTCGAGTCGATGATCATACTCATAATTTCCTTTCCGCAGTCGAAAGGAGGACGGCTGCATTTTCCTGTTTTCAGGTCGAGCAGGAGCAGACCTTGCCACCGGCTGCAACAGAGTGCGGTGTGTTCGTCCCAAAGGCTGAGAATTGTGACGTTGAAGTTGGGAAGGTCCGTCTGGTTAAATTCCTGTAGCAGGCGGAAAGAGGCGTCCCGGTAGTTATAAAAGTAAATCTTGTTTTTGGCTCCGAATAAAATTCCGTCCGGGGTGGTACAGGCGGAATATGCCGTAATATTTTTTCCTTTCTCATCGGTTGGCAGGTAGAAATCGTCACTTTGCCGCTGGTAGCGTGCCACTCCTTTGTCCGTCAGAATCCAGACATTGTATTGACGGTCTTCTACAATCTGAAGAATGAGGTCGTGGGGCAGTGAATGCGGATCGTTCGCCTGATGGGTATATTTCTTCAGCTCATGACCGTCGAACCGTCCCAAGCCGGAACGGGTGCCTATCCACACAAATCCCTGTTCATCCGTAAGGATACACCGGACGGTAGAAGGAAGACCTTCCTTCAGGGAGATCTGCTTGTAATAGTAATGCCCTGCCTGTAAAGGAAGGACACCGGCCATTTGTATGATGAATGCGATGCATAGGACGATATAGAGTCTTGTTTTCATGAGATTAGGTCGAGTAAACAGAAGCAAAGATAATGCATTCGGATGAATAATGAGTAAAATGTACAAAGAGTTTTTGGCAAAGATGGCGTTAATTTATCCATAATCTTTATCTTTGCTCGAAAATGTATGACTATGATTACCGAAGAATTACAGAAACTTTATCAGGAATATACGGGAGTCCCCGCTGAGAATATTACAGAATTACCATCTTCCGGATCCAACCGCCGTTATTTCCGGCTGACAGGTGTGAAAACCCTGATCGGTGTATCCGGAACGTCTGTCGAGGAGAATGATGCATTCCTTTATATGGCTGCTCATTTCCGCAAGTCCGGCCTGCCTGTTCCCGAGGTTTATATTGTTTCCGAAGATAAGGGCTATTATCTTCAGGAGGACCTGGGAGATATCCTGTTGTTTCATGCAATCGAGAAGGGGCGTGCCACCAGTGTATTCTCCGAAGAAGAAAAAGAACTGCTTCGCAAGACAGTCCGCTTGCTTCCTGCCATACAGTTTGCGGGGGCTGACGGTTTTGATTTCTCCCGCTGTCATCCGCAGCCGGAGTTCAACCAGCGTTCTATTCTGTGGGATTTGAATTACTTTAAATATTGCTTTCTCAAAGCTACCGGTATGGAGTTTCAGGAAGACAAACTGGAGGACGACTTTCAGAAGATGAGCGATGTGCTGCTGCGCAGTTCTTCCGCTACCTTCATGTACCGCGATTTCCAGAGCCGCAATGTGATGATTAAAGACGGTGAACCGCGGTTTATCGACTTTCAGGGCGGACGAAAGGGACCGTTCTATTATGATGTCGCTTCTTTCCTGTGGCAGGCCAAGGCGAAGTATCCCGATAGTCTCCGTAAGGAACTATTGCAGGAATATATGGATGCCCTGCGCAAATACCAGCCTATTGATGAGCCTTATTTCTATAGTCAGCTCCGTCATTTTGTTCTTTTCCGTACATTGCAGGTGCTCGGAGCTTATGGTTTCAGAGGGTATTTTGAAAAGAAACCTCATTTTATCCAGAGTGTTCCCTTTGCTATCCAAAACCTGCGTGACCTGCTCAAAGAAGCATATCCCGAATATCCGTACCTCTGCCGGGTATTACGCGAACTCACCGAACTCAAGCAGTTTACCGATGACCTTAAAAAACGGCAGCTTACTGTTAAAGTAATGAGTTTTGCTTACAAGAAAGGGATTCCCGATGATCCTACGGGCAATGGCGGTGGTTATGTTTTTGATTGCCGTGCGGTGAACAATCCCGGTAAGTACGAACGCTACAAGCCTTTCACGGGACTGGACGAACCGGTAATCAGATTCCTTGAAGAGGATGGAGAAATTCTCCGTTTTCTCGAATCTGTCTATGCGTTGGTGGATGCTTCGGTAAAGCGATATATGGAGCGGGGATTCAGTAACTTGTCCGTTTGCTTCGGCTGTACGGGAGGACAACACCGTTCGGTTTATTCGGCGCAGCATCTGGCAGAGCATTTGAACCGAAAATTCGGGGTGAAAGTGGAACTGGTACACCGTGAACAGAATATTGAGCGGACTTTTGAGGCTATTGTATAATGAAAGCAATGATATTTGCCGCCGGTCTAGGCAGCCGGCTGAAACCACTGACCGACACGATGCCCAAAGCTCTTGTTCCCGTAGCCGGATGTCCGATGCTGGAACATGTGATCTTAAAGCTGAAAGCTTCCGGCTTTACCGAGATAGTGATTAACATTCATCATTTCGGTGAGCAGATTATCGATTTTCTGAAGACTAATAACGACTTCGGACTTACCATACATATCTCCGACGAACGGGATCGGCTGCTCGATACGGGGGGAGGAATCAGAAAAGCCCGTCTTTTTTTTGAAAACTCCGGTGAGCCTTTCCTGGTACATAATGTGGATATCCTTTCGGATATGAATCTGAAAGAACTGTATGACTTTCATATGCAGAGTGGGAGCGTAGCTACTTTGCTTGCCAGCCGGCGTACAACTTCCCGTTATCTGCTTTTTAATACGGAGCGAAAATTGCGCGGGTGGATAAACAAGGATACGGGGCAGGTAAAACCCGAAGGTTTCCACTATGATGAGTCGCTCTATAGGGAGTATGCCTTTAGCGGTATTCATGTCTTTTCGCCTGCTGTCTTCCGGTTGATGGAGGCACCGCGCTGGGAAGGCAAGTTTTCCATCATGGATTTTTATCTGGCTACTTGCGGGCAGACGGATTATTCTGGTTATCTTGCGGAGAAGTTGGAACTGATTGATATCGGCAAGCCGGAGACGTTGGCACGGGCAGAAGAATTTGTGAAAAAGCTGACATTTTAGGGCAGTCAGTACATTGTGCACATTCATATAAATGAAAGACGGGAATTTTCGGAAACGGATATTGCCGCCTTTCTTTTTTTGTCTCGAAAGATGTCTGATAATGTTTGGTCGCTATAAAAAATGCGATGAAATGGACTATTTTAGACATTTTTGGAAGAATCATAGCTAAAATAGAACATTTGAAATCTTAGATATAACCTAAATTTGTGGCAGTGAATGTCAGGAAAGACCTCACTATTTATATAAAAAGGTAATCTTAATTAATAAACTTATGAGAAGCAAATTCCTATTTCTTTGTCTCTTCCTCTTTGGAATGTTGACAGCTTGCAAAGACACAAAATGGGTAGATGTTCCAACCGGTACTCCTCCCGAAGGTTCAGTTACGGGAAAGCCGGGCGAGACGGAAGACCCCGATGATCCTGATCCTACAGTGAAGACATTTATCAACTGTTCTTATATCCGTGGCGATTTTTTTGAAACGAATCGAGTTTCCGGAGCAAGTATGGGCGCCTGCAACGATTTGATTTATCTGACAGCACGTCCTTATGCCAACGGTGACCTGACTTTTGACCTGCCTGTGAATGATGCTGCCATAACGGGAGCAGCCACATATACTTCTTCTTATAGCGGTCGCAGCGGAGTACTGAAATTTGAAGGTACCGGAAAAATGAATGCCGGCGACGGTCTGTTGCACTCACCGGACGGAGCTTTCAAGAAGTTCACATTCGGTACTTATATATATGTAAGCGAATGGGTGGACGGCGCCTGCTTGTTTAAGAAGGCAGACGGAAATACTACTATCATCGCTTTCCAGCTGGGAGCAACGGAAGGCAATCTGAAACTGACTGTCGGAAGTGCTTCTGCAACAGTTACGAACAGTGCATTGAAACCGGGCGCATGGCATTATGTAGCGGTGACTTATGATGGCGGTACTGCTAAGCTATATATAGATAATAATGCTGCTACTGACTTTACAGGCTCGCTGCCTGCTTCGGTTCCTAATACCCGTGCGGATTTTGTGATGGGAGAAAAACTGAAAGGATATTTGGATGAAACATTCGTGAACAGTCTGCTGGTGGGTACACTGGGCAAAAATCCCATTTCTTTTGATACATGGAATAATACTAAAACACTTGCTTACTGGAAATATGACGATGCTGCCAAACCCGGTAAGGATTCACATACATGGGCTATCCGCCTGGAACAGATCCGCACTGCATTGAACGGACAGGCGGGCGACCGGAAGCTACGTCTGGGTATTGCCGGCGGCGAATGGCTGAAAATGGTAGGTAACGCGACAGCTCGTACCAATTTTGCCAACAACGTAAAGAAAGTGCTCGAAGAATATAATCTGGATGGTGCAGACCTTGATTTCGAATGGGCTTATTCATCCAATGATCTGGCTAATTATAGTAAGGCCATTGTACAACTGCGTGAAGTATTGGGAAAAGATGTATTCTTCACTGTATCCCTGCATCCCGTTTCTTATAAAATAAGTGCAGAGGCTATTATTGCTGCTGATTTTATCTCACTGCAATGCTATGGTCCTTCGGTAGAACTTTTCTCTATGGAACGTTTCAAATCGGATGGCAAGGCTGCTGTGGAATATGGAATTCCTCAGGATAAGCTGGTGATGGGAGTACCTTTCTACGGAACTACGGGAACTGCCGGCGAACAGGCTGCCTATTTTGACCTTGTCGGCAAGGGTAATCTGACTAATACTTCTGCAGATCAATGGAGTTATGACGGAAAGAGCTATACGCTCAACAGCCAGAAGACAATTCGCGAGAAGACACAGTATGTTTGTGAAAATGGTTTTGGAGGTATCATGAGCTGGGATTTGGCTACGGACGTAGATGTGACGCACGAAATGTCTTTGTTGAAAGTTGTGAAAGAAGAGTTTAATTACTACGCCAACCCTACTGTAGAATAAAAATAGAATCTTAATTAGTAAATATAATATTATGGAAAAAAAGAAGTTCGTGAGAAAACAAGGACGCTTTGTTCTTTTTCTGATGCTCCTGTTATTGTTTCCTCTGGGTGCGTTGGCACAACAAAAATTGATAAAGGGACAGGTGGTAGACGAAATGGGAGAACCCATCATCGGTGCTACGGTCATGATAAAAGGTGTAACCGGAGGAACGATTACAGATATTGACGGTAATTTCTCTATTCAAGGAAAAGTAGGCAGTACTCTTTCTGTTACATACGTCGGATATGCTCCGCTACAGGTAAAAGTCACCAAACAGGAAGGTAACAAACTGGTGATGAAGGAAGATGCCAAAGTATTGGATGAAGTTGTGGTGGTAGGTATGGATACACAGAAAAGAAATACCATTACGGCAGCCGTTGCCACATTGAAAGATGATGCGATCGTGAATCGTCCTGTGACCGACGTTACCAGTGCTTTGCAGGGTAATATTGCCGGTTTGAACTTTGCTTCGGATGCAGTAGGCGGTGGTGTCGGCGGTGAAATCGGTGCCGATATTAAATTCAGTATTCGCGGTATCGGCTCTATCAATGGTGGCGAGCCTTATGTATTGGTGGATGGAGTAGAGCAGAGCATGCAGAATGTGAACCCTGCTGATATTGCCAGCATCAGTGTACTGAAGGATGCTTCCGCTTCTGCCGTATATGGTGCGCGTGCTGCTTATGGTGTGGTTTTGGTAACGACCAAGAGTGGTAAAAAAGAAAGAGCCAGTGTTACTTATCGTGGTACGGTAGGTTTCAGTTCACCTATCAACATGCCGAAGATGATGGATGCGTTGCAGTATGCAGCATATAATAACCAGCAGTATGATAATGGAGGAGCTTCTTCCGGTTTGCAGAAGATTTCGGATAAGACTATCGAAAAGATCAAGGGATTTATGCAAAACCCTTATTCGGCTGAATTTCCGGGAATAGAACCGAATACTACCGGTGATGACTGGGCAGGAGCTTATTACAATCAATACGGTAATACAGACTGGTTTGACTATTATTTCAAAGACAAGTCTGTCCGTCACTCTCACAATCTGAGTGTACAGGGCGGTTCTGACAAAGTGAACTACTATATCGGTATGGGATACACTTATCAGGAAGGTCTGCTGGATAAGGTACAGGATGATTTGAGCAAATATAACCTGAACACGAAATTGCAGTTTAAGACAAGTGACTGGCTGCGTTTCAACCTGAACAACAATATTACTTTGCAGATGATCAAACGTCCGATGGCCAATCAGCTGATCCTGTATAATAAGATCGGTAGCCACCGTCCGACTCAGGTGACTGAGTTGCCGGTTGAATCGGAATATAATATACCTAGCTGGAATGAAATGTTGTATCTGAAAAATTCAAATTATCAGAGAAACCGTATTTCAGATGCCTTGTCACTTTCGGCTACCGTCACTCCTTTGGAGGGATGGGATATCACCGGAGAAATGAAAATCCGTTTCGATGTGGAAAATAATGACCTGAAAATGAAAGACGACCAGAAGTATGAAACTCCTGCGGGTACTTTCAAGCCGGGTGATGCAACCAACCAGAGACAAGGATTTGCTTATCCGGGCATTAGCTGGAAAAATATGTATTTCGGCTCTTATACCCGCGGTAGCATGTTCAATTATTATTTGTCGCCTAATCTGTCCAGCTCTTATACCCACCAGTGGGGAGGTCATTTCTTCAAGGCAATGGCAGGTTATCAGATGGAGCTACAGGAATATTCGGAAGAATATATGTACAAAGATGGTATGTTGAGCAACGACATTTATTCGTTTGATAATGCCAGCGGAAACGTGATAGCAGGTGAAGCCCGTTCGCATTGGGCTACGATGGGATTCTACACTCGTCTGAACTGGAACTACAATAATATTTATTTTCTGGAGTTCAGCGGACGTTATGATGGTTCTTCTCGTTTTGCAAAGGGACATCGCTGGGGATTCTTCCCTTCATTCTCTGCCGGTTATGATATCGCCCGTACTCCTTATTTCCAGCAACTGGCACTTCCGGTGTCTCAGCTGAAAGTACGTGTGTCCTACGGTCGTCTGGGTAATCAGAACGGTGCCGGCTTATATGACTACATTGCTCAAATGCCACTGGATGCACAGGGTACCAATGCGTGGCTGTTGCCCGGTATCTCGTCTTCTACAGCTTCCAAAGGAACGATAGCCAAGACTCCGAAAATGATCAGTCCGTACATTACCTGGGAGAAGGTGGATAATGCCAACCTGGGTTTTGACCTGATGTTGTTAAAGAACCGTCTGTCGATTACCGCTGACTTCTATCAGCGTACGACACGTGACATGATCGGTCCGGCTGAGTCTATTCCGAGCATCAGTGGTATTGCTTCGGATGACCGTGCAAAAGTAAACAATGCTACTTTGCGCAATCGTGGATGGGAACTTTCCGTGAGCTGGAATGATAAACTGAAATGTGGTTTCAGCTATGGAATCGGCTTCAATGTGTTCAACTACAAGGCGGTGGTGACGAAGTATAATAATCCGGAAGGTATCATTTACAATAATCATACAGGTCTGGCTGCCAATAAAGGTTACTATGAAGGTATGGATATTGGCGAAATATGGGGGTATCGTGCAGACGATCTTTTCCTGTCGAACCGTGAAATTGATGATTACCTGAGAAATGTAAACCTGACAGCATTCAAATCGAATGATCTCTGGCGTCGCGGTGACTTGAAATATATCGATTCCAATGGTGACGGTAGGGTAGACGGAGGTAAAGGTACTTTGGCAGATCACGGAGATTTGCAGATTATCGGTAATACGACCCCCAAATATTCATTCGGTATCAATTTGAATCTGGGATATAAAGGGTTCGAAATATCTACTTTGTTGCAAGGAGTGGCTAAGAGAGATTTCCCGATTTCCGGAAGTAACTATATGTTTGGTGGCAACAACTACAACTTCAAGGAACATCTCGATTACTTCAGTACAGAAAACCCGAATGGATACTTGCCGCGCCTGACCGGTTGGAAGGATGACAAAGACTTTTTGGTAAATACCGGATATAACACTACTCGTTATCTGCTGAATGCCGCTTACATGCGTATGAAGAACCTGACGGTTGGTTATACCTTCAACAAAAAACAGTTGAGACATATCGGTATCAGTAATCTGAAAGTATATGTGACTTGCGATAACTTGTTTACTGTAACGAAACTGCCGAAACAATTTGACCCGGAAACGCTGAACCAGGTAAATATGTCGGCTGGCGGTGATGCTCAAAATACGGCTCCGGGTCTGACTTCTCCTATGAAGCAGAACGGTAACGGTATGGTATACCCGATGAACCGCAACTTCGTATTCGGACTTGATTTCACCTTTTAATTAGAGAATAGCGATGAAAAAATTATATATATTATTAGTGGTAGGGGCCAGTCTCATGATGTCAGCATGTTCGGATTTTCTGGATAGAGAGCCTCTGACAACCCCCAATAGCGAGACATTCCTGTCCAATGCAAGTGCCGTGAACAACTATATCAACGGCTTGTATATCTCACTTCCTTCTTTCGGAACGTACGATATGGGAGTGCGCGGAGAAGAGAAGAATAGCGATAACATCGTGGCGGAAGTTTATGACAAGCGCCTGAACGGAGAGTTGCAGGAAAACGGGGGAGGTTCTACCGAATGGCAGAAAGGATACCAGAACCTACGTAATGTGAATTATTTCTTTGAATACTATAAAGTGCCGGAAACCGAAGAAACAAAAGATGTGCTCTCGATGAAAGGGGAAGCTTATTTCTTCCGTGCCTATTGGCATTTCTACCTGCTGACCAGATTTGGAAGTATCCCGGTGATGGATAGCTTCTGGGACAGAAATGCAACTGTCGGTGGTTTGCAGATTCCTCCGCGCGACCGTTCGGCAGTAGCGCAGTTTATTCTTGACGACCTGAATACCGCTAAAGAATTGCTTCATCCGCGCAGCCAGTATAAAGGTTTGAGAGTGTGTAAGGAAGCAGCTATTATTATGGCTATGAGAGTGGCGCTTTATGAAGGTACCTGGGAGAAATATCACAAGGGAACGGACTTTGCCGCTGCTGAAGATAAATCGGCAGACTTGCTGGGACAGGTGCTGACACTGGGCGATGAACTGTTTGGTATGGGACTTACGCTGAACACCAAGGCTACTGACAAGAGTGCTGTGAATATAGAAGATGCTTATGCACACGTGTTCAATTCAAAAGACTTGTCGGATATGACAGAGGTTGTTTTCTGGAAGAAGTATTCGATAGCGGATGGTGTGATTCATAATTTGAGCAGTAATCTGGGAGCCGGTTATGTAGACAATAGCGGACCGGCTGGTTTGTCTCAGTCGCTGGTTGATAATTACCTGAATGCTGACGGAACTCCCATCGATCCTGAGGATGGAATTTTTAAAGATTTCAATCTGACTTTTAAGGGCCGTGACGGACGTTTGCTGGCAACGGTTATGCATTCAAACTGTAAGTTTAAGTCAACCTCACCGGAATCAAAATCGAAAGCGATGCTGGTAGAGGAATATTCGGAAGAGAACAAGTCGGTGGTGCGTCCTCCTTATCTGACTGAAGGTGGTCCGGCACGTAACGCCACAGGTTATCACATCCGTATGAGTATCGATACCACGTATGTAAGTGGTCAGGGCGAAACGTCACTTCCGATGATCCGCTATGCGGAAGCACTGCTGGCTTATGCGGAAGCAGCGGAAGAACTGGGGAAATGTACTCCTGCTGTTTTGGAAAAGACCTTGAAACCATTACGCGAACGCGCCGGAGTGACTTACGCCGATCCGTCTGAAATCGATCCTAATTTTACGGACTTTGGTTATGCAATCTCCGCCAATTTGCAGGAAATCCGTCGGGAAAGACGTGCGGAACTGGCTTTACAAGGTTTCCGCCTCGATGACCTGATGCGCTGGAGAGCTCATAAACTGATTCAGGGCAAACGGGGAACCGGTGCTTATTTTGGCACAGACGGTGTGTTGTACAAAGCATTCGATCCTAAAAGTGCTGCGGATTTGAAAACGATTCTGACTACAGACGGTTGGCTGGACCCGCAGAAAGAACTTCTTCCGAGAGGCTATCAGTTTGATTCCAACCGCGATTATCTGTTACCGGTTCCTCCGAGTGAGATATCGTTGAATCATGAGCTGAAACAGAATCCGGGCTGGCAACGGAAATAGGAGAATGGAACAAGATTCATTTATGACAATTAGATAGATAAAGATATGAAGAACATATTATATAAAATACTTCCAGTATGTTTGTTGACTATCGGCCTGACGGGATGTGAGGATGAGACTAAATATCGTCCTCTGCCGGAAGCTGTACCTTTGACAATGAGCATCAATGAAAAGGCATTTGTGATGGGAGAACACTTGAAAGTGGATATCAAAGTGGAACCCGATGCCGATGGTAATGAGGTGGTGGCTAACGAAGATTTCGATATTTACTTTACGGCAAAGGCCGGAACGGATGATGTTGCGAATGTATTCGAACCGTTCAGCAGTATTGTCACTTTTCCCAAAGGAGAGAAGCAGATTCAGGTGGATTTCCCGGTGAAAACATCCGGCCTGATGGGTACTACCACGATGGAATTTGTGGCTTTTGCACGAGGATATAAGATCGCTAATTCCAGTCAGGGAATCAAGGTGTCTGATTATTATCGGATATCCATGTCTCTGGAAAATAATACAGAGAACGTGGTGACGGAAGGGGGTAAGTTTGTATTGGTTGCCAAGGTGGACAAACCGAGTTCTGTGCCTCTCGAAGTCACTATCACTCCGAAGGAAGGAGAAGAGGACAGGTATGACAATCTGCCTTCTACCCTAACCATTCCCGCAGGAAGAACTTCGGTGAAGAGTGCTGCCGTGACTATCAAACAGGACTATGAAATGACAGGTGACTTGCAGTTGGTATTGAATATGGAGAGTAATTCTTCTGCCAATCCGATGACCGCTTCTACCTTGATGATTACCATGACAGACCTGGAATCGATGGCTGATCCTGATTTGTATGATATGACAACTGTATATGAGAATCCGAATATCATGTTTATTTCTTATGATGATGACTGGTTTACGGGTAAAGAGACGGCTAAGATGGATGAAGGAACAGCACATCCGAATGCGGAACTGGGCAGCCAGTGGAAGTTTGATTATGCAATCGAGTTCCATAAAAACTCGACATCGGGAGATTATCAAAAATTAGGTAATGCAACGGATGCCAATAGAGGAAGTGTTTTAAAGATTGATTGGACCAAATATGCGAAAGTCACTGATGAGGGTGAACTGAATATTTGTGTAGGTGTAGAAGGTACTAATTACGGAACAGCAGGAATACATTGCTGTAAATCTTTAGGACAGATGTGGGCACAGAATGTAACTCGTATTTATCCGGGTATGCGTATTGAAATGAAAGTTCGCTTAGGAGGTAATAGAACAGGGTTTGTACCAATGATAGAGGTGAAGAATCCAGCAACAGCCACTACGTGTAAAGAAGCCAAGCAATCAATCTGTATACTTAAGAATGTTTCTGGTTCTGCAATCACTCAGTCGGTGAGGGGAGAGGCTATCAGTGATGCAAAGAGTGTAGTAACCGCTATTCCTAAGGTAGAAGATTATAATATTTATTGGGTGGAACTAGTCGATGAAAGTACGATAAAGTTAGGTATCAATGGTTCTACAACTTTGGAAGTCACAAGGGATATGTTGGATTCATGGCCTTTTACCAAAGCTTCTACAGGGACATCAATTGGAGCGAAGGGTCTTTATTTAGTAATGCGAATGGACTTGTTCGGAGAAGGTAATAGTGTTTCTTCTGAGCTTCCGGCAGGTTGGGATACTGAACTGAAATCAATTAATCCTGCCAATTATGCAACGGAAGGTCCGAGAATGGAAATAGACTGGATTCGTTTCTATGTAAATGATAACTATAAACGGGAAGCGGATGAACTGGTGAACAGAGACTATAAAGTTTCGGCTCCGGGCAAGTTCTACCAGTTCTATTAATTTCTGGTTTTCTTTGAACCGTTTTCAATAGTACGAAATAAGTTCAATGCCGGAAGACCGTCGTACAACAGCGATCTGCTTCCGGCATTTGCACTCATTCGGGCGGAAATAAAGAATATTGTAAATACATTAGCTATTTGTATACATTGATTTTACATATGTTCCTTATCTTTGCCATTGTAATCTAAATAAATTAATCATTATGGAAAACCTGCAATCAAACTTGCTTTATTCTCTGGCAGGAGCAGCGGCTGTTGCTTCGCTTGCATCTTGTGCAAACAAACAGAAATCGACAGAACAAAAGCCGTTGAACATCGTTTACATCATGACAGATGACCATACAGCTCAGATGATGAGTTGCTATGACACCCGCTACATGGAAACACCGAACCTGGACCGCATCGCGGCGGATGGTGTACGTTTTACTCAAAGCTTTGTGGCTAATTCATTAAGCGGTCCCAGCCGTGCCTGTATGATTACGGGGAAACATAGCTGTGCCAATAAATTCTATGACAATACCACTTGTGTATTCGACAGTGCTCAACAGACTTTCCCGAAGCTTCTGCAAAAGGTAGGTTATCAGACTGCATTGGTAGGAAAATGGCATCTGGAAAGTTTGCCATCCGGATTCAACTACTGGCAGATAGTTCCCGGACAGGGAGATTACTATAATCCTGCCTTTATTACGCAAGACAACGATACTATCCAGAAGCATGGATATATCACGAATCTGATTACCGACGACGCTATCGACTGGATGGAAAACAAGCGTGATCCGGAGAAACCGTTCTGCCTGTTGATTCATCATAAGGCAATTCACCGTAACTGGATGGCGGATACCTGTAACCTTGCTCTCTACGAGGACAAGACATTCCCGTTGCCGGATAATTTCTTTGACGATTATGAAGGTCGCCCTGCTGCGGCTGCTCAGGAAATGAGTATCGTGAAGGACATGGATATGATTTATGACTTGAAGATGCTTCGCCCGAATGAGAAGTCACGTCTGAAATCACTTTATGAGAGATTCCTCGGACGTATGGATGAAGGGCAGCGTGCCGCATGGGATAAGTTCTACGCTCCGATTATCGATGATTTCTACAAACAGAATCTACAAGGAAAAGAGCTTGCCAACTGGAAATTCCAGCGTTACATGCGCGACTATATGAAGACCGTGAAGTCTCTTGATGATAACGTAGGGCGTGTGCTCGATTATCTGAAAGAAAAAGGTTTGCTGGACAATACACTGGTAGTCTATACTTCCGATCAGGGCTTCTACATGGGTGAACACGGCTGGTTTGACAAGCGTTTCATGTACGAAGAATCCATGCGTACACCGCTTATCATGCGTCTGCCGAAAGGTTTCGACCGCAGGGGAGACATCACAGAAATGGTACAGAACATCGATTATGCGCCTACTTTCCTCGAACTGGCAGGAGCAGAGATTCCCGCAGACATTCATGGAGTATCACTGTTGCCTCTGCTGAAAGGAGAACATCCGCAGGACTGGAGAAAGTCACTGTACTACCACTTCTACGAATATCCTGCCGAGCACATGGTGAAACGTCACTATGGAGTGCGTACGGAACGCTATAAACTGATTCATTTTTATAATGATATCAACTGGTGGGAACTGTATGACATGCAGGCAGACCCGACAGAAATGCACAACCTTTATGGTGAGGCTGAATATGAACCGGTAGTAAAGGAACTGAAAGACGAACTGCTGAAACTACAGGAACAATATAATGACCCCGTCCGCTTTTCTCCGGAAAGGGACAAGGAATAACCCTCGAATAATACAATGACAAGAACGATTTTAATATTACTGATAGGCTTTCTGTCTTCGATGGTAGCCGGATGTAGCGATACTAACTTGACACATGACATACCCTTGGTTCCACGCCCGGCACAAATGGTGCCGGGTAGCGGAAACTACCTTTTCTCCGGTAAGACAGTATTTGCCGTAGAAAATGAGGAGCAGGCGGAAGTGGCGCGCGGCTTTATAGCTTTGTTTACCCGTGCGGCAGGTTTTACTCCGAAGTTGACCGTAGGTGATGATGCAGAAAAGGGAAATGTCCGTTTCCAGACAGATGCAACTTTGAAGAGTGAAGCGTATACGCTGGAAGTGTCTCCAAAAGAAATTATAATTGAAGCATCGGATGCCAAAGGATTCTTTTATGCTTTGCAGACGATTCGCCAGTTGCTTCCGGCAGCTATCGAAAAAGAGGAAGTGGCGGATAAGAAGGTAAAATGGAGTATTCCGGCAGTGAGTATTCAGGACGAACCGCGGTTTGGTTACCGGGCATTACTGCTGGATGCGGCACGTTACTTTATTCCTAAAGAGAATGTATTGCGAATCATCGACTGTATGGCGATGCTGAAAATAAACACGCTTCACTTTCATCTGACAGATGATAACGGCTGGCGTGTGGAAATCAAGAAATATCCCCGTCTGACGGAAGTAGGTGCCTGGAGGGTGGATCGTACAGGACTGCCTTTCCCTGCCCGGCGTAATCCGGAACCCGGAGAACCGACCCCGGTAGGAGGCTTCTATACACAGGAAGATATAAAGGAAATGGTGGCCTATGCGGCCGAACGCCAGATAGAAGTAGTGCCGGAAATTGATGTGCCTGCACACAGTAATTCGGCATTGGCGGCCTATCCTCATTTTGCCTGTCCGGTGGTGAAGGAGTATATCGGAGTGCTTCCCGGTTTGGGAGGACGGAACTCCGAAATTATCTATTGTGCCGGAAACGACAGCGTCTACACTTTCCTTCAGGATGTGATGGACGAGATTATGGCCTTGTTCCCTTCCCGGTATATTCATATCGGAGGCGATGAAGCCCGCAAGACTTATTGGGAGAAATGCCCGTTGTGTCAGGCACGGATGAAAAAAGAGAAACTGGCCAATGAAGAGGATCTGCAAGGTTACTTCATGAAGCGGATGAGCGAGTATGTACGCGGCAAAGGCCGTGAAGTGATTGGCTGGGATGAACTGACTAACAGTAGTTTTTTGCCGGAAGATGTTATTGTCTTGGGTTGGCAGGGATACGGACAGGCTGCCTTGAAGGCTGCCGAACAGGGACATCGCTTCATTATGACTCCTGCACGCATCATGTACCTGATTCGTTATCAGGGGCCGCAATGGTTTGAGCCGCTGACGTATTTCGGCAATAACACGCTGAAAGATGTGTATGACTATGAGCCGGTTCAGAAAGATTGGAAACCGGAATATGCGGATCTGCTGATGGGAGTACAGGCTTGTATGTGGACGGAGTTCTGCAATAAGCCGGAAGATGTGGATTACCTCGTATTCCCGCGTCTGGCAGCTTTGGCGGAAGTGGCGTGGACACAGCCGGAAAAGAAAGACTGGGTTTCGTTCCTCAAAGGAATGGACTCGTTCAATGAACACTTGGCAGCCAAGGGAATAGCGTATGCTCGTTCGATGTACAATATACAGCATACGGTGAAGCCGGAAGACGGAGCACTGAATGTAACACTGGAATGTATCCGTCCGGATGTGGAAATCCGTTATACGGTAGATGGAAGTAAGCCGACAGCTGCTTCACCGCTCTATGAACAGCCGCTGGTTGTAAAGGATGCCCGGACAATCAATGCTGCAACATTTGCCGGTGGAGAGCAGATGGGGAAAATATTGACGCTTCCGGTACATTGGAATAAGGCAACGGCCAAACCGTTGCTGGGCAATAAAGCGAATGAAGCTGTGCTGAGTAACGGAATCAGAGGAAGCCTGAAACAGACGGACTTTGAATGGTGCTGCTGGACAAGAAACGACCGCTTCTCTTTCACTGTGGATTTGCTGCAAAAGGAGAAGATGAACACGTTGACGATCGGTTGTATTACTAATTATGGAATGGGAGTGCATAAACCGAAATCCATCAAGGTAGCTGTTTCGGACGATCAGGCGACTTATCGGGATATCAACGAATTGAAATATACTCCCGAAGAGATATTCCGTGAGGGAACTTTTGTCGAAGACCTTTCGGTAGATATGAGGGGAACCGTTGCCCGCTATGTTCGGGTGACCGTGGAAGGAGCGGGAGAATGTCCGTTCAACCATGTCCGTCCCGGACAAGAATCAAGAGTCTATTTCGATGAACTGATAATCGAATAACCAGTTACTAAATAACTAATATAATAACGATGAAATTAAAGAAACGAACTTTTTTAATCTTGATGGCAGCACTGACTGCTACCTTCGCTTCGGCTCAGAAACAGTCGCAGCCGGAGTGGCAGAGCCAGTATGCTGTAGGACTGAATAAACTCGCTCCCCATACCTACGTATGGCCTTATGCCGACGCTTCCGATATTGAAAAACCGGGAGGATATGAAGAGTCTCCTTATTATATGAGCCTGAACGGAAAGTGGAAATTCCACTGGGTAAAGAATCCAGATAACCGCCCGAAAGACTTCTACCAGCCTTCTTATTATACCGGAGGATGGGCGGATATTAATGTGCCCGGCAACTGGGAACGACAGGGATATGGAACAGCGATTTATGTTAACGAAACTTATGAGTTTGACGATAAGATGTTCAACTTCAAGAAGAATCCGCCGTTGGTACCATTTGCCGAAAACGAAGTCGGTTCTTATCGTCGTACATTCAAAGTACCCACCGACTGGAAAGGACGCCGGGTAGTACTTTGCTGCGAGGGTGTGATTTCTTTCTATTATGTATGGGTGAACGGGAAGTTGCTCGGCTATAATCAGGGATCGAAGACGGCTGCCGAATGGGACATTACCGATGTACTGAGTGAAGGTGAGAACGTGGTGGCGCTGGAAGTATATCGCTGGAGTTCGGGTGCTTATCTGGAGTGTCAGGATATGTGGCGCCTGAGCGGTATCGAACGGGATGTTTACCTGTATAGTACTCCCAAACAGTATATTGCTGACTATAAAGTAAGTGCCTCTCTTGATAAAGAGAAATACAAAGAGGGTATTTTCAATCTGGAAGTGACGGTAGAAGGACCTTCTGCCACAGCCGGCTCCATTGCATATACACTGAAAGATGCTTCGGGAAAAGCTGTGTTGCAGGATGCTGTCCGGATCAAATCCCGTGGATTGAGCAACTTCATCGCTTTCGATGAGAAGAAGATTGCGGAAGTAAAAGCGTGGAACGCGGAGTATCCTAATCTTTATACTTTGGTGCTCGAACTGAAAGACGCACAAGGAAAGGTGACTGAACTGACCGGATGCGAGGTTGGTTTCCGTACTTCGGAAATCAAGGACGGACGTTTCTGCATCAATGGTGTTCCGGTGCTGGTGAAAGGAGCGAACCGTCACGAACATTCACAACTGGGACGTACCGTAAGCAAAGAACTGATGGAGCAGGATATCCGACTGATGAAACAGCATAATATCAATATGGTGCGTAACTCACATTATCCGACTCATCCGTACTGGTATCAGCTTTGCGACCGTTACGGACTGTATATGATTGATGAGGCGAATATCGAATCGCATGGTATGGGATACGGACCTGCTTCCCTCGCAAAAGACAGTACCTGGCTGACTGCCCACATGGACCGTACGCACCGTATGTACGAACGTTCCAAGAATCATCCGGCTATCGTGATCTGGTCGCTGGGGAATGAAGCCGGCAACGGTATCAATTTCGAACGTACTTACGACTGGTTGAAATCAGTAGAGAAAGGCCGCCCCGTGCAATATGAACGTGCCGAACTGAATTATAATACGGACATTTATTGCCGTATGTATCGAAGTGTGGACGAAATCAAGGCTTATGTGGCTAAAAAAGATATTTACCGTCCCTTCATCCTCTGTGAATACCTGCATGCTATGGGGAATAGTTGCGGTGGAATGAAAGAGTACTGGGACGTTTTTGAAAATGAGCCGATGGCGCAAGGTGGCTGCATCTGGGACTGGGTAGATCAGAATTTCCGCGAGATAGACAAAGACGGGAAGTGGTATTGGACTTACGGAGGTGATTACGGACCGGAAGGAATCCCCAGCTTCGGTAATTTCTGTGGCAACGGTCTGGTGAACGCTGTGCGTGAACCACATCCGCATCTGCTTGAAGTGAAGAAAATTTATCAGAACATCAAAGCGACTCTATCTGACCCGAAGAACCTGAAGGTCAGCATCAAGAATTGGTATGACTTTTCTAATCTGAATGAATATATCCTGCATTGGAATGTGAAAGGGGAGGATGGAACGCTACTTGCCGAAGGTACGAAGGAAGTGGACTGTGAGCCGCATGCTACAGCAGAGATTCTGCTGGGCGCTGTCAAACTTCCGGCTTCTGTACGGGAAGCTTATCTGAACCTTAGCTGGAGCCGCAAAGAGGCTGCTCCGCTGGTGGATGCCGACTGGGAAGTGGCGTACGACCAGTTTGTACTTGCCGGTAATAAAAATGCCACGGCTCACCGCCCGCAGAAGGCAGGAGAAACAGCTTTCGTTGTAGATAAGAACACCGGAGCACTTTCTTCTCTGACTTTGAATGGGAAGGAACTGCTGGCTGCCCCCGTCACTTTGAGTTTGTTCCGTCCGGCTACGGATAATGACAACCGGGATCGGAACGGTGCTCGTTTGTGGCGTAAGGCAGGATTGAACAATCTGACTCAGAAGGTGGTATCGCTTAAAGAAGGTAGGACATCGGCTACTGTCCGTGCTGAGATTCTCAACGGGAAAGGACAGAAAGTAGGAATGGCTGATTTCGTTTACTCGCTCGGTAAGAATGGTGCCTTGAAAGTACATACAACTTTCCAACCTGATACGGCTATCGTGAAGTCAATGGCTCGTTTGGGGCTGACTTTCCGTATGGCGGATACGTATGACCAAGTTTCTTATCTGGGACGTGGCGATCATGAGACGTATATCGACCGTAATCAGTCCGGCAGGATAGATCTGTATGACACGACCGTAGAACGGATGTTCCACTATTACGCAACGCCGCAGTCAACAGGTAACCGGACGGATGTGCGCTGGGCTAAACTGACGGATCAGGCAGGTGAAGGTGTATTTATGGAATCGAATCGTCCTTTCCAGTTTAGTATCATCCCCTTCTCGGATGTACTATTAGAGAAGGCGCACCATATTAATGAGCTGGAGCGTGACGGAATGATGACTATACATCTGGATGCTGAACAGGCAGGAGTGGGAACAGCAACCTGCGGACCGGGTGTATTGCCGCAATATCTGGTACCGGTGAAAAAACAGAGTTTTGAATTTACGCTTTATCCGGTAAAATAACCGGTGGTACTGATTGCATTTGAATAGAAATATTGCATTGAGATAGAATATAAAGGAGCGAATGGCATGGATTTAGCGAAGTTTAATGAAAAGTGCTTCGGGAAAGTCATGAAGTTCACTCCTTTATAATTATCTTTGTCTCATTAGCATTAAATCAATATTTATTATGATGAACAAACTACTAATTTCTCTCTTTTTATCTTCTGTGATAACGTTGGGCGGCTGTGGACTGACGAAAGAAAACTACTATGTGAAGCATGTTGAATTTCCACAGGATGCGACCCTCGAACAGAAAATAGATATGGCAGCAAGGTTGGTTCCTACTCCCCAACAGGCTGCGTGGCAACAAATGGAGCTGACTGCTTTTCTGCATTTCGGCATCAATACGTTTACCGGACGGGAATGGGGCGACGGCAAGGAAGATCCTGCTATCTTTAACCCTACGGAACTGGATGCGGAACAATGGGTACGCAGCCTGAAAGACGCGGGATTCAAAATGGTACTTCTCACGGCAAAGCATCATGATGGCTTTTGTCTGTGGCCTACCGCTACTACGAAACATTCGGTAGCTTCTTCTCCCTGGAAAAACGGTCAGGGAGACGTAGTGAAAGAACTGCGTAAGGCTTGTGATAAATATGATATGAAGTTCGGAGTATATCTTTCTCCATGGGACCGGAACGCGGAATGCTACGGAGACTCTCCTAAATACAATGAGTTCTTCATTCAGCAATTGACAGAGTTGCTCACTAATTATGGTGAGGTACACGAAGTATGGTTCGACGGTGCGAACGGAGAAGGACCGAACGGAAAGAAGCAAATCTATGACTGGGATGCTTTCTATAAGACCATTCAGAAGTTGCAGCCGAAAGCGGTTATGGCAATTATGGGTGACGATGTCCGTTGGGTAGGTAATGAAAAAGGCTTGGGACGCGAAACGGAGTGGAGTGCAACGGTACTGACTCCGGGAATCTATGCCCGTTCTGAAGAAAACAACAAGCGGCTGGGTGTCTTTAGCAAAGCGGAGGATCTGGGAAGTCGTGCGATGTTGGAAAAGGCAACGGAATTATTCTGGTATCCTTCGGAGGTGGATGTGTCTATCCGTCCGGGATGGTTTTATCATGCGGAGGAAGACAGCAAAGTGAAGTCATTGAAGCATCTGGCTGATATCTATTTCCAGTCTGTGGGTTATAACTCGGTACTCTTGTTGAATATTCCTCCCGACCGCAGAGGCTTGATTAATGAAGCGGATGTACAGCGGTTGAATGAGTTTGCTGCTTATCGGGAGAAGATATTTACCAACAACCGGGTAGAAAAAGGAAGAAAAGACTGGGAGGCCGTTTCCGGAAGCGAGGCTGTCTATTCTTTGAAGCCGGAGTCAGAAATCAATGTTGTGATGCTACAGGAAGATATTACGAAAGGACAACGGGTAGAGTCTTTCACAGTAGAGGCATTGACGGAAGAAGGCTGGCAGGAAGTTGCGAAGGGAACGACTGTAGGATATAAACGTATGGTACGTTTTCCAGCGGTAAAAGCCAGCCAGCTGCGGGTGAAGGTCAATGAGTGTCGTCTGACGGCTCATATCAGTCAGGTAGGAGCTTACTATGCAGAATCTCTGGAAGAAGAGAACCGGACGGAAAACTGGAATAATCTGCCTCGTGCCTCCTGGAAACAGGTAGCTGCTTCTCCATTGACAATTGATTTGGGTAAAGAGGTCGAAATCTCCGCATTCACGTATGCGCCTCTGAAAGCAGAAGCGAAACCGACGATGGCTTTCCGCTACAAATTCTATGTGAGCGCAGATGGCAAGAACTGGAAGGAAGTGCCTGCAAACGGTGAGTTCAGCAATATCATGCACAATCCGTTGCCGCAGACTGTTACTTTCGGTCAGAAGGAAAAGGCACGTTTTATCAAACTGGAGGCTACTACCCCTACAGCTACAACGGCGCAAGTAGAAATGAACGAAATCGGAGTGACCGTAGCTCCTTGATATGAACCTTATTAAAAAGTTAACCAGACTTTCATTCTAACCTAATAATTTATCAAAAGACAAGATGAGAAAAGAATTTTATGGCATATTGCCTTTAGCATTAACCTCCTGTTTGGCGTCTCATGCCACTGCTCAGGAAAAGCAGTCCAATCGTCCGAATGTTGTTTTTATCTATGCAGATGATATCGGTTACGGCGACTTGAGTTGCAACGGGGCAAAGACTATCCATACTCCCAATGTAGAGCGTCTTGCCAAGATGGGAGTGCGTTTTACGAATGCACACAGTGCGGCTGCTACCAGTACGCCTTCCCGCTACGCGATGCTGACCGGTGAATATGCGTGGCGAAAAGCCGGAACAGGTATTGCTGCCGGAGACGCTGCGGCTATCATCCGTCCGGAACGCTATACGATGGCAAACTTGTTTAAGGATGCCGGATATAACACAGGTGTCGTAGGTAAATGGCATCTGGGGCTGGGCGACAAAGGCGGAGAGCAGGACTGGAACAAGCCTTTGCAACCGGGAACCAACGATATCGGCTTTGAATACTCATTCATTATGGCAGCTACGGGCGACCGTGTACCTTGTGTGTTTGTCGAGAATGATCAGGTGATCAATCTTGATCCGAACGACCCGATTCAGGTAAGCTACAAGGCGAACTTCCCGGGAGAACCGACCGGAAAGGATAACCCGGAATTGCTGAAGATGCACCCTTCTCACGGACATGATCAGAGCATCGTGAACGGTATTTCCCGTATCGGATATATGAAGGGCGGAAAGTCGGCACTCTGGCAGGACGAGAAAATTGCGGAGACACTGACAGGAAAAGCCGTTTCCTTTATTGAAGGACACAAGTCTGCTCCTTTCTTCCTGTACTTTGCTACGCAGGATGCGCATGTGCCCCGTGTTCCGTCTCCACAGTTTGCAGGGAAGAGCGGCATGGGCCCTCGCGGCGATTGTCTGCTCGAATTTGACTGGTCGGTAGGAGAAATCCTGAATACACTTGAACGACTGGGCTTGGACAAGAATACATTAGTGATTCTTTCCAGCGATAACGGTCCGGTAGTGGATGACGGATACAAGGATCAGGCAGTAGAATTGCTGGGCGACCATACTCCGGGCGGTATTTATCGCGGAGGAAAGTACAGTTCTTTCGAAGCCGGTACACGTATCCCTTGTATTTGGAGCTGGCAGGGCGTGATTCGTCCGGGAACCGTTTCGGATGCGTTGCTTTGTCAGATCGACTGGTTTGCTACCTTCGCCGAAATGCTGAATGTCCGCTTGCCGGAAGGTGCGGCACCGGATAGCGAACCGATGCTGAAAGCATGGACAGGCAAACAGAAGAAGGGACGCGAATGGCTGGTACTTCAGAATGCCCAGAATAACCTGTCGGTGACAGACGGCAAATGGAAATATCTCCGTCCGGGAAATGGACCCGCATATCTGAAAGCGGTGAATATCGAGTTGGGAAACAGTAAGGAGCCGCAGCTTTATGATTTGAAGAAAGATCCGGGCGAGAAGAATAATGTGGCGGATCAGTATCCGGAACAGGTAAAGAAGATGGCAGAACAGCTGGAGAAAATTGTAGATGGACGTTACGGTCTGCCATTATAAAAGAAATGCTTAGAGAGTAGCAGTGGGACTGGCGGCCTTGATTTCTTGTAAATCAGGCGCCAGTCTTTTTTTTAAACCAAACGAGGGTTTTCACTGTTATCCTACTATAAACATGATATATAAAGATAAAGCTTATGTTAGTAGTCGATTTAGGAAAGTGGATGAACAAAATCCTGATAGATTGGGGGATGGACCCGAAGGTTGCCGATCGCTTTGATGAAACAATTATTGCCATACTGATGATAGCGATTGCTGTCGTACTGAATTATCTCTGTCAGGCGATTCTGGTGGGAGGTATGAAGCAGTACACCCGCAGGAAACCGCATCTCTGGAATACGTTGTTGATGAAGCGTAAGGTGTTTCATAACCTGATTCATACAATTCCTGCCATCCTTGTCTATGCCCTGTTGCCGATGGCTTTCATGCGCGGTAAGGAACTGTTGCTGATTTCGCAGAAGGCTTGTGCCATTTATATTATCTTTTCCCTGCTGCTGGCCATCAACGGGATTCTGCTGATGATAATGGATATCTATGATGGAAAGGAGACGATGAAGAACCGGCCTATGAAAGGGTTTATTCAGGTGCTTCAGGTACTTCTGTTTTTCATCGGAGGGATTGTGATTATCGCTATTATCGTGAATAAATCGCCTGCTAGTCTGTTTGCAGGATTGGGTGCTTCGGCAGCTATCCTGATGCTGGTATTCAAGGATTCCATTTTGGGATTTGTGGCAGGTATTCAGCTTTCCGCCAATGATATGGTGCGTCCGGGAGACTGGATCACACTTCCTTCCGGTGCTGCGAATGGCACGGTGCAGGAGATTACGCTTAACACGGTGAAGATTCAGAACTTTGATAATACGATTTCTACAGTTCCTCCTTATACACTGGTCAGCAGCCCTTTCCAGAACTGGCGTGGAATGAAAGAGTCCGGCGGACGGCGGGTGATGAAGAATATCACACTGGATTTAACTACCCTCCAGTTCTGTACGCCGGAAATGCTCGACCGCTATCGGAAAGAGATTCCTTTAATGGCGGATTATCAGCCGGAGGAAGGGGTGGTGCCTACCAATTCGCAGGTTTATCGGGTGTATATCGAGCGGTATCTTTGTAGCCTGCCTGTGGTGAATCAGGATTTGGATTTGATTATCAGTCAGAAGGAGGCTACCATGTACGGAGTACCTATTCAGGTTTATTTCTTTTCCCGCAATAAGGTATGGAAAGAATACGAACGGATTCAGTCGGATATCTTTGATCATCTGCTGGCGATGGTGCCGAAGTTCGATCTGAAGGTATATCAATATTCGGACTAACTTCGTTCAGGTTAACTTCCGGGGGGATGTCTTTGCCACTGGCTTAGCACATCTTTGCCACCGTAGTGGCACAACTGTGCCAATGCGATGGCACGACAGTGCCAATACGGTGGCATAGTTGTGCCAACACGGTGGCACAAGCCTTTTGTCCGGATGTTACGGATAGTCGTCCGGTATGTCCCGTCAGTAGGCAAAGGGGATGGCTTTTCCTCCCTGTCTATGTTCCTGTAAAATAGCTGGTAGCAGTGGATTTATTGCCTTTTATCTGTCGGTTAGTATACGATCAGTTCAAAATCTGCGTATATGGGGAGATGGTCACTGATTCCTCCTTGATATTTCATTCCTTTGTAGGTACGAAAAGGTTCGTCGTCGCCGTACTTCTTGTCTTCAGTCAATAGAAAAGGAAGGCGGGCAACGTTTGCTTTGCTTTCCTTGGTGAAGAAGCTGGAGGAGGTATCGAGTAAAGTGCCGGATACGATCAAGTGATCGAGTAACCCCCATTCTCCATGATATTTATAGGAGCCGAAATTACGGGACATCGCTTTCCGGGCAAGTAGATGACAAAGCTTGGAAGGGGGAGGGGAGGTGGTTGCCGGTTGAGGCTCTGTCGATGATGGAGAGCCGGATGAAGTGGTGGCTTCGTTGGGCGGCATGGTGGCTTCTAATATTTCTTTGACGGATTTATTGGTTGGGTAGTCATTGAAATCTCCCATGATGATCAGCTGTGGATGAAGACGGATACTCAGAAGGCTGTCGGCTTCCGTGCGCAGTATTCGGGCAGCATGGAGCCGGTAAGGTTCGGATTCTTTGGCTCCGCCGGATCGGGACGGAAGGTGGCAGACGATTACATCGAGTGTGTCTCCGGTTAATAATAGTCCGCTGACATGTAATAAGTCTCTTGTAGGGCGATGTTGCTTGAAAGAAGGGATCGGGATGGAATGAAAAGATATTAATTTGAACAGGTCACGTTGATATAGTAAAGCAACATCGATTCCTCTCAGATCGGGAGAATTTGTCATGACGTAGCGATAATTCAGTTCCTTTAAGGGAGAGCGCTGTGTGAGGTCACGCAATACACTGTCGTTCTCTACTTCGCAAAGACCTACAAGGGCAGGTGGATTCCATTCGCCGACAGCAGTAATGACGCGGGCTATGTCGGCCAGCTTCTTTTTATATTTGGTGTAGTTCCAGTGGCGGATGGCGTCGGGAAGGAATTCGTTATCGTTCTTTAGTGTGTCATGATGCGTGTCGAAGAGGTTTTCTACATTCCAGCTCATGACACGAAAAGGAACTCGCTCTTCGTCGGAAGACTTCTTTTGGGAAATGAACTGCTTGTTCGTGGACGATTCTTTTCCACTGAAAGAAACTTGTCCTGTGATATATGAGGAGGTAAAAAAAAGCATCATAAAAAAGATTACGGTGATAGCAAGTCTTTCTGTGCTACCACCATAATCTTTTCTATCATGTCTTATCTGACTGTTATTTCTTGGCAGGAACATGTGCCAGAATATCCAACAAATGCTTCCAGAACTTCTCAACGGAAGGAATGTGCATCCGTTCGTCGGGAGAGTGCACTCCGGTAAGGGTCGGTCCGAAAGAGATCATATCTAATGTCGGATACTTGTCGAGGAACAAACCGCACTCCAGTCCTGCGTGAATTGCTTTCACTTTCGCATCTACACCGAAAAGCCGTTTGTAAGATTCTGCTGCCACTTCGAGGATTGCTGAATGAGGGTTGGGTTTCCATCCCGGATAACCTTCGCCGAAGGTGACATTGGCACCTGCCAATTGGAAGACGGCACGAACTGTATTTGCCATGTCATTGCGTGCGGATAGGATAGAACTGCGTTGACTGGTTTCGATGCGGATGATATGGTTTGGTTTCATTTTGACAGAAGCAAGATTAGTCGAAGTTTCTACCAGTCCGGGGATGTCTTGGCTCATGGCATATACACCGTGAGGAGCAGCATACAATGCTTTCAGCAAGCGGGCGGTAGTATCCTGGTCGATAGCCGTTTTACGAGGAGTTTCCGATTCAAGAACCAGTTTCAGGTCCGGTTCGGTAACGGATAGTTCGTTTTCCACTTCGCTGGTAAAGATGTTCAGTTCTGTCCGGACGTCATGTTTGGCATCTTCGGGAACTGCACAGATAGCGTATGCTTCACGGGGGATAGCGTTGCGCAGGTTACCTCCGTTGATTTCGCAGAGATACAGATCCTGACGGTTCGCCATTCGGGACAGGAATCGGTTCAGTATCTTGTTTGCATTACCACGTCCCAAATGGATATCACCACCGGAATGTCCGCCCTTCAGTCCTTTAACTTCTACTTTGAAGAAGAAATATCCTGCGGGAACTTCTACTTCTTTATAGGCGAACTCCGCAACGGAATCAATGCCACCGGCACATCCGATAAAGATTTCTCCTTCATCTTCGGAGTCAAGGTTCAACAGAATATCACCGCTCATGAAGCCTTCTTTCAACTCAAAAGCTCCGGTCAGTCCGGTTTCTTCATCTACGGTAAACAAGCATTCCAGCGGACCGTGTTCGATGCTGTCATCCGCCAGGATAGCCAGCTCGGTAGCTACGCCGATACCATTATCGGCTCCGAGAGTCGTTCCCTTGGCTTTCAGCCATTCTCCGTCTATTTCTGTTTCGATGGGATCGGTGAGGAAGTCGTGCTGTACATCGTTGTTCTTTTCGCACACCATATCGATATGAGACTGCAGTACGACAGTCTGAAGATTTTCTTTGCCCGGAGTAGCAGGCTTTTTGATCAGTACGTTTCCTGCTTCATCTACTTTTGTTTCCAGATTATGTTTTGCTCCGAATGCCTTCAGGTAGGCAATTATTTTCTCTTCCTTCTTGGAAGGACGCGGCACTTGGCAGATTTCCTCAAAATACTTGAATACGCCAGCCGGCTTAAGATCTTTTTTTTCCATGCTGTTTTCTTTTATAATAGGAATAGGAGGTTCATTTCGGTTCCTCTTATTGCTAAATATGGTTAATTTGCTTGACTTATCTGAACTCGTTTCTCATTAAAGCCTATCTTTGCACTCACAAAATTAATAGAAATGGTTGAGACTATACTGATAACTTTGTTAATAGTTGCTATTTCCCTATTATTATTAGGGGTGAAAGTATTCTTTACGAAGGGGGGAAAGTTCCCGAATGGTCATGTGAGCGGTAATAAAGAGTTGCGTAAAAAAGGAATCGGTTGTGCGCAGTCGCAGGATCGTGAAGCACAAAAGAAATCACGTTTTTCTATTGATGAGTTGGAAAAAGCCTTGAACGATAGTATGAACTAATTAATTAAAAACAATATTTTATAGTTATGAATAGAATAAACTACCTCATGAACGGTTTAGCTGCACTTGCGTTTATCGTTTTATTCTCACAATGCGCCGGCAAAGCTGATAATCAAGTTGCAACTACTCCGGCTTCGGCTACTGCTGAATTGTCAGGGATGAAAATAGCTTATGTTGAAATAGACACATTGCTGGCTAAATACAATTTCTGTATTGACTTGAATGAGGCTATGGTAAAGAAGAGCGAGAATGTTCGTATGACATTGAACCAGAAGATGACTGCTTTGAACAAAGAAAAACAGGAATTTCAGAAGAAATATGAAAGCAATGCTTTCCTGTCACCGGAAAGAGCTCAGCAGGAGTACAACCGTTTGGCTAAAATGGAACAAGACTTGCAGGAATTGAGCAATAAACTTCAGAATGGTTTGATGGAAGATAACAACACAAATAGCTTGCTTTTCCGTGATTCTATCAACGCTTTCCTGAAAGAATATAATAAAACTCGTGGATATAGCTTGATTTTCAGTAATACTGGTTTTGATAACCTGCTTTATGCTGACAGCGCATTTAATATCACTAAAGAAATCGTAGATGGATTGAATGCCAGATATTCATCTGCTAAGAAATAAAAAATGTCTTTTTTAAGTCCTTGGATTTCCTGAGGACATTCATAATTTTAATGAATCAATGCCTGTTCAAGACTGTGAAGCTTTGAATAGGCTTTTTTTATTTCTCTTCTTTTGCTTCTTCCTGTGGAATGCGGAAAGCAGTGTAAAGTTCAAGTACGGCGGCAATAGTAAGACAGGCAATCCATTCGTTACCGCGGGTGGTAAACATGAAAGCTCCCGTGAGAATCAGTGCCAGTGCTCCGAATATCTGCTGGATGCGCAGGCGTTTTAATATTTTGCTTTTTCCTTTAACCGGCGTGTTTACTTGTGCCAATGCGATGAATCCGGCTCCGATGGTATAGATATAAGGAGCATAGTTCCATCCGGTGATATATACAGCAGCTCCTGTGAGAGCCATAATTGCGCCTACGGCGAAAAGTGCAGGTACTAATTGTTTCATTTATTATCTTCAAAAACGTAAATATCTTCGTTTGGCTTCTTCATCAGATACTTTTCACGGGCAACCTGCTCGATGGCATCCGGATTACTGTTTAACTCGTTGAGACGTTTGGTGTTCTCTTCGTAGTCTGCCCGGTATTTTTCTATCTCTTCTTTCAGTTGGCTGATTTCACGTTCGTATGCCAAACGGCGGAAGAGACTGTTCTCGTCCAGAAAACCAATGATAACAGCAAATGCTACGACGGTGATAAGATACTTACGCCGGCATATGAAACTCCAGATAGTGATCAGTTTATCCATAATTTCTCTTTTTTATATCCGCAAAGATAAAACTAATAACTTAAAAACTTACCGCTTTAGGTTCAAAACTTCTTTCTCTATCCTTTATTACTTATCACTTTTTTGTGTACATTTGCACTGAAAGCGAAAAATCAAAAAAAACAGAGAGAATCCCGGATATGGAGAACTATATTGTATCAGCTCGTAAATACCGTCCGTCCACATTCGAATCGGTGGTGGGACAACGAGCGCTGACTACTACATTAAAGAATGCAATCGCTACCCAAAAATTGGCTCATGCTTATTTGTTTTGCGGACCGCGCGGGGTGGGAAAGACTACTTGTGCGCGTATCTTCGCCAAAACCATCAACTGTATGACGCCTACTGCGGATGGTGAAGCCTGTAACGAATGTGAATCGTGTGTGGCTTTCAACGAACAGCGGTCGTATAATATCCATGAACTTGATGCTGCCTCCAACAACTCGGTGGACGATATCCGTCAACTGGTGGAACAGGTACGCATCCCGCCACAGATTGGCAAGTATAAAGTATATATTATCGACGAGGTGCATATGCTCTCAGCCTCCGCTTTCAACGCATTTTTGAAAACATTGGAAGAACCTCCCCGTCACGCCATCTTTATTCTTGCTACAACGGAGAAGCATAAGATTCTTCCGACTATCCTTTCCCGTTGTCAGATTTATGATTTTAACCGGATCAGTGTGGAAGATACGGTGAATCATTTATCCTATGTTGCTGCAAAAGAAAATATTACGGCAGAACCCGAAGCTCTGAACGTCATTGCGATGAAAGCGGATGGAGGTATGCGTGATGCCTTATCTATTTTCGATCAGGTAGTGAGTTTTACGGGAGGGAATATTACGTATAAGAGTGTAATTGAGAATCTGAATGTTCTCGACTACGAATATTATTTCCGTCTGACGGATTGTTTCCTTGAAAACAGAGTGAGTGATGCATTACTGCTTTTCAATGATGTACTGAATAAAGGATTTGACGGAAGTCATTTTATTACCGGATTGTCTTCGCACTGCCGGGATTTGCTGGTTAGTAAGGATGCGGCTACCTTGCCATTGCTGGAAGTAGGGGCGAGTATACGTCAGCGTTATCAGGAACAGGCACAGAAGTGTCCGTTGCAGTTTTTGTATCGGGCGATGAAGCTTTGTAATGATTGTGATTTGAATTACCGTGCCAGCAAGAACAAGCGCTTACTGGTGGAATTGACCTTGATACAGGTTGCCCAGCTTACCACCGAGGGGGATGATGTAAGTGGTGGGCGTGGCCCTAAGCAGACCATAAAACCCGTATTCACCCAGCCTGCCGCAGCTCAGCAGCCGCAGGTTGCTTCTGCACCGTCTGCTCAACAGACTACTGTTCATTCTGCTCCGTCTCCGGTTGCTGCACCATCTGTTTCCAATACTGCCGTGCGTCAGCCGCAAACGTCTGCAACTGCAGGCTCTGCTACTCCGGTGAATACAACTTCTGTTCCGTCGCAAGGGGCGGGAATTTCTTCGACTGCCAGGGAGGAACGGAAGATTCCTGTGATGAAGATGTCAAGTCTAGGCGTGTCTATTAAGAATCCGCAACGTGATCAGGCTGCTCAGAATGCAGCCAAGACTAATGTTGCCCAGACGCAAACTCAACAACCAGAAGAAGATTTTATTTTCAACGACAGAGATTTGAACTATTACTGGCAGGAATATGCAGGACAGCTCCCCAAAGAACAGGTCGCTATTGCAAAGCGTATGCAGGTGATTCGTCCGGTGTTATTGAATAATTCGACTACTTTTGAAGTAGTGGTTGATAATGAAATTGCCGCTAAGGATTTTACTGCTTTAATACCGGAACTGCAGACTTATCTTCGTGGAAGATTGAAGAATAGCAAGGTGGCGATGACAGTACGGGTGAGTGAACCTGCGGAAACGGTTCGGGCGGTTGGCCGTGTTGAGAAATTCCAGATGATGGCTCAGAAGAATCAGGCGCTGATGCAGCTGAAAGATGAGTTCGGATTGGAATTATATTAAGGTACTGACCTCTATCAGATTACCATCCGGATCTCTGAAATAAATGCTCCGGATGGCTCCTTGGGCACCTTGACGCTGTACAATACCGTATTCTATCTCTATTCCCTTGGATGTTACTTCCGCTTTAATATCTTCTATGCTTCCATCTGCCAATAAGCAGATATCAGTACTTCCGAAGGTAGGGCATTTGGCAGCAGGGAGGAATTGTGCTTTCCCTACATGTAGATTGATTTTTTGATTGCCAAACTTCAGGGCAAAGCGCTGGTGGCTGGTATCGGCTTCCATTCCTAATATTTCAGTATAGAAATGGAGGCTTTGGTGTATGTCGGATACAGGTATGACAATATGGTCAATACTCTTGACTTTCATGTTAATGTAAGCGTTGATTCATTCTGTCGCCATATCCGTCGCTATATCTTTCTTCCGGCATGATGATCCATAGAATCAAGTAAATGATGACTCCTGCAAAAGCAGTGAAGATGGTAGCCAGTACATAGACTATTCTTACTAAGGTAGGGTCCCAGCCCAAGTATTCGGCTAAACCACCGCATACTCCTGCTATCATTCGTTCTTTTCTGGAACGGGTCAGTTTTTTGTTGTTTTCCATAAGGTTTATTGGATAAATAAAAAATAAGTCCTGTAAAGCAAAAGATTTACAGGACTTGTTTTTGAGTATTTCTTTTTTGGGGGGGAAGACCGGACTCGAACCGGCGACATTCAGAACCACAATCTGAGGCTCTAACCAACTGAATCCCCTTGTTATCAACATGTTAATTATCTCTTTGTAAGTTTAGAGGTCAACAATAGGTCAACATTGACTTACTTTGCAAAGTTAATCATTATTTCTTATATCAAGAAGTTAATCACAGTTTTAAATTATATTGACGAGTCAATGAAAGTTACAGATATTTAGATAGAAAGAGATTTTGTGACTGAAAATAAGGCTAATTCTAAAGTTATAAATTTATGTGTTTGGTAAATGAGTTAAGTTATTATTTATATAAAACTAGAAAGTCATAATAAATAATGACCATTTGATAAAGGAGGTTATTTCTATTAGTAATCTTCTTTTACGCTATAAGTAATTTAAAGATTATTGAACAATAATTCCTTATTTTATTTAGATTATTTGTAGTCAGCAAACAAAATTTTTCAAGATTTCCGCTTTTCATAAATTTCTATCCCTACAACATCTATACTTTTAGCTTTGTTATTATTCTTAACTTTGGACATAGCAGATAGATTAGATAATTTCAAATAAATATAATATATGTATCAGAAGATGTTCCATTAGTCCAAAACCTATTATATTTATTGCATAATTTTTTTAATAACAAGTAAGATGTTAAGAGTAGTAGCATTTATGAAGCAGGTAGCCGACGGGCTACAGATGGAGGGAAACTTTGGTACTGCGCACGTTTATCGTAGCAGTCTCAATGCCATCATTGCTTATCATGGGAAAGGGGATTTTACGTTCAATGAAGTAACCCCAGAGTGGATAAAAGGCTTCGAGATTCACCTTCGTGGCCGGGGATGTAGCTGGAACACTGTTTCCGCCTATTTACGCACATTTCGTGCGGTCTATAATCGTGCGGTAGATTGTCGTGGGGCTGTCTATGTACCGCATTTGTTTCGTTCTGTGTACACAGGTACGCGTGCGGACCGTAAGCGTGCATTGGATACCGAAGACATACAGAAAGTATTCACCAAATTGCCGCAGTCGTCTGCAGTGACATCTGACATGCGTCGTACGCAGGAACTGTTCGTTTTGATGTTTCTGCTCCGTGGTCTGCCTTTTGTCGATCTTGCCTATTTGCGTAAAAGTGATTTGCACGACAATGTTATCACTTACCGCAGGCGGAAGACCGGGCGTCCTTTGTCAGTGACTTTAACTCCGGAAGCGATGGCTATATTAAAGAGGTATATGAATCGTGATACGTCATCTCCTTATTTATTTCCATTATTAAATAGTCGGGAAGGGACGAAGGAGGCTTATCACGAATACCAGTTGGCACTCCGCAATTTCAATAGGCAACTGATGTTGCTTGGTGAAATGTTAGGACTGGGGGATAAACTTAGTTCGTATACTGCCCGCCATACATGGGCAACGACAGCTTACTATTGTGAAATTCACCCGGGCGTTATTTCTGAAGCTATGGGACACTCTTCGATCACAGTGACCGAGACGTATCTCAAACCCTTCCGGAATAAGAAAATAGATGAAGCCAATAAAAAGGTGGTGGGTTTTATAAAGCGCTCAATGTCAGTGGCAATGTGTTGAATTTAAGCCTGTTACTTCATAAGTAACGGAGCTAAACAGCGTTGCAAAGATGGAGATATTTTGGAAAACATGCAAACAAAAAAGATATTTTTTCTGATAAACTACTAAAAAAAGAGAAATAACACGATAAAACGGCGGATTTCTTTTTATTAGACCTTTATAACCTTCTAATTATATTCAAAGATTTCCCTCCCCTCTGCCGCATGAACTGCACTCCTAAACTTTTGTGTCCAACTTTTGGGGTGCAGTTCAATATGTGACAAGGGTAATTCTCATATTTTAATTTTACCTCGTATATTGTTTATTAAGTGAAAATTTTCTTTCTTTGCAAAAAAAGATATCGTATGAATTCAATCTGATAATAACTGGAAGTATCCGTTCTGTTTGGTTCAGAGGGCATTCCTTATACTTCTTATTTGTATATAATTTCCCTTCAAGGAATGGGGGTAAAACAAGATTCGCGATTTATGAAGATGTTTAAAGTTATGGCTGCTTTTATGCTGGGGATAGCTTTCTGCTTAGGGTTCACAGCTTGCAGTGACAATGACGAGAATGGTAATGGTAACGATGGCGACAACACAACTACAGTGGTCAATCCGGAGAAAGTATTTACAGGTGGGCTCCCCAAATCTGTTTCAGGCATGTCTATCTCCCAAAATGAAGAGGGATTGGTGACAAGCATTACAACTGATGAGGGCGAAAAGGCCCTCTTCGAATATTTTCCTGTTACACGGGCGGAGGCTTCAATAAATTCAGCCAGAATAACAGTGACGGACGAAAACGGCGATGTGACCGAACTAAACTTGCAGCTCAACAGTGATGGCTATGTAAAATACTGCAAATCAATAGACCACGCCGGTACTCCCGACGCTGATGAGTTTACTTGGGAGATGGAATACGATACCGAGGGGCATTTGATTGAAATGAGACGTTCCGAAAGCGATGGTGAGTTAACGAAGATTACTTATAAGGATGGTGATGTGGTGGCTACTTCCACCCAATCCTTCTTGGATGATGGTGGCAAGGATATAAATGGTGATGGGAAAATTGATAATCAAGATATATGGCCTGACACTGAAATCTACTATACAACAGATGAGATTACAACTCCTATAGAAAACAAGGGATGTCTGATGATGTTTGACGAATTATTGGATGTAGACATGGACGAAATGATATATGCTTACTATGGAGGTATGCTCGGCACGGCTACAAAGCATCTGCCGCTTAGGATGCATGCTCCCTATGCACATGACTCATTTAGTGACTATGATTTTAAATGGACGTTAAATTCCAATGGTTACCCAACGGAGTTGATAGTGAAAAGACCTGGAGAAGGAACGTGGGAAGACAGATATTCATTTGCCTGGTAAAACTTGACCAACCTGCTAATTTTTGCTCTTGGTAAATATTTATAAGGAGAGAGGCTAAAGCATGACTTGGCTTCTTTTCTTTTTTTTCTTTATTGGGTAAGTCGTAGACAGAAGATTATACGATAGTAGATACATAGCCGAAGGGGGAATATTTTATTCACAAAAAATGTACTTCTATTATAAAATGTACACGATTTGCACAACTTTTTATTCCACTTTCATCTCCCTACTGGAGTTATGTATGTCGTTTCACTTTGTTCACTTACTTTTCGCCTTCTGCTAACCCCACGGAAATAAGAAAGGACCTCTATATCCCTAGACGAGAACAGAAGCCCTTTCAAAACAAAATAAACCAGACTTTTATTACCATTATTATTCGAGATTCACACCTCTAATCCAATCGTATAAAATTGCACAGAAATAATTTGATTGGCAATTCTTTTATTTAGATTTTTTATACATATCACAGAAAAATAAAGCGAGAGGAATCTGCTAACTTCTATTGCGTCAGACAACCCCCTATCTTTTTACAAAAAGAGAAATCTAATAATAGAAATCTGTTATTCTAATTTTTTATTATGAGTAAAATACTAGCATTGTTTTTCTTCTTCAAATTCAAAATATTTGTAATATTGATGACTTGTATACATATGTTGTAATATATAGTGTAACCCCGGGAATGATTATTCAGTAACAACAGCTTTTAGTTATGAAAGTATAGTTTTTCTTAATGAGCAGTGTGATAGCAATATATAAAAGTTGTAAAAAAGACGATTTTAGTGAATTTATCCTTACCTTTGTATGTATGGGTTATTATACCTGAACGACAATAAGAGAAACATGCAGATACATAATAAATTCCGATTATAAAACACCTTATTATATTGAATGTATGTCGATATGGAGCAGATTCATAGGAACTAGAAAATCAGAGGAAACCAATAATGTCATCGGTAATCAAATCCATATGTGCCATATGATGCCCTCACGTTATGCCATAGTAGATGTTGAGATTGGTTTAAAGGACCATAAGATTCATGATATTGGTGCACTCCGTCATGATGGTGCAATATATCATAAAACTTCTAAAGAAGAACTATTTGAATTTCTTAATGACGTAAACTATGTCTGTGGACATAATATCATTCATCACGATGCCAGATATCTGTTCACAGATGAAGCATGTCGCTGGCTTCTGGTCGATACACTTTATATCTCACCTTTATTGTTTCCGGAACGTCCTTACCACAAGCTTGTGAAAGATGACAAACTGATAAGTGAGCAGATGAACAATCCGGTAAATGATTGCGAAAAAGCAAAAGATCTGTTATTAGACGAAATAACACGCTGGAATTTATTGCCAAACGAAAAACGCAGGCTATTTGCCTCGTTGTTAAAGGACAAGAAAGAGTTTGAGGGCTTTTTTAGCATGGTGGGAGCGGAATATATCAATGAGGGGGTATCTGAACTAATAAGAAACCTTTACGTAGGGAAAATCTGTCAACATGCAGATCTTGACATGTTGGTCAGGCAACATCCTTGCGAATTGGCATATGCATTGGCTCTAATTGCCACTACCGACTATCGTTCTATTACTCCCGGATGGGTACTCCACAATTATCCCGGAGTGGAATTTGTAATAAAACTCCTGCGTCATGCCAGTTGTAACGAAGGCTGTGTTTATTGCAATAGCCAATTGGATGTGCTCCATAACTTAAAAGCATTTTTTGGATATGGACGATTCCGTACATATGAAGGCGAGCCACTTCAAGAGCAAGCTGCCCAGGCCGCGGTGAAAGGTAAGTCATTGTTGGCAATATTCCCTACCGGCGGTGGGAAATCGCTTACTTTCCAATTGCCTGCACTTATGGCAGGCCGTTCTGTACATGGACTTACGGTTGTTATCTCGCCATTGCAGTCGCTGATGAAAGACCAGGTAGATAACCTTGCGGATAGGGGGATTACTGATGCTGTAACCATTAATGGTCTGTTAGACCCTATTACAAGGTCACTGTCAATACAAAGAGTACAAGACGGAGAAGCTTCGCTTTTGTACATATCTCCTGAAATGCTCCGTTCAAAGACCATCGAGAGAATATTGATGGGACGCCACGTTGTGAGGTTTGTGATAGACGAGGCACACTGTTTTTCTTCATGGGGACAGGATTTTAGGGTTGATTATCTTTATATAGGTAAATTTATTAGTGAATACCAGCAAAAGAAAAAATGCAAGGGCCCGATACCTGTGTCTTGTTTCACTGCTACGGCCAAACAAAAAGTAGTGCAAGATATCTGTGATTATTTCAAACATACATTGGATTTAGACTTAGAGTTGTTTGCGTCAACGGCTTCAAGAACGAACCTGCGTTATTCCGTCATATATGCTGAAAGTGACGATGATAAATATTTAAAACTAAGGGAACTTGTGGCTGAATCCGATTGTCCGACAATTGTTTATGTATCACGTACCAAACGTACAGAGGAACTGGCTATCAAATTAACCCGTGATGGTTATAATGCATTACCTTTCAATGGCAGGATGGAACCTGATGAAAAGATTGTAAACCAGGATGCATTCATGAATGATCAAGTACGCATCATTGTGGCAACATCAGCTTTTGGCATGGGAGTCGACAAGAAAGATGTCGGTCTTGTAGTGCATTATGATATATCCGATTCGTTGGAGAATTATGTTCAGGAAGCAGGCAGAGCCGGTCGTGATCCCAGCCTCAGCGCACGTTGCTATGTGCTTTATAGTGACAACGACCTAGACAAGCATTTTATATTATTGAACCAGACGAAGCTAAGTATTAGTGAGATACAACAGATTTGGAAAGCTATAAAAGACCTTACCAGACAACGTATGAAAGTCAGCTGTTCTGCATTGGAAATTGCACGTCAGGCAGGTTGGGACGATTCGGTATCCGATATTGAGACACGTGTTCGGACAGCTTTAGCGGCTTTGGAACAAAGTGGATACCTGGTAAGAGGGAGTAATATGCCTCATGTATATGCCACAGGCATTACGGTAAGGAACATGGATGAAGCAAGAAAACGTATATCAGCATCGCTGCTCTTTGGCAGTGACGAAATAGAAAAGGCAGTCCGAATCATTAAATCATTAATATCCCAGAAATATATTGCCAAAGCTCAAGATTCAGAAGCGGAGTCGCGGATTGATTATCTGGCAGACATTTTGGGAATAAGCAAAAGAGAAGTCATATCCGTGGTGGAACGAATGCGACAGGAAGGCATATTAGCCGATAGTAAGGATATATCTGCTTATTTGTTGGATACAGGTGACTCGGAAAGAAAATCACAAATACTCCTTGAACGTTTTGCAAAACTCGAACAATATATCCTTACCCACATTCCTGACGGGTCTTTGCGGATATCATGTAAGCAACTGAATGACAATGCTGTGAATGACGGAATCAATACATCCAAAGAAAAAGATATCCGTACACTACTCTATTTTCTTACCGTTAAGGGATATACTCGCAAGAAAGAGGATGAGGTCCACAATATGGAAATCAGTCGTCTGGCAGATATGGAATTAACTATCAAACGTTTTGAAAGGCGATTGGAGGTGAGCCGTTTTGCCATAGAATGGCTATACAGGCTAACCGCTGATACAGTAAAGGGGAATAAGGCCGTTCAATTTTCTGTAGTAGAACTTTTAAATCAAATAAAGTCAACTCCCCAATCTTTTTTTAGTGGGTTTGACAATCTACAGTTGGAAGACGTGGAGGAAGCACTTTTATATCTGTCAAAAATCGGTGCGCTCAAACTCGAAGGCGGCTTCTTGGTCCTTTATAACACCATGAATATACAAAGAATAAAGGATAACAAATCGAGATATAGACAGGATGACTACCGGATGCTTAATGAATTCTACAAGCAGAAGATTCAGCAAGTTCATATTGTGGGTGAATATGCTAATCTGATGGTAAAGGATTATAATTCAGCTTTGCAATATGTTCAGGACTATTTCCAAATGGACTACAAGAAATTTGTCACCAAATATTTTAAAGGAGAAAGAATTAGTGAAATACAGCACAACTTGACACCACAGAAATACAAACAATTGTTTGGTCAGCTGTCCAAACGTCAAATGGAGATTGTTGCCGACAAGGATTCACGTTGCATCGTTGTCGCGGCAGGTCCTGGCAGCGGAAAGACACGTGTACTAGTCCACAAACTCGCATCACTTCTTCTGCTTGAAGATGTAAAACACGAGCAACTTCTGATGCTAACGTTTTCAAGAGCAGCCGCTACAGAATTCAAACAAAGACTTATGGAACTGATAGGCAACGCTGCCCACTTTGTTGAAATAAAGACATTCCACTCCTATTGTTTTGACCTCTTGGGGCGGATAGGAAACCTTGAAGATGCCAAAAATGTCGTAGCAAAAGCTACCGAGATGATTAATCAAGGAGAAGTGGAACCAAACAAAATAGGCAAAACGGTACTGGTCATAGACGAAGCTCAGGACATGGGCGTTGAAGAATATGCACTTGTAAAGGCCCTTATGAATAAAAACGAAGAGATGCGTGTGATAGCAGTAGGCGATGATGACCAAAGCATTTATGAATTCCGTGGGGCCGATTCCGGATATATGTACCAGCTGTCACAGGAGCCCGGCAGCAAGTTGGTCGAGATGACTGAGAATTATCGCAGTGCGCACCAACCAGTTAATTTCGCCAACGAATTTGTGCGAGGTATCAGTAAAAGGATGAAAAGCACACCAATTATCTCAATGAGGGAAGAGGATGGTTGGGTTGGTGTGACACGCCATCAATCAAAGTATATATTTCAGCCGCTCGTTGAGGAATTGATTCATTATCGGGGGAGCGGTACCTCGTGTGTGCTCACCCAAACGAATGAAGAAGCTGTAATCTTGGTAGCTCTTTTGCGGAAATATGGCATAAACAGCAAGTTGGTACAGTCTATGGATGGTTTTCTTTTCTGGAATATGGCGGAGATGAGGTATTTCTTGAGGTATCTGGACAAACGAGTGAGGACACCTCTAATTCCAGAGGAATTATGGAAAGACGCCAAACATGCAACCTTTTCCGCCTATGACAGGAGTCAAAGTCTGACATATATAAAACGTTGTGTACAACTGTTTGAACAAACCAACAAAACCAAATATTTTAGTGATTTCAAAGAGTTTGTCTTTGAGTCATCAGTGGAAGATTTCTGTGATGTTTCAGGCGCAGATGTTGTGGTATCGACTATTCATAAAGCTAAGGGGAGAGAATTTGATGACGTATATATGCTCATATCTGATAATTATTCGAAAAATGTTCATTTGATGCGCCGGTATTATGTGGGAATGACCCGTGCAAAAAAACGATTGTTTATACATACAAATGGCGATTGCTTTAATCACTTAAGTGTGGGCCAGTACCATATCAGCACAAAAGAGTATGAAATGCCAGAAGAAATAGTTCTCCAACTCTCTCACAAAGATGTTTATTTGGGATTTTTCAAAGAACTTAAGCAAGAGGTATTGGCATTAAAAAGTGGAGATTTTTTAAATTACAACAATTTTGTTTTGTATAACATCCTAACTAAAAAACCGGTAGCAAAGTTGTCACAAAGCATGCAGATTACATTGTCAGAATGGCAAGACAAAGGTTATAAAGTGAAATCCGCATCTGTTCGATTCGTTGTGGCATGGAAGCCCAAAGATGCACCGAAAGACGGACCGGAAATAGCCGTCTTATTGGCAGATTTGCTTCTTTCCTTGTAATCAAAATGTATGACAGTTACTTCTTTCAATAAATAGAACGATGGCTGTATCTCAATTCGAAGTAAAATAATCCAAGCAAAATCTGTCACGAGCAAATTTGAATAAATATAGGGTATCAAATTTCAGGAATAGCATTTGGTCTCAATACCGTATTTTAGAATATTCTAAAATCTAAGGGATTTTTTTTGTTATTACAAAAAAACAATATGTTTTTGTAATATTCTTCGTACATTTTATCCTCTGAAATGTGGCAAATATTTTTTTCTGTCGTATTTTTGCAGTGTAAATATCTATAATATAGATACCAATGGATCAATTTTGATACAAGATAATAGAAGAATCATGGTCTAAAAAAAGGCTGTGTGATTATTTGCTTGTTCTTCAGAAGGAGGATCGTTCATCTTCTGAGCAATACATTCTGTCTTTCTTTGAAAAGTTGTTTGCCCTTCTGGTAACTTCTTATATGAGCCAGGATTTAGAGAGAGGTGATAATTATTTGCAGCGGGCTGCTAATGGATTGAGTAATGAAACTTTATGGAAAACCGCAACAAAAATATTTATGAATGTTCCGGGTGTTTTAGGCAAGAGCGTAACTTTTGTTTCCGTCTATCTGGCTTTGGATTCTGCCTTGTTGGGAGTGAAGAAATGGCAGTCTTTAAGACGCGAGGACCGTCATGCCCTGTAATCCCATATAAGCGGTTTCCTGATCGTCAGTAAGGAACTGCCCTTGAAGTCTTTCTCCAATTATGTCTGTTGGCGTGATTACAGTCTTACGCATAAAACGATTCTTCCTTTATCCGCATTATTTCCTGAGTTTATCCGGTGTATTATAAGTTTTCCTGTTTATGACAAATATCTTGATTTTATAACCTTGATCTATTCTGCGCATTATTACCTTTATGATGAGGAGTCTCCCTAATTTTCGGATTTTATATTTGATATGCTCCGATCCCGGGATTGTAAGGTGAATGACAGATTATATGATGATTTATGTCATTCGTCTTTTCTCTATGAGATACAGACTGAATTCCGTGATTATTGTGTCAGAAAAAATATAAAGGAGCAGTCTCTCTTTTTAATGGATCCGCCTTCTCCGCAGGAGCCTGTCTCTCCGTCCGGCCCACAACTGGATCCTGCTGCCCCCTCTTCCTGTGGTACTTCAATCAGTAAGAAAGACTATTTCCCCAACCTGTCATTGGATGAGAGGAAGATCCGTATCCTTTATAATGCATTGATAAGGAACGGCTTTATTTCACCTGATACCGATTATTCCGTTTTTCATTTTCGTTTTTCCGGTAAGAGCAAGCCTGTGGAGACATCGCCCGTATGCTGGGACAAGAAAAAGAAGGAGCTTGCTTATCTGATAAAACGTTTGACTCGTAAGGATATTCATGATCCGGATTGTAAAGATGCTACCAGCAACGATGTCTACTCCAAAACTAAAAAGTTCTTTATAGTCAAAGTAGAGAGTGGCGTCCTTCCGATAATCTTAGTGACATGGCTTCTAATTTGAATTTTGCGGACAAAGAAACGGTTGATGGCCTGTTGGATGAGCTTTTTGAATGCAGCTGATTGTTTTTTGATCCCCCTTTTTATTTCTGCCGGTTGGAAGGAATGGCCGTTTCTCTTTTTTATAGGGAAGCGTTCATCTTGATGTCTGAGGATACTGTCCGTTGATTCTCTATTTCCCTTTGATACCGCATACCCTTTATCACAGTATGCACAGTTTTGGGTATATTTCTGTTTCTAGCCACTTTCTATCGTTCGGATATTGTTTCTATCATCGTGCCCAAATGCTTCTATCGTTTCTATCGGGGGGTATATCGGGGCCTGTAAATGCTTATTTTCGCACACACTAACCAAAAACACAATATATGATGAAAATATTAGATCCGATCAGGATTCTTGAAACCATTGAAAAGCTGGGTGCCAGAAAGAGCATCAAATACGCTTTCATAGGGACAGGTTGCATACTGGTTGTTGTAGTTCCTATTTGTTATGCTATTACGTCCGTCAAATCTCGCGGTAAGAGTAAGGAGCAGAATAATGCATCTGCGAACAAACAGGGGGAAATTAAGTGTACTTCTGAATGTAAGATACGGGGGAAGGATCAGACCCACGCCCATCGTATGGAGGAAAATGCACAAGTTCACGAACATCATATGGAAGAGATTGAAGCCAAGAAAAAGGCTGACATTGAAAAAATGGAAAAACGTGATGAACTTCGTAAGGACAGAGATGCGGAAAAAGCCAATCAGCCCCTTGTCGGTCTCCATTTGAACGGTATACCTGAAAGCTACCACGAAGCTGTGAAAAGCGGTACTGTTCATGTCAGCCAGGAAAGGAGTCTTGGATTCTCCTGGCTGCGGGAGGGGTATGATACCGGTCTTGCCGGTCCGACCGACTGTGGAAAATCAGTTTTCATTATGCAGGTTGCTACGGCTTTGGCGCGAGGTCGTTGTGATGTAAACTTGTCTTCAGAATGGCATGACATACCACCGATGTCGGTTGTCATGTTCTCTCTTGAGCAGAGCAACCATGAGATAAGGGAGTATTATGACTCCGTTATTGATAATTTGTCTACCCTCAAATTATATGCCGGAAGCCAGATAACCCCTGCCCATATTATCACTATCATTAAGGAAGAGCTGGAGAAAGCCGGTGGCTTGGGAGTGGTTGTCATTATTGATAACTATACCAAGCTTGAAGGACAGTCGGGTGTCAAAGCCATGAGGCAATTTTGTGCGGATTTGGACTATCTCCGTCGGCTGGGCCTGGAAAAGGGTAAACCTCTGACGCCTCTTAAGGTATGTCATGCCAAGTCTGACTGGAAACTAACCAATCCTTTGACTCCTGCAAGTGTAAGAGGAGACAAGAGGAATGTTTGTTTCACAAACAATTTTCTGTATCTTACATATTGCAAGCTGGGTTCTGATAAGCGTGTACTTGGTTTCATGAAATTGAAGCATGGTAATAAGGAAGCCGTTTCCATATTGGAGTTTGTCGGTACAAAAATAGATCAGTTCCGCTACGTTGGAAAAGGCGGTAAGAAAGATCTTAGTGAACCGGCAGAACCTGCTGAAGAGAGCAGTGGTAATAAAGGTGGCCCGGGTCGGAAATCTAAATATGGTCTTGAGGAGGTCATGGTCTTTTATAATATGGTACAGTCGAAAAAATGTACATACGAAGATGTTAAGAGGGATTATGGTATTTCGAGAAGTGCGATAAGGAAAAGGGTCTATCGTGCCCGTATAGCACATGGTACGCATGGGTGATAAAAGATTACAATAGAATGTACAGACAGTGATATTATTTCATGTGTCTTGTTGTCTGTGAAAGGGGAGGACAAATTCAAAGGGGATAAATGTTGTGGATTGTATAAATTGCATACAATCAGAAAGATATAAAAAATAAAGAGATGTGGGTGATTTGTCCCCCTTTCGTGTCTCGCTTCCGAGTACATGTCAATTTTTCACTGACCGATTTATAGTACATGATCAATGACACTACTTCGAATGTACAGGTCTCTGCTTTCATTTATCCTACTTCGTCTGCTTGAAAAAACGAAAGGCAACTATTGAAACTTATTCCTTCAACAATTGCATTGTCTTCTCTATCCCCGATACTCACTGAGATCTCATCTTCATCAACTCCCTTTTGTATTATGAGCAACTGGACTCTGCAATATTTCTCTGCATCCAAACTACCCTTTAACCAGTTTACAGGATGCAACATTTTTGTGTCCACGAGAACTACTATTATTATGAAGTGGTTAATTAAATAGTATAGTTCGTAACTTTTATAGAGATGATGGTAGCTCCATCGTATTCGGTTTACAGGAGCCGATTACAAATCACTTTGTGCTGCCTTGATGGAAACCGATAGGTAGTGAGCGACAAATGAAAGTCATCCCAAAAGATGGATAGGTGAGTTATAGGGAGATGAATGAGAATGGACTATTGCTGAAGCATCGTTATTGCGTAAGTAGAAGTCACATCAAAACCAAAATCTAAAAGTAATTTAGGGGTAACTGTTGGGGACACCTGTTTACCAACGCTAGATGTGCGATGTAAATATGGCATGAACCTGTGTAGGCTCTATAAAGGAACGTGAGAAACAGCTATGGAATGCCAAGAGAAAATACTAACGCATTGACATGCAAGATAGAAAGTACTGTTGTTCGTATCTGTGTCGGGTTGTTCTGTAGTAATGATAAAGCTTCTGTAATGGGAGTATACCAACCGAATCATGGCTGGGATGAAGATTAACAGACGAGGAAATTGACGGCTGGTATCCTTGGTGGAAAACTCTTGATGAAAATGGCAATCAGCTGGGTTATGGAAGGATAGCCAAACTGATTGGAGTGAGTAAGAATGATGTGAAAAATGCTTTTAGAAAGTATGAGAAAGAAATCGGATTGAGTTAATACAGATAAGAAGGACACCACACACCGGCGCTCTCCTTTCTCTTTTTTAGGGGTGTAAATGCCACTTTACAGGAGTGTAAATGCTGAATGTATGAGTTTTCGATTAATTCAGCATATTATAACGAATTGCATTGTATATCAATTGCTTATATATGAAAAAAAACTATCTATCTCTTAGAGGGGGTAAAACGTTGCACCTTGAATATGATAATGGGCGTGATGACAATAATTCATCGGCCTTTACACTTCTCTATTCCATGTATAATTTGTTTTTTAAATCTCTCTCTTTTTTAATAGTAAATGCACAGACATACATTTTGCCAAAACAAGAGAAAAGATTGTATGTCATAATGTTCAATTTGAAAAAGTCGAGACTGTCTAACAAGTCTCTTTTTAACGATTTCTCCCTATCAGAACAAGGTGATTTTTTTTCTCGGGTTGTTAGACAGTCTTATTTTTCTAAAGAAGAGTGCTTTACAAATCCTCTTAATATCAAAGTCTTACATGAAAAACTATTTGGTCACCTTGTAAGTTCCGCTTCCATAGTTCTTTGACTTTATCTCTCCGGGAAGAGTTACGGTGGCGGTCACACCCTTAGGAATGGTGAATTTCCAAATCCAGGTGTCTCCTTCATATTTCCAGGCGCTTTTGATGAGTCCGGCGGCGGAACGGTATTCGGCAGTTACGTGTCCCAATCGCTTGTCTGGAATGGGCTTCATAATGATATGCTTGAAGCCGGGGGTGACAGGATCGGCTGCGATGCCGGCAACGGTTTCCCAAATCCATTCACACACACATCCGTAGGCATAATGATTGAAGCTGTTCATGCCGCGTGGTCCCATTCCTTTGTCTATCATATAGCTGTTCCACCGTTCCCAGATGGTGGTAGCTCCATTGTCCACAGAGTACAGCCAGCTTGGATTCTTACGTTGGAAGAGCAGTTCATAGGCAATGTCTTCCATGCCATTCTCCGTGAGGGTAGCCATGAGGATGGATGTGCCCAGGAATCCGGTCTGCAAGCAAAGATCGTGTTGTGCGAAGTTTTCGCGCAGGCGGTCTATCATCTTCGATTTGGCTTCGCCTTCCACAAGTTGGTTCTTCAGGGCGAACAAGGCAGGAGTTTGCATAGTGTTGAGGATGGCGGTTTTGAAGGTGCCGTCCTCGTTGAGGAAGTTCTCTTTGATGTATGCCTTTGCCGAATCAGCCATTTGCTGGTACTTGCCGGCATCGCGACCGGTGGCGGCGGCCATGTCCCGCATCATGAAAGCATCTATCACCCAGTAGGAAGCACTCAAATAGTTCCAGTAGCTGATGGCATCAGGAAGCGGACCTTGGGGAGAAAAAGCCAGTCCGCTGCAGCTTTCCAACGGTTCATAGCTCAACCAGTCGGCCCATTGGTAGTTGCCGTTCTCACTGCAGAGGGTCTCATGGTTATACTTGGTGTCGTTGATATGGTTCATAAACAAGTTCATGGCGTTCCAGTTTTCCTCGATGATTTGCGTATCACCGAATTGTTTCCATACTGTCCAAGGTACGATGATTCCGGCATCGGCCCAACCCAAACGCATTTTCTCATCGCCGTATTGTGCCAATGGAGCCACTCCGGGGAATCCGCCCAAACTGTTCTGGGTATCGCGCATGTCACGCATCCACTTGTGGAAAAACTTCATGGTGTTAGCAAAGAACGTACCAGTTTCTGCAAACACTTGTGTGTCTGCTGTCCATCCCAGTCGCTCGTCTCGCTGCGGACAGTCGGTAGGTATAGACAGGTAGTTGGATAGCTGTCCCCAATAAGTGTTGGAGATGAGCTTGTTCACAAGGTTGTTGCCTGTGGTGATAATGCCGGTCTCCAGTTCCTTTGTGATGGAAGTGACGGGTATGGACTTTAACGACTTGATGGCGACATTTCCGGTGGCAGTTATGGCGACATAGCGGTAGCCGAAGAAGGTGCAGTGAGGATAATAAGTCACATAATTATTTCCGGCAGCAAAGGTGTAATCCAGACGGATGCCGGTGTGGGGGATGCGCAGATTTTCGCGGTGGCAGCTTCCTTCCGGACCGTCCATGCCGCGAATCTTGGCACCATTGCCGTCATTGAGCAACTCTGCGGGAAGGCATGTCAACACTGTTCCCTCGGCAGCTTTGAATACGAAAGAGGGTACACCGGCACAATTTTGTCCGAAGTCCACCACTAATGTCTCTCCCGGACTTACGGTCATCTCCGTGCCCGATGTGAACTCACGGGTGATAATCACCTTACCGAACTCATTCTCCTTCGCTCCTTCTATATTCTTCCAGGCATATGCTCTGACAGGAGCGAGGGCGAGATCTGTGCGCAGGTAGACTTCTGCTCCGTCCGAAGGTAGGATGTCGCCAGAGAATTCGGTATTCTCTTCGGGAATGGAGAGTTCATCCACACATTCGTAGCCCATCGGTTCGCGTGCATCGTACTCTTCTCCGTCAAAGATACCGGCATGTTTCACTGGGCCGGCAATTCCGGCTTTCCAGTTTTTAAGGTCAGTACCGTAGCGCTTCTTGCTTCCGTCAGAAAAAGCCAGTTCCAGAACACCGCGGAAGGCACATTTCTTGCCTATCATACCGTCATGTCCTCCGGGGGTTATGATTTTGTCACCCCACCATCCCGGCGTCACCTGTACGGAGAGCATGTTTTCGGCGTTTGGTTTGGTACGGATGATATCTGTAATATCATAGGTGAAAGAGCGTTTGGTCTTGGCATAGTGTGTGAAACCCGGTTTCAGAAACTCCCTGCCTACAGGTTTCCCATTCACATATAACTGGTAAACTCCTAGTCCAGCGGTCATCCACTTGGCGGAGACAATTTTCTGTTCGTTTCTCACGGTGGATACGAACCAACTCGCGCCATCGGCTGCGCGCCCGTTGTTATGTCCTTTCACTACAGAAGCGTCTACTGCGGAAATCCATTTGGATTCGTTCCAGGCTGATGCTTCCAATGCGTCGGTACGTTTTCCGACTTCGGTTGCGTTTATCAGTCCGCTATTCGAGAAAAATGCGAGAATCATTATCGGGATAAGATTCGCAAAACAATGGAGACTCATTTTCATACTTATATGTAATTTTTAATATTAAAAGATTAACTTGGGAATGTCGTTTTAGTTTTACGGAATTTGCACAACAAAATTACAGAATTATATGATATGACAGACGATTTCTGCATTTTTTTTGACTTAACGATGGTTTCTATTCAATCTGAAACTGACTCATAAGTTCGATCCGGTTGAACAGGTGGCAGGAGTTTTTTACGTTGGATGATCGATTATCGGGCAAAACTATGATTATTAACAAATAATATAATAAATACATTCATTCTGTTGTATCAATTGTTTGTCAAATAAGAAAAGAAGATGCCAATTATTCATTGTAATCATTCTCTGTTCTTGACACGAGAAACTCGAATAAACTCTATTTAAGTTTTTAATAAATAATGAGGGGGTATAAACGGTGTTCAAGTCTATTATAAACTCTTTTTTGACACTTTCAATATTTGAAATAGAATTATTGCAACAGAAATGAGGTCATACCAGCATTTTGAGACCTCATGTTATTTATATTTTTTCATTTTGATACCATAATATCAAAATCATGAATAGATTTTATTCTTTTATTTCCATTATGTTTTCGAAATAAGTTTTCCAGCTTGATTCAGAATAAGCTATATCGGTTCCGGCAAGTACATAGAGTGTGGCTCCTTTCGTCAAATCCGCACTGAAAGAAGGAGCTGTCAAATGAAACTTAGGAGGAACAACAGATAGCATCGTAATTGTTTTATTGGTGCTCCATGGAATGTAATGTCTTCTATAGAAGTCACTCCACTACCTAATGTGACATTGGTGAGGAGAGAGCGATTGGCAAATGCACCTGAACTTATCGTCGCAATATGCTTAGGAATGATAATATGGGTTAAGGAACTGCAAATATAGAATCTTGTATGGCTATAACCTTCATTCTCTCAAAAATCACTGACGGATAAAACTTTTTAGTGTTGACAAAGAAGAAGGAGGAGATATATTTTTCTGTTTATCATATATTTACGTTCTTGCATATCTTATTATTGGGGCAGACAAAATTAAGCAGGAAAAATGCTAAAAAAGACCTATTTGGTCAGTCGCTTACGTTTTAACCAATTTATTGCTATATTTGAAAACAGGATTCAAGTATAAAAACTGAATCCTGAAGTTTTCTATTTACACAAAATTATGGACAGTGCCTTTTCAAATTCTATCCGATACGGTAAATGTAAACAATTACATCAAATACTTATTGCATCTGCATTGAATTTGTTGCTACCAAGAATGAATAGAGGGCGTTAATACACGCCCTTCCAATATTTGCACTAGGTTTAAATGGCTTCAATATCAGCGGATGACATTCTCCCAGTCAAACATGTCAAGCTCCGGAATATCTCTAATAGAAACTCCGATCTGTTTGAACAAAAACAGAATCATTCGTTTTTTTATTTTTTAGATAAAACCATCTTCTATTATCAATACACCCCTGAGGTTTTTGGGGAAGTTCATCTATTGAGGTAATACCAAGTGCTTTATGAAGAAGTTTTTCATTAAGCTTTTTCTTCCCTTTTATGTAAAACAAAAGATATTTATCTTTATATTTAATCAAATCAGAAGGAAGCTGCGGTTCTTCTTCCTCGGGAATATAAGTATTCCAGTTTGCTGAATAATAATATAACCAGTAATCTTTTGTCTCGTACTGATAAACTGTAATAGTCAAGTGTAATCGGTAACTTTGTCTCGTCAAAAATCGGAAAAGTAAAATCGACATGATTCTAAAAAAAATAGCATTGTAATTTTGTGGTGCGAACTACTAATTACAATGCTATGACCGAGACTTCCAATTAAAGAAGTATCTGATGTGGTACAAAGTTAACGAATTATTTTCAGATAGCCTAAATAAGACACAAATAGGTCAATCCTTAGGTCTTCACCGTCAAACGGTGGCCAAGTATCTGTCTATGACAGAAGAAGAGTTTATTTCCAGCCAGAGCTATGACCGTCATTACGGTCATAAACTTGACGGCTATGAATTTTATGTAGTCAATGAGTTGCGCAAGTGGCCTTTTTTGTCCGCTCCGCAACTCCATGACCGCTTGAAAGAGCATTTTTCGGATCTTCCCTGCGTACCCCCCCAAAAAAAACGGTCTTCAACTTCGTCAACCGGTTGCGTTTAACGCACCATCTTCCCAAGGAGTTTGAAAAGAGTTACCGCCCCTACGAGAAGCAACCCGGGACTCCCTATGGCGAATACGCCCAATGCGACTTCGGTGAACAGTGGATGAAGACACTTCAGGGACAGTCTTTAAAAGTGTATTTCTTTGCGATGTGTCTGAGCCGCAGCAGGTATAAGTTCGTCTACTTTAGCCGTACACCGTTTACCACCGCTCTTGCGGTTTATGCCCATGAACTGGCTTTCGAGTTCTTCGGGGGAGTACCCCGAAAAATAGTTTATGACCAGGACAAGGTGTTTCTTGTCAATGAAAACCTTGGTGACCTGGTGCTTACCCGCGTTTTCCGCACCCTTGTCCGTGAACATGGCTTTGAACCCGTGTTCTGTCGCAAATCCGATCCCCAGAGCAAAGGTAAGATAGAGAATGTCGTCAAATATGTGAAGTACAACTTCCTTCGCGGCCGCGAGTTGGTTGACATGGACCTGCTCAACAAGGTAAGTCCTTGGCTGGTTGGAACGCACGGCCAACGGCACGGAACATCACGGCATACGTCGTGTCCCGTCTGAGGAGTTTGAGACGGAAAAAGCACACCTCATGCCTTATAAGGGAGTCCCGACTGTTCCTTGCGAAACCCTCTTGCCGCATCACGTGCGAAAGGACAACGTGATAACCTACCGGGGCAATTATTACAGCGTTCCCACAGGCACCTACCACGGCCATCAGACGCTGGTCTATATCGAAGAAAAAGAAGGCCGGCTATATATCTACAGCCATGAGACAGGCAAAACCCTTGCCGTTCACAAAATAAGCGGAGATAAGGGGCGTCTGGTAAGCAATACCTCCCACCGGCGTGACCGCGAAGCCTCGCTGGATGATTATGAGGCTTTTGTACGCAAAGAACTTCTCGCAAGCACGGTGATTGATACATATTTATCACAACTACGTGTGCATAAGGCCCGTAATTACCGCGACAGCCTCCAGTTTATAGTCCGGCGCCACGCGGCATACTCGGATATCACGCTTACCGAAGCTTTTGACGAGTGCCTCAAAGCAGGTGTCTTCAACGGATGCAGCCTGATGGAGGTTGCCGAGACCCTCAGGATCCGTAAAGGAGAACCCCCCATTGAGGTCCGGACGGAAACCGAGCCGGTTCCCGGGGCTGATACATCCGCCATGATCCCCGAGAAAACAGACATATCCACCTTTAACACCCTTTTCGTATGATAACAAACGAACAAATCAAAAACCTGTGCTCGCGTCTGCGCCTGTACGCTCTGCCACGCCTGCTGGAATCAGAAGCTCATCTGGCGCAGGAGCAGGGAAAAAAACATGTAGAGTTCCTGCATGACCTGCTCTCCCGCGAGGTTCAGGAAAGAGACAGCAAGGACTTCCAACGGCGGCTGAAAGCGGCGGCCTTGCCGGCAAGACACGACCTCGACCTTTTCGACCACAACTACTCGCAAGGTATAACCGCACCAAGATTGCGTGAACTGCGCCGGCTGGGGTGGCTCGAACAGAATTACAACCTGATACTCATGGGACCTTCCGGAACAGGTAAGGCCTTTATCGCCGCAGGACTCGTGTACGAAGCTGTGGGGCAGGGATACAAGGCGTATATGGTCACGATGGAGGATGTCATAAACACCATCAAGATGAAAACGCTGATGCCTTCGGCCATGAGCGCATACAACCGTCTGCTCAAAGCCGACCTGGTAGCCATCGATGACATAATGCTCTTCCCGGTGAAAAAAGAGGATGCCGCAGGATTCTTCAATCTGATCAACACGCTCCACGAGAAAGCCTCACTGATAATTACCACGAACAAGGCACCCACCGAATGGGCCAAAACGCTGGATGACGAAGTGCTGGCTTCAGCAATACTGGACAGGCTGTTATATCACTGCGAGGTCATAAAACTCACCGGGCAAAGCTACCGGATGGGAAACCGAAAATCCATTTTTGAAGAGGAAAAAGACACATCTTTGGCTGGGGGTACCCCCAGCCAAAGATGACCGACATTAAAATGTAATCAATAGTATAAACTGATAGTCTCTATTATTAGATGGTGATTTAACTTTACCGAAAAATGACGATTTAAAATTTGCTTATTACATCAAGACTTGTTCTGACAGTTTGTTTACTATCTTACAAAAAAAACTGTCCGATGACATTTGCGAATGTTACATACATTTCCTCACTCTTACAGCCGAATGAAGTTTTATCAGCTTCATTCGGTTGTATTGTTTCCTGATTTTGCAGCTGATACTTTCTTGCGACTGTTATACCTTCTATAAAAGTCTGCATGGGCGTTTCCTGAAACAGTACTTCCCAGAGTGGGTTCTTTCCGTGTTGTAAGAGTTCATCCATGTGTCAAGGTCATTTTGCAGTTGTTCTATAGTGGCATAGATTTCCTTTCTGGATGCGATGGCATAGAACTCGTTCTGCACAGTTCTGTTGAACCGTTCACAGATACCGTTTGTCTGCGGATTTTTTGCCTTGATTTTCGAATGGTCTATATCCTCTACAGCCAAATACAGTTCATACTCATGGTTTTCTCTGTTCTCACAGTATTCCGTACCCCTATCAGTGAGCATACGCATCAACTTCAAGTCATATTGTTCGAAAAAAGGAATGACCCTATCGTTGAGCATATCAGCAGCTACAAGTGCATTTTTCCTATCATATAGCTTTGCAAACCCTATTTTGGAGTAAGTATCTATGACAGTTTGCTGATAAATGTGTCCGACACCTTTAATATATCCCACATAATAAGTATCTTGTGCGACAAGAAAACCGGGATAATAGGTTTCGATTTCTCCATGAGCTTGTTTTTCCTCTTTCGCTTTTTCCAATGCCGCTACCTGGTTCTCGTCAAGGATGATACCCTCTTGTTCCACTTTGGTGGATAATGCTTTCAGCGTTTTTGGAAAGTCTCCATATCATGTCGTAACCATATGGAATGTACCCCTCCCGGCGTAATAAGAATACCTTTCTTACGGAGTTCATTAGATACACGGACTTGTCCTAATGCGGGGTTGTCTATTGCCATTTGTACAACAGTCTGTTCGATATGTTCCTCCACACGGTTCTTCATGACCGGTTTACGGTGGGAAATCTCCTGCAAGGCAACTTCACCGCCTTGTTCGTACAACTCTTTAAAACGATAAAAACTGTCACGGCTATAGCCCATAATCTTGCAAGTTCGTGATATATTTCCTAACTGTTGGGAAAGTTCTAGCAATCCCAGTTTGTTCTTAATGACTTTTTCTGCTGTCGTCATAACTTAATCTGTTTTCTATTACAAAGTTATTCTTTTTTATGCGTAACTGTCAGATTAAGTCTTGACTAATTCATATACAACAGAACAGCATTACCAATTACAGAACGATAATTACGACCTTCCAAATACATATTTTACAACCTTGGCATTAGCTTGTTTTTGTGAAATAAAGTCTCTTTCAATATAGATATCGGTTACTTTCATTGCTTCATCAACATGATTTAATGCCGAGTGGACTGTGTACTTATCAATGCCAACTTTATTGAGGGCAATGGTAGCCCATGAATGTCGTGCTGCATAGAGTTCTAAATTATCTACTTTTAACAATTTGTCTATTTCCTTCAAGCCTACATTGATGGCTCTGTTAAGGTTGTTGGCTGTATTGTACATTTGATAGAATCTGAATGCTTTTTTACCTGTGTAATCTTTGTATTTCTCCATGAGAAAAGATAGGATAGGAAGAATTTTACTTTCATTTTAGCTTTATCAAGCCTTCTGCCTGTCGTTTTACTCCTGTTATAAGTGATTGTATTGTCTTGGAAAGCATTACAGCTATGTAAATCTACAGAGTTCATACCTATTAAACAGAAGGATAGAATAAAAGAGTCTTTAGCTAAGTTGAACGGGCGGATTCTTTCCTTACCATTGGCGTTGTAGATATAGGGCAACTTTAATATTTGATTAATTGTTTCTGCTGCCAATGCTTGTTTGCGTGTAGTTTCCTGCTTAGGGACTTCGACATGTTCAAATGGAGAATGTGGTATCAGAATTATATTCCTATCATAATCGTTGTACTTCTTCTTGGCTTCATTAAACAAGTGTCTAATACTTCCTAAATAGAGTGAAACAGTTCTATTGGAGGGAATTCGTTTTCCTTGTTTCTGTAATTGAATGACTTTTTTTCTCTTTTGAGGTTGAGGTATGTTTTGAAACCATTAAGGAGTTGAGAGGTCACCTCATTTGTCTTTAAATGCTCCTTGCCTAAATAGCTTATGAAAGAATTGAGGGCAGACTGATAATTCTTCTTTCCTTTGATATCTGTCATCTCCAACCATTCCTTACAAAACAGAATGAAGTCTATGGGCTGTGTCTGCTCTCGTTTTGATTTAAGGAAAACTAAAATATCATTTAAAGTGTAGTGATTTATCTCTAACTGGAGTTTGGTACATTTTTCTTGGTAAGTACTGATTAGCTTATCCACTTCTCTCTTTACGGTAGTACCTTCCTTGAAATTGAAAGATTTGGTTAAATCCTTAGAGGTTACAAACAGACTGCTTGATAGCCTTTTAACCTTTCTGTCCTGTGTAAATCTCACCTTGACGTTGTAAGTTCTGTCACTTCTTTGTTTGGCTCGTTGGACTTCTGCTTTGATTGTTAACATCTTAATCTATTAATTGGATCAATGTAAAAACCTGAGGGATTTTCATTTTATGCATA
>UMHL01055237.1_pt1 | contig 68713 bp, 63 predicted proteins | sample 1965551 | NCBI WGS metagenome assembly UMHL01 (sample SAMEA4836100, study PRJEB28245) | human gut metagenome | biome: gut microbiome; material: fecal sample | place: Denmark | collected 2008 | reverse complement strand
TTCCTTTTATCTTATGCGCGGCGGGCGTCGGCTGCCGCCGCAGTGTGCAGCAGCGCGGCCTGCGCCAGCAGCTCCATGCCGTCGGCCGCCTGCGGGTAGTGCGCGGCGAGGCCGAAGTGCGCGAACGCGGCGCACAGCTGCGCGCTGTCGAGCACGACGCTGTCGTTGCCGCGGGCAAGCTCCAGCTCGATGATCGAGCGCAGCACCTGCTCGCTGCACGCCTTCTCTGGCTGCACGCAGCCGAGCAGCGCCTGCACGGGTGCGTCGGGATAGCTGCAGTAGAGTCCGTAGCGCCGCGCGGCGATGCCGTAGCCGTTGGCGGCGCGCACGCCGGGTGTGCACAGCACGCTCGCGCGCTGCCGCAGCTTGCCGACGAGCTGCTGCAGCGCCGGCCCGGAGACGCCGAGTGTCGGGATGCCGACGGCCGCCGTGATCTCCTCACAGAAAACGCCCGCGCTGTCCGGCGCGGCGATGACCGTGCAGCCGGAGGCGGCCAGCACCTCCGCCGCCGCGCGCAGCTTCGGCAGGGGCGACTGCGTGGACGTCCCGCACAGATACGGTTCGCAGTCGGGCACGGCCGCCGGGCTCAGCGGCAGCAGGGCGGTGGGGTCTGCGCCCAGCGCCTGCACGCGGCGCAGGAACTGTGTGACGGCGGCGGGGTCTGCACTGAGCACGCCGATGCGAGGGAGGTCGTTTGTCTGCATGATGGGCATCTCCTGACGAAAAAAGTCTCCGCGAAGCGGGTATGGCCCTATCTTAGCGGAGACTGTGATCCGTCCGGCAACGCTTTGGCATCCAAACGGCATCATTGCGCGTTGAAATACAAAGTATTTTCCACACGCCACGCCGGCAGGGAAAAGGCGGTGCCGGCGTCCGGGTCGTAAAACTGCAGGTAGTCGGTGATGCTGCTGTCCATGCCGTCGTTGTAATTGCCCTCGTTTCCGGCGTTGAGCAGCCGCAGCGGGACGGTGTTCGTGCCGCGCGCATGCAGGCCGAGCATTTTTTGCGCTGCGTCCGGCATCGGGATCTGCACCTCGTCATACGGCTCGCCGAGTGCGGCCGCGACCGTGGCACCGACGCGGTTTTCAAACACGCGCAGCAGGTAATCCCACAGATCGTTCTGCCGGATCTGGAAGCCGAAGTCATAGGCGAATTCATAACTGAGCGCCAGCACGCAGCCGGTCGCGTCGCCGAGCAGGAACGACGCCGTGTCGCCGCGCGGATTGCTCAGCGTGATGCCCCAGAGGACGAAGCCGCTGCCGTAGTTCGCGTACTGGACGGTCGCGCCCTCCTGCACGGAAAAGCCGCCGCCGAACAGCGCGCTGTCCTTTTCCAGCGCGCCCAGAAGGTCCTGCGCGTACTGCGCCATCTCGGCCAGCGTGTGCACCGCGGCGCTCTCATCGAGCTCGACGGGCTCTTTTGTGCCGTAAAACAGGTTTTGTATGCCGTCGGTCAGCTTCAGGCGCAGGATGCTCGCCGCGCCCTGCGCGTCGCCGGTGCTGAGCGAAAACGCCGTGTCCTGATCTGTGCGGTCGAGCCGCGCGGCCACGAGGTTCGGCAGAAAAAAGCCGCCCGCCGCGATCGCCAGCACGAGCACGACGGCCACGGCGGTGCGCATCCATGGCTTCATATGCGGCCTCCTTTCAGCTCCACGGTCACGACCGTGCCGTTGCCGACACGGCTCTCAAACTGCATCGTGCCGCCGTGCAGCTGCACGATCTCATTGCACAGCGACAGGCCGAGGCCCGCGCCGCCCTGTGCGCGCGAACGCGACTTGTCCACGCGGTAAAACGCCTCCGTCAGGTGCGCGAGCGCCTCCGGCGGGATGCCGCGGCCGTTGTCGAGCACGCGCACGCGGCAGCCGTCGGGCAGCATCTCCTGCCAGACGTAGATGTTGCCGCCGCTGTCGAGCGCCTTGCGGGCGTTGTCCATGAGGTTGACGAGCAGGGTCTTGAACAGGTCCGGCTCTAAAAAGCACGCGCCCTCCTCGGTACGGTACTGCAGGGCGATGCCTTTTTGCGCGTACAGGCGCTTGAGGTGCTCGAGCAGCCCCGCCACGAGATCGGCGGGATGCGCGGGCACGAGCTGAAGCTTTGACTGGTCGAGCGAGAGCATATCCAGCAGCTTCAGCCCCAGCGCTTCGAGCCGCTTGCCCTCGGAAAAAATATAGTTTGCCGCGTCCATCTGCTCATCAGGGGTGAGCACCTGGCTGCGCAAAAGGTCTGCATAGCCGATGATGGAGGTCATGGGCGTTTTCATCTCGTGCGAGAAGTCGGCCATGAACCGCTCCTGCAGCGCCATGCTCTCCTGAATGCGCTTGACGTTCTGCTCGAGCTGCCCGGCCATGCGGTTGAAGTCCGCCGCCAGCTGCCCCACCTCGTCGTGTGAGCGCACGGGCGCCCGATAGCTGAGGTTGCCGCGCGCCAGCTCTCTTGACGCGCGGGAAAGCGTGCCGAGTGGGCGCGTCAGCAGGTAAGATGTGACCCATGCCACGGCCGCGCCGAAGGCGACGAGGATCAGAAACGTCGTGTGGTAGGCGCGCTGCTGCGTCTGGCGCACGGTATAGGTCTCCGTCACGTCGAACGCGAGCTGGACGGTCGTGCCGTCGGCCGTGGCACCGAGCATGAGGTAGTGCCGGCCGTTGCCGGTGTGCACGATGCTGGTCACGCCGCTGCCGGCCGGAGGCTCGGGTGCTTCGTCGAGCAGCGCGGTGTCGCCCGTTGTGGTCATCTGTGCGCCGAATCGGATGCGCGCCGCCGTGTTCGACCCGCCGCTGCCGAGCTTGTGCAGCACGAGCGCGACGGTGTTGGCCGCCGTGCCGGGCGAGGCGTTGTCACCGAGCAGATCCAGCACGTCCACGACCATGCGGTAGGTCTGCACGGCGGCGTCGCGCTCGCGGTCGATGGAGGAGGAAAACGACTGCGCGATCATCAGGCTGCCGCCGATGCCGTAGGTCAGCGACAGCAGCAGCACCATGGCGATGGTGAGCTTTGCGCGAAATTTCATCCGCTCATACCTCCAGCCGGTAGCCGACCTTGTTCACGGCCAGCAGCCGGTTTTCCCAGCCGACTTTTTTGCGCAGCCGCTGGATGTGCAGATCCACGGTCTTGCTGCCGTAGCTGTATTCGCCGCCCCAGACGTGCTCGTAGATCGTCTCACGGTAGAGCGCGGTGCCGGGGTTGCGCGCGAAAAACAGCAGCAGGTCGTATTCCTTGTGCGTCAGGCTGATCTCCTCCGTGCCGCGCCAGACCTGCATGGCGCGCGTGTCGATGCGCAGCCCGCCGATCTCGATCACGGCGTCGGTCTTGTTGTAGCGCCGCAGCACGACGTCCACGCGCGCGAGCAGCTCCACGACCTCAAAGGGCTTGACGATATAGTCCTCCGCGCCCATGCGCAGGCCGCGCACCCGGTCGTCGACTGAGCCGCGCGCGGTCAGAAAGATGACCGGGATGCCCAGCGGGCGGATATACTCCATCAGCTCGAAGCCGTCGGCGTTCGGCAGCATCACATCGAGCAAAATGAGATCAAATACGTTGCGTTCCAGAATGTCCGCCGCGGCCAGCCCGTCATAGACGCACGTGCAGTGATAGCCCGCGCGGGTCAGGCTCATCTGGATCAGGTCGCAGATCGGCTTTTCATCGTCCACGATCAGGATCTGGATCATGCCACCGCCTCCTTCGAGTCAAAATTACATCCGTTTGGCATCAAAACGGCATCCGAATCCGATGCCCGGTTCGATTATAGGAGCGGCCGGTGTGCGTGTCAAATGTTTCGTGCGCCCAGTCAGGTTTTCCCTGAGTTGGGGAAAGATGTGCAAATATTCGGCGCTTTTGCCGAAAGCAATCTTGCGATTCGTGAAAATTCATGATAAAATGACAAAATATTATATTTTTCTATCGAAGTTTCGGTCATGAATCGCAGCACAACATCAAACGACAGGCAAAATCAAGGAAACGGTTGCTCTTTTCTGTCGTTTTCAACGGCAAAAAAGCAACGGAGGGGGGAAAACATGCATAGATCCCATTTTGCGGACAGGGTCCGGGCCTTTCTGCTGGCAGCCGCACTGGTGTCGGCGCTGATCTGCCCGCAGGCGCTGGCTGCGGACGCGGCGGGGAGCGGCGGCTGCGCGCACGGCCACACGCTGACGACCTGCCGCGGCGGAAAGTCCGTGTGCGCGGTCTGCGGGGAGACAGTTGGCATCCGGGCTGCGCAGTACACCGGCTGGCTGACGGTCGAGGGCACGGCCGACCGGATGTATTTCCTGTCCGGCGAGCATGTCACCGGCTGGCAGCAGCTCGACGGCGGGACGTATCACTTCGACGATGACGGCATCGTTCACGACACGGAGACGGTCGACACCCGCACCTGCACCACGAACGGCTATGCCATCACCACCTGCAGGACCTGCGGCGAGACCTGCCGCAGCGCGGTGCTCCGCTATGCGGGCCACAGCTGGGATGCTGATCATGTCTGCACGAAGTGCGGCACGCAGGGAAAGAATATTGCCGATGCGCAGGTCAAGACCGCGCCCGCGGTCTATAACGGCAAAGATGCCGTCTGCGCCGTTGCGGTCATGTATCAGGGCAGGCAGCTGACGGTCAGGACCGACGAAGCGGACGTCGATGGCTGCATCTCCTATACGAACAACACGCGCGTCGGTCTCGGCACCGTCTCGATCCGGGGCATGCGCGACTTCTACGGCACGGTGTCCGCGCAGTATGAGATCCTGCCCGGCGGCGTCCGGGACGCGGCTGCGGCCGAGATCGGCCAGAAGCAGGTCCGTCTCGACTGGACGGTGGCCGCTGGTGCGGAAAACTACCGCGTCGAGATGAGCGCCGACGGCGGCAGCACCTGGACCGCTCTGCCCCTGACCGCAAAGCCCGTCTGCATCGTCACGGGTCTTGCGCCGGCAACGGCGTACACGTTCCGCCTGGTCGGCTGCACGCAGGTGGACGGCAGGTGGTATTTCTCGCCGTACTACTCCAACACGGTCACGGTGACGACGCTGCCAGAAGGCGCGTTTGCACCGTCCGAACTGCTCGGCACGATCGACGTGCAGGTAGATGGGCGCACCGTGACCGGCCTGAGCATGGACGCGGCGCAGTATCTGTTTTTGCCCGCGAGCGCGGATCTGAGCCGCCTCGCCGTGACGGTGCACACGCAAAACTGCACGAACCCAACCGTGGAGCTGCAGGGCAGCAAGGGCATAGAACCGCTCGGCGAGACCGTCAACATCACAGAGCTTGCCGCCGCGGACGACGGCCTTTACACGCTCACCGTCCGCATCAACGGCGAGGCGGCCGGCACGCTGTGCGTGGCGCAGTCCGAGAATCTCAGCGCGCTTTACATCACGAGCGAAGATCCGTCCGCACAGGGCCGAGCCTTTGTGGATGCCGGCGATGCCAACGCCGCGGCGCAGCTGCTGCTGGCCGACCGGGACGGCAATGCCGTCTGTGACGGTGTGCGCACGCAGCTCCGTGTGTGCGGCAGCACCGACCCTGCGGCCGCCGGGAAGCGGTCGTATCAGCTCCGGCTCGACCAGGCGTGTGATCTCGCCGCCTGCGGGGAAGCGGCTGAGCGCTGGACGCTGCTGGCCTGCTGTGACGACGCAACGCTTTTGCACGACAAGCTCTTCCGGGAGCTTGCCGTGTCGCTGGGCATGCCGTACACACCCGCGGCCGACTGGGTGGATCTGTACTATGACGGCGTCTACCTCGGCACTTATCTTGTCAGCGAGACGAACGCCGTCGGCAGTACTGGTGTGGACATCACCGGCATGGAGACCGCCTACGCGGCCGTCAACGCGGACTACGGCAGCGATATGACCACGGCCGCGGCCGAGAACCGGTACGGCCGGACCTACCGGTACACGGCCGGGCTGACCGAGCCCGCCGACATCACCGGCGGCTACCTGCTCGCGCGTAGCGACACCGCCAAGGCAAAGCAGGACGCGGCCAACGGCTTTGTGACCGCGCGCGGCTGCGCCATGAATGTCCAGAGTCCCGCGTGGTGCGGCCGGGACGCCATGGCCTACATCAGCGAGTATTATCAGGCCTTTGAGGATGCGGTCTACGCGCAGGATGCCGCCGGGAACTACACCGGCTACAATGCCGAGACCGGTAAGTACTATTATGAATACTGCGACCTGACCTCGCTCGTGCAGGTTTACCTGCTGCAGCGTCTGGCCGCCGATGCGTGTGCGGTCGGCGTCTCGCTGTCCTTTTATAAGGATGCCGGCGGTCTGCTGTACGCAGGCCCTGTTTCGGATATGGAGCTGGCCTGCGGCGATATCGGCGCGGACGATGACTTTGGCGGCGGGCGCTACCTCGTGTCCGCGCTCCTGCAGATCCCCGGCTTCCGCGCGGCCGTCGGCAATTACTGTCACGATACGTTCCTCGCGCAGGCGCAGCGGCTTGTGGGGGACGGCGGCAGGGTCATGACCGGCGGCGCACACCTGTCGGCCAGCGCCGCCATGAATGACCGGCTGTGGCCGCTTATCCGCGCCGGTGATCGTGCCTGGCCGGCCGGCACGACGTATGCCGATATCGTGGCGGACATGGACGCCTGGCTCACCGCGCGCATCGCGCAAATGCGCGCCGCCTATGCCCACACGTGGGACGCCGGCGTCGTCACGCGGGAGCCGACCTGCACATCCACCGGCACGCGCGTTTACACCAGCGATGCCGGCGAGACGATGACCGAGACCATCCCGGCCAGAGTCCACGCGCCCGAGGCGCTCCCGGCCGTGGCGGCCACCTGCACCACGCCGGGCCTGACCGAGGGCAGCCGGTGCGCCCTCTGCGGCGAGGTGCTGACGGCGCAGGAGACCATCCCCGCCGCGCACCGCTATGTCAACGGGGTCTGCACCGTCTGCGGGGCAAGAGACCCGGTGTCCGCTCCGTGCCCCGGCGGCAAAGCCTGTCCGGGCAGCAGATTCACCGATATGCCGCCCGCGAGCAACTGGGCGCACAACGCCATTGACTTCACCGTGGCGCACAAGCTCTTTGCCGGCACGTCCGACACGACCTTTGAACCGAGCGCACGGCTCACCCGCGCCATGATCGTCATGATCCTCTATCGGCTCGAGGGCGAGCCCGCCGCCGCGGCGGAAAGTGCCTTCACCGATGTGTGCAGTGGCACCTGGTATGCCGGGGCGATCGGCTGGGCGGCGGGCAGCGGCATCGTGAACGGTGTCGGTGGCGGCCGGTTTGATCCCAACGGTCTGGCGACCCGCGAGCAGACGGCGGCCATCCTGTATCGGTACGCCCGCTTCAAGGGCTGTGATCTGGATGCCTGCGGCGACCTGTCGGCGTTTGCGGACGCGGGCAGCGTGTCCGCTTTTGCGCTTGCGCCCATGACCTGGGCAGTGGGCGAGCGGCTGATCTCCGGCAATGCCATCGGCGGCCGGACGCTTCTCGATCCGCAGGGCGTGACTACACGCGCGCAGTTTGCGACGATCATGATGCGCTACATTTTGAACGTTGTCCAGCCGGCGCCCGAGCCCTGACGGCCGCTGCAACAGTACCGGCAGTTCGGCATCCCGGAGTGGTTTTTCCGCTCCGGGATGTTTTTTCGCCGCCGTTCGGCAGAAATCGCGGAAATCCCTGCCAGACTCTTGACAAAATCGCGCCCGCCATGCTAGTCTTTTTCACTAGGGAAATGAATTTTGACAGAAAGGCAATGGCAATGACATTAAATGAATTGAAGATCGGTTCCTCAGCAGTCATCACGGCCGTCGGTGGGGACGGCGCGCTGCGATGCCGGCTGTTGGACATGGGGCTGACACCCCGGACGCGCGTCACTTTGCAGAAGGTGGCGCCGATGGGCGACCCCATCGAGATCCGCGTGCGCGGCTATGAATTGACGCTGCGCGTAGAAGAAGCGAAGAAGATCGAGGTCGAGGGGGTGTCGGCATGATCTTTGCGCTTGTCGGCAACCAGAACTGCGGCAAGACGACGCTGTTCAACGCCCTCACCGGTTCCAACCAGCACGTGGGCAACTTTCCGGGCGTGACCGTCGACCAGAAGATGGGCGAGATGCGCGACGAGAAGGGCTGCTCCGTCGTTGACCTGCCGGGCATCTACTCCCTGCGTCCGTATACGCAGGAGGAGATCGTCTCGCGCGATTTTATCATCAACCAGAAGCCGGACGGCATCATCAACATCGTGGACGCCACGAACATCGAGCGCAACCTGTACCTGACGCTGCAGCTGCTCGAGCTGCGCGTGCCGATGGTGCTGGCGCTGAACATGATGGACGAGGTGCACGCCAACGGCGGCGCCATCGACGTGCAGAAGATGAGCCAGACGCTGGGCATCCCCATCGTGCCGATCTCGGCGGCGAAGGGGGAGGGCGTGTCTGAGCTCGTGGATCAGGCGCTGACCGTCGCGCGCAGCCAGACGCTGCCGAAGGTGACGGACTTCTGCGCGGATGATTCGGCCGTGCACCGCTGCATCCACGCGGTCGTGCACCTGATCGCCGACCATGCCGACCGTATCGGCGTGCCGGCGCGTTTCTGCGCGGCCAAGCTCATCGAGGGCGGGGACGATCTCGCGCAGTCGCTCGCGCTCGACGAAAACGAGCGGGAGCTGCTTGAGCACTGCATCGTGCAGATGGAAAACGAGACCGGGCTCGACCGCAACGCGGCGCTCGCGGACATGCGCTATACGTTCATCGAGGGCGTCGTGGCTGCTTCCGTGGTCAAGTGCCACGAGAGCAAGGAGCACGCGCGCTCCATGAAGATCGACCGCATCCTCACAGGCAAATATACCGCCCTGCCGATGTTTCTCATCGTGATGTTCCTCACGTTTTATCTCACGTTCAACGTCATCGGCCAGTGGCTGTCCGACCTGCTGCAGCTCGGCATCGACGCGCTGACCGGCGTCGTGGACGCCGCGCTCACGGCCTACGGCATCAACCCCGTGGTACATAGCCTCATCATCGACGGCGTGTTCGCCGGCGTCGGCAGCGTGCTCGTGTTCCTGCCGATCATCGTGACGCTGTTTTTCTTCCTGTCCATTCTGGAGGACACCGGCTATATGGCCCGCGTCGCCTTCGTCATGGATAAGCCCCTGCGCAAGATCGGCCTGTCAGGGCGCAGCATCGTGCCGATGCTCATCGGCTTCGGCTGCTCGGTGCCGGCCATCATGGCCACGCGCACCGTCTCGTCCGACCGCGACCGGAAGATGACCATCCTGCTCACGCCGTATATGAGCTGTTCGGCGAAGATCTCGATCTACGCCTTTTTCACCGCGGCGTTTTTCCCGCGCTACCGCGCGCTCGTCATGCTGGGCCTGTATGTCCTCGGCATCCTCATCGGCATCCTCGCGGCGCTCATCATGAACAAGACGGCCTTCCGCGGCAAGCCCGTGCCGTTTGTCATGGAGCTGCCGAATTACCGCATGCCCGGACTCAAGAGCGTGGCGCTGCTGCTCTGGGAGAAGGCAAAGGATTTCCTCCAGCGCGCGTTCACGGTCATTTTCCTTGCGACCATCATCATTTGGTTCCTCCAGAGCTTTGACACGCGCCTGAACGTCGTGGCCGACAGTGCCAACAGCCTGCTCGCGCTCATCGGGCAGTTCATCGCGCCCGTCTTCCGGCCGCTCGGCTTTGGCGACTGGCGGTGCGCCACGGCGCTCATCTCCGGCTTTATCGCCAAGGAGTCCGTCGTCAGCACGCTGCAGGTGCTGCTCGGCGGCGCGGCCATTTCGTCGCTGCTCACCACGCGCTCCGCCATCAGCTTTCTCGTGTTCACGCTGCTGTATACGCCGTGTGTGGCCGCCATCGCCACCATCCGCCGCGAGTTGGATTCCCGGCTCAAGACGGTCGGCGTCGTGGTTCTGCAGTGCTCGGTCGCGTGGGTCGTGGCGCTTGCCGCGTATGCGATCGCGGGGCTGGTGTGATGCGGCTGATCGACTATCTCCTGCTGGCCATCGTGGCCGTGTGCGCTGTGATCGCGTGGCGCGTCTGGCGCCGCGCCATGAAAAAGGGCGGCTGCTGCGGCAGCGGCTGCACCGGTAACTGCGCGCAGTGCGGCAGAAACTGTGACTGCAAAAAAGAGAAATAGATAAAAGCAAGGCTTCCCGAATTCGGGAAGCCTTGCTTTTTTCTATGCGTGTGGCCGCGCTCACAGCTCCGCAATATGCACCGGGTTTCCGTGCTCCCGGATCAGGGCCGCGAGATCGTCCGCGCGCAGCCACACGGTGGCCGTGTTGTCGTTCGGGTGCACGCCGATGAGCCCCGGCTCAGCGAAAAACGCGGCGTCGAGGTAGAGCTGCGATGCTGCAAAAGCGCGCATGAACCCGTCGCTTACAGGCCGGCGCTGATATTGCCCGCATCCTCGACGCCGACGGAAAACGGAGAAACTCGCTGTGGAGCGCTTTGGGAGAGCGGTACTGCCGCTCGCCGTTTTCGCCCGGAAACACGATGGGGCTTTCGGTGTGCTCCTGCGATTTGATTTTGAAACGCAAAAGCCGGAGCAGGCGATGCTTGGCCTGCTCCGGCACATGGAAATGCTGTGCTGCAATTATGATTTTGCGAGTTCGGCAGTGATCGCCTGGTTAAACGCATCGGCCTGTGTGTCCCAATCGGAATACTCCGGATCGTCCTTGTGGCTTGGCAGCAGGCTGTTGTCAGACAGATAATCGCCGAGCACAGCCGTTACTTTTTTTGCGCCAAAATAATTCAGGTGATCCCCCTGGTCACGGGTATCCGTGCTCCAGTTGATCGACACCTGGTCGGACATGGTGTTGAAGTCGATGAACGGGATCTGCAGCTTATCTGCGAGCGCCTGCGTGCTGTTGTGGCGCGCCATGTTCCAGTTGACTGTGCTGGGCGTGCTGACGAGCATCAGCTGCGCGCCGTTTTCGTCACAGAAGGCCTTGATGCGCTCAACATAGGCGCGGTTTCGCTTCGGGATGGGAGCGTAGGCATCCGATGGCGTCATATAATTGCTGGCGTCCGCCGGAGTGGCGTTGCAGCGCAGCTGATACCCTTTGGCATTTTCGGTGTGGGTGTAATTGACGGTCATGCGCCAGTCATTTGCCTTCAGAGATTTCCACCGGTCGTGGTAGGAAAACACAGGGAAGAGGTCGCCGGCCTCCTGCAGCAGCATACTGCCGTACGAAAAATCGATGAAAATCACATCGGTCTCCAGGATCACAAGCTTGGGCGACTGCTTTTGGAAGGCTTTGTGCAAGAACGCTTCCGAATAGTACAGTGTCTGTCTGGATGTGCCGCAGCAGTAGGCCGTGTAACCGTATTGCTGCCACAGCTGCATCGGGATGAAGGCGGAATAGCTCTCGCTGTCACCGAGGATGAGCAGGTCGATCGTGTTGTCCGGTTCTCCGAGAATGCCGTTGGCCGCGGGGTCATGGATGCCGTCGCTGCGGGTGTTGTTTTTTGGCCGCACCAGCTGCGACACACCGGTCAGCAAAAGCGCCAGCACGGCGAGAAAAACGACGCATCTGAGCGTATGTTTGAGAAAACGGGACATGCGTGCCTCCTAAAAGTTCGCATACATGGGGTCGACGGGAATGTAGCCCTTTCCGTATGCTCCGAAAATGATGATGAACAAAATGAGCGCGTAGAAGACCGTCCAGCGTACCGCAGCAGGGCGCTGTGCCAGCAGCGCGCGCACGGACTTGCCTTTTTCGTTGATCACGCTCACGACGAACACGATCAGCAGCGTCACAGCAACGATCATGAGGTCAAACTTGTCAATACCGAGCGCCTTGAAGAGCGCATCGTCAAAGACGGGGAATGCAAATCCGGTGACCATGGTGCGGAACATCTGCATACCTGCACGCAGGCCGTTTGCACGGAAAAACAGCTCGCCGATGATGACCAGCACCGTCGTGCGCAGCATCTGCAGCAGACGGTACGGGAAGCTCTCGGCGCGGATGTGCAGCCGCGCGTTGACGGCCCGCACCGGCGGGGCGATGATGTTGCCGCCGAGGATCAACACGAAGTGGTACATGCCGAAAAAGAGATAGCTCCACGCGGCACCGTGCCAGAGACCGTTGCAGAACCACACGCAAAAGAGCGCGACGGCGCTCGCCAGCAGTGGACCGTAGTGGTTGCCGAGGCGTTTGCGGGCGGCGGAAGTGAGCTTTTCCAGTGGCTTGAGCGTGACGACCGGGTAGAATACATAGTCCTTGAACCAGGTGCCGAGCGTGATGTGCCAGCGCTTCCAGAATTCCGAGATCGTCTTGGAGAAAAACGGTTGCCGGAAGTTTTCCGGCATTGTGACGCCGAGGATCTGCGCCGTGCCGGTGACGGCGTCCATCGAGCCCGAAAAGTCCATGTACAGCTGCACGGTGTAGCACACGGCAGCCAGTGCGATCACGCCGCCGTCAAAGTCGGTGTAGTTATTAAAGACATTTCTCACGAGCGGGTTGAGCCGGTCGGCGATGATGACCTTTTTCATCATGCCGTAGGCAATGCGCTGCAGACCGAGCGTCAGGTTCTCGTAGGTGATTGGCTTTGCGTCCCAGAGCTGCTGCGCGGTCTGGTCGTAGCGGCAGATCGGCCCTTCCACGATCTGCGGGAAGAAGCTGATGAACAGCGTCAGGCGCAGCAGATTCGTGTCCGCTTTTGTGACGCCGCGCTGCACGTCCACGATGTAGGACAGCGCCTGCAGCGTGAAAAAGGAGATACCGATCGGCATCACATACTTCGGGATCGCCAGCTGCACGGGAATGTGCAGGTGCGCCAGGAGCGTGTTGACATTCGTCGCGGCGAAGCCGGAATATTTGAGTGCGAACAGGACGCCGATGTGCAAAATGACGGCCAGCAAAAGGATCCGGTGCTGCACGGCCTGCTGCCGCTTGCGCACGGTCTTGCGCTCGGCTTTTTCCGTCTGCGCGAGCAGAAGCTTCGTCTCCGACTGTATTTTGTCCAGCCACAGTCCGAAGTAGTGCATCGAAAGCGCCGTCAGAAGCAGGTATACGAGCAGCTTGCCGCTGATCAGCCAGAAAAAGGCGCAGTCGGCGGCGAGCAGGAAGTATTTTTTCCCGCGCCGCGGCATGAGACTGTACACCACGAGACAAAACGGCAGGAACACGACGAGAAATGCCGTCGAGAAGAAGGAGGTCAGGGCGCTCCCTTTTCCCGCGAGGAACAACGAAGAAAGCTCCATTTCAGTATCCCTCCTGCAGGCGCATGCGCCTGCCTGCTGTTCGTTTTACGTTCCGCATGATCTGGCACAGAGCATCCGGGGCGCTCTTTTGCGGGCAATGAGGCTGTTTTGCCGTCCTTGCCGGAGAAAAGGATACGACCGGCACGGACCGGACGGGCGCTTTCTGCGCGGCCGGCATGCCGTTTGTACGATTTTCGATTGCCCATCTTCTTACGCTTGTCATTTGCTCTGTTCTCCTGATGGTGTTTTTTGTTCTGCGGCCAGTATTATAGCAAGAAAAGCATACGGTGACATCTTAATTAGTCTTAATTCTTGGGACGTTCGCGCTGTCGCATAGGGCAGGATATTGCAATGTGTTTGTATGTCCTGCGCGAAAAATGCACCGGCGTGCAGAAAAACAGCGCATTCGGCGCGCTGTGCGAAGCATCCGGCGCTTTTCACATTTGCGGCGCAAATATTTCCGGCCGAAGATATTTTGCGCGTTGCGCAGAAATGAATTTCATGGAAAAAGGACCTGCTGAAAAGCAAGTCCTTTTCTTGGTGGAGATGGAGGGAGTTGAACCCTCGTCCGAAAGCGCTTTGACAGGAACTTCTCCGGGCGCAGCGGGTTTTTTCGGGACGCTGTACGCCCCTGTTCCCTTCAGGACAGGCAAACCGGCAAGCCTGTCCGTCCGGTAGCTTCATGATGCATGGCACGCGCAAAGCTTAGCGTGCGCACGTTCACCACTCATCGACGCTCCGCTGCCGGGCCGTGGTCCTCCCGGCGGGAACGCTCGCTAATTAAGCAGCGAGAAGAACAGTTTCGTTGTTGTTCTTTAATTTATAAGGTGCCCGTTTTATGGCGGTCAGGCGCCGCCGCCCGCTATTCCTGCCTCCACACCCCCGTCGAAACCGGTACATCCCCATGATGTCGGGCGCGTCGGCCGCCTGCGCCGCTCTCGCGGCGCAGGCAGGAACGCATTCTGAAAGATCAGACGAAACTGCCGATGATTTGTTCCCTCAGCAGGTCTCCGGCTCCGGATACTCGACGCCGAAGGTCTCGACCGTGACGGTCTTCATCTTCTGTTCGTGGGTGGGCTTGTCGTTGAACATGCTGCGCGGGGTGCGCGCGATGGCGTCGACCACGTCCATGCCCTCGGTCACTTTGCCGAACGCGGCATACTGCTTGTCGAGGTGCGGGGCGTCCATGTGCATGATGAAAAACTGGCTGCCGGCGGAGTTCGGATCCATGGCGCGGGCCATGGACAGCACGCCGCGGGTGTGCTTGAGGTCGTTTTGGAAGCCATTGCTCGTGAACTCGCCCTCGATGCTGTAGCCCGGGCCGCCCATGCCGGTGCCGGTCGGGTCGCCGCCCTGGATCATGAAGCCGGGGATGACGCGGTGGAAGATCACGCCGTCGTAAAAGCCCTTCTTGACGAGACTGATAAAGTTGCGGACGGTGTTCGGCGCGATCTCCGGATAGAGCTCGGCGCGGATGATGCCGCCGTCTTCCATTTCAATGGTGACAATCGGATTGCTCATCAGTAATTTTTCTCCTTTATCGTTCTGTCGATCTCGCGTTTGGCGCTGCGCTGCGCGTCGGCGTCGCGCTTGTCATAGAGCTTTTTGCCCTTGCACAGGCCGAGCTCCACCTTCACGCGGCTGTCCTTGAAATACAGCGACAGCGGCACGAGCGTCAGCCCGTCCTGCTTCGTGCGGGCGTAGAGCTTCGTGATCTCCCGCCGGTGCATGAGCAGGCGCTTCGGCCGGTCGGGGTCGCGGTTGTAGATGCTGCCGTGCTCGTAGGGGCTGATGTGGATGCCGTAGGCAAACAGCTCCCCGTTTTTCACGGTGCAGAACGAATCTTTCAGATTGACCGTGCCCGCGCGGATGGACTTGACCTCGGTGCCGAAGAGCTCCACACCGGCCTCGAACCGCTCGAGCACGAAATAGTCATGCAGGGCCTTGCGGTTGGCCGCGACCTGCTTGACGCCCTTGGCTCTCGGCATGGCGGGGACCTCCTTCGTGCGAAATCGTGGATATAGTTTAGCACATCCGGCGGCAAATGAAAAGAGCGAAATCAGCAGAAATAGCGCTGAAGCGTCCCGACGGCATCACGGCGGGCGACCACGTCGCCGTGTTCGCCGATGTGTGCGTACAGTTCCTCGGTGCACGGCAGCGGCTCGCCGAACTCGAAGAGCGCGTTCGGCAGCGCCTCGTCCCCGGTGCGCACAAACAGCTCCCAGCCGCCGTCTATGTACACCACGTCCGAGTCGAGCCCGGCCGGAAAACAGCCCAGCGCTGCGGTCAGGTCGGCAAACGAGTGGAACCGGAACCGGCGCGGCGGGGTGGAAATGGGTCTTGCGATGAGCAGCACCTCCTTTTCGGCAACGAACAGTTCGATCTTCATACTTGTCCAGGGCGTGAGCCCGTGCGTCTCGAGCGCATGGTCGACGGCGGCGCGGATGTCGGCCTCGCGCAGCGCGGCCCACTCGGCGCGCGTGATGCGCATGGCCACGGCCGCGGCGTCAGCGGTTTCTACCAGCATGGGAATGCCTCCCTTGGTGTCGGTTTCCGGACAGGCGTCCGGTTAGATCCAGTATAGCGTCCGAGCCCGTGTTTTGCTACTCAAAATATATGGTAATCGGCGCAGGAATATGGTATCATTCCATTTGAAAAAAGGAGTGGATGTTTCATGGAACTGATCGAACAAAAGCTCAAGACCCTCACGAGCTACCACGGCGTGATCGTCAACGTCCGGCTCGACGAGGCGCGTCTGCCCGACGGCAGCACGGCCAAGCGCGAGGTCGTGGAGCATCCGGGCGGCGTGACGGTCTTGCCGCTGGAGCCCGACGGCACGGTCTGGTGCGTGCGGCAGTACCGCTATCCGTTTTCGCGCACGCTGCTCGAGGTGCCGGCCGGCAAGCTCGAGCCGGGCGAAGCGCCGGAGCTGGCCGCGGCGCGCGAGCTCTCGGAGGAGACGGGCCTGACGGCCGGCCGGATGCAGTATCTGGGCGCGAACTTTACATCGCCCGGTTACTCGGAGGAGGTGCTGCACATCTATCTGGCGCGCGACCTGCACCGCGGCGCGGCGCACCTCGATCCCGGCGAATTTCTGAACGTGGAGCGGCATCCGCTGGAGGAACTGGTGCAGATGGCGCTCGATGGTGAACTTTGCGACGGAAAAACGACAGTTGCCCTGCTGAAAACGCAGCTTTTGCTCGCGCGCGAGCGCGGCGAGGCGGCAAGTGGTGGGTTGTGATTGCTTTTCGGGAAAAAGCATGCTATAATTCATCGTTAGGTTCCGCAAAAATCGGGCAAGCTACGCACGGAGCGTATTCGCCCGGTCACAGATGCGGAGCTGCACTCTGCTTTCGCAGCATGAGAGGTGTCAAATAGTTTGGATAGATATGTAATACATGGCGGCAGACCCCTGCACGGGGAGATCGAGATCAGCGGCGCGAAAAACGCGGCCGTGGCGATCATCCCGGCAGCACTGATGGTCGACGGTGTCTGCCGGATCGAGAATATGCCCCAGATCAGCGACGTGGATATGCTCCTGAAGATCCTGCAGGGGCTGGGCGCGCGGGTGGAATACCTCAGCCCATCCGCCGTCGAGATCGACTGCACCCAGGTGCGCTTCACCGAGCCACCGTATGACCTGATGCGCAAGATCCGCGCGTCGTACTATTTCATCGGCTCGATGCTCAGCCGCTTCGGCTCGGCCAAGACGACCATGCCCGGCGGCTGCAACTTCGGCGTCCGGCCGATCGACCAGCACATCAAGGGCATGACCGCGATGGGCGCGAACGTCGAGGTGAAAAACGGCTTTGTCTATGCCGACACGCCGGACGGCCGCCTGCGCGGGGCAAAGGTATATCTGGATAAGGTCTCGGTCGGCGCGACGATGAACATCATCATCGCGGCGACGCTTGCGCGCGGCCGCACCGTGATCGAGAACGCGGCGCGCGAGCCGCACATCGTCGACCTTGCCAATTTCCTCAACTCCATGGGCGCCGACATTCGCGGCGCCGGCACGGATTCCATCCGCATTCAGGGCGTCGAGCGCCTGCACGGCGGCACGTACAGCGTCATCCCCGACCAGATCGAGGCGGGCACGTATATGGCGGCCTGCGCCGCGGCCGGCGGGGAAGTGCGCCTGGCGAATGTGATCCCGCGCCATCTGGAGTGCATCAGCGCCAAGCTGCGCGAGATGGGCGTCACCGTCGTCGAGGGCGGGGACAGCGTGCTCGTGCGCAGCAACGGCCGCCTGCGCCATACGAACGTCAAGACCCAGCCGTACCCCGGCTTCCCGACGGATATGCAGCCGCAGATCAGCGTGGCGCTGTGTCTGGCCGACGGCACGAGCGTCGTGACCGAGGGCGTGTATGACAATCGCTACAAGTACATTCAGGAGCTCGGCCGCATGGGCGCGGACGCGCAGGTGGACGGCTGCACCGCCATCATCAACGGCGTGGAGGGCCTGCACGGCGCGGAAGTCCGCGCGTGCGACCTGCGTGCCGGCGCCGCCGTGGTCATTGCGGGCCTGTGCGCCACGGGGGAGACCGTGGTCACGGACATCCGCTTTATCGAGCGCGGCTACGAAAACTTCGTCGGCAAGCTGCGCGGCGTCGGCGCGGACATCGTGCTCGAGCGCGACGGGGCCGAGCAGTGCGCGGCGGCCGCTGCCGAATGAACATCGCGCTGTTTGCCAGCGGGTCGAGCGGCAACTGCGCGCTCGTGTCCGACGGCGAGACACATATTCTGATCGACGCCGGCATCTCCGCGCGGCGCATCTGCGCGGGACTCACTGCGCAGGATGTTGCGCCGGCCGACCTTGCGGGCGTACTCGTGACGCACGAGCACTCCGACCATGTCAAGGGCCTGGCCGTTTTGCTGCGGCGCGACCCCACGGCGGTGTATGCGCTGCCGGAGGTGTGCGCTGCGCTGCGAAAATTGCTGCCCGAGCGGACGGACTGCCTGCACGAGATCGCGCCGGGCGAGCCGTTTTGCCTCGGCGATGTGCGCGTGACGCCGTTTCCCACGCCGCATGACGCGGCCGGGAGCTGCGGCTACCGGCTCGACGGGTCGGCGCGCTTCGGTTTCTGCACCGACCTCGGCACCGTGACGGATGCCGTGCGCGCGGCGCTGTGCGGCGTGGACTGCGCCGTCATTGAGGCCAACCACGACCCGGAGCTGCTGCGCACCGGGCCTTACCCGATCTATCTCAAGCGCCGGATCGCATCCGATCACGGCCATCTGTCGAATGAAAGTGCCGGGGCGCTGGCGGTGTACCTCGCGGAAAACGGGGCGCAGCAGCTCATCCTCGGCCATCTCAGCCGGGAGAACAACACGCCCCGCTCCGCGCTCGAGACCGTGTCACTCGCGCTCGCGGCGGCGGGCTTTCAGCCCGGCACGCAGCCAGAGCTGTACGCCGCCCCGGCGGAGACGACGCTCGCGCTCACGGCGGGAAAGGCGTGCGTATGCTGTCGATAACCCTCGTCTGCGTCGGAAAGATGCGCGAGACCTATTATATCTCCGCGTTCGCGGAATATGCCAAGCGGCTGGGCGCCTATTGCCGGTTTGACCTGGTGGAGCTGCCGGAGCAGCGCCTGCCGGAGCGCCCGTCGCAAAAAGAGATCCACGCCGCGCTGGAAAAAGAGGCGCAGGCCATCCGCGCGCGCATCCCGAAGGGTGCGGCCGTGATCGCCATGTGCGTCGAGGGCAAACTCCTCTCGAGCGAGGCGCTCGCGCGGCAGCTCGCCGGTTACGCCGCGGGCGGCACGTCGAAGGTGTGCTTTCTCGTCGGCGGGTCGTTCGGCCTCGACGAGGGCCTCAAGCGCGAGGCGTCGCTGCGGCTGAGCATGTCGCCGATGACATTCCCGCACCATCTGGCGCGCGTCATGCTCGCCGAGCAGATCTACCGCGCGTGCACGATCAACGCGGGCACGCAATATCATAAATGAAACAGGAGAAACAACATGGCGCAAGAGCTGAAAGCAGAGTGGGGCAGATCACTTCCCGGCGATTTGCTCAAGCGCTGGCCGCGCGATGCGGACAGCGAACTGGTGCCCCCGGCGCTGCTGACCAAGTGCACGGGCGTGGATATGGACGACGTGCTGCTGGTCAATATGCTGGAGGCCTATGGCATCCCCTGCCTGAAAAACTATCCCGGGGACGGTCAGTTTGGCAAGATCATGTTAGGTATGTCCGGTTACGGAGTGGAAATTCTGGTTCCTGAGACGCTGCTTGCCGATGCGCAGGCACTTCAGGAAGGCTGCGCTGAGGCGCTGACGGAAGGAGACGACAATGCGTAATTATATGGAAGAATACCAGCGCTGGCTTGACAGCCCTGCGCTCTCCAATGCGGAGTGGGAAGAGCTCAACGCCATCCGCGACGACAAAAAAGAGATCGAGAGCCGCTTTTTCGCCCCGCTCGAGTTCGGAACGGCCGGCCTGCGCGGCGAGATGGCGCTCGGCTGCCGCCGCATGAACATTCATGTCATCCGCCACGCCACGCAGGCGTTCGCGGAGGTCATCAAGGCCGAGGGCGAGAGCGCGTGCGCGCGCGGCATCGCCATCTGCTTCGACTGCCGCGTCAACAGCGAGCGCTTTGCGCACGAGGCCGCATCCGTCATGGCGGCCAACGGCATCCACGTGCGTATTTTCGACGCTCTGCGTCCGACGCCGGAGCTGTCGTTCGCCGTCAAGCACTACGGCACCACGGCCGGCCTGAACATCACGGCCAGCCACAACCCGAAAGAATATAACGGCTACAAGGTCTACTGGTCCGACGGGGCGCAGCTCCCGCCGCAGCACGCCGCCGCCATCGCCAGGAACATGGAGCGGCTGGACATCTTCAACGATATCCAGCGCATGGACTTTGACGACGCGGTGCGTCAGGGCCTTGTGGAGTTCATGGGCGCGGAGACGGACGAAGCGTTTTTGTCCAACGTCCTGCGCCAGCCGATCGACCCGGACGTTGTCCGCCGCGTGGCCGACCGGTTCAAGATCGTCTACACGCCGTTTCACGGCGCGGGCTGGCACCTCGTGCCCGAGGCGCTGCACCGTCTGGGCATGACGCAGGTCATCCCCGTCAAGGAGCAGATGGTGCTCGACGGCACGTTCCCGACCGTCAAGAGCCCGAACCCGGAAAATCCGGAGGGCTTCTATCTGGCCGTTGACCTCGCCAAGGAGGTCGGCAGCGACCTCATCCTCGGCACGGATCCGGACTCCGACCGCGTCGGCGTCATGGTCCGCGGCGCGGACGGGGAGTACCACACCATCACCGGCAACCAGATGGGCGTGCTGCTGCTCGACTATATCATCACGGCGCGCCGCCGCAAGGGCACGCTGCCGGAAAACGCGGCCGCGATCTCGACGATCGTCACGTCCAAAATGGTGCGCCGCATCTGCGATGTGAACGACATCCACTTTGACGAGACGTTCACGGGCTTTAAGTTCATGGCCGAGAAGCTGGCCGAATACCAGCGCGACGGCTCGTATCAGTACGTGCTCGCCTTCGAGGAGAGCTACGGCTACATGATGGGCGACTATGTCCGCGACAAGGACGCCGTGACCGCCTGCGTGATGATCACGGAGATGGCGGCGTACTACTTCGAGCAGGGCATGACGCTCGCGCAGGCGCTCGACGCGCTGTATGAAAAGTACGGCTTCTACGGGGAGCGCACGCTCAACCTCGTCATGCCGGGCCTCGACGGCCTGGAGAAGATGCGCGCGCTCATGGCGCAGCTGCGCCGCGAGCCGCTGCAGGAGATCGCGGGCACGAAGGTCGTGCGCATGCGCGACTATCAGGACGGCTCGGTGTACGTCATGGGCCTCGGTAAGATGGACAAAACGCCCATCTCCGGCTCGAACGTGCTGTATTTTGAGCTGGACGACGGCTGCTCGTTCATCGTCCGCCCGTCCGGCACGGAGCCGAAGATCAAGGTGTACATCCTTGGTGTCGGCGCGACACGCGCCGAGTGCGACGAGCGCGTGCAGCGCTACGCGCAGTTCGCTGAGACGCTGCGCGGCTGAACCGAAACCATTTGCCCCGGCCCTCCGGCAGTTTTCGCCGGAGGGCCGGATCTTTGAAGGAGCGTTATGAAAGAGAAACTCAAACAGCTCTTCGGCCTCTTCGGCGCGTTCGCCATCGTCGGCGTGACGACGTTCGGCGGCGGCTATGCCATGCTGCCCGCGCTGCAGCGCGAGGTCGTGGAAAAGCGCCGCTGGGCCACGGAGGAAGAGGTCATGGACTGGTACGCCATCGGCCAGTGCACGCCGGGCGTTATCGCGGTCAACACCGCCACGTTCGTCGGGCAGAAGCAGGCGGGCATCTGGGGCGGCATCTTTGCCACGCTGGGCGTCGTGTTCCCGTCGCTCGTCATCATCATGATCATCGCGGCCTTTATTCAGAATTTTGCGCACCTGCCCGCCGTGCAGAATGCCTTCGCCGGCATCCGCGTGTGCGTGTGCGTGCTCATCCTCAACGCCGTCGTGAAGCTGTGGAAAAAATCCGTCGTGGACTGGAAGACGTTTCTGATCTTCCTGCTCGTGTTCGCGGGCAGCGTGTTTTTGAATATCTCGCCGGTGCTGTATGTGCTCGCGGCCGCACTCGCCGGCATCGTTGTCAAGGAACTGGAGGCGCGTAAGGCATGATCTATCTGCGCCTGTTCTGGGAGTTTTTCAAGACCGGCCTGTTTTCCGTCGGCGGCGGCCTCGCCACGCTCCCGTTTATCTATGACATGTCCGACCGCATGGGCTGGTTCACCTATCAGCAGATCGCGGACATGGTCGCGGTGTCGGAGTCTACGCCCGGCCCCATCGGCGTCAACACGGCGACGTATGTGGGCTACATCACGGGCGGCGTTCCCGGCGCGCTCATCGCAACGCTCGGCCTCGTCACCCCGGCGGTCATCTGCATCCTCATCATCGCGTCCTGCCTGAAAAAGTTCCGGGAAAACCGGTTCGTTGACCATGCGTTTTACGGGCTGCGTCCGGCCTCCGCTGCGCTGATCGCGGCGGCGGGCTTTTCCGTCGTGCGCATCTCGCTGCTGCAGGAGAGCGCCTTTCAGGCCAGCGGCCGGTTCACGGATCTGTTTTTCTGGAAGGGGCTGCTGCTTGCCGCCGTCATCTGGGTGCTGACGAATGTCGTCAAGCCAACGAAGAAGCTGCACCCGATCGTATACATCGCGGCGTCCGCCGTCGTCGGCATCGTGTTCTCGTTTGCCGGCGTGTGAGCTCAAAGAAGATTTGCCAAAACCCACATACACAGCGCGGAGATCGCTCCGTGCAGCAGGCGCCCGACCGTGTGTCGGGCGCTTTTGATGTCTGTCCCGGCGATGACCGCCGCCGTCTGACAGTGGACGGATACGCCGCCCCAGCCGATGAGAAAGGCGGCGAGGGCGAGATTCCCCGGCGTCGGCATCAGGCCCTGCATCGCGCCGATGCCGGTGCCGAGCTCAAGTACGCCCGTGCACAGCGCGCGGGCAAAGTGCAGCTCCAGCCCGAGCCGCGCAGCGCTCGTGCCCACCAGCGCCGGCAGCAGGCCGGAGGCGTCGAGTACCCCCGTCATGACGCTGAACGTGACCACAAAGCCGCTGACCGTCAGCACCGCGCGCACGGCGCTGCGCACGGCCTCCGGCAGCGCCTGCGAGAGCGACACGGCCGCGATCTGCGACCGATCCTCCGGCAGAAAGCCGCCGCTGCGCGGGGCGAAGAGCATGCCGACGATCACGGCGGACAGCACGTGCACGCCGTAAAGCAGCAGCCCGTAGCCCGCGCTGTGAAACACGCCCACGCCCGCTGCGCCGACGAGAAACGCCGGGCCGGAGTTGTTGCAGAATGCGAGCGCGCGCTCGGCCTGCTCGCGCGTGAGCGCGCCGCTGCGCCGCAGCCGGGCCACGGCATCCGCGCCGAGCGGATATCCGCCCGTCACGCCCAGCAGCAGCGCCGATGCGCCCGCGCCGCCGATGCCGAAGAGCTTTTGCGTCACGGGAGAGAGCCACCTGCCGAGGATGCCCGGCAGCCCGAGCTGCTGCAGCAGCGACGAGAGGATAAAAAACGGCAGCAGCGACGGCACGATCATCTGCGCGCAGAGCGCCAGCCCCGCGCGCGCACTCTCGAGCGCCGCCTGCGAGCACAGCAGCAGCGCGCCGAGCGCCGAGAGCGTCACTGCAAGCGCGATGTAATTGCCCCGTTTGCCTTCCACCGGCATCCCTCCCAAAATCGGTTCTCGTGCATTTGTATGCCTGTCCCGGCCTAAACTTGCCTGCGGGCGCATAAAATGGCTTGCAGCGAAGGGGGTGAGCCGGTGAAGCGGCTGTCTGATATTCCGCTCGAGATCGCGGAGCGGCTGGACCTGCCGGCGGAATCCGTGGCCGGCGTGCCGAAGCTGACCGTGACCGGCCGGCGCCGCGCGCTGGTGGAAAACCACTGCGGTCTGCTCGAATACAGCCACGAGTGCATCGTGGTCGACGGCGGGCGGGTGCGCGTGTGCATCCGCGGCACGAACCTGCAGCTCGTGGCCATGGACAGCACGGCGCTGCTGATCTCCGGCACGATCGCGTGTGCCGAATTTGCGTGAGGTGATGGCTTTGACGCGGTGGATCCTGGCCCTTTGCGGCTATGCGCGGCTGGAGGTGTGCGGCGTGCACCCGGAGCGCGTGCTCAATGCATGCGCGGCGGCGGGCATCGCTTGCACGGCGTCCGAGCCGGTGGACGCCTATACGCTGCGCATCACGGTGCGCGCGCGCTGCGCGGAAACGGCGGCAGAGCTGGCGCGCCGGTGTCAGTGCGAGGTGAAAACGCTCTATCGCCGCGGCCTGCCGCAGCTGCTGCGGCGCGCCGCGCGCTACCGGGGCGCGTGCGCGGGGCTGCTCGTGGCGGTGCTGGCGGTGCTGACATCGTCACTGTTCATCTGGCGCATCGACGTGACCGGCAACGAGACGCTCACGACCGGGCAGATCCTGCGCTGCCTGGATGAATGCGGCGTGCGCCCGGGCACGTACTGGCCCGCGCTGTCGAACGACCTAGTGCGCAACGACATGATCCTGCGCCTGCCGGAGCTGCGCTGGCTGACCGTGAACGTGCACGGCAGCCGCGCCGAGGTGATCGTGCGCGAAAAAGACCCCCTGCCGGACATCACGCCGGACGACACGCCCGTGAGCATTTATGCCTCCGCGACCGGGGTCATCCTGAGCATGGACGTCTACGCCGGCGAGGCGCGCGTCGTGCCCGGCGCGGCGGTCGAGCCGGGCGATGTGCTCGTGTCCGGCGCGGTCACAGACCTCGGCGGCGGGGTGCGCCCGGTGTGCGCCCGCGCCGACATCCGCGCGCGCACGCGGCAGGTGCTGACCGGGCAGACCGCCCTGACGGAGACCGAAAAGCAGCCCGCGCACGGCGCGCGGACGCGCTGGGCGCTGCGCGCGGGGAAAAAGCGGATCAATTTTTATCAAAACAGTGGAATTTCTGACGCGGAATGTGATAAAATCATTTGTGAATATCCTTTTGCGATCCGGGGCGTGTTCACGCTGCCGTTTTCGCTGGTGCGTGAGCGCGTGCAGCCGTATCGGACGGCGGACGCGCCGGTATCGGAGGACGCGGCGCGCGCATCGCTCGAGCAGGCGCTGCTGCAGCAGCTGCGCGAGACGATCGGCGCGGATGGCGCGATCATTTCCTATGAGACGGCAGCGGAGACGACCGGCAACGTGCTGACCGTGACGCTCACGGCCGAGTGCGAGCAGGAGATCGGCCGCGCGCAGGCGACGCCGGACGCGGAATTTTTACAGCTTCGGCCGCCGGCCGGGGAAGGGACTACAGCAGATGATTGAAAAAACCATGGAAGTCGACAGAATGGAGGACGTCATCAGCGTGTTCGGGTCGTTTGACCAGAACCTGCGGATGATCGAGACCGAATACAACGTGCGCGTGACCGACCGCGACGAGCAGATCCATATCACCGGCGAGGCCGAGAACGTGCTCTATGCCGAAAAGGCCATTGCCGGCCTGCTGTCGCTGGCGGCCAAGGGCGAGGAGATCGGCGAGCAGAACGTGCGCTACATCTTCCGCCTCGTGCGCGAGGGCCGGGAGCAGAAGATCCAGGAACTTGCGGGCGACGTGGTGTGCATTACGGCCAAGGGCAAGCCCATCAAGGCAAAGACGCTCGGCCAGCGCGCGTATCTGGATGCCATCGAGCAGAACACGATCACGCTCGGCGTCGGCCCGGCCGGCACGGGCAAAACATACCTTGCCGTGGCGGAGGCGGTCGCGGCGTTTCGCGCCGAGCGCGTCAACCGCATCATCCTCACGCGCCCGGCGGTCGAGGCGGGCGAGCGGCTGGGCTTTCTGCCCGGCGACCTGCAGAACAAGGTCGACCCCTACCTGCGTCCGCTGTACGACGCGCTCTTTGAGATGCTCGGCGCGGACGCCTATGCGAAATATCTCGAGCGCGGCAACATCGAGGTCGCGCCGCTGGCGTACATGCGCGGCCGCACGCTCGACGACAGCTTCATCATCCTCGACGAGGCGCAGAACACCTCCCGCGAGCAGATGAAGATGTTCCTGACGCGCATCGGCTTCGGCTCGCACGTCGTCATCACCGGCGACGTGACGCAGATCGACCTGCCGTCGGACAAGCCGTCCGGCCTCAAGGAGGCCATCCGCATCCTCGACGGCATCGACGACATCGCCATCTGCCGCCTGACGGGCGCGGACGTCGTGCGCCACGCGCTCGTGCAGAAGATCATCGCCGCCTACGAGCAGGACGACAAGCAGAAAGAAAAACGCGCCGCGGCCGCGGCCAAAAAGCCCGCCGCGCGCAAGACGACTGTGAGGAAAAAAGCATGACACAGGCAAAGATCACCATCACCCGCACGCGCCGCGGCCTGGGCTTTCCGGACACGCAGCGCTATGTCAAGCGCGCGGCCGCCGCAGCGCTCAGGGCCGAGGGCGTGACCGTTCCGTGCGAGCTCGACGTGACGCTCACGGACGACGCCGTCATCCACACCATCAACCGCGAGCAGCGCGGCGTGGACCGCGCGACGGACGTGCTGTCGTTTCCGATGAACGAGCTCACGCCCGGCGCATTCGACCCCGATGCCTGCGAGTGGGACTATGAGACTGACCGCGCCATGCTCGGCGACATGGTCATCTCCATGGAGCGCTGCGCCGAGCAGGCCGAGACCTACGGCCACAGCTTCGCGCACGAGGTCAGCTATCTGACCGTGCACTCCGTGCTGCACCTGCTCGGCTACGATCATGTGGACGAGGGCGAGGACAAGCGCCGCATGCGCGCGCGCGAAAAAGAGATCATGCGTCTGCTGGACGTATAAGGAGAAACGAATGATTACCAAAACCGCTATGATCACCATCTGCGGACGGCCGAACGTCGGCAAGTCCACGCTTACCAACGCCCTCGTGGGCGAGAAGATCGCCATCGTCTCGAACAAGCCTCAGACGACGCGCAACCGCATCAGCGCCGTCGTCAACCGCGGTGACACGCAGCTGATCCTGATGGACACGCCGGGCTTTCACAAGCCGCGCAACCGCCTGGGCGACTATATGGTGCAGGTCGTGCGCGAGAGCGTGGCGGACGTCGACGGCGTGATGCTCGTCGTCGAGCCCATTGCCTCCATCGGCGAGCAGGAGCACGCGCTCATCGAGCGCATCCGCACGTCCAACGCCCCGGCCGTGCTCGTCATCAACAAGATCGACACAGTGGAAAAGCCGGAGCTGCTGGCCGTCATCGCCGCCTATTCCGAGGCGCTGCCGTGGCGCGCGATCGTGCCGGTGTCGGCCCAGAACGGTGACGGGCTTGCCGAGCTCTTCGACGAGCTTGCGCAGCTTGCCGTGCCGGGGCCGCAGCTGTTTCCGGACGACATGATCTCTGACATGCCGGAAAAGCAGATCTGCGCCGAACTCGTGCGCGAAAAGCTGCTGCTGTGCCTCGACAAGGAGATCCCGCACGGCACGGCCGTCGAGGTCACGAAATTTTCCGAGCGCGATAACGGCATCATCGACATGGACGTGACCATCTATTGCGAAAAAGAGAGCCACAAGGGCATCATCATCGGCAAGCGCGGCGCGATGCTCAAAAAGATCGGCGAGCTCGCGCGGCAGGACATTGAGCGCTTCATGGGCACGAAGGTGTACCTGCAGACGTGGGTCAAGGTCAAGGAAAACTGGCGCGACTCGGCAGCCCAGCTGCGCAATTTTGGCTTTACCGACCAGTGACCCTTTATTACCAGCCATAAATCCACCCCGCTGTGCAGACACTATGCCCAGCGAGGTGGTTCATTGTGCAAGACGATCTTTTCTGGCAGCTGTTCGCGGACACGGGTGATCCGCTCGGCTACCTTTACTACCGCGCCGCGCAAAATGCGCTGGCGCAGACGACCGATGAGTCTGCGGCGGATGATCCTGTCCGCCGCCCGGCCTGATGAGGTACATACGATGTTTCTTACGACCCGCGGGCTCGTCCTGCGCGAGGTGCGCTACAAAGAGTCGGACAAGATCCTCACCGTGCTCACGCAGCACGAGGGGAAGGTGACGGTCCGCGCGCGCGGCGCGCTGCGCAAGGGCAGCCGCATCACGGCGGCGACGCAGCTGCTGACGTATTCGGACATGACGATCTTTGAAAACCGCGGCCGCCGCACGCTCAACGAGGCGTCCACGGTCGAGGAGTTTCTCGGCCTGCGCGCAGACCTCGGCGCGTTCGCGCTCGGGAGCTATTTTGCCGAGCTGCTCGAGACCGTCTCTGCCGAGGAATATCCCGACCCGCCGGTGCTGCAGCTCGGGCTCAACAGCCTGTATGCGCTCAGCCGCGCGCTCTGCCCGCCGGAGCAGATCAAGGCCGTGTTCGAGCTGCGGCTCATGTGCCTCGCGGGCTACGAGCCGGACCTGTCCTGCTGCGCGCAGTGCGGCGCAGCAGAGCCGGACGAGCCGTGGTTTTCCCCGCGCGGCGGCGCGGTGTACTGCGCGCACTGCCGGGGCGCAAGTTCATCGGCCGTCACGCCGCTGCTGCCGGAGACGCTGGCCGCCATGCGGCACATCGTGAACGCCGACCCCAAGAAAATTTTTTCCTTCACACTCGGTGACGCGGGCCGCAGACAGCTTGCGCACGTGTGCGAGGATTATACGGCGACGCAGCTCGAGCGGGGCTTCGCGTCGCTCGATTACTGGAAGAAAGTGAAAGACTGACATGAAGCATATTCTCATGATCGCCACCGGCGGCACCATCGCATCCAAAGAGACGGCCGACGGACTTGCCCCGCAGCTCACGTCCGAGGAACTGCTCGCCGAGGTGCCGGAGCTCGAGCAGCTGTGCCGGATCGACACCGTGCAGCTCATGAACCGCGACAGCACGAACATCAACAGCCGCGACTGGCTGCAGATGGCGGCCTGCGTGCGCGAGCACTATGACGCTTACGACGGTTTTGTCCTCACGCACGGCACGGACACGATGGCCTACACGGCGGCGGCGCTGTCGTACCTGATTCAGAACAACGCCAAGCCCGTCGTCATCACCGGCTCGCAGAAGTCGATCTTCAACCAGGACACCGACGCGCGCGAGAACCTGCGCGACGCCTTTCTCTATGCCTGCGATGACGGCGCCTGCGGCGTGCACATCGTCTTTGACCACAAGGTCATTCTCGGCACGCGCGCACGCAAGGTGCGCACGAAGAGCTACAACGCCTTTTCGAGCATCGACTATCCCGAGACGGCCATCCTGCGCGGCCGGCAGGTCGTGTATTACATCCCGGAGCAGGCCGCAGGCGCGCCGAAGTTTTACGACCGGCTCGACCCCGGCGTGTTCGTGCTCAAGCTCATTCCCGGCATCGACGCCGGCATTTTTGACGATCTCAAGGCCCATTACCGCGCGCTCGTGATCGAGAGCTTCGGCGTCGGCGGCCTGCCGTGCTACGGCGACGAGAGCTTTTTCCACGCCGTGCGCGACTGGGTGCAGTCCGGCCGCGTCATCGTCATGACGACGCAGGTGCCGCACGAGGGCAGCGACATGGAAGTGTATCAGGTCGGCCACCGCGCCAAGCGCGAGCTGGGCCTCATCGAGGCCTACAGCATGACGAGCGAGGCCGTGGTCACAAAGCTCATGTGGATCCTCGGCCAGACGGACGACTATGCGCAGATCTGCCGCCTGTTCCGGACGCCGGTGCAGAAGGATCAGATCTATTGAGGAGGAAGCGCCATGGATTTTCAGGCAGAATACCGCAGCAAGCTGCGCACGCCCGCCGAGGCGGTGCGCGCGGTGAAAAACGGCGACTGGGTGGACTATACGTCGGGCCTCGGCTTCCCGCCGCTGCTCGATGCGGCGCTCGCCGCCCGGCGCGACGAGCTGCACGATGTGAAGGTGCGCGGCAACCTCTGCGCCGGCCCGGTGCAGATCGTCGAGTGCGACCCGGAGCAGGCGCATTTTCTCTACCACACCTGGCACTGCTCGGCGTATGAGCGCAGGCTCTGCGACCGCGGCCTGTGCTACTTCACGCCGATGATCTTCCGCAACCTCGCGTGGTACTACCGCGAATTTCTGACGGTCAACGTCGCCATGGCGTCCGTCGCGCCGATGGACCGCCATGGGTACTTTAACCTCTCGGCCGTGACCGGCGTGTCCCGCGCCATCCTCGACCGGGCGGACATCGTCATTCTCGAGGTCAACGAGCACCTGCCGCGCCTGCGCGGCGGGTTCGACGAGGTCATCCACATTTCCGATGTGGACATGGTCGTTGAGGGGGCGCACGCGCCGTTCACCGACCTGCCCGCGCACCCGGCCACGGCGGAGGACACCGCCATCGCAAACCTCCTCCTGCCGCACATCTGCGACGGGGCGACCGTCCAGCTCGGCATCGGCGGCATGCCCACCGTGCTCGGCAAGCTGCTGGCCCGGTCCGGCCTGCATGACCTCGGCATGCACACGGAGCTGTGCTCGGACGCCTACCTCGACCTGTACGAGGCCGGCGTGCTCACGAACCGCCGCTGCACGCTCCACCGCGGGCAGGGGATGCTCGGCATCGTGCTCGGGTCGAAGCGGCTGTATGACTGGGTCGACGATAACCCCGGCGTCATCGCGGCGCCGCTGTCGTATGTCAACGCGCCGGAGACCATCGCGCAGCTGGACAACATGGTGTCCATCAACAGCTGCATCGCGGCCGATCTCTACGGGCAGGTCGCGTCCGAAAGCTCCGGCCTGCGCCAGATCAGCGGCACGGGCGGCCAGCTCGACTTTCTCACGGGCGCGGCCATGGCCCGCGGCGGCAAGGCGTTCATCTGCATGACGTCCACATTCACGGACAAGCAGGGCGTGCGCCACTCGCGCATCCTGCCGCACTTCGGCGGCGATATCGTCACGTCTCCGCGCTCGCAGGCGTATTATCTGGCCACGGAGTACGGCGTGGTCAACCTCGCCGGGCGCAGCACGTGGGAGCGCGCCGAGGCGCTCGTGTCCATCGCGCATCCGGATTTCCGCGAGCAGCTCATTGCGGCTGCCGAGTCGCAGAAGATCTGGCGGCGGAGCGCGAAACGCTAAGCGCGCGCTAAAATCCGGCGCCGGATACAGATTTCACTTGTTTTCCCGCGCGCCATCGCATACAATGGAGACCGATAAGGGAGTAATTGGCGCGAACCTTCGCGCGGCCCAGCCAACAACCGATCCGTAGGATCTGGCCCGGTCTGAAATGATGAGACTTATCTGCCGAGAGGCAGATAAGTCTTTTTTTCATTTCCGGGGAAACTATATCGGAATCTGAAGGAGGACAAAGCCATGGAATACTACCGGCAGCCGCCGTCGGACACCCTGCACGCACTCGACAGCACGCCCGACGGTCTCACACCGGCGCAAGCCGCCGCGCGCCTTGCGCGCGACGGGCGCAATGTGCTCACCGAACCGCCGAAACCATCGCTCGTGAAGCGCTTTTTCCAGCAGCTGGCCGACCCCATGATCCTCGTGCTGCTCGCAGCGGCGCTGATCTCGGCCATCACGAGCGCGTATGCGCACGAGAGCTTTGCCGATGTGATCATCATTCTCATCGTCGTCATCATCAACGCGGTGCTCGGCGTGTACCAGGAGAGCAAGGCCGAGCAGGCCATTGCCGCCCTGAAGGAACTGAGCGCCGCGCACAGCCGCGTCCTGCGCGGCGGGAAGCTCGTCACCGTCCCCAGCGAGGAACTGGTCGTCGGCGACGTGCTCGTGCTTGAGGCGGGCGACGCCGTTCCGGCCGATGCGCGTGTGCTCGAGAGCGCGAGCCTGCGCGCCGAGGAGGCCGCCCTGACCGGCGAGAGCGTGCCGGTGACAAAATCGCCCGACGCGCTCACGGCCGCCGGTGACATCGGTCTCGGCGACCGCAGCAACATGCTCTATCTCGGCAGCAGCATCGTCTACGGACGCGGCCGCGCCGTCGTCACAGAGACCGGCATGCAGACGCAGATGGGCCACATCGCCGACGCGCTCACGCAGACAAAGGAGAATAAGACGCCCCTGCAGCTGCGCCTGACGCAGCTGAGCCGCATCCTGACATGGCTCGTGCTGGGCATCTGCGCGGTCGTGTTCGCGGTCGGCGTGCTGCGCGCCGGGACCATCAACGGCCGCGTCGTGCTCGACACGTTCCTGATCGCCGTCAGTCTCGCGGTCGCGGCCATTCCGGAGGGGCTGGCCGCGGTCGTGACGATCGTGCTGTCCATCGGCGTGACGAACATGAGCCGCCGCGGCGCGGCCATCCGCCGGCTCACGGCTGTGGAGACGCTCGGCTGCGCGCAGGTCATCTGTTCGGATAAGACCGGCACGCTCACGCAAAACCGCATGACTGTGACGGAGTGCGCGGGCAGCGACGAACACCTGCTCGCCACGGCCATGGCCCTGTGCGTGGACGCGGTGCATGACCCGGAGACGGACACCGTGACCGGTGAGCCGACCGAGGCCGCGCTCGTGCGCTGGGCGGTCGCGCAGGGCCTGTCGCCGAGCGCGCTGCGCGCGCAGTATCCGCGCGTGGCCGAGGCGCCGTTTGACAGCGAACGCAAGCGGATGAGCACCCTGCACGCCGATGGCAGTTCCGTCGTGCAGTATACCAAGGGCGCGCCCGACGTGCTGCTGCCGCTGTGCGACCGGATCTGGATCGACGGCCGCGCCGAGCCCATGACGGACGCGCACCGCGCCGAGATCGCGGCGCGCAATCACGCCATGACCGGCAGTGCCCTGCGCGTGCTGGCGGCGGCCATGCGCACGTATGACGCGCTGCCGGGCGACACGTCGCCCGCGGCGCTCGAGCAGCACCTGTGCTTTCTCGGCCTCACGGGCATGATCGACCCGGTGCGCCCCGAGGTCGTGGACGCCATCCGTGCCTGCCGCAGCGCCGGCATCCGGCCCGTCATGATCACCGGCGACCACGTGGACACCGCCAAGGCGATTGCCAGGGAGCTCGGCCTGCTCGGCCCGGGCGACGAGGCCGTCACCGGCACGGAGCTGAGCGCCATGGACGATGAGACATTTTCCAGCCGCCTGCGGCACATCAGCGTCTACGCCCGCGTGCAGCCCGAGCACAAGACCCACATCGTCCGGGCCTGGCGGGATGCCGGCTTCGTCACCGCCATGACCGGCGACGGCGTCAACGACGCGCCGAGCATCCGCGCGGCGGACATCGGCATCGGCATGGGCATCACCGGCACGGACGTGACGAAAAACGTGGCCGACATGGTGCTCGCCGACGATAATTTTGCCACCATCGTCGGCGCGGTCGAAGAGGGCCGCCGCATTTACGACAACATCCAGCGTGCGATCAAGTTCCTGCTCGGCTCGAACATGAGCGAGGTGCTGAGCATTTTCACCGCGACGATGCTCGGCTTCACGATCCTTGAGCCGGTGCACCTGCTGTGGATCAATCTCCTGACCGACTGCTTCCCGGCGCTCGCGCTCGGCATGGAGCGCGCGGAGCCGAACGTCATGTCCCGCCCGCCGCGAAGCGCGCGAGAGAGTATTTTCGCCCACGGTGTCGGCTTCGACTGCGTATATCAGGGCGTGATGTGCGCGGTGCTGACGCTGGCGGCGTTCTTCATTGGTCACTACATGGAGTACGGCGTCTGGACGCTCACGAACTCGCCCGACGGCACGACCATGGCATTTCTGACCCTGAGCATGGCGGAAATTTTCCACAGCTTCAATATGCGCGCACACCGGGCGAGCATCTTCACGCTCCGCACACCCAACTGGACGCTCGTCGGCGCGGCCGCGGCGAGTCTTGCGCTCACGACGCTGTGCATCTATGTGCCGTTTCTGGCCGATGCGTTTGATTTCACGGCCATCTCCGCCGCCGAGTACGCCGTGGCCATGGGGCTCGCGGTCCTGGTCATCCCGGTCGTGGAGCTCGTCAAGTGCGTGCAGCGCGCGGTGGAAAAACGCGCGGGGCGCGCATGATTTCTGCCGCGCCGGCGCACACTAACCCCGATTCCAACGAGAGGAGATGGGTGCTGTGCGCCAGGCGCTGCCGATTCCCCAGCGCGTGATGGCCGTGGTGCTGTCCGTGCTGTTCGTGTTCTGCCCGTTCGCGGCCTATGCCGCCGGGGAGAGCGCCCCTGCGGCCGATCCCGTGCTGCTGCCGATCATCATGTATCACGAAGTGAAGCCCAACAAATCCGGCAAGGACGCCATCCAGCCGTGGGAGTTCGAGGCAGACCTCAAATGGCTGGCCGACAACGGCTACACGACGATCGTCATGGCCGACCTCATCGCCTATGTCCGCGACGGCACGCCGCTGCCGGAAAAGCCCATCATCCTCAGCTTTGACGATGGATACTATAATAATTACGTCTATGTCCTGCCGCTGCTGCAGCAGTATTCGGCGCGCATCGTCCTCTCGCTCCTCGGGCGCAACACGGACGATTTCACCGAGTGGCCAAGTGAGAGCATCGACTACGCGCACGTCACGTGGGATCAGCTCAATGAAATGCTCGACACCGGCCTCGTTGAGGTGCAGAACCATTCGTATAATCTGCACGCCTACACATCCGAGCGGCACGGCTGCATACAGAATCCGGGTGAGTCGGACGCGGCCTATACGCAGCTGCTGCGCGCGGACTTGCAGCGCCTGCAGGATGAACTCGCCGAGCACACCGGCCGCACGCCGGACACGTTTGCCTATCCCTACGGCAAGTACGGCGACCTGACGGACACCGTCCTGCGCGACATGGGCTTTCAGGCGACGCTGACGTGTGACTGGGGCGTGAACCACATCACGCGCGACCCGGACTGCCTCTACCGGCTCGGACGCATCTGCCGGTCGCACAATCAGTCGCTGCAGTCCGTGCTCCAGCGCGCGATGAAGGCGACGGCGTGAGCGGATGAAAACAGAAGACAGAAAGGGCACGCATCTTGCGGATGCGTGCTTTTTCGTGCTTTGCACGCACCATGCGCCTTGGGCATACACTGAGGAGAAAGCGATTTGGCGCAAGCAAAGGGGGAGACGCCATGAAAATCGAGCTGCGCCGGGCCGCCATGACCTATCAGGCGCCGGACGGGGAAGTGGCGGCGCTGCGGGATGTGACCTTCGGCGTGGCCGACGGGGAGTTTGTGAGCATCGTCGGGCCGTCCGGCTGCGGAAAATCCACGCTGCTGGCGCTCATCGCCGGCATCGAGCATCCGTCGGGCGGGGAGGTGCTCGTCGATGGCGAGCCTCTGCGCGCCCCGACGGGCAAGGCGGGGCTCATGCCCCAGCGCGACCAGCTCTTTGACTGGCGCACGATCTGGGGCAACGTGACACTCGGGCTGGAGGTCCGGCACGAGAACACGCCGGAGCACCGCGGCGGCGTGCACGATCTGCTCGAGCAGTATCAGCTCGCGGGCTTTGCGCGCAAGCTGCCCAATCAGCTCTCCGGCGGCATGCGCCAGCGCTGTGCGCTCATCCGCACGCTGGCCACATCGCCGGATGTGCTGCTGCTCGACGAGCCGTTTTCCGCGCTGGATTATCAGACGCGGCTGGCCGTCTCGGGCGACATTTCGCAGATCATCCGCCGCGAGCATAAGACGGCCCTGCTCGTCACGCACGATATTTCCGAGGCCATCAGCCTCTCGGACCGCATCGTCGTCCTGTCGCACCGGCCCGCGACCGTCAAGGCCATCCACGACCTCGGCGCGCTGCGCACTGTGCCGCCGCTCGAGCGGCGCAGCCGGCCGGAGTTTCAGACGCTGTTCAATCAAATATGGGAGGAGCTGGATGTCAATGTCTGAACGATCGCCCTCCCCGCAGCGCGCGGCCTATCTGCGCGCGCAGCGCCGCCGCCGTCGGCTCGTGCTGGCGCTGCAGATCCTGCTGCTGGTCGCGTTTCTCGGCTGGTGGGAGCTCTCAGCCCGGCTCGGCTGGGTGGATGCCTTCATCGTCAGCAGCCCGTCGCGCGTGGTGCACACGCTCGTGGGCCTGCAGGCTTCCGGGGAGCTGTGGCTGCACATCGGCACGTCGTGCCTCGAGGTCGTGGTCGGCTTCGTGCTCGGGACGCTGCTCGGCACGCTCATCGCCATCGGCCTGTGGTGGAGCGAGCTGCTCTCGCGCGTGCTCGACCCGTATCTGGTCGTGCTCAACGCGCTGCCGAAAACGGCGCTTGGCCCGGTGTTCATCGTCTGGATCGGCGCGGGTACCGAGTCGATCATCGCCATGACGATCGCAATCTCGATCTTTGTCACGATCCTGAATATGCATGTCGGCTTCCTGTCCACGGACCGGGAGAAGATCCGCCTGATGCAGACGCTCGGCGCGACCCGGCATCAGATCCTGTGGCGGCTGGTCATCCCGGCCAACTACGCCACGCTCTTCAATACGCTGCGCGTGAACGTCGGCCTGTCGTGGGTCGGCGTCATCATGGGCGAATTTCTGGTCTCCAAAGCCGGTCTCGGCTATCTGATCGTCTACGGGTCGCAGGTGTTCAACATGGACCTCGTGATGGCGACCGTCCTCGTGCTTGCGGTGGCGGCCGTCGTGATGTATCAGCTGGTGCTGCGGCTGGAGAAATTTTTCAAAAAACGGTTGGGAGTGACGCAATGAAACGGTTTCTTTGTGGGGTTCTGGCGGCGCTGATGCTGGTGGTCTTGTGCGCCTGCGGCAAGCAGGAGACGGCCACCGTCCGCCTGAGCGAAGTGACACATTCGGTGTTCTACGCGCCGCAGTATGTGGCGCTGGAGCAGGGCTTTTTCGCCGATGAAGGGCTGAATATCGAGCTGACCAACGGCGGCGGCGCCGACAAGGTCATGACGGCGGTGCTCACCGGGCAGGCAGACATCGGGCTCGCCGGGCCGGAGGCATGCATCTATGTGTACAATCAGGGCAAGGACGATTACCCGGTCGTGTTCGGCCAGCTCACGAAGCGCGACGGGTCGTTCCTCGTCGGGCGCGCGGATGTGCCCTTCAGCTGGGAGCTGCTGCGCGGCAAGACTGTTATCGGCGGCCGCGCGGGCGGCGTGCCGGAGATGACGCTCGAATACGTCATGCGGCAAAACGGCGTTGTCCCCGGCACGGATGCCGCTGTGGACACGACCGTGCAGTTCAACATGATGGCCGGGGCTTTCACCGGCGGCAACGGCGACTTTGTCACGCTCTTCGAGCCGACGGCCACCGAGGTCGCGCAGGCGGGCAAGGGCTACATCCTTGCGTCCATCGGCCAGGAGAGCGGCGAGATCCCGTACACAGCCTACTTCGCCTCGCAGGCGTATATCCATGACCACGCGGACATTGTGCAGCGCTTTACGAATGCCATCGCCCGCGCACAGAAATGGATCGCGGAGCACGACGCGGCGCAGACCGCCGAGATCATCGCCCCGCAGTTCCCGGACACGAGCGTGCCTGTGCTCACGCAGGTCGTGCAGCGCTACAAGGACATCGACGCCTGGAACGCCACGCCGGTCATGACGCGCTCGTCCCTCGAGCGGCTCGAGACCGTCATGGAGACGGCCGGCGTGCTCGCGCACGCCGACTGGGTGGACTTTGACCGCCTCGTCGACAACAGCTATGCCCATAACGCCTCCTGACAGGCACAAAAATCCCCCGGCAGCAGCCGGGGGATTCGTGCGTTTTTCAAAAGAGGGGGGTGCTTAGAAGCTCGCAACGACAGCGCCGTTGTAGGTGTCGGCGATGTACTGCTTCACGGCGTCGGTCTTGAGGGCTTTGAGCAGGGCCTGGGTCTTCGGGCTGTTCTCGTCGCCGGCGCGCACGGCAATGATGTTGGCGTAGGTCTGGGCGGCAGCGCCGTTGGCGTCCTCGGAGGCGAGCGCGTCGCTGATCTTCAGGCCGGCGGCCAGGGCGTAGTTGCCGTTGATGACGGCGATGGAGCCGGCAGCGGCGTTCTTGAGCTGCGCCGGGACGGTGTCGGCCTGCACGGTGACGATGTTGTAGCCGCCGTCGTCGACGATGTCGAGCGTGCTCACGCCCTTGGCGGCGTCCGCGTCATCGGGGAGCTTGATCAGGCCCTCCTGCTGGAGCAGGAACAGGGCGCGGGTCTCGTTGCTGTCGTCGGCCGGGATGATGATGGTCGCGCCCTTGGCGAGATCCTTCAGGTCGGTGACGCCGTTGCCGTAGATGCCGAACGGCTCATAGTGGATGGTGCCGACAGAGACAAGGTTGGTGCCGTTCTTGGCGTTGAAGCTGTCGAGGTAGGGCTTATGCTGGAAGTAGTTGGCGTCGAGTGTGCCGTCGGCCAGGGCCTGGTTCGGCAGGACATAGTCGTCATAGGTGACGATCTTGAGCTCGTAGCCTTCGTCGGCGAGGGCCTGCTTGATCTGCTCGAGGATCTCGGCGTGCGGGGTGGCGCTGGCGCCGACGGTGATGACTTTGTCATCGGAAGCGGCAGTGCTCTTGTCATCAGTGGTCTTGTCGCCGCAGGCGCTCAGCGCGACGAGCGAGAACGTCAGCACGAGGGCGAGGATGAGGGACGTGATCTTTTTCATTTTCGTTTCTCCTTTATATTTTCATTTTGGAATTTGTGTGGTTTCGGATGTTAGGATGTGCAGTTCAGGGCGGCACATTCGTCCGCGCCGGATGTTCACGCGCAGCAGCGCGGGATAGTGTAAACGCATGGGCTGCCTCCTGTCAGGTGCGGGAGCGCCGGTCGGTGCGGCGGGCGATGTACATGCCGAACTCCTGCAGGATCTGCACGATGATGATCGTCAGCGCTACGCACAGCCAGACGATCTGATCGTCGTACTTCTGGTAGCCGTAGGTGATGGCAATCTGGCCGAGGCCGCCGCCGCCGATCGTGCCGGCCATGGCGGAGTAGCCGAGGATGGTCACGGTGGAGATGACGGCGCCGGTGATGAGCGCGGGCTTGGCCTCCGGGATGATAACCTTCCAGATGATGCGCAGCGTGGACGCGCCCATGGACAGCGCGGCCTCGATGACGCCGGCGTCCACTTCCTTGGCGGCGGATTCGACCATGCGCGCCACATACGGGGCGGCGGCGATGACGAGCGTCACGATCACGGCGCGGTTGCCGAGACTGGTGCCGACGATGGCCTTTGCCACCGGCAGCATGGCGACCATGAGGATGATGAACGGGATGCTGCGCAGGGCGTTGACGATGATGCCGAGCGTGCGGTTGAGCCAGCCGATGGGGTGGATGCCGTCGCGGTCGGTCATGCGCAGGATGAGGCCGACCGGCAGGCCGATGAGATAGGCAAAGAACGTGGAGATGAGCGTCATGTAAATGGTCTCCCAGATACCGAGCTGCAGGATGCCGTTTTGCCAGAGTTTGATGAGCAGATCAGACATGACTTCCATCCTCCTGTAGATAAGAGATGTGGTTATGGTCGAGCCAGCGCAGCACATCGTGGAACTGCTGCGGGTCGTCGGGCAGGTCGATGACCATGTGGCCGTAGATGCTGCCCTCGACGATGCGGGTGTCGGCGAAGAGAATGTTCACCGGCACGTGGCACTCGAGCGTGATGCGCGAGATGACCGGTTCGTTGGAGCAGCTGCCGTCGAAGACGAGGCGCAGGCGCCTGCCCGTGCACGGCGGGAGGTTTTCGGCCGGGCTCTTCGGGAGAATGAGCGCCTTGGCGATGTCGGACTTCGGGTGCGTGAACACGTCGCTGACGTTGCCGATCTCGGCGATGCAGCTCTGGTCGATGACGGCCACGCGCTGGCAGATCTGCTCGATGACGCGCATCTCGTGCGTGATGACGACGATCGTCACGCCGAGCGTCTGGTTGATCTCCTTGAGCAGGTGGAGAATCGACTGCGTGGTGTTCGGGTCGAGGGCGCTGGTGGCCTCGTCGCACAGGAGGTATTTCGGCCGCGTGGCGAGGGCGCGGGCGATGGCCACGCGCTGCTTCTGGCCGCCGGAAAGCTGCGAGGGATAGTTTTTCGCGCGGTCGGACAATCCGACGAGTTCGAGCAGCTCGGCGGCGCGGGCCTGAGCCTCGTCGCGCTTGACACCGGCGATCTCGAGCGGGAAGCAGATGTTGCGCAGCACCGTGCGCTGCTCGAGCAGGTTGAAGCTCTGGAAGATCATGCCGATGTCCTGCCGGGCCTTGAGCAGGTCGCGGCGGCTGAGCTGCGTCATGTCGCGCCCGTCGATGCGCACCGTGCCGGAAGTCGGCCGCTCGAGGAGGTTGATACAGCGCACGAGCGTGCTCTTGCCGGCGCCGCTCAGGCCGATGATGCCGAAGATCTCCCCGTCCTCGATGCGGAGGTTGACGTCCCGCAGTGCATGGATGTCGCCGCCCGGTGAGGGGTAAGTCTTGTTGAGATGTTCGATTTCGATCATAGTGGATTCTCCCTCGCAGAATAATTTTTCGGTACAAAAAACAGAGGCCGGAAGACTCGTTGTCTTCCGGCCTCTGCGGATACGGCTTGGAATTCTGGATCAGCCGTTATTGGAAGCGAACACAAGACGAGTCATATTTCTGAGCACGACGAGACATGCACATGCAGCCGGGCATGTACATCATCATAGCCATCATCATGTTGTTCGTCTGAGCAAACTTCATAATACGACACGTCTCCTTTCGTTAAAAATCACGGTTTCCGGTGGAAACGAGCGCAGTATAACGCAGTTTTCTGCGCTTGTCAACCCCAAAATCCACAAAAGCAGTATGAAACGCGCATTAGAAAAAGCAAATCCATCGATTCTAAAATTCAATCGTTTGCGGCGTTACGTCCGGGTCGTGGCTGCACAGAGACGCCGCGCAGGCGCCGTCCCGGCTCATCTCGCCGATCCAGTCGAGCGCCTTTTTCGCGCGCACGCTGTTTTCACAGATGCCGGGCACGGTGCCCTCCGCCCAGGAGCGGGGACTTGCCGCGCCGTCGGCGTTGAGCAGCACGTACCGGCCGCCATTGCGGATGAGCGTGGCGAACATGCCCTCCGTGTGCCCGGCGATGTGCACGAGATGCACCGAGTCGTCCCCGAACAGGTCGTACGAGCGGCTCTCCGGCCCGATGTGGTTCACGCGGTACCAGAACCGCTCCGGCGGCTCGTCCATCCACAGCTTGCGCGAGGTGTAGCGCAGGTTCACGCGGCACGACCAGAAGTATTCCTCCTCCGCCACCAGCAGACGCTTTGCGCCCCGCACCTCGCTGATGCCCGCGACATGATCCGGGTCGAGGTGGGAAAAGAGCACATAGTCCAGATCCTGCGGCCGGATGCCGCGCGCGGCCAGCTGCTCGCCGATCGACTGCCCCGGCTCCACGACGCTGTGCACGAGCGTGTACCACCCGCGGCCGAACATCCGCAGCTGCGCCGCGCGGTCCTCGATGCCGGTCGGGCTCACGGTGCGCGGCAGACCGGCGTCCACCAGAAACAGGCCCTTCGGGTGCTCCACCAGATACGCCGACACCGGCAGCCAGATGCGCGCGCCGCTCTTGAGCCGCCGCGCGTCCGCTTTTGCCGGCCAGCGCCACTGGGCACTCGCCGGCAGGTTCGGCGCCACGCCGATCTTCCCGCAGTGCAGAACATGGATCCGGATCTGAGCCATGGCCGTTCCCTCCTCGTGAATGTACGCGATATTGACCAAATGGTTACTAAAAAGCATATCACCGCCTGTGCAGAATGTCAAGACAGGCGGGGAAAACGACCGGGATTTTGCAATCTTCAACAATGTGCTGTGCATTTGCGTATTGAATTGTATGCGTGAGATGTGCTACAATAGATTGCGCATCTATTCACAAACCAGGGAATGAAAACAAAACATTTTAAGGGGAAGAAAGGAGCCTGAAACATGGCAAGAGAACTGATCCTGAAGCTGGGCAAAAAGATCACGGACCGCATGGACGTGAAGCTCGGCATGACCAAGCTCGACGAGAATTCGCCCGAGTATTACGGCCTGGCCAGCGTCGTCACCGACGAGATGGCGGAGCTTGCGCTCGCGATGAAGGTCCGTGTCCCGACCACACCGGCCGAGATCGGCAAGAAGGTAGGCAAGGATCCCGTCTACGTGGAGCAGCTGTTTGACCAGATGTCCATGATCGGCCTGCTCGAGTACAACTGGGAGAACGCCGACCATCACAAACAGTGGACGCTGCCGATCTTCGTGCCCGGTTCTGCCGAGCTGATGAACATGAACCTCCAGCAGGTGGAGACGCACCCGGAGATCGCGCAGTTTTTCGAGCGCATGTCGTTTCTGCCGCTGACGAAGATCACCTGCATGGTGCCTCCCGGAGGTGCCGGCGTCGGCATGCATGTCATCCCGGTCGAGAAGGCCATCCCGGCCACGAACGAGTCGGTCGATGTGGAGCACATCTCCCACTGGCTGAAAAAGTATGAGGATCACCTCGGCGTCGGCTACTGCTCCTGCCGCAATGCCATGCGCATTCAGGGCGAGGGCTGCGGCGAGCTGCAGGATGAGATGTGCATCGCCGTCGGTCAGTTTTGTGACTACTGTCTCGAGACCGGCAAGGGCCGCAAAATCACCTATGATGAGGCGATGGAGATCCTCCAGCGCGCCGAGGACAACGGCTATGTCCACCAGATCACGAACATCGACGGCGAGGATAAGATCTTTGCCATCTGCAACTGCGCGCTCGGCTCCTGCTTCGCGCTGAGAACGAGCCAGCTGTTCAACACGCCGAACATGTCCGCCTCCGCTTACCGCGCCCATGTCGACGCCGAAAAGTGCGTCGCCTGCGGCAAGTGCGCCGAGGTCTGCCCGGCCGGCGCTGCCAAGCTCGGCCAGAAGCTGTGCACCAAGACCGGCCCGGTGACGTATCCGAAGCAGCCCCTGCCGGATGACAACCACTGGGGCGAGCACATGTGGAGTCCGAACTATAAGGACGACAACCAGAAGCAGTGCCACGAGTCCGGCACCGCCCCGTGCAAGACCGCCTGCCCGGCGCACATCGCCGTGCAGGGCTACATCAATCTGGCCGCGCAGGGCCGCTATCTGGACGCGCTCAAGCTCATCAAGCAGGATAACCCGTTCCCGGCCGTCTGCGGCAGCATCTGCAACCGCCGCTGCGAGGAAGCCTGCACCCGCGGCGATGTCGACCGCGCCGTCGCTATCGACGAGATCAAGAAGTTTGTCGCCGAGCAGGAGCTCCAGGCCGACAAGCGCTACATCCCGAAGGTTATCACCCACCGCGGCATCGCCGATCCCTACCCGGAGAAGATCGCCATCATCGGCGCCGGCCCGGCCGGCCTGTCGTGCGCCTACTATCTGGCGAACATGGGCTATGAAAACGTCACCGTGTTTGATAAAAACGAGGTGCCCGGCGGCATGCTGACCCTCGGCATCCCGAGCTTCCGTCTCGAGAAGGATGTTGTCAACGCCGAGATCGAGGTGCTCCGTGAGATGGGCGTGCACTTCCAGTGCGGCGTCGAGATCGGCAAGAATCTCACCATCGACCAGCTGCGTGAGCAGGGCTACAAGGGCTTCTATCTGGCCATCGGCGCGCAGAAGAGCGCACCCATCGGCGTGCCCGGCGAAGAGCTCTCCGGCGTGTACGGCGGTGTGGACTTCCTGCGCAGGGTCAACCTCGGCAAGAAGCCGCGCATCGGCAAAAAGTGCGCCGTCATCGGCGGCGGCAATGTCGCCATGGACGTCTGCCGCACGGCCATCCGCCTCGGCGCGAAGGATACTTACATCATCTACCGCCGCAGCCAGGCCGAGATGCCGGCGGACGCGGAGGAAGTCGCGGAAGCCATGGAAGAGGGCGTGCAGTTCCGCTTCCTGAGCGCACCGGCCGAGATCCTCGGCGAAAACGGCAAGGTCAAGGCCCTCAAGGTCGAGATCATGGAGCTGGGCGAGCCCGACGCGAAGGGCCGCCGCAAGCCTGTCGGCACCGGCAAGTTCGAGACCATCGAGGTCACGTCCGTCATCGGCGCTATCGGCCAGCGCGTCGACCTCGGCCATATCGCGCCGGAGGCCATGGCCTTCAACCGCAACGGCACCGTCCAGGCCGACGGCGTGACGTATCAGACCGCGCAGCCCGACATCTTCGCCGGCGGCGACGTGGTCACCGGCCCGAAGTTTGCCATCGACGCGATCGCGGCCGGCCGCGAGGGCGCTATCTCCCTGCACCGCTACGTGCATGAGGGCCAGAGCCTGACGCTGGCGCGTGACCCGCGTGAATTCTACGAGCTCGACAAGAAGCAGGCCGTTGTGCCCATCGACTGCTTTGACGCCCCGGCGCGCCAGACCGTCGCCCACGACGCGAGCAAGGCCAAGACGTTCTCGAACGACCGCATCACCTTCACCGAGGCGCAGGTCAAGGCAGAGGCGTCCCGCTGCCTCGGCTGCGGCGTGTCCGTCGTCGACCAGAACAAGTGCATCGGCTGCGGCCTGTGCACCACCCGCTGCGAGTTTGATGCGATCCACCTGCAGCGCGATATGCCGGAGGCCAGCCGTATGTACCGCACCGAGGACAAGATGAAGGCCATCCTGCCGCACATGGTCAAGCGCGCAGCCAAGCTCACCATCAAGGACATCAAGGGCAAGCGCGCGAAGTAAGCCGACCGGAGGAAAACGCGATGCACGAACTGGGAACCGTGTTCTATGTCATCCAGGAGGTCGAAAAGGTCGTCGAGGAAAACCACCTGACCCAGGTCGCCAGCGTCACGCTGGAGGTCGGCGAGGTCAGCGGCATCATCCCGTATTACCTGACCGACTGCTGGAAGTGGGCGGTGGAAAAATCGCAGTATCTCAAGGGCGCGGAGCTGAAGATCGAGACGCTCCCCGCCGTGACCTACTGCGAGGACTGCAAACAGACATATCCAACGGTCAAATACGCCAAGATATGCCCGCACTGCAAGAGTGAGCATACCTATCTGCTCAGCGGCAACGAGTACACCATCAAGGAGATCGAAGCCTGCTAGCAGCCGCAAAAAGAGCAAACGGGGAACGCTTTTCGGCGTTCCCCGTGTTTTTATATCTCGTCTGCCGGCGCGCTGTCGATCGGGATCTGGATGATCTCCAGCCGGCGGCGGGCGGCGTATTCGAGCGTGCGGGCCGTGCCGCCGGGCCGGCCGTCAAATGCCGCGATGAGGATGCGCGAGGCATCGACCATGTAGCGGTTGCGGCGCATCATGCACCCGGGGGTGTAGGCCTCCTGCACGAGCGTCTGATAGTCGCACTGGCGCAGGTCGTAGGCGTAGCGCTCGCGCAGCTCCGGCCGCCAGCGGTCGGCCTGGCCGGCGAAGGGGATGGCCGCCTCGATCGTGACCTCGGGGTGCTGCAGGCGCAGATAGCGTGCAGCGTCGAAAAAATACAGGTCGCAGCCATTGGCCATGCCGCAGATGAAGTGGCGGATGCCGGCGGCGTAGACGGCGTCCACGGCGTCGAAGAGCTGCTGCTGCAGCTTGCGGCAGCGGGGGTCGTTCTCGTCGCTGCCCCAGGGCAGCTTGTATTCCCGGTGGCCGGTGAAGCAGCAGGTGTTTTCGCGCTCGGGCATGGCGGCGCCTCCTTTCGGTGGTGGCCTCCATTGTACGCGCCCTGAGCGCTGCTGTCAAACCTTTCCTGCAAAAAAGTACTTGCATTCTTTTCCCACTGTGCTATAATACAGACAGTAAAACAACTGAATCGAGATGTCTTCGGGGCAGGGTGTAATTCCCGACCGGCGGTGATAGTCCGCGAGCCGAGCAAGGTTGAATCGGTGCAATTCCGATACCGACAGTATAGTCTGGATGATAGAAGATGTTACGAACCTCCATTGTTCGCAGCGCCTGAAGGACATGTTCTTTCAGGTGTTTTTCATTCCATGGAGGTGTTTTGTCATGTTGAAAGAAAACCTGTCCTTTGTTGGTATCTGCGTGCTTGTGTTCGCGGCATTGCTCGGCCTTGCGTATCTGTTTGAGCGCACGGTCTGCCGTGATCTGCAGCGCCGCAGCCGCAGCCGCAACATCAGCTATGTGGCCATGTTTTCCGCCCTCGGCGGCGTGCTGATGCTGCTCGAGATCCCGCTGTTTTTTGCGCCCGGCTTCTATAAGATGGACCTGAGCGAGCTGCCGGTGCTCATGAGCGCGTTTTACCTCGGCCCCGTGGCCGGTGTTATCACCGAGCTGCTCAAGGTGCTGCTCAAGCTCCTGCTCAAGGGCACGAGCACAGCTTTTGTCGGCGACTTTGCCAACTTCGTCGTCGGCTGCACGTTCGTCCTTCCCGCCGCTGTCATCTACCACCACCACAAGACCCGCCGCACCGCCATCATCGGCATGGCCGTCGGCACGCTGTGCATGACGGTCTTCGGCAGCCTCTTCAATGCCCTGTACCTGATCCCGAAGTTCGCCGAGCTGTTCCACCTGCCGATTGATCAGATCGTCGCCATGGGCACGGCTGTGAACAAGGGCATCACCAGTGTGCCGACGCTCGTGCTGTTCGCCGTCGTCCCGTTCAACCTCATCAAGGGCGTTGTGGACTCGGCGCTGACGTATCTGCTGTATAAGCGCGTGGAGTTTTTGCTCTTCCCGGAGCTGCGCAAGAAGGAGAAAGTCCAGCCGCAGGTCCAGTCGAAGAATCCCACCCCGCAGCACTGAGATCGTACATAAAAAACCGCCTGCAGGCATCAGCCTGCGGGCGGTTTTTCATCTGTGCAGCTGCGGCGCACCGCGCGCAGCAGCAAGGTGAAGCTGAGCGTGAAGTTCACGCACTCGTTGAAATACAAAATGAAGATGTACCCCGCCAGCCCGAACCGCGGCAGCAGCACCCACACGAGCACTACGCCGAGCGTGGCGTCGAGCACATTGATGGCCATGCAGCGCGTCTGCTGGCCGAGCCCGCGCAGGCAGCCGTCGGTCACGGTGTCGAGATACATCACCGGCACGAGCGGCGCCAGCAGCCGGATGTACCGTCCCGCGTCGTCCGAGTGGTAGATCAACCGCCCGAGCGGCCCGGAAAACGCCAGCAGCAGCACGGCCGTACCGCACGCGAACAGCAGGCACCGGTACAGCAGTGCGCGCACCAGCCGCCGGATGTCCCCGCACCGGCCGGAGACCTGCGCCGTCGTCAGCTCCGGCACGAGCAGATCCGCCAGCGCGTACAGCAGGCACGAGGGGAAGAGCACCACCGGCAGCGCCATGCCGTGCACGATGCCGTAGCCCGCGAGCGCGCGGTCGGCCGTCAGGCCGGAGCTTTTGAGCCCGCGCGGGATGAGCAGGTGCTCCAGCGTCGTGAGCGACGTGCGCGCATAGGCCGACACCGCCAGCGGCAGCGCCACGGCGAGCATACGCCGCGTCAGGTGCGGCACGGTGTCGCCGCCTGTGCGGTATTTGCGCCGGTCGAGGAGATACATTGCCGCCATCATCAGCAGCGACACCACGTCCGCGCACGCACCGCCCGCCGTGACGGCGGCGCAGCTCTGCTCCAGGTCGCCGGCGGCCGCAAAGGACAAAAACCACATCACGCACGTGATGCGCACCAACTGCTCGATCAGGTGCACGAGCGTTGGCTTCCACACGCGGCCGGAGGCGGTGAAATACCCGTCCATGACCGACGAGAGCGAGATGCACGGCAGGCTGATGCTCGTGATGCGCAGCGAGCGCACCGTGCGCGCGTCGCCGATCCAGAGAAAGCCCACGGGCTCGGCCAGAAAATACACCATCGTACCCGCGCACAGACCGAAAAACAGCGCGTAGCACGCGCACCGGCGCATCGCGCCCGTGACGCCCGCGCCGCGCTCGAGCCCCATCTCCTCAGAGATCAGGCGCGTGGTAGCAAAGCGGATGCCTGAGATGGCGAAGGTTGCAAACAGCACGCTCACCGACATGACGAGCTGGTACAGCCCGATGCCGGCTGCGCCGATGCGCCCGACGATCCACGCCTGAAAGACGAGTCCGATGCAGCGCATCACGATCGACGAGCCGGTCATGAGCGCGGTGTTGACGATGAGCCTGCGATTTGTGTGCACGCGCGCGACCTCCCGACGCAGTTTGTACCACTCTATGGCGCGGGAGGGAAAAACATGCCGCCTGCAAACCTATGCACAAGGACAAAATCATGGAGCAGCGGGGGAGCCCGAGGGGGCAAGGCCCGCCTCGGATAAAATCCAGCGCTTGTCCCAAAGCCCGAGCAGGACTTTGGGACAAAACGCATGCCGCCCGGCGTTCGCCGGGCGGCATGCGTTTTGTGTTCTTCAGGTGTGCAGATCGGCCTTGATCTTCGTCGTGGAGATCTCGGGCGTGCGGGGGAGGTAGACGACCTCGCATTTGTCCTTCAGGAAGTCGAACTTGCCCTTCCAGTCGTCGCCCATGACGAACACATCCACGTGGTATTTGTCCACGTCGGTGATCTTCTGATCCCAGCTCTCCTCCGGGATGACGAGATCGACATAGCGGATCGCCTCGAGCATCCGTTTGCGGTCCTCGTAGGAGAAGTAGCTCTTTTTCTGCTTTTCGTTCCAGTTGAACTCGTCCGTGCTCAGGGCCACGATCAGATAATCGCCCTGCTCCTTGGCGCGGCGCAGGAGATTGATGTGCCCGTAGTGCAGCAGGTCAAAGGTGCCGTAAGTGATAACACGTCTCATGTGTGTTCCCTTTCCCGGAGGCGCTCGGCCAGAAACGCGGCGACGCGCTCGGCGGAGTGCCCGTCTGTGTATTGGTTGGTCAGCTTCGTGAGCTGCAGGCGCTTGGCCCGCAGCGGATCATCGCCCGCGGCGAGCTGCTCGAAAAACGTGCGGAAATCGTCCGGCGTGTCGAGCAGGGCCGCGCTCTCGCGCAGCGGCTGCGGGTCGATGGCAAAGCCCGGCTGCCTGGCGTAGGCGTCGATGTCCTCGAACGTCAGCCCCACGGGCTTGCCCGTGAGCAGGTAGTCAAACAGCACGGAGGAATAGTCCGTGATGAGCGCGTCCGTGCAGGCGAGAAATTCGTAGGACGTGATGCCGTGCGCAGCGAAGAGCCCGTCGTCGATGAAGCGGAGGTGGCTCAGCTCCAGCGCGCGGATGTGCGACAGGTCCTGCGCCGGGTGGGGCTTGACGATCACGAGCGTGTTCGTCGCCCGCGCGGCCTCGTTCACGGCCGCGGCCGCCGCCGGGTCATGGATGACGGGGATGGAGATGTCCGTCGTCGCGACGAGGCTGTTCTTGTGCTGCCGGTACGTGGGATACCAGACGACGAAGCGGTCAAACTCCGCGCCGAAGATGTCCTTCAGGTCGCATTTGTGCGTGAACAGGTCGTCGTTGCGCGGGAAGCCGAGCGTGACGAGCTTTTCCGGTGGGATGTGAAATTCATAGCTGTTCACGGCGTCAAAAAACGGGGCCTGACTCAGCGCCCAGTCGGTCGTCGGGTCGCAGAAATAGTAGTCGTGCACGCTCTTGAGCGGGCTGCCGTGCGTCAGGTACAGATGCACGGTCTCCGGCCGGAGCTTCTGGAGCTGGCCGTTGCAGTCCACGATGGCAGCGGCGCGGGCGCGCAGCCAGAACAGCCGCAGCAGCGCCCATGTTCCCCGCGTGCCGGCAAAGGACACGTTCTTTTCATGTACGTTCCGAAAAGCGGCCGGATCCGGCACGACCCACACGAGCCGGTATCGGTCGTTCCAGCCCTGGGCCAGCAGCGTCCGGTACAGGGCGCCGGTGTTGTCACCGAGGGGCGGCGCGCTCTCGAGCAGGATGACCGGCTTGCCGGGCAGCAGGCTCAGCAGCCGCACGAGCAGGCGTTTCAAGCGTTGTTTCATTTTCTCAGCACCTTTCGCACCATGCCGCCGACGAGGGCCTTTTCATATCCGTTCATGGACAGCAGCCACACGGAGGCACAGTAGATCGCTGTGTAGACGATGATGCCGCCGAGCAGCATCGGAATACTGTAGAGGTTTACAAACAGCATCATCAGCACGCCGCACGCGGCGGGCGGCAGCAGGCCGAGCGCCATGCGCCCGATATTTTTCCAGAACACGGTCACGTCGATGTTCAGCCGCCGCTGATAGAAGATGTTCATCACGAGTCCGTTTGCCAGCGTGACGGCGACGGCCGTGCCGATCGCGCAGCCGATCGCGCCGAGGTACTGGCACAGCCAGATGCTGATGGCGAGGTTGCCGATGGCCATCGCCCCGTAGATGATCGAGCGGTACTTGTGCAGATTCTGCGCGCGCTGCATCTCGATGCCGAGGTTTTGCGTCAGCGGCACCATGCCGGGGATGATGAGCAGCAGCACGATGATATACGCATCGTCATAGCCCGGTCCGGCCCAGAAATAGATAAATGGCTTGCCAAAGAAGATGATGCCCGTGCACACGAGCGACAGGATCAGAAACTGGATGCGCCCCACGCGCACGAACAGCTCCGTGAGCACGGTGCGCAGGCGCGCTTTGTCGTCCTTGTTGTCCTGCACGAGCTGGTGGATGCGCGGCGTGAACACGGACGACACCGCCGTCGAAAACGAGATGAAGTACGTGTGCAGCTGCTGGCCGACGGCGTAGACTGCCGTGGCGGCCGTGCCGCAGTAGCGCGTGATGATGAGCTTGTCGAGGTTGTTGTTGACCTGGTCGACGACCATGTTGATGGCGATGAAGCCAGAGAACACAGCAATGTCCTTGAGCACGGCGCCGTCAAAGTTCCGGAACGAGACCCGAATGTGCAGCTTGCCGAAGCAGTAGATCAGCCGCAGCACGTCCACGAATACCGAGATCGTCACCGTGACGACGACCATGCCGATCGAGCCGTAGCCCGCCAGCAGCACCGGCAGCGTCACGAGCGGGGACACGACCGTGCGCAGGATCTCCGTCGCCTTCAGGAACACGAACTGCTCCTGCGCGCTGATGATGTTGCTGAACACGCTCATCGGGAAGCTCACGGCGAGGTTCGCCGTCAGCAGCAGCATGAGGATGCGCGCCGTGTGGTACTCGGCGTCCGTCAGGCCGGTCTTGAACACCATCTCCAGATGGAACGTCAGGTACAGGCCGCACGCGAGCGCAACGAGCCCGATGACGGAAAACACGATCAGGAACAGGCTGTTGAGCCGCGCAATCTTATCGTCCGCCTTTTCCTTGCGGTAGAGGATGTAATAGCGCACGTAGCTGCCGCCGAAGCCGAGACTGAGCACCGACAAAATGGCGATCGTCGAGGCGACGGTGGAGTACAGGCCGTACTCGCTCTTGCCGAGGATGCGCAGCATGAACGGCGTGTAGGCGACCGAGACGATGATGTTGAGCGTCATCTGCACATACGTGAGCAGAGAGCCGGAACGCAGTTGATTGTGATGCTTCATAGTGTCAGTGTCCGGCGGCGGCGAACAGCAGGTGCACCGCCCGGTACTGCTTCTTCCCGAGCAGGGACAGCACCAGCTTCTTGCGCGCCGGATAGCCTTTCAGATAGGGGTTGTGCCGGTAGTCGGGGAAGCGCGCGGCGGTAAAGTCCAGCAGCTGCGGCAGCAGTGGGTGCGCGCTCTGCGCCTTGAGAATGCGCACGGACGCATCGTAGAGCACATTGTCCACGCAGAGCTTACCGAGCTCGTTTTCATACTGCTCGAACAGGCCGCGCGCCTGATACCACGTCAGCACGTCGTCGATCGCGTCCATGATTTCGGCGTTGGCGTCGAGCGCGCGCTTGGTCACGGAGCCCTCATGCTGCCGGTAGAGGTAGAGCACGTCCGGCAGGATCACAACGGATCTTGCCGCCGTGAGCATCTTGCGCGTCATGCACAGATCCTCGCCCCAGCCGCGGGCGCGAAAGCGGATGCCCGTGTCCGTGAACAGGGTGCGCCGCCAGGCCGCGATGCAGGCCGACGGGCGGTTGAGCAGCAGGGCAGGCGTCTCCTGAAGTGTCAGCGGCGTATGCAGCGGCAGGTCGTCGGTGAACACCGCGCCGTCGTTGTCGCCGGTCATGCGCAGACCGAAATAGCACACGTCGGCCTGCGTCTCGTCCAGAGCTGCGCACAATACGGCGAAGGCGTCTGGTGTGTAGGTGTCGTCGCTGTCAAGAAACAGCACATACTCGCCCTGCGCGAGCGGGAGCGCCACGTTGCGCGCGTCGCCCGCGCCGCCATTGGGCTTGTGCAGCACGCGGATGCAGTCCGGATGTTCGCGCGCGAGCGTGTCGCACAGCGCGCCACTCTCGCCGTCGGTTGAGCCGTCGTCCACGAGCAGAACCTCAAAGTCCGCGCCGGTCTGCCCCAGCACGGAGTCCACGCCCTCGCGCAGGTATTCCCAGCCGTTGTAGACCGGGATGATGACACTGAATTTCATAGCTTCCTCCAGTCCGGGCGCTCAGCCGAGCTTGTCCTTGACGGCAAAAAGTGCCCGCACGGTGCGGTATTTGCGCTGCCGCAGCAGGCGCAGGATCAGCTTGTGGCTGCGGGAGAGCTGCGCAAGCAGGGGATTGTCGAGATAGTCCGGGAACTGGGCCTGCACGTAGTCCTGAAACCGGTCGAGCAGTTCGCTCTCCGGGTCCACGCGCAGCACGCGCACCGAGGCCGCGAGCAGCACGTGATCTACCGCCAGGCGCGACAGCTCGTTGTAGTAGCGCTCGAACAGGCCGTTTTCGCGGTACCAGTCGAGCAGGTTGTCAAAGGCTGTGAACAGCTCGGCGTTGCGCGCCGTGTTCGTGTTGCGTGTGATGGAGTTGGTGCGGTCAACGTAGTAATACAGGATGTCCGGCACGAAGGCGGCGCTTTTGGCCAATGCCAGCAGCTTCACGGATGTGCACAGATCCTCGTACCAGATGCGCGCCGGGTAGCGCACGCCGGAATCCAGAAACAGGCTGCGCCGCCAGATGCGGCTCCAGGGGGAGGGCATGGTCTGCATCAGCTCGGGCGTGTCGGCGAGCGTGAAGGTGCGGTCGGTCGGCAGGGGATCCACGAGCTCCTTGACCACGACGCCGTTTGCTTCCAGCGCCGCGCCGAAGCCGATGATGTCGCTGCCGAAGCGGGTGACGGCGTCGGCCAGTACGCGGAACATGTTGGGGGCAATGTAGTCGTCACTGTCGATGAAGATCAGGTACTCGCCCTGCGCCGCCTCGATGCCGACGTTGCGCGCCTCACCTACGCCGCCGTTCGGCTTGTGGATGGCGCGGATGCGCTCCGGGTGCGCCGCGGCATAGCGGTCGCAGATTTCGCCGCTCTCGCCGTCGGTCGAGCCGTCGTCGATGAGGATGACCTCGTAGTCTTCAAAATCCTGCGCCAGCACGGAGTCGATGCACTTGGGCAGGTAGTCCTTGACGTTGTAGACCGGGATGACAACACTGAAAATCATGCGCGTTTCTCCTCTCCGTCCGGCAGGGCGTCCGGCTGTTCACTGCGCATCTGCGTCAGGTAATAGACCACGGCCAGCAGCACCGACATGTAGATCGAGGCGTTCGGCCGCCGCAGCACGCCGGCAGTGAAGTAGGCGTACACCAGACACAGGCACAGCCCGATGCCGACGGCACCGGCCTCTACCGTGAAGTATTTGCGGAAATCTTTGATCAGGCACTTGACGATCAGATACAGGAAATAACCGATGAAGGCGACCATCATGGCCAGACCTACCCAGCCGTAGAGGAAGCAGATGCCGTGAAAATCGTTCTCCACGTCATAAATCTCGCCGTCAAAGGCCATGCGGCCGAGCTCCATGCCGAACAGGCGAGAGGTGAACGGCTGCTCGTCGAGCAGCATCTCGCAGAAGACGATCTTGCGGTGGCGGGTCGCCGTGATGTCCGTGACCTGATCGGAATAGCCGTAGGCGGACATGACGCGCGCCGTGCCGAAGCGCTGGCACATATTCGGGGAGTAGAAATTATAGATCGTGCACAGGGCGTGGTAGCGCTCTTCGGGCGTGACGGTGGAAGTGCCGGTTTTGTTGCCCTCGACACGCTGGATCATGCGTTCGGCGTCGTTCTGCTTGTAGCTCATGGCCTCGTTGTAGCGGTTCTGGTTGATATACATGGGCGACTGCTTGTAGGTCGCGCAGCACGCGGCGAGGATGAGCACCAGCACGGCAATGTAGCGCTTGGAGGTGCGGGCCTTGCCGGTCAGCACCAGCACGACCGGCACGCCCAGCGCGGCCACGGCGATCGAGAAGAATGCCAGACGCGTGCCCATGAGATAGAGCTGCGCCAGCGCGGCGACGCTCGTGACCGTGAACAGCAGGAAGTTCTTTCTGCGGTAGCACAGCAGGATGACGATGGGCGCGAGAATGCTCATGATCGCGCTCTGCGCATTGCCGAACGAGTACCAGCCGAGAATGCCCACATTGGTGGACTGATAGGTCGCCGAGGAGGTGTGTGTGAGCACGCTCACGACGACCGAGGCCGTGATGATCCAGAAGTCGAGCATCAGGCCGGTCTCAAACGCGCGGTAGCACTTGTTGTTCGCCCGCAGAAACGAGATGAAGCACAGCACGAACAGCGGCATCTGCACGACGCGCACAAAGTTGGTCAGGTCGTAGACGATGCGCTGGTAGCCGACGATGAAGCAGGAGATGCAGTGTCCGACGAGCAGGAAGGCACAGGCGGCGATGGCGATGCCGTAGACCTTTTTGCGCGACGAGGTCACAAACCCGAGCACGCACACAACGGCGAACACGGCGAAGCGCAGCAGCAATGTGATCGTATTGCTCATACCGAGCCGGTCCGTCCAGAAGGACAGGATGTCCATCAGCGGCTGCAGGATCAGAAGGATCATCAGAAACTTCGGCAGCATCGGCGCGAGCCGCTCGCGCAGGGAGTGTTTTTCTTCGGACATATCAGTTCTCCTTTGAGTCGTCGTAATCTCTGATATAGATCAGGTACCAGATGGATGCCAGAATCAGGCAGAGATAAAAAGATGCATTTGGGCGGCGCAGTACGCCGGCGGTGTTATAAATGTGGGCGAGGGCGGTGCACAGCGCAACGCCGCAGGCGCCGGCCTCGACCGTGAAGTAACGCCTGGCATTGCGGATGAGCGCGCACACGATGATGACCAGGAAATACCCCAGAAAAGCCAACAGGCACGCAAGCCCCGCCCAGCCGTACAGATACGCGATGCCGTGGAAGTCATTTTCCACGTCATAGCAGTACCCATGGTAGGTCATCTCGTCGTAGCTCAGGCCGAACAGGCGGCTGGTAAGCGGCTCGGTGTTCAGCATCAGGCGGCAGTAGTTGATCTTGATCGTGCGGACATTCGTGATGTCGGCAGCTTTGGTGGAGTATCCGTACATTTCCGCCGTGGCCTCGAGTCCGTAGCGCTCGACAGTCCCGCCGAGGTACTCGTCATAGGCGTAGGTGAGGTATGCATACCCCTGATCGCCGAATTCCGCCTTGCCCTGCGCGACCAGCCGGTCGATGTTCTCCTGCTTGCGCACGGCGTTGGCCGCAACGGCCTGCTGGTTGCGGTGTATGGGGGACACGGTGTAGCCCGCCGCACAGACGGCGGCACACAGCAGCAGCACGGCGCAGACCTTTGCGCTGCCGCGCTTTGTGAGCGCAAGCGTGATGACCATGCCGATCGCCGTCACGAACAGGGACATATAGGCCAGACGTGTCGCAAAGCAGAATAGTTCCGCGAAGCCGACGACGGCGATGGGCAGCCAGCGCCGGATCTGCCCGCTGCGCAGTGCCGGACACAGCGCGAGCGGCACGAGCATCGACAAAATCGCGCTCTGGCTGTTGGCAAAGTAAAACCACCCGCACAGGCCGATGCGCTTGTCCGGATACGTATAGGGATTTGTGCCGGTCAGTGCGCTGAGCAGCGCGACGGCGGCGATGATCCAGAAGGCGATGGTGATCCCGCGCTCCAGGCTGGCAAAGCCTTGCCGGCAGCAGCGCAGGAATGTGATAAAAGCGATCGTAAACAGCGGCAGCTGCGCGAAGCGGATGAAGTTGGTCGCGTCGGAGATCAGGTTCGCGGTCGTGAATGGAGCGTTGGCGCGCAGGCACGCCAGCACGTGCCCCGCATAGAGTGCGGCGCACACGGCAGCGGCGATCCAGTAAAAGCGCCGGCGTTCCGAGAGCACGAAGCCCGTGAGCATGACGCCGAGAAAGATCAGCAGGCGCAGCGACAGCGTCAGCTTGCTGCCCCAGGCCAGATCCTGCGTCCAGAACGACAGCACGTCCAGCAGCGGCTGCGCCGCGCACAGGCCGACAAGCACGCCGGGCAGCCAGTGCGGACAGGCCCTTTCCTGCGGCGATAACGATTGCATAGTTTTTCCTCTTTTTCTCTCAGGATAGTTACACTCAATCATACGCTTTTTTCGCGGTCAGGTCAACCGGCGCGGCCGTTTATTCATATATTTTTAGAGAATAAGAGAATATAGTATGCAGACACCCCCGGACGGAGATAAACTCCGGTCGGGGGTGTCTGTCGTGTCGGATCACAGCAGCTTGTCCGCCTCGTGTGCATAGCTGCAGATGAGCTTGTCGAGCAGGCGCTGCAATTCGGCGGCCTTCGGGTCTGTGACCGCCTGCGCATGCAGGCGGTGCAGGCCGTCGATGGCCTCCTGGCTCAGGCCGAGGGAGCTGTAGACGTCGCTCTCGCCGGCGCGCTGCGCATCCTCGCTGTCGGCCGCTTCGTCAAAGCCGAGCAGGAAGTTCGGCGTCGTGCGGAAATACCGCGCGATGCGGCTCACGACCAGTGCCGACGGCACCGTGACCTCGCGCCGGTCGTTCGGCTTGAGATACTTGCGCACGGCCGGGCGGCTGATGGCGATCTCATCGGCCAGCTCCTGCGTGTTAACGGGCTTGCCGTACACGTTGTTGCCGTTCATCAGATAGGTCAGCCGGTCACGGAACACGCTGCCGAAACCGCCGGCGGTCTCGTCGTTGTCTTTGCCCATGAAAATGACCTCCCATTCCGTAAAGCAAATTTTTTCAAACTTTTTTCGGAAAAAGGCTTGACAAACCCGTAGAAATGGTTTACACCAAAGTTACGTTAATCAAAAACGAAACTTTGGTTTCTCACTACAGGCCGAATCAAGCTTTTCTGCCCCTCAGTAAAGCACAACCGGCCGCAAAAGTCAAGACATACTCCCCCAAAACGACAAGGAGGTATCGCTATGAGCAAAGATCGTGATCTCATTTTTGATATGACCGAGGACCCGGAGGTCCTGACGTACCCCGCAGCGGACAATGAACCGCTGCAGCTTGGTGGTGTGGGCGACGATGCGGCCGCCGCCGCGGACCGCCAGGTGACGACGCCGGGCGACGTGCACGTCGCCCCGCAGATGCCTGCGCCGATCGACGGCACGCTGCGCCAGTTTGCGCTGCGCGTACCGAGCGTGATCGACGAGTGCAGCGGCATCATGGTGTTCGGCAAGCGCATCAAGTCGCTGGTGTTCTCGACCGACCTGGCCATCATCCGCAATGTCAACGCCGACGCGGTGTTTGCGGTCTACCCGTTCACGCCGCAGCCGGTCATCACGCAGGCGCTGCTCATGGCGAGCGACCTGCCGGTGTTCGTCGGTGTCGGCGGCGGGCTGACGACGGGCAAGCGCGTCGTGAACCTCGCCATGTACGTCGAGATGCAGGGCGCGACCGGGGTCGTCGTCAACGCGCCGACGCCGGGCCGCATCCTCAACCGCATCCGCAGCAGCGTCGACGTGCCGGTCGTGGTCACGGTGGCCAATGCCGACACGAACTACCGCCATCGCATCGAGGACGGCGCCGCGATCCTGAACGTAGCCGCCGGCGCGCAGACGCCGGAGATCGTGGCCGAGATCCGCGAGCGTTTCCCGGACTACCCCATCCTTGCGACCGGCGGAGCGGATGACGAGAGCATCCGCGCCACCATCCGCGCCGGCGCCAACGCCATCATCTGGACGCCACCGACCAGCGGCGAGCTGTTCCGCGACGTCATGAAAAACTACCGCGAGGGCAAGCCGCACCCCTGATCCGACATCGCTTTTTGCTTTCTCTTTCTGTTATCCAAGCGGAAGGACGCATCCATTCGGATGCGTCCTTTTGTTGTCTTGTTTTGTCCTTCAGAGCCGGCAGAGCATGGCGCACGCTTGCTCGCGGGTCGCGCTGCCGCGCGGGCAGAAGCTGCCGTCGGGCATGCCGTTGATGACGCCGGCACGCTGCAGCGCCTGCACGGCGGGCAGTGCATAGGCGGCAATGTCGGCTTCATCCGTGAACGTCACGGCCGCATTGTCCGTGCCGAGCACGATGCCGGACTGCTGCGCATAGCGGTCGAGCATCACGGCCATGTCCTGGCGCGAAATGTCGGTGTTCGGCGCAAATTCGGTGCTCGAAATGCCGTAGACGATGCCGTTGGCAGCTGCCCAGTTGACGTAGGGCGCATACCATGCGTCGGCCGGCACGTCCTCAAACCCGGCACTCCGGTATTCGGAGACGTCCGCGCCCTGCAGTCTGGCGAGCATCTTCACGAACTGGGCGCGCGTGACGTCGCCGGTCGGGACGAAGGTCGTCGGGGTCATGCCGTCGATCACGCCGGCTTCATAGAGCTGCCTGATATACGAATAGCTCCAGCGGCCGGCCGCCACGTCCGTGAACGGGAAGGGCTGCTCCTCCGGCTGCCCGGAGCCGTAGGTGCCGTAGATATCGTCCATCAGGTTTCGATAGAACAGGCGCGTCTCGATGACGCTCTTGTTGGCGATGCCGCCGACGAACTGCATATGGTCGGCGCGCGTGACAGGCATGACGTACCAGATGCCGGGCCGGAAGGTGATGTCGGAATAGCCGTCATAGTTAATCCAGCCCTGCGTACCGTCGCGCTTGAGGCACTCGGTGGTGTTTTTGTCCGTCGTGGTCGGGTAGAGCGCGGACACGGTGTTGACAAGGCCGTCATTCGGCAGCCAGCTCCGGTCGATGTAGATGCCGCCGGCGGTGTACTTGTCATAGTACTTGCCCATGTTGATCTAGCCGGGCATCATCAGCGCGGACATACCGTTCGACGGGATGGCCGACACGGTGGGGTAGTGGTTGCCGGTGAGCGGATCGGTCGAGGTCTGGTCGCCCGCGTAGGAGAAATAGTAGACGTTCGGCTGGATCTCGATGCCCTTGTTGATCTCGAGCGATTTGTCGATCGTCAGGTCGAGGAAGGCGTTGTCGTTGTGCGACAAAAAGTCGGATCTCAGCACGCGGTCAAGCGCCTGGGCAAATGTCTCGTTGTCGTCCTTGCGGATGCCGAACTGGTCGAGCTGGAAGTCGTACACGCCCTTGAGCGACGACAGGCCCAGCGCCTTGGCGGCGCCTGTGGCCAGGTTGGCGGCGAGCTTCGTGAAATCGCTGTTGGCCTCAATGAACGTCGTGCCGTTGTGCGGCGCGGCGATGGCGGTCAGCGAGTGGACCCAGCTGCCCTTGCCGCCGAGGAAAAACGGGCTCGGCTCCACACCGGCGGCTCTGGCCGCAGCGACCTCCTCCGGGCAGCCGTTGGTAAGGATCTCGAGGAACAGGCGCGTCGTCGCGCCGCCGAAGCTGTGGCCGACGAGGTTCACGGCGCGCTGTGTGCCCCAGCCTTCGAACAGCGGCATCTCATAGTCGATGCCGTAGCGCTCGTGGTCGAAGTCCTGCGCGTGCTTGACGCCGTAGTCCGTGCGCGCACCGATGAGCTGCGCGTACAGCTCGCACGCGCGGTCCCACGCGCTCGAGAGCGGGCCGACGGAGGCGGCGTAGGTCTCATAGCCCTGCGTGGCCAGATAGTCCGGCAGGCTGCCGGTGGTCATGCCCCAGTAGGGCATGATGCTGAAAATTTTGTCGCGTTGACCCCAGCCGAACAGGCCGTGCACGAACACGACCGGGTCGTCCGAGCGGGTCTGCGTATCTGCCGCGGCGGCCGGGATGGCGCACAGGCTCAGCGCCAGCACGAGCGTCAGCAGCAGGCACAAAAATCGACGTGTTTTTTTCATGGTTTTCCCCCTGCCTCATAGATCCATATGGTTTTCCTTCTCACAAAACCGGCGATATACCCATATTATACCGGACGCAGCCGGCGATTGCAAGACACTTTGACGGAAAACTGTCGCGCACTTGCGCAAAAAACGCCCCGCGCCGCGGCGCGGGGTGCTTAGTCTGCAAACAGGCTCCAGGGGGAAATGTCCGGCGGCCGCTGCTCGAAATAGAGCACCTCGCCGGTGTCCGGATGGGCAAAGTGCAGGCAGTGCGACCAGAGTGCGATCGGCCCGTCATCGGGCAGCGTGCTGTATTTTTTGTCGCCCCAGAGCGGCAGACCGCGTGCGGAAAACTGGCAGCGGATCTGGTGCGTGCGCCCAGTCTGCAGGTAAATGCGCACGAGCGAGAGCTCCGTGCGCGTGCCGAGCACGTCATAGTCGAGCACGGCCTCCTGCACGCCCTTGGCCATTTTATCCGTGACGTAGGTCTTACGCTCGTTCGGGTCGCGCCGCAGCAGGTCGCGGTACGTGCCCTGCAGGGCGTCCGGCTCTCCGTGCACGACGGCGAGATAGGTCTTGCCGAAGTCGTGCTCGCGGATCTGCGCCGAGAGCTTCGACGCGGCCGCCGGGGTGCGCGCGAGTACCATCAGTCCGCTGACCACGCGGTCGAGCCGGTGCACGGTGCGCACGCAGGCCTTCGGGTCGCCGAGCGCCTGCCGCACCAGCTCGGGCACGCCGCCCGGTTCGTCCGTGGACAGCACACCTGCCGGCTTGATGCACACGAGGATGCTGTTGTCCTGATAGAGAATGTCCATGTCGTCGCCTCGTTTCGGTGTCTGCCGTGAGTATACCACACCGACGGCGCGCGGGCAATGAAAAAGCGGCGGTCATTGCGTTTTCGCCTCCGGCCGGTAAAACGGGATGCTCAGCGCCATGATGACCGCGAACACGCTCAGGTAGGCGAGTACGTCCCGGCCGTGCGACACGACGGCCGCCGCGCAAAAGAAGATGCAGCACGCGGCCGTTGCCGCCGGTCGCGGTGAGGATCTTCTCGGCTTTGAAAAACACGCCGCTGCCGATGACGATGCCGACGACGAGCGCGATCGCCGTCGGCAGACCGTATTTTTTCTGCAGATCGTTTCCCATGGCGTCTCCCTCCGCTGCGTGTGTGCAGAGAGATTTTACGCACCGCCGCCGGAAGAATCCAAGGGGAGTGTGCGCAGGATATGAAAAATGCCCATCCGGGTCGCTCCGGATGGGCAAAATTCTGGCTTGTGGGATGCGTTACAGCGCGCACAGCACGATACAGGCCTGCTCGCGTGTCGCGGTGGCGTACGGCTGGAAGCTGCCGTCCGGCATGCCGTTGATGACACCGGCGCGGTGCAGCGCCTGCACGGCGGGCAGGGCGTAGGCCGCGACGCTGCCCTCGTCCGTGAAGGCAGTGACCGTCTTCTGGTCAAGCTGCACGCCGAAGTGCTGCGTGTAGTTATAGAGTATGACGGCCATGTCCTGACGCGAGATCGTCGTATTCGGATCAAACGTCGTGGCGCTCGTGCCGTTGACGATGCCGTTCGCGGCCGCCCAGTTGACGTAGGGCGCGTACCAGCTGCCTGTCGGCACATCGGCAAACGGGCCGGACGCATAGCCGGACACGTCCGCGTCGGCGAGCCGGGCGATCATGGTCACGAACTGCGCGCGCGTGACGTTCGCGGCCGGGGCAAAGGTCGTGGCGGTCATGCCGTTGATGACGCCGGCATCATACATTTCCTTGATGTACGAATAGCTCCAGCGGCTCTCGGCCACGTCCGTGAACGGCAGGCCGGCGGGCTGATCCGGCGTGGTCGGCACCGAGGTTACGTGGGAGAGATTGCCCATCAGGCTCAGGTAGAACTGGCGCAGTGCCGTTGTGCTCTGCGAGGACAGGTTGGGCACCGGCATACCGGCAATGAAGTTGCCGTGGTCATAGTGGCGCACGGGCATCACGTTCCACACGCCGGGCTGATAGCTGACGTTGGAGTAGCCGTCGCGCTGGATATAGCCGGTCTGGCCGCTCTTGGTCAGGCACTTTCCGGCGCTGTTGGTCGGGTACAGGGCCGAGACGGTGTTCACAAGGCCGTCGTTCGGCGCCCAGCTCTTGTCGATCTGGAAACCGCCGGCAGTCGTCTGGTTATAATAGCTGCACATCTGGTTTGCAAACGGCACGAACAGCGGCGTCATATCGGCGGCCGACGTGCGCTCGCCGGTGAGGGCACTCTGGCGCGTCTTGTCGCCGGCGTAGGAGAAGTAGTACACATTCGGCTGGATCTCAATGTCGTCGTTGAGCTCCAGCGCGCGGTCGATCGTCAGGTCACGGAACACGTTGTCGTTGTGCGACAAAAAGTCCGAGTGCAGCACGCGGTCGAGCGCCTCAAGCACGGTCTCACCGTCCTTGCGGTAGAAGCCGAACTGCTCGAGCTGGAAGTCGTACACGCCCTTGAAGTCCGAGATGCCGAGCAGCTTTGCCATGGTGGTCGAGACCTCGGCGGCGAACTGCGTCATGTCGCCGCAGCATTCGAGGAAGGTCGTGCCGTTGTGCGGGGCTGCCAGCGTCGTCAGCGAATAGACCCAGTCGGCCTTGCCGCCCTGGAAAAACGGGGAGACTTCCGTGCCGTCGGCCTTGGCCGCAGCCTGCTCCTGTGCAGAGCCGTCGGCCAGAATGTCCAGAAACAGGCGGATCGTCGCGCCGCCGAAGCTGTGGCCGACGAGGTTGATCTTCTTGTCCGCGCTCCAGCCTTCAAACAGCGGCTTGTCATATGTCACACCGTAGCGCGCGTGGCCGTATTTGGCCGCGTGGGCCGCGCCGTAGTCAACGGTCGTGCCGGTGAGCTGGGCATAGAGCTCGCACGCGCGATCCCACGCGCTCGACAGCGGGCCGACGGAGGCGGCATAGCTCTCATAGCCCTTGCCCGTCAGGTACGGCATCAGGTCGCTCGTCAGGCCCCAGTACGGAGTCACGGCGTAGATCTGGTCGCGTGCGCCCCAACCCATCAGGCCGTGGACGTAAACGGTCGGGTAGCGTTCGGCACCGGACTGCTGCGTGTTTGCGGCGGCGGCCGGCAGAAGCAGCAGGCTTCCGGCCATCACCAGCGCGAGCAGCAGACACAGAAACTTCTTGCTCTTTTTCATGGTATTGCGTACATTCCTTTCCGGCGCGCCGGAGCGCGCATTTATTTTTTGAGTATTATAATTCCAACCGCACCGGTTTGCAATCCGGGGAACGCAGAAGATTTTGTATCAGATTCGGCTGTATGTGAGGTTTTTGGACACACGGCCGCATCTGTCGCACAACCGCGCGGACAGCTGTGCACAAATGCAAGAAACGTCCCCCGGCCGAAGCCGGGAGACGTTTGCGTTCTGGTGCTTAGAGCGCGCACAGCACGGCGCAGGCCTGCTCGCGGGTCGCGGTGTCGTAGGGGCGGAAGCTGCCGTCCGGCATACCGTTGATGACGCCGGCGCGGTGCAGCGCCTGCACGGCGGGCAGGGCGTAGGCCGCGACGCTGCCCTCGTCCGTGAACGGGGCTGCGGTCTGCTCCGGAAGCGCGATGCCGTACTGCTGCGCATAACGGTAGAGCATGACGGCCATATCCTGCCGCGAGATCGTCGTATTCGGATCAAACGTCGTGGCGCTCGTGCCGTTGACGATGCCGTTCGCGGCCGCCCAGTTGACGTAGCGCGCATACCAGGCGTCGCCCGGCACGTCGGTGAATGGGCCGGACGCATAGGCGGACACGTCCGCGCTCTGCAGCAGGGCAAGCATCTTCACAAACTGCGCGCGCGTGACATTGCCGGCCGGCTCGAAGGTCGTCGGCGTCATGCCGTCGATCACGCCGGCTTCATACATCTCCCGGATGTACGGATAGCTCCAGCGGCTCTCGGCCACGTCCGTGAACGGGAACGCGGTGCCGCTCGGCGCGGTGGTATAGGTGTTGTAGATATCCTCCATGACGCCGCGGTAGAGCGCGTGCGTCTTGACAAGGCTGCCGTTGAGCATGCCGCCGACGAATTGGATGTGGTCAAACGACTGCACGGGCATGACATACCAGATGCCGGGCTTGAAATGGATGTTGGAGTAGCCGTCGTAATTCGTCCAGCCCTGCCTGCCGTCGCGCGTCAGGCAGGTGCCGTCGCTGTGGATGGGGTAGAAGGCGGACACGGTGTTGACCATGCCGTCGTTCGGCCGCCAGCTCTGGTCGATGTAGAAGCCGCCGGCGGTGTACTTGTCATAGTATTTGCCCATGTTGATCGCGCCGGGGTAGAACAGCGTCCACATCCTGGCCGACGGGATGTAGTTGCCGGAGACCGGGTCCTGCACGGTCTGGTTGCCGGCGTAGGAGAAGTAGTAGACGTTCGGCTCGATGCCGATGCCGTCGTTGATCTCGAGCGATCGGTCGATCGTCAGGTCGAGAAAAGCGTTGTCGTTGTGCGACATGAAGTCGGTGCTGAACACGCGCTGCAGCGTCTCGAGCACGGTCTCGTTCGGATCCTTGTAGATGCCGAACTGCTCAAGCTGGAAGTCATAGAGATTCTTGATCTCCGTGATGCCGAAGCCCTTGGCGAGCGTCTCAGCCAGATTTGTTGCCGCGTCCATGATCGCGCCGTTGGACTCGATGAAGGTCGTGCCGTTGTGGGGCGCGGCGATCTCGGTCATGGAGTGCACCCAGCTGCGCTTGCCGCCGGTGAACAGCGGGCTCGGCGCAGTGCCGGCCGCCTTGGCCGCGGCAACTTCCTCGGCGCTGCCGTTGGCCATCAGCTCGAGGAACTGGCGCGTGGTCGCGCCGCCGAAGCTGTGGCCGACGAGGTTGACGGCGCGCTTCGTGCCCCAGCCGGCAAAGAGCGGCTGGTCATAGGTGATGCCGTAGCGCGCGTGGTCGTGCGCCGCAGCGTGCGCCGCGCCGTAATCGACCGTCGTGCCGGTCAGTTGGGCATAGAGCTCGCACGCGCGGTCCCATGCGCTGGAGATCGGGCCGACGGTGGCCGAGTACGTCTCATAGCCGAGCGAGTTGAGGTAGCTTGTCAGGCTGCCGGTGGTCATGCCCCAGTAGGGCAGCACGGCGTTGATGCCGGCGCGCTGGCCCCAGCCCATCAGGCCGTGCACGAACACGACCGGGTCGTCCTTGCTGCTCGGGCAGGTCTGGTCTGCGGCCGCCGCCGGAAAGACGCACAGGCTCGCGGCCAGAATGAGCGTCAGCAGCAGGCACAGAAAACGTTTGCTGTGTTTCATCATGTTTTCCCTCCAAAGTATATCAGTTTTCATGCTTTCTTATCATCACAAACTCCGCCAAATGACGTAAAACGGACGAAAGTCGGGGAATTGCGGTTGTGTATGTTATAGCACATAATCCAAAGGAAATCCTGTTTTTGTACTTCGCGCACAGTTGCTGTATATTACTCTAATGTTTTACAACGCAGTTATAATGCATTGGGACTGCGAAAATTTCCAAACTGTGTCACTCGACAGGCGTGTGTGAGAAAAAGCAGGGAAGGATATTTTTGCATTTTTGTCTGTCATCATTCACAAAAATTCATAAATTCTGTATTTGGTTTCGGAAAATTCTACGAATATGGGCACAATCTTGCAAACTGCATAAAAACCGGCTCCTGACATTGTGAAGATTTGGACGACTTTGCGCACATTCATTCTGGCGGGGTCGCCCCGGTTTTGCTATAATAATAACGAAAAGAAATCGCCAAAAACCAGAACAGATGGAGGTAATGGAATGAGCAAAAAGTATCTGTATTATTTCAGCGAAGGCAGCCAGGCGTTCGGCGGCGACAAGACCGCGATGCGCAACATTCTCGGCGGCAAGGGCTCCGGCCTTGCGGAGATGACCGCGGCCGGTATGCCGGTGCCGCAGGGCTTCACGATCACGACCGAGGCCTGCACGCAGTACTACGCGGACGGCCGCCAGATCAATGCGGAGATCCAGGCAGACATTTTCGCGCACGTTAAGGGTCTGGAGGATCTGACCGGCAAAAAGCTCGGCGACGTGGAAAACCCGCTGCTGGTGTCCGTGCGCTCCGGCGCGCGCCAGTCCATGCCCGGCATGATGGACACCATCCTCAACCTCGGCCTGAACGACGCATCCGTCGAGGGCCTGGCCAAAAAGACCGGCAACCCCCGCTTCGCTTACGACAGCTACCGCCGCTTCGTGCAGATGTTTGCGGACGTCGTCATGGGCGTGTCCAAGAGCCTGTTTGAGGAAGAGATCGACAAGATGAAGGCCGCCAAGGGCGTCACGAACGACGTCGATCTGGACGCCGATGATCTCAAGCAGCTCGTCGTCATCTTCAAGAAGATCTATGAGGACAATGAGCACAAGCCCTTCCCGCAGGACCCGAACGAGCAGCTCATCGAGGCGGTCAAGGCCGTGTTCCGCAGCTGGGATAACCCGCGCGCGAACGTCTACCGCAAGATGAACGAGATCCCTTATGAGTGGGGCACCGCCGTCAATGTCCAGCAGATGGCGTTCGGCAACTCCGGTGACCGTTCCGGCACGGGCGTGGCCTTCACGCGCGACCCGGCCACGGGCGCGAAGCGGCTCATGGGCGAGTACCTCATCAACGCGCAGGGCGAGGACGTCGTCGCCGGCGTGCGCACGCCGAGCCCGATCAGCCACCTGCAGGATCAGATGCCGGAGGTGTACGACGAGTTCGTCGCCATTGCCAACCGGCTCGAGCACTATTTTCAGGATATGCAGGACATGGAGTTCACCATCGAGGACGGTAAGCTCTACATGCTCCAGACCCGCAACGGCAAGCGCACCGCGCAGGCGGCGCTGCAGATCGCGTGCGACCTCGTCGACGAGGGCATGATCACCGAGCGCGAGGCCGTGCTGCGCGTCGAGCCCAAGCAGCTCGATACGCTCCTGCACCCGCAGTTTGACGCCGAGGCGCTCAAAAAAGCCGACGCCATCGGCAAGGGCCTTGCCGCGTCCCCCGGCTCTGCCTGTGGCCAGATCGTATTCTCCGCCGAGGAGGCCGAGGAAGCCGTCAGGAACAAGACCATGCCGAAGGTCGTACTCGTCCGCCTCGAGACCAGCCCCGAGGACATCGTGGGCATGCAGGTCTCGCAGGGCATCCTGACCGTGCGCGGCGGCATGACCAGCCACGCGGCCGTCGTCGCCCGCGGCATGGGCACGTGCTGCGTCTCCGGCTGCGGCAACGACAACACCGTCCACATCAGCTATGCGGATAAAGTCTTTGAGATCAACGGCCACCGCTTCACGGAGGGCGACTGGATCTCCCTCGACGGCAGCACCGGCAACATCTACGCCGGCCAGATCCCGACCGTCGCCGCCACCGGCAACAAGAACTTCAACCGCCTCATGGGCTGGGCCGACGCGGCCCGCCGCCTGAACGTTGAGGCCAACGCCGACAACCCGCGCGATGCGCAGCAGGCGGTCGATCTCGGCGCCGAGGGCATCGGTCTGTGCCGCACCGAGCATATGTTCTTCGCCGAGGACCGCATCAAGGCCGTCCGCGAGATGATCTGTGCCTGCACCGTCGAGGCGCGCAAGGTCGCGCTGGCGAAGGTCGAGCCGTTCCAGCAGGGTGACTTTGAGGCCATGTACCGCATCATGGGCACGCGCCCGATGACCATCCGCTATCTCGATCCCCCGCTGCACGAGTTCCTGCCCACCCAGAAGGCGGACATTGAGGAGCTGGCGCAGGAGATGGGCATGACGTTTGACGAGCTGCAGGACGTCGTTGTGTCCCTGCACGAGTTCAACCCCATGATGGGCCACCGCGGCTGCCGCCTGTGCGTCACCTATCCGGAGATCGCCGAGATGCAGACCAACGCCGTCATCAAAGCGGCGCTCAAGGTCAGCGCCGAGACCGGCACGATGATCACGCCGTACATCATGATCCCGCTGGTCGGCGAGCGCAAGGAACTCAAGTTCATCAAGGACATCGTTGTCCGCACGGCGGACGCGCTGATTAAAGATGCTGGCGTGGACATGAAGTACCACGTCGGCACCATGATCGAGATCCCGCGCGCCGCGCTCACGGCCGACGAGATCGCCAAGGAGGCGGACTTCTTCAGCTTCGGCACGAACGACCTGACGCAGATGACCTTCGGCTTCAGCCGTGACGACGCCGCGAAGTTCCTCGGCGCGTACTACGATACGAAGATTTACGAGAACGACCCGTTCCAGCACCTGGACGTCAACGGCGTCGGCAAGCTCGTCGAGATGGCCTGCAAGCTCGGCCGCCAGACGAATCCGGGGCTCGAGCTCGGCATCTGCGGCGAGCACGGCGGTGATCCGTCGTCCATCGCGTTCTGCCACAAGGTCGGCCTGGACTACGTGTCCTGTTCGCCGTTCCGCGTGCCGATTGCCCGCCTCGCCGCCGCGCAGGCCGCCATCCGCGAGGAACAGTGACCCGGCGCTTTGCGCGCACCAATCGCAGCCCCGCTTCAAACGGCCGCATTCCCAAATTGGGAATGCGGCCGTTTTTTGTATAGCGAAAACCACTCGCTAGGCGAGTGGTTCAAAAAAGCCTTGTGGCGATGATGAAGACAAAAAACTCCTTTTGCTTTAGAATGAGCGTGCGGTCTGCCAACTGCACGAAAAAGCAAAAGGAGGTCATTACATGTCGGTGTCCAGTTTTATGGGGTACTTGAAAGGGAAGAGCAGTCTGATGATATACGAGAAATACCCGGAACTGAAGTACAAGTATAGAAATAGGGAATTCTGGTGCAGAGGATACTACGTGGATACCGTCGGCAAAAATGCAAAGGTGCAGACGATCGTGAGGAGGTTGACGGCTTTGTCATGAAAGAGCGCGTCCGAAATTTTGCAGCTCAGATGGTTGATGCCGATGACAAACACAAAGTTCATGACGAAATTGAGCGCCGGATCCGCACGAAAGAGCATCAGGATGCAGTCATACAGCATCAGACCGAGCTGATGCGGATAGCGGTATATATATCCGCCTTTTTGCAACATGGAGCAGTCGCCGAGCCGGAACGCCTTTGCGGCATTGAAGACTGATTTGGCGTCTGCGCGCAGCGTGGTATCTACGTTCAGGATCAGGTAGAGGGCGGCGACCGCATAGAGCGCCGTCAGCAGGCAAAACAGCTTTTTTCCTCGATGCTGCGCACCGGAAATCGGCCGCACACAAAAGCGGCCGCGACGATCAGGACGGCCCAGACGACAAGCACAAGCAGGCTGAATTTCAGACTGCCGGAAATGGTCGTTACCTCATGTGCGGTACAGCTTACTTCGGATTGGTACAGCACGTTGAGCAAAAAGACCAGTACCGTGAACAGACAGGCCAGCACCGTCATAATGCCGTGGCTCAGACGATACAATCTGTTGGGCATGGCAGTGATCCTCCGGTCATGCAGGATGAGCCCCGAATGGGGAGGATGCAAAATATTGGATTTTATTATATCACTTCATGCCGGCGATGTAAATTTCTTT
>UMHL01044857.1_pt1 | contig 75325 bp, 60 predicted proteins | sample 1965551 | NCBI WGS metagenome assembly UMHL01 (sample SAMEA4836100, study PRJEB28245) | human gut metagenome | biome: gut microbiome; material: fecal sample | place: Denmark | collected 2008 | reverse complement strand
GGGGGGGGATTAGACAGGGCCCGACATGTGGGACGATGCAAGCATCGTCCCCTGCAAATGGTTTGCATCGTTTGTTGCAATCAGCAAGGTTTCTCCGCGGCAGGATGAGGGCATCCCGCCATACAGCACATTTATTGGCAGGCAGCACATAATCACATAATAAAATGCTCTGTAGGGAACAGTCAAGACCGTCTTCTGCGAATGTTGTATCCTGTGCTACAATCAATTACACGGATTCTGCAATTTTGCCGCGGAACCGCCGCGGGTCTGGCCGGAGCCGTGGATGATATATTTGTAGCTGCACAGCTCGGCCAGGCCCATGGGGCCGCGGGCATGCAGCTTTTGGGTGCTGATGCCCATTTCGCACCCCAGGCCAAACTCTCCGCCATCGGTAAAGCGGGTGGAGGCGTTGACATACACGGCGGCGCTGTCCACACAGGTGATAAAGCGGTCTGCGGCGGTATCGTCCGCCGTGATGATGGCCTCACTGTGGTGGGTGGAATGGCGGGCAATGTGGGCAATGGCAGCATCCACATCATCCACCACGGCAATGGCCAGGATGTAGTTCAAAAATTCAGTGTCAAAATCCTGCTCGCCGGCGGGTGTTCCGGGAATGATGGCGGCGGCGCGCTCATCCAGCCGCAGATCCACCGGAACCAGCCCGGCAGCTGCGCGGGCATCCACCAGGCGGGCTTTCAGCAACGGCAGAAACCCTGCGGCAACATCCTTGTGTACCAGGCACACTTCCTCGGCATTGCACACGCTGGGGCGGCTGGTTTTGGCGTTCTCAATGATATCCACCGCCATGTTCAGGTCGGCGGCTTTGTCCACATATACATGGCAGATGCCGGTCCCGGTCTGGATACAGGGCACCGTGGCGTTTTCCACACAGGCGCGGATCAGCCCGGCACCGCCGCGGGGAATCAGCAGATCCACCAGACCGTTTGCCGTCATCAGTTCGTTGGCGGAAGCGTGGGTAGTGTCCTCAATCAGGCTGACGGCGCTTTCCGGCAGGCCAGCACGGGCCAGACCGCAGCGCAGAGCGTTGACAATGGCATGGCAGCTGGCCCAGGCATCGCGCCCGCAGCGCAGCACACAGGCGCTGCCGGCTTTCAGGGCCAGCGCGGCGGCGTCGGAAGTCACGTTGGGGCGGCTTTCATAAATAATGGCGATCACGCCCATGGGCACCGAGGTTTTTTCAATCAGCAGCCCGTTCGGCCGCACAATTTTGCGTAGCACGGCACCCACCGGGTCCGGCAGGGCGGCAACCTCACGCATGCCCTTGGCCATGGCGGCCAGCCGGGCAGGGGTCAGGGCAAGACGGTCCAGCATTACATCACTGATGCGCCCGCGTGCGGCGGCCAGATCCTGCTTGTTGGCGGCCAGAATTGCATCGCTGTTTTCCACCAGGGCAACTGCCATGGCTTCCAGCGCAGCGTTTTTGGTATCGGTATCCGCCAGCGCCAGCGGCAGCTTTGCCGCCTGCGCCGCTAACAGAATTTCATGCGTAGTCATAGCAAAACTCCTTTGGTTGTAATTAAGAATGAATAAAGAATAGAGAATAATGGTTGAGTGACGCCCGCGGCGTCACATTTCAATTAGGGCTATTTCTCCGGTAAACCAATATCCTAACCGGAGCTGTCCGCCTATTTTATCCGCGCCGCCGCGGGCGGCGCACCAACATTATTCTTTATTCATTATTATTTATTATTTTTCCAACAAATCTCGTCCCCACATCCTTGCCATCCACAATGTCGTACAGCACATTGGCGTTGGCACCGTTGGCGATGACCATGTCAACACCGGCACCGGTGGCAATTTTGGCGGCGGTCAGCTTGGCGGACATGCCGCCGGTGCCAAGGCCGCTGTTGGAGCCGCCGCCCAGTTGCTCAATTTCGGGGGTAACGCTCTCTACCCGGTGGATCAGCGTGGCTTCCGGGTGGGTATGCGGGTCGGCGGTGTACAGGCCGTCAATGTCGCTCAGCAGCACCAGCAGGTCGGCGTGGGTGTATTTGGCAATCAGGGCACCCAGGCGGTCGTTATCGCCCAGGGAGTATTCCTCGGTGGAAATCGGGTCGTTTTCGTTGATGACCGGCACAGCGCCCAGCTGAATCAGGCGCTCCAGCGTGTTTTGCAGGTTGTTCAGCCGGTGGGGATGGTCAAAGTCCTCCCAGGTCACCAGCAGCTGGGCAACGGTGTGGCTGTATTCGGCAAACAGCTTGTCGTAAGTATACATCAGCTCGCACTGGCCCACGGCTGCGGCGGCCTGCTTTGTCACCATATCTTTGGGGCGGGAAATCTGCAGCTTGCCCACGCCAAGGCCGGTTGCGCCGGACGATACAATAATCAGCTCGTGCCCGGCGTTTTTGATGTCGCTCCACACTTTTACCAGTGCTTCGGTGTGGCGGATGTTCAGCCGCCCGCCCGGATGGGCCAGCGTGCTGGTGCCGATCTTGACAACAATGCGCATCAGTTTTTCCCCATTTCCTTTGTTTTGTCATAGGCGGCCAGGACGGCATCGGTCACTGCGCCGCGGAACGCGTGCTCTTCCAGCACGCGCACACCCTGAATGGTGGAACCGCCGGGGCTGCACACAGCATCTTTCAGTACGCCGGGGTGGCTGCCGCTTTCCAGCACCATGCGGGCGCTGCCCAAAAGGGTCTGGGCGGCATATTCCTGGGCTTTGGCGCGGGGCAATCCGGCAGCAACGCCGCCGTCGGCCAATGCTTCAATAAACTGGTATACCCACGCGGGGCCGCAGCCGGAAACACAGCAGGCGGCGTCGATCAAATTTTCCGGGATGGCATCCAGCCGCCCGGCCGGGGCCATGGCACCCAAAAAGGCGAACATCTGGTCATCGCTCACGCCGTCAGCGCAGTACTGGGTCATACCGGCCCCCAGCGAAACCGGGGTGTTGGGCATGATGCGGATGATTGGATATGCACCGCCGGCCATCTCGCGCACGCGGGCCATGCTCAGCCCCGCAGCCATAGTAACCAGGACAAAACGCCCGCTGCGCTTTGCCAGGACGGGGGCGATGCCGGCCAGCATATCGGCCATCATCTGCGGCTTTACGCCAAGGAAAATTACATCGCAGTCCTGCGCGACCACATCGTTGGTGGCGGCGCGGCAGCCAAGTGCTTCGGCCAGGGCTTCAGCCTTGGCCGGGGTGCGGTTGGCCAGCACAACATTTTCCGGCCCAACGCCGCGGCACACTGCGCGGGCAACCGCACCGCCCATGTTGCCGCAGCCGATAAAACCATAACGCATAGGAATTTCCTCCCTCTACTATAACGTGTGTATCCTTTATAATGTACCAACAAATACCCAATGAATAGTCTAATCCTAACGCACAGCAGGTGTAAAGTCAATAAAAAACTGCCCAAAAACGTGACAAGTAAAGCCTTGCCTGCTATAATAGTGATACTTTGTACAACCGTCCAGACGGGGCAGGGCACCCCCGCCGCAAAAAGGGAGAATGAAATATGCAGTATGTTGATTTTGGCCGCACCGGGCTGCGGGTTTCGCGCCTGGGCTTTGGCGGCATTCCGGTGCAGCGCATTGATGAACCTGGCACCCGCGCCATGCTGAAAGCCGCGCATGAGGCGGGCATCAATTACATTGATACCGCCCGCGCTTACACCGTCAGCGAGGAGTGGATCGGCCAGGCGCTGGAGGAACTGGGCCTGCGGGATGAATTTATCCTTGCCACCAAGTGCCGTGCGCTGACCAAGGCAGAGATGGAAGCCGAGCTTGCCGCCAGCCTGAAAAACCTGCGCACCGATCACATTGACCTGTACCAGTTCCACAACCCCAGCCCGGAAAACCTGGATAAAATCCTGGCCCCCGGCGGCGCCATGGAAGCCCTGCTGGAAGCCAAGGCCAAGGGCGTTGTGGGGCACATTGGCATTACCGCCCACCTGAGCCAGACGTTTGAAAATGCGCTGAAGGTGGACGAAATCGAAACCATTATGTTCCCCTATAATATTGTGGAGCAGCAGGGCAAAGAGCTGATCGACCGCTGTGCGGAAAAGGGCAAGGCCTTTATTGATATGAAGCCGCTGGCCGGTGGTGCCATTGAGGATGGACGGCTGGCGCTGCGGTATGTGCTTTCCAACCCGGCAGTCACAGTATCCATCCCTGGCATGGCCGCGCCGGAAGAATTGGAACAGAATGTGGCGGGCAGCGCCAACACTGCCCCGCTGACCCCGGAGGAGAAAGCCGCCTGCCAGAAAGTGCGGGATACCCTTGGCACCCAGTTCTGCCGCCGCTGCAATTACTGTGCCCCCTGCACGGTGGGCATCCAGATTCCCAGCTGTTTCTTGTTCCATGGCTACCTGGAGCGTTATGGCCTTGCGGGCTGGGCACACGAACGGTACGATACCCTGACGGTGAAAGCCGGTGCCTGCATTGGCTGTGGCAAGTGCGAGACCCGCTGCCCGTATAACTTGCCCATCCGGGATATGCTCAAAAAAGTGGCACAGGATTTCGGCGAATAAACATTATATTTTAGAATTAAGGAGTACCCCTGCATGAAACAACAGCCCCCCAAACGCACCAAGCGCCTGGCCGTTATTGCGGCAGCAGCCGTAATTCTGGTTATGGTGCTGCTGATTATTGAAACATTCCGCCTGCTGCTGCCGGGGTTATGGACTGCATTTTCCAGCGGGGACGAACAGGCTCTGAGCGATTATTTGACAAGCGAGGGGCGGCTGCGCAGCTTTTTGACGCTGTGGTTCCTGGCGTTCGTGCAGGTGGTATCGCTGGTAATCCCGGCCATGCCGGTCCAACTGGCGGCGGGGATCGCCTATGGGCCGTGGAAAGGCTTTGTGACCAGCTTTTCGGCATCGGTGGCGGCAAATTTTCTGGTGTTTCTGCTGGCGCGCCGCCTGGCAAAAGTCATTGAACTGCTCACAGCGAACAGCCCCAAGGCGAATAAGTTGCTGAACAGCGTGCGCAACAGCAAGAACCCCTGGTTCTATACCATTCTGGCGTTTATCACACCGGGGCTGCCCAACGGCATCATTCCCTATGCCGCCGCTCACGCCAACATGAAGCCGAAACAGTTCTTTGCGGCTATCTGCATCAGCATGCCGATCCCCACCCTGCTGACCTGCCTGGCAGGCAGCTACCTGGTAACGGGGGACTGGCTGTTTACTGTATTGATCGAGGGCGGTATGTTTGCCGTGGTGGGCCTGCTGTTCCATAAGCGCAGCGCCGTAATCGGCCACGCCCACGAAGTAAAGGACCGGCACACAAGATAACACAAAAGAAGCCTCTCCGGCGTGCGGCCAACCCCGCACGCCTTTTTTGTATGGCGCTACTTGTGTTTTGCGGGTGTGGTGTGTATAATTTACTATGTATTACTATGGAAAAGAGCGAAGAAAAATAATAAAGAAAAAAGAATAATGAATAATGGCTGTGTGATGCCCACGGCATCACATTGAAAACAGGTTCGGCGCTCTGGCAGGGCTGTTGCATGCCAGAGTTTGCTGCCTATTTTATCTGCGCCGCCGCGGGCGGCGCACCAACATTATTCTTTATTCATTATTCTTTTTTAATTTGATTTAATTTTACGCGTAGCGAAACGAGGCTTTCTCATGCTGTTGGACCCTGAACTGCATTATCTGGATAATGCCGCAACCACCATGGTGGACCCGGAGATTGCGGGTGCCATCCATGAAGCATTATTAAAGGATTGGGCGAACCCCTCCAGCCTGTACGAACCGGCGGTAGAAACCCATGAAGCCCTGACCACGGCCCGCGGGCAGATTGCCCGCACCCTGGGCTGCCAGGCCAAGGATCTGTATTTTACTTCCTGCGGCAGCGAGAGCAACAACCTTGCCGTGCAGGGCCTTGCCATGGCACGCAAAAACTGGGGCAGCAAAATTGTGGTTTCCGGTTTTGAGCACCCCAGCGTGCAGCGGCCCATCCGTGCACTGAAAGACCGCGGCTTTGAGGTGGTGGAAATCCTGCCCGAAGCAGACGGTCACCTGGATGTTGCCAAACTGGCTGCCGAGGTGGATAAAAATACCGTTCTGGTCAGCTGCATGGCGGTCAATAATGAAACCGGCACTTTGCAGGATATTGCCGCTCTTTCCACAGCCGTCAAGGCCAAAAACAGCCGCTGTGCGGTGCATGTGGACGCCGTGCAGGCATGGCTGCGCATCCCTATTGACCTGAAAAAGTGGAAGAACGTGGATACTCTCTCGGTATCCGGCCATAAAGTGCATGCCCCCAAGGGAATCGGCGCTTTGTTCATCCGGGACAGCGTGCGCCAGACGCTTTGCCCGCCCTACCTGGGCGGCCATCAGGAGCGCGGCCTGCGCCCCGGCACCGAGAATACCCCTTATATCGTTGGCCTTGGCCTTGCTGCGGCAAAGGGAGCCAAAAACCTGAGCGACCGCAATGCGCATATCCGCGCCCTGAACGCCCAGCTGCGCACCGGGCTGGAAGAGCTGGCCCAGCAGGCACCCATCACCCTGAACTCCCCGGCGGATGCCGTGCCGGAGGTGCTGAACTTTTCCACCAACTGTGTCAACAGCCAGACCTTTATTGAATATTTGAGCGGGCGGCACATTTATATTTCCGGCGGCTCCGCCTGCGATAAGGGCGAGCCGAGCCACACCCTGATGGCGATGGGCGCGCCGGACCTTGCCGTGCGCACGGCGCTGCGCGTCAGCTTTTGCGGGGACAACACCCCCGAAGATGTGCAGGCCCTGCTGGACGGCCTGAAAGACGGCCTGAAAGAGTTGCAGCACATCTGAAAAGATAACGCAACACCGCACAATTCCCGCCTTGCGGCTTAAGCACCGCTCCGGCAGCTGCGGCACGGCATCTGCGTTGCCAAAATGCTCGATAAGACTCCAGTATTATCTGCGCTTTTGGCTTGGCATCTGCCGCACCTCGCTCGCCGTATCGGCACTTAGAATTATGCGGTATTGCCATAACGCTATTGAATGAAACCATAACACCAGACACGAAAGGTTTGCCATAAACATGAAAGAAATCATCCTTGCCTATCAGGGCGAAATGACCCTGAAAGGCCTGAACCGCAGCAAATTTGAAGCCCGCCTGGCCAAAAGCATCCGCTACCGGCTGGAAGACCTGGGCAAATTCAAGGTGACCCAGGCGCAGTCCACCGTGTTCATTGAGCCACTGGAAGATGACCTGGACATGGACGAAGCGTTCCGCCGTATTTCCAAAATTTTTGGCATTGTCAAAATGAGCCGCGCTGCCTGCTGCAGCAAGGATTTTGACGAGATCTGCGCCACAGCGGAAGCTTATCTTGGCGAAACGCTGCGCGGCATCCGCACCTTTAAGGTGGAAGCCAAGCGCGCGGATAAAACGTTCCCGATGAAAAGCCCGGAACTGTGCCGCGAACTGGGCGCTTACCTGCTGGGCAAGCACCCCCACCTGCGGGTGAACGTGCATGAGCCGCAGCTGGAAATCATGGTGGAAATCCGCGATAAAGGCGCATATATCCATGGCCCCAAGGTGGAAGCCGCGGGCGGCCTGCCCGTTGGTACCAGCGGCCGTGCGCTGAACCTGCTTTCCGGCGGCATCGACAGCCCGGTAGCAGCTTATTGCATGGCGCGCCGCGGGCTTGCACTGCACCACATCCACTTTGCCAGCCCGCCGTACACCAGCCTGCGCGCCAAACTGAAAGTGCGCGCCCTGGCCCGCGAACTGGCAGAATATACCGGCAACTGCCAGCTGTTTGTGGTGCCCTATACCAAGCCGCAGGAGTATATCCGCGATAATGCGCCTGATGTGTTGTTTACCGTGCTCATGCGCCGCAGCATGCTGCGCATTGCCAAACTGGTGGCCGACCAGAGCGAGATGGAAGCTTTGATTACCGGCGAAAGCCTGGCACAGGTTGCCAGCCAGACCATGCAGGCCATTGCCTGCACCGACGCCGCGCAGAACCTGCCGATTCTGCGCCCGCTGATCGGCATGGATAAGACCGAGATCATTGCTATTTCCCGCAAGATCGGCACCTTTGATACCTCCATTGAGCCGTATGAGGATTGCTGTACCATCTTTACCCCGCCGCACCCCAAAACCAAGCCCAGCCTGGCGGAGATCGAAGCCGCCGAAGCCGGAATGCCCGGCCTGGCAGAGCTGGAACGGATTGCGGCGGAAACTGTGGAGAAAATCCCCATCCGCATCGGGGATGACCCGGAGTTTTAACAGCGCCAGATAAAAATTACCCTTGGATAAAGGACGGAACAAACCATGACTGCGGAGATCATTTGTGTAGGAACCGAGCTGCTGCTTGGCGATATTGTCAATACCAACGCCCAGTTTTTGAGCCGCGAACTGGCGGAACTGGGCATCAGCGTGCTGCACCAGCATGTGATTGGGGATAACCCTGGCCGCCTGCGTGATTTGGTAAAGGAAGCCAAAAGCCGCAGTGATCTGCTGGTGTTTTCCGGCGGGCTTGGCCCCACGGAGGACGACCTGACCAAGGAGACCGTGGCCGAAGCCTTTGGCGATACCCTGCACTTTGATGAAGCAGAATGGCAGAAGATTGTGGACTTTTTTGCCCGTACCGGCCGCGGCGGGCGCACCCCCACGGCCAACAACCGCAAGCAGGCCATGGTGCCCACCAAGGGGCACAAGCTGCCCAACGCCCATGGCACCGCACCCGGTGCCTGGTTCGAGGATGACGGCTGCATTGCCGTGCTGATGCCCGGCGTTCCACGCGAGATGAAAGCCATGTGGGCGGAGGATATCCGCCCGGTGCTGCTGCAGCGCCAGAACTGTACCATCCACTCCAAAACGCTGCGGGTGCTGGGGGGCGAAAGCAGCATTGCCAGCAAGGTTTCCTCGCTGTTCGCCAGCGAAAACCCCACGGCAGCCATTTATTGCAAAACCGGCGAGAGCGAGATCCGTGTGACCGCCCGCGCCGCAACCGAGGCGGAAGCCGAAACGGCCTGCGATGCCCGCATTGCGGAGTTCCGCAAGATTTTGGGCCCCAATGCGTATGATGTGGATGTGCCGGGGCTGGAATACACTGTGGTGCACCTGCTGCAGCAAAAAGGGCTGCATGCTGCCACCGCGGAAAGCTGCACTGGCGGCCTTGTGGCAGAAAAAATCACCAATGTGCCCGGCTCCAGCGAGGTGTTCGGCTATGGCTTTGTGACCTATGCCGAAGCCGCCAAGGCAAAGCTGCTGGGTGTTGACCCGACTTTGATTGAACAGTATAACGTGGTTTCCGGCCCGGTGGCCGTGGCGATGGCTTACGGCGCTTTGCAGGCATCGGGGGCAGATCTGGCCGTGGGCATTACCGGCATTGCCGGGCCCGGCGGCGCACTGCCGGGCAAACCGGTAGGTACCGTCTACCTGGCCGGTGCGGATGCCCGCAGCGGCAAAGCCTGGCTGATGCGCCTGGAACTCGGCGGCTATGCCGAGCGCAGCATCATCCGCACCCGCGCCGCCCTGTACGCCCTGGACCTTCTGCGCCGCATGGCCCTTGATATCCCTCCCGAAAACGCCCACCCTGTCCCCTCCAAAGATGTCAAACCCGAAACCCTTGATATTTAACAATAACTTTAATAGGCAATGAGAAAGCAAAAACCACCCACCAATTACTAATTCCTCATTCCTAATTTCTAATTTGTTTTCTGCCAACTTTGTGGCACGGCAAAACTCCTAACTCCTCCCTCCTGACTCCTAAGGCAATACCGCATAATTCTAAGTGCCGATACGGCGAGCGAGGTGCGGCAGTTGCTAAGCCAAAAGCGCAGATAATACTGGATGTATTATCGAGCATTTTGGCAACGCAGATGCCGTGCCGCAGCCGCCGAAGCGGTGCTTAAGCCGTAAGGCGGGAATTGTGCGGTGTTGCCCTAACTTCAACTTTCCACCAAAGGGGTGTTTTAATGCTGCAAATCCAAATGCGAATCCTGCGTGTGTTTGGGCTTTCCAAAGCGGAGATGAACTCCATCATTGAGAATGCCCAGGCCGAGGGCAGCCCCAGCCTGCGCCTGCAGGAGCGCGATGGTGAATACCTTGTCTGCGTGCAGGCATCAGCCCCCACCCAGGCAATGGCGGATGAATACTGCGAAAAGTGGGTGCAGAAACTGCGCACCCGCTTTGGTGATGCCTGCTATGGCTTTGAGGATACCACCCTGGCCCAGGCCGCACTGGATGCCCTGCTGAAAAAGCGCCGCCTGCTTGTTGCGGCGGACGAAGCCACCGGCCGCCTGTTGGGCAACGCCCTGCGCGGCCTGCAGCACAGCGAAGCAGCGTTCGATTTTGGCAACCAGACCTACCTGAACCCGGCGAACGCCCGCCGCATTGCCGCGCCGGAAGCTCTGCTCAAAAAGTTCCCCGGCGATATGGTTCAGGCCGCTGCAGGCCGCGCTCAAAGCGCTTTGCTGCTGGCCAATGCGGATTATGCCGCCGTGTATATGCCCGCAACAGTGGGGCAGGCGCCTTTTGTGCTGCTGTGCAGCCGCATCGGCGCGGCAGCCTGTGCCCTGAGCCCCGAAATCTCCGATATGGCAATCGCCAACCATATTCTGGACTTGGCCCGCCGCCGTGCATTGGGGATGCACCTGGGACCTTCCGCTATTACCTTCAAGCCGGGGCGGGAGCGCCCGCTGCTGCTGGTCAGCGGCGAAGGCCAGCCGAGGCCAGGTTTCCGCTTTACGCTGCGCCGCAAGGCTGCCCCGGCCAAACCGGCGGTTAAGCCCAACGCCCCGGACAGCTACGATGCAGAACCGGTCCCCGATTACGATGCGCAGCCCACTGAACCCAAACCGCAGGCTACCCCCACCGGGACCATTACCTTTGAACGCCCCATCGCCCAGCCTGCCGCGCCGCAGCCAACACCGGATCCACTGGACCTGCGCACCGCAGGCCCGCAGGCCGCCGCCGAAGCGCGCGCCCGCCGCGCCGCAGAAAGCGAGCTGGACCCAGACCTGGAACTGTGTGCCACCCGCACCATCAAAATTTCCCGTGCAGATTTGGAGCAGGCCATGGCGGCTCAGCAGGCAGCAAAGCAGCAGGAGCAGCCCAACCCGGAACCGCCCGCTGCACCGCAGCCGGAACCCCTGTCGGAGCCGGAACCAAAAGCTTCTATCCTGGATGATGATATCCCGGATTTTTCGGCAGGGTTGGACCCCGCCGCGCTGGAAGCAGCCCGCAAGGCGGACGAAAAAGCCCCGCCGCGCAGCACCGATGAATTCCAGCGCGCCGCCAGCCAGTTGTTTGAAGACGATGAGGATGACGGGGAGGACGAAGAGCCCACCGTTACCTTCCCTGGCCGCAGCAAAGCCAAACCGGCAGTGCCGCGCCCCCTGGCAGCAAAGCAGGAACCCAAACAGGATGCCATCCACAACCGCAGCCTTGCCATGATCGAGCGTGCCGAGCGCCGCCACCGCCGCAAAGCGATTGCCGCAGTGGCTGTTATTGCCCTGCTGGTTCTGGTGGGTGCTGCGGTGCTGCTGGGGCTGACCCGTGGATGCACCGTGAAAGCCCCTGCCTATAAAAATTACGGCACAGAGCAGTTTGATACCCAGGCGCAGGCATATTTGAAATCCGCTGCGGCAGAAAACGAAAAAATTATCGGTTATCTTGCGTTCCCCGGCCAGAACGGCCAGCTGGTGTACAGCGGCTCCCAGCCGGGCGATGGCGCTGCCATCAGCGGCACCAACTACCTGAACGCTTCCATGCCGTCCAACACGGTGCTTTCCTGCGCGGATGCCTCGCTGGCAAGCCTGACGGACCAGACGAACTTCAGCCAGAATGCCGAGTTCACCCTGTACCTGAGTGATGTGACCTACCATTTCCGTGCTGTGGCAGTGTATAATACCGATGCCGCAGGCACCGAGAATGCCTTTACCCCCGCCAGCTATGGGGAACTTTCGGATTATTACAGCTATGCGGAGTTCAGCCAGAGTATTAAGGAACGCAGCCTGTTTGATACCGGCAATACCCCCGGTGATAAGGAAACCTTCCTGACCCTGATGAGCACCGGCGGCACAAACGGCACGTTTGTCTGCGTGACCGCTGTTCTGTTGCCGGATCAGGCCCAGTAAGCTTGGGGCAATACCGCATAATTCTAAGTGCCGATACGACGAGCGAGGTGCGGCAGCTGCTAAGCCAAAAGCGCAGATAATACTGGATGCTGCAAAGGTGAGCGCCGCCAGTGGCGGAAACAGCGAACCGAAGCAGGGGCAGCGGTCGCAGAGTGCGAGGGGCTTTTGCCCCCGAAGCACGATGCGGGTACCGCAACCCGACATTATCGAGCATTTTGGCAACGCAGATGCCGTGCCGCAGCCGCCGAAGCGGTGCTTAAGCCGTAAGGCGGGAATTGTGCGGTGTTGCCTTGGATATACCCAGGAATGATTAAGCCCCCGTTCCCGTACATATACTAGGGTGTGGCGGAATAAACCGCTGCAAGCTGGATGGGGAAGGGGGTTTTTGGATTGAAAGAAGAAGCGGCACTGGCCCGTACGGTCATCAAAAAGCGGCTGGCCGGGCAGCCGGCACCGGATATCTGGTTTTTGATCATTTTGATGCTGCTGGTGTGCTATGGTTTGGTGATGCTGTTTTCAGCCGGGTATGCGGTGGCGCTGTACCGGCGCGGGGATGCTTATACCTACATCCGCCCCCAGCTGTTGTTTGCGGCGTTTGGTGCGGCGGCCATGTACGCGGCCAGTCTGGTGGATTACCACATCTGGCACAAACTGGCGTGGCCAATCATGGGGATATCGCTGACGTTGCTGGCAATCGTGCTGTTCATGCCGGAATATAACGGCTGCAAGCGGTGGATCGTGCTGCCGGGGCTGGGCACCTTGCAACCCAGCGAGATCGCCAAGTTTGCGGTAGTGCTGGTGTTTGCCCACATCATCTCCCTCAACCATGACAGGATGCAGACCTTTGCAACCGGGGTGCTGCCCTTTATGGTTATCCTGGGGGCGGTTACGGTGCTGATGCTGCTGGAGCCGCATCTGTCCGGCACGCTACTGATTTTGGGCATCGGCGCGGTGCTGATGTTTGTGGGCGGCACGGGCTTAAAGTGGTTTGCCCTGGCAGGCATTGCCGGGGCCGGGGCCATTGCGGCGGCGGTGATGCTGCTGCCGGAGCTGGTGCCCTATGCCATGGGGCGGCTGTCCTCCTGGCGGGACCCCTTTGCCGATCCGCTGGGCGAAGGCCACCAGACCATCCAAAGCCTGTACGCCATTGCATCTGGCGGCGCGGCCGGGCTGGGGCTGGGCAACAGCCGCCAGAAATACCTCTATGTGCCGGAACCGCAGAACGACTTTATCTTTTCGATTCTGTGTGAAGAACTTGGCTTTGTGGGCGCGGCTCTGACGGTGGTGCTGTTCCTGCTGCTGTTTTTGCGCGGCATGTCCATTGCAGTGCGCGCGCGGGATAAATTCGGTGCGCTGCTGGCCGTTGGCTTTGTGGTGCAGGTGGTGCTGCAGGCGGTGCTGAACATTGCCGTTGTTACCAACACCATCCCCAACACCGGCATCAGCCTGCCGTTTTTTTCTTCCGGCGGTACCAGTTTGATGATGCTGCTGGGCGAAATGGGCATTGTGCTCTCCGTTTCGCGCCAGGCGGACGCCCGGTAACGGGAATGTGCAAATTTTGTGATGGGGATTTCACAACTTTCGGCAGTTCTGCGCTATTGAAACTGGCGGAATAATACGGTATAATAACCAAAAAAGATTTGTAACTTTTTTGCAATCTTCCCAAAAGAAAAGGAATGCTATGCAGGAAATCAAAACAAACCCAACGGTGCGGCACACCACGCCCCTGCAGCTGCTGGCGGCGTTTGCAGCCACGGTGGCAGTGCTGTTTGTGCTGCTGCTGGGGGCGTGCGCGCTGCCGGCCCAGCCGGTGCTGGAACATGTGTATGATTCAGCCCAAACCATCCAGCAGGAGGGGCTTTACCCTGAATATTTCGGCTTTAAGCTGTTCCAAATGGATAACTATACCGATACCATCATGCTGTTTGAAGCGGCCGCCATGGGCGAGCAGAATCCCTTGACCGCTATGATGACCGCAACGGCCTATAACGTGGATAACTTTGAAACGATGGCCGGTGACCTTGCTGTCTATTGCGAGCGCACCATTCCGCTGGTCACCGGTGCCCAAAAGGCAGTGCAGCTGGTGCCGTTCTCCTATGCGCGGTATTGGCACGGCTACCTGATCTGGCTGCGGCCGCTGCTCTGCGTTATGTCCATCACCGGTGTGCGCGTGGTGCAGTATTTGGTGCTGTTTGCGCTGCTAGCGGTTATTTTGTGGCAGCTGCGGCGGCAGTGTGGGCTGCGGGCCATGGTGTGGTTTGCCGTCAGCCAGCTGGCGGTTACCGTGTTCTGGGTGCCGCATCAGGTGCAGTATTTTACCACTTTCTGTATTGCGTATGCGGGCTGTGCGTGGGTGCTGGCCAGGCCGCGCCGCGCCGGGCAGCTGAGCATTGCCCTGGTGGTGCTGGGTACCTGTACGGCGTTCTGTGATTTGCTGGTCACCCCCATCATCACGCTGGGGCTGCCGGTGGCGGTGTGGCTGTGCTGCCTGCCGCAGCGGGCGGCATCCGGTGCCAGGCAGTGTCTGCCGGTCATCGGCGGCAGCTTGTGCTGGGGGGCAGGCTATGCCATGTGCTGGGGCCTGAAATGGGTGCTGGCCACCCTGATTACCGGGCAGGATATCATCGGCGATGCCATCCACCAGGCCGGGGTGCGCACCACGGCGGATACCTGGCACGGCATGGAGCTGAGCTGGGGGAACATCTTCCGCTTTGTGGGGGATACATTAAGCCAGCGCGGGCTGTTGTGGCCGGTGGTGCTGGTGGTTATTTTGTGCATTGCGGCGTTTTTGCTTTGCCTGCGCAATAAGGAAGCTTTGCTGCGCGCGCTGCCCATTGGCCTTACCGCCCTGATGGCACCGGTGTGGCTGGCGCTGCTGCGCACCCATTCCATCCAGCACGGGTGGTTTACCTGGCGCAGTTTAACGGTCAGCATTTTTGCGGGGCTGGCTTTTCTCTATTATTCCTGTGGGATACGGGCGGGCCTGCGGCGTTTGCGCGGCCAAAAACAACAAGGGTGAAAGTAGTTATGAAGGACGAAGAAAACAAGATGCAGTCTGCTGCCCCGGAGCAGCAGGCCCAGCCGGAGCAGACGCAGCCGGAAAGCGAACCGGCCGCGGATGCGGCCCAGCCGGGAACTGAAAACGAACCCAAGGCGGAAACCACAGCACCGGAAACGCCGGACAAAAAGAAACGTCCCCTGTGGCTGAAACTGCTGGCGGTGTTTGCTGCGGCGCTGGCGGTGCTGGTGCTGCTGGCGGTGCTGTACATTAACGGCAAGTTGGATCTGATTCATTACGATGACGGCACGGTGGACAGCGTTGGCACCGTTGATGCCGAGGAGGACCAGGACCTGGATACCACCGGCCTGACCCAGGCCACAAATGACGAAATGGAGATGCCGGAGGGCAGCCCCTTTGCGGACGAAGATGTGCTGAACATCTTGTTGGTCAGCACTGATGAACGCACCGATGCCGTGAACGACTGGGATGCGTTTACCCATCTGAACGAGCTGGACGGAACAAAAGCCACCACGGAGTTCAGCTCCGATGCCCGCGCGGACAGTTTAATTCTGTGCTCCCTGAACATCAAGGACGATACCATCAAACTGGTTTCCATTGAGCGCGGCACCGGTGTGCCGATTCTGCTGGATGGGTACGAGGGCCAGTACGACTGGATCACCCACACCTTCCGTTACGGCGGTGTCCGCCTGACGATGGATACGGTGGAAGACTGCTTCAACGTGCAGGTGGACCACTATGTGCGGTTCAATTTTAACTCCTTTGTTCAGATTGTGGATGCCGTGGGCGGCATCGACCTGAACCTGACTGAGGACGAAGCCAAGGCGCTGAACTGGGAGGTTCCCTCCAACTCGATGCTGATCGTCAAGAAGGTGGAACCAGGCTGGAACCACTTTGACGGCTATACCGCATTGCAGTATGCCCGCCTGCGCGCCATTGATGATGACTGGCACCGCGTGGCCCGCCAGCGCACCGTCATCCAGGCGGTGCTGGACCGGATCAAGAGCGCTTCGGTCACCGAGCTGAACGACCTGCTGGACACCGCCCTGCCGGTGGTGCAGACCAACTTTACAAAAACTGAGATCGCTGCCTTGATGGTGCAGCTGCCGAGCTTTTTGGGCGTGACAGCAGACCAGATGACCATGCCGGTGCAGGGCACCTATGGCGTGCGCAACGGCATGGATGACCGCCCCATGATGGATCCTGATTGGGCTGCCAACATTGCGGTTTTGCAGAACTTTTTGTATACTGATATGACGGCAGAGGAAGCTATTGCCGCCGGTACCGCTACCCCGGAAACGGCTGACGGTGAGGAAACCGCTGTGCCCGAAACCGTGGAAGTGCAGAGCAAAAAGAATGACACCGTCCACATCTACCTGAAAGACAACACGACACCCATTTACTGGGATTACCCGCTGGAAGATGCCGATTTTGGTAATGCGGATTACCGCGTGTTTCTGGCCGGAGAGACCCGCGGACAGCCGCAGAACACTGCCATGCGCAAGGCGCTGTTCCAGTACCTGCACGAACAGCAGGGGGTGAATGTTCAGCTGGTGGAAACCGGCGTGGGCGAAACCCAGGTGCTGGAGCAGTACCTGCGCACGGGCGATGAAAACTGGCTGAACCACTACCTGAAGCTGCAGGGCAGCTGTGCGGATGCGGAAGCCGAATACTGGCGCTGGCTGTACCAGTATAACCGCCAGCAGGGCGGCACTATCCATGTGGCAGGGCTGGGCACCGAGCGCAATACCGTAGTTTCGATGTATGGCCTGCTGGCTTTGGCAGATACGGAGATCGAACCGGCAGAGAGCATTGCGGACTTTGTGCAGGCCCTGCGGGATGAGAATATGACGACTGCCCTGCAGCTGTTCAAGACCGCTATGGAGGAACAGCCCGATGCGATGGCAGACTATTTTGGCGATGCCTATGCCCAGGTACAGCAGCTGTATGCCAACCTGCAGGTGAACACCACCTATAAGGGCAGGCTGGACCGCGACGACCTTGCCATGATGGACAACATGAACTTTGTGCTGCGCCAGTACCCGGACGATAAATTCTTTGGCCAGCTGAGCAACGGCCATGTGACCCAGAGTGCCTGGAAGGACGGCAATTATATTGCCAACTACAGCCGTTTCGGCATGCTGCTGAACGGCGAAGGCTCCCCCGTACAGGGCGAAGTCTGCTCCATGCTGACGATCTATACCCAGCGCGGCAGCAACGGCCTGCTGGGCGATGATGCCGAGAACGACTATTACGACCTGAACGCGCTGGCGGAAGCTGCGGGCAAAGAATTTATTGCCACAGGGGCGGATTTGTTCCTGGCGCTGGACAACGAGGACACCCCTTACAGCGAGCAGAACGGCCTGATCAAGCCCGAAGTGCAGGCCGAAGAAAAGCCGCTTATGGATTATTGCCAAAAACTGATTGTACTTTTTGACACAGAAAATTAAAATTCCCCGTTGACAAGGCCGCGCCTTTGTGCTATAAATACTTTAAACCAATGAAGCGAAAGTAAAACCACAGGCGCACGCACAGAGAGCCCCCGATGCTGGGAACGGGGTGGTAAGCGGAGTGGATAAATGGTTCGCCGAGGGCACGGGGAAAAGCTGGGCTGAGTATCCGTTGACGGAAGCCTCCGTTACAGGGCAGGGGAATGTTAGTTCTCCGCAGAGCGGCTGTGCAGTTTATGGCACAGCAAGCAAGGTGGCACCACAGATTATTTGATTGATCTGCCCTTGCACAGAAAGCTATTTCTGTGCAAGGGCTTTTTGTTATACCCGGCACAGACCACAAACAGGAGTAACACCATGAAAAAGCAAAGCATTACCACCATGCGGGAGCGATGGCGCCGGGCAAACTGATTGCCCGCCCCGGCACTGCCGGGAACAAACCGCCGATACACCTTAAATGTGAATGATAAAAAGGAGCTTTTACCATGAAAAAGTTTGTTGCTGTTCTGTCCGCCGCCGCTATGCTCGCTACCCTCGCCGCCTGCGGTTCCACCGCCGCCACCACTTCTACCGCTGCCTCCAGCGCCGATACCGCTGCATCCACCAGCAGCGAAGCTGCTGCCGCAGATGATACCGCCAAGTCTTACAAAATTGCGGTGGTCCAGCAGCTGGACCACGCCAGCCTGGATGAGATCCGCACCGCTGTGGAAGCAGAGCTGGACGCCAAAGCCGCCGAAAAGGGCATTACCATTGAGTACAAAGATTTTAACGGCCAGAACGACGCTACCACGCTGAACCAGATCGGCACCCAGGTGGTTTCCGATGGATATGATGCGGTGGTGCCCATTGCCACCCTGGCAGCTCAGTGCATGGCCAATGCCTGCGCCGAAGATCAGATTCCTGTTGTGTACGCCGCCATCAGCGACCCTGCCGCTGCAGACCTCACCGGCCTGGATTATGTCACCGGTACTTCTGACGCGCTGAACACCCAGTTCATCCTGGATATGATGCTGGCAATCAACCCGGATGTCAAGACTGTTGGCTTGCTGTACTCCAATTCCGAAGCCAATTCCACCACCCCCATTGCCGAAGCAAAGGCTTACCTGGATGAAAAGGGCATTGCTTATGTGGAAGGCACCGGCAACACCAACGATGAAATCATGAGCGCCGCCGCCAATATGGTGGGCAAGGCTGACGCTGTGTTTACCCCGACCGATAACGTGGTTATGGCCGCCGCAGCTGCTGTTTCCGAGACGCTGACCGAAGCAGGTATCCCGTTCTACACCGGTGCCGACAGCTTTGTTACCGCCGGTGCCTTTGCAACCTGCGGAGTCAACTATACCGAACTTGGCACCTACACCGCTGATATGGTGCTGGATATCCTGGAAAGCGGCAACGTTCCTGAATACCATGTAATGGATGGCGGCATCATCACCGTCAACACCGAAACTGCCGCCGCTCTGGGCATTGATTACGCCGCTTTCAGCGATATGGCCAGCCAGGTTGTGGAAGTTACCACCCAGCAGTGATAAAATGAATAGAGAATAATGAAAAAAGAATAATGCAGGTGTGGTGCCTGCGGTACCACAATAAAGCAGGAAATGCAGCTCCGGCAAGCGAAAACGCCCGCCGGAGCTGCATACCTGATTAAAAACGCCGCCGCGGGCGGCGTACAGCCATTATTCATTATTCTTTATTACTTATTATTTATACGCAAAGGAGCAACGCTTATGTTTACCCTTGCCATTGTGCAAAGCGCATTGGAGCTGGGCTTTATTTACGCCCTTGTGGCCATGGCACTGTTTTTGAGCTTCCGTGTGCTGAATATTGCCGATATGACCACCGATGGCGCGTTCACCCTTGGCTGTGCCGTGTCGGCTACCGCCGCAGTGGCGGGGCATCCGTTCCTTGGTTTTGTGCTGGCCATGCTGGCCGGTGCCTGCGCCGGGTTTGTCACCGCGTTCCTGCAAACCCACCTGGGCGTGCCGTCCATTTTGGCGGGTATTATTACCAATACCGGGCTTTACACCGTAAACCTTGCCATCATGGGCTTTTCTTCCAACGTTCCCATGCTGAAAACTGAGACAGTGTTCAGCATGGCCCGCGCCCTGTTTGGCGAAAAATCTCCCTATAAACTCATTGTTGCCGTCACAGTCACAGTCGTGGCCTGCGCGCTGCTGATTTTATTCCTTGGCACCCGGCTTGGTCTTTCCATCCGCGCTACCGGCGATAACCCGGATATGGTGCGCGCTTCCTCCATCAACACGGCGTTCACCATCACGGTGGGCCTTTGCGTTTCCAACGCCATGACCTCGCTTTCCGGCGCGGTTCTGGCTCAGTACCAGAAATCCGCCGATATCAACCTGGGCACTGGCATGGTGGTCATCGGTCTGGCTTCGCTGATTATTGGCGAAACGCTGTTTGGCCGCGGCGGTATGTGGGTCAAAGCGGCTGCGGCTGTGGCGGGCAGCGTGATCTACCGCTTTATCATTGCGTTGGCCCTGCGTGCCAATGTTCCCAGCGAGTGCCTGAAGCTGATTTCTGCCGTCATTGTGGCGCTGGCCATTGCGGCCCCGGCCCTGAAAAAGAACCTTGCGCTGCGCCGCCGCCGTGCCGTCAGCCAGAAAGGGGGCAAGACCCATGCTTGATCTGAACCATGTCAGTATGACCTTTAACCCCGGTACGGTGAACGAGAAAAAAGCGCTGACCGATATCAATCTGCATATGGAAAGCGGCGAGTTCGCTACCATTGTGGGTTCCAACGGCGCGGGCAAATCCACCTTGTTCAATGCCATTGCAGGCAGCTTTATTCCGGATACCGGCAGCATTCTGCTGGATGGGGTGGATATGACCTTCCAGCCGGATTTCCGCCGCTCCAAGGCGATTGGCCGCCTGTTCCAGGACCCGCTCAAAGGCACTGCCCCCAACATGACCATTGAGGAAAATCTGGCCCTGGCCTATCTGCGCGCTTCCACCCATACTTCGCCGTTTTCCCGCATTACCAAGGCGGACCGCGAACTGTTTACCGATCGGCTGGTCCAGCTGGGCTTGGGGCTGGAGAACAGGATGAAACAGCCGGTCGGCCTGCTTTCCGGCGGCCAGCGCCAGGCGCTGACCCTATTGATGGCCACCCTGGTTACCCCCAAATTGCTGTTGCTGGACGAGCACACTGCGGCCCTGGACCCCGCCACCGCAGATAAGGTGCTGGAGCTAACCAAGAAAATTGTGGCCGAAAACCACATCACCTGCCTGATGATTACCCACAACATGCACGCCGCCCTGGAATTGGGCAACCGCACGCTGATGATGGATTCCGGCCACATTGTGCTGGATATCAGCGGGGAAGAACGTGCCAATACCACGGTGGACGGCCTGCTGGATCAGTTCGCCAAAAATGTGGGCCGCCGGTTGGATAATGACCGCATCCTGTTGAGCAGGCAGGAAGAGACGGCCCAGTAAAATAATAACAAAAAGCAGCCTCCGCGGAGGCTGCTTTTTGTTATATACAATCAGGGAAAAAATCAACCGGCGATTGCACCAAAAGCGGAAATGCCCAAAGTGCTCAGTACGCCCATAATGCAGCCTGCCAGCAGAACGCCGCCCATGCAGGCCAGAACGCTTTCCTTGAAATCCATATCCAGTAGGCTGGCGGCCAGGGTGCCGGTCCATGCGCCGGTGCCGGGCAGGGGAATGCCCACAAACAGCAGCAGAGCAATAAAAAGGCCGCGGCCGGCGGTGGCTTTCAGCTTTTGGCCGCCCTTGTGGCCTTTTTCCAGGCAGAAAGTGAAAAACTTGCCGATCACCGGTTTGTCAGCGCCCCATTCCAGGATCTTGCGCGCAAACAAAAAGATGAACGGCACCGGAATCATGTTGCCGATGATGGCAATGATGTAGGTGCCCCACAGCGGCAGACCAAAAATTACGCCATAGGGGATTGCGCCGCGCAGTTCGATCAGGGGAACCATCGAAACAAAAAATACAGTCAGGTATTTCTTAAGCATTCCAGTACCTCGCAGTTGATTGATGTCAAATTTGCATACGAATTTTATTATACAAGAATCCGCGATATGCCGCAAGACCTGCACCACAGGTTTTGTGTAAAATTTATGTCAAGCGGGCAGGATGCCGGTTTCCGGCATAAAAAGGGTGCAAAGCCCTGCGGGATATGGTATAATTACAACATACATGCCCACAGAATAAGAAAAAATGACGGAACCACAACAGCAGGAGGAGGCACAGGATGCAGCGTATAGAAGCCATAGATGAATACAACCGCGCTCAAAGATCGGGCATGCGCGATTACCGTGAAAAGACAGCGGCAGGCAAATACCCCTATCTGCCTGCATTGGATGAACTGCTGGAAAAAACAGATACCGAAAGCCAGATACCGCTTGGCACCATTGAAATACCGTTGGATTATGTGGTAGGCACCAAAACCACCGGCCGCACCATGGCGTTTGCTTCCAACTTTATGCCGCTGCTGCCCGAAGATACTGAGTTTGCCAGCAAGTGGCTTTCCCTGTGCATGGCCCATATGGAAGAGGGCATCCACGATGCCATTAAAGCGTATGAGTACATGGGCCGCTTTTATGTCCAAGAGGGCAACAAACGTGTCAGTGTGCTGAAATATTTTGGCGCGGATTCTATTTTTGCCACCGTTACCCGCGTTGTGCCGCGGTTCAATGATACGCCGGAAATTCGTGAATATTACGAATTCATGGAGTATTACCCTTTGTGCGGGCTGTACCGGCTGCACTTTACGCAGGAGGGCAGCTTTGCCCGCTTGCAGAAAGCGCTGGGCAAAGCGCCGGATGAAAAGTGGACCGCAGACGATAAGGCGGAAGTTGTCAGCCTGATGAACTGGATCACCAAGGCTTATAATGCCCACGGCGGCGATAAAATGCGCACCACCCCGGCGGATGTTATGCTGCTGTTGCTCCGCTTGTATAAGTTGGATGAGCTGAAAACCTATAGTCCCGCCCAGTTTGCCGCAGCTATTGACGCTGTGTGGGATAACGTTCTGGCGCTGGAGCGCCCGGAACCGGTCAAGCTCAGCACCCAGCCGGCCGCCCCGGCCAAAAAGAACAGCCTGCTGGACCGCATCCTGCCGGGGATCCGCAGTGAGCCCAGCCACTTGAAGGTAGCGTTTGTCAACGAGCGCACGCCGGAAACTTCTACCTGGACCAGCCAGCACGAGTTTGGCCGTACCCAGCTGGACCAGGTGTTTGCCGGCAAGGTGGAAACCGTGGCTTATCATGGCGCAGAGCCGGGCAAAAATGCCGATGAACTGGTGGAAAAAGCCATCCAGGACGGCGCGGATATGGTGTTTACAACCTCGCCAAAACTGGTGGGGGCTTCGCTGCGCGCGGCGCTGCGCCACCCGGATGTGCGCATCCTGAACTGCTCGGTCGATATGCCGTATGCTTCCATCCGCACCTATTACAGCCGCGTGTATGAGGCAAAGTTCATCACCGGCGCCATTGCTGCCGCTGTGGCGCGGGAGGATCGCGTGGGCTATGTGGCGGATACGCCCACCTTTGGCGTTCCGGCCAACATCAATGCGTTTGCCCTTGGCGCGCGGATGGTCAACCCGCGCGTTAAGGTCAGCCTGCAATGGTCCTGCCTGCCGGGGGACCCGATCCAGGCCTTCCAGAAGCAGGGCATCACGGTGATCTCGGGGCGCGATACCCCCACGCCGTTCCGCCCTGCGCGAGAGTTCGGAACTTTCCGCATCAGCCCCGGCGGCACGCTGATGGATCTGGCTTCGCCGTTTTGGCATTGGGGCCAGTTCTATGAAAACGTGGTGCGCACCGTGCTGGATGGCGGCTGGACCCGCGATAAATCCGGCACCGACGGTACTGCCGTCAACTATTGGTGGGGCATGAACAGCGGTGTGATGGATGTGCTGCTCAGCCGCGAGCTGCCCCATGATGTGCGCCACCTGGCCAACATCCTGCGCAGCGGCATTATTGCGGGCAGCATTGACCCGTTTGCCTGCTATATTACCGCGCAGAACGGTACTGTGATGAACGAGGGCCGCACCGGCTTTACCCCGGAGCAGATCCTGCATATGGACTGGCTGTGCGATGCAGTGGAGGGCCACCTGCCGGAATTTGACGAACTGATGGACTGTGCCCGCCCCATGTACCGCATGCAGGGTATCCACCGCGACCGGCTCCCTGCAGAGAAAGAGGCCGATCTATGAAAATTCTGGCAGTGGCAGACGAAGAGAGCAAGTACCTGTGGGAATACTATGAGCCCAGCAAGCTGCGCGATATCGACCTGATCATCGGCTGCGGGGACCTGAGCCGGCATTATATAAACTTTTTGTCCGATGCAGCGCCAGTTCCGGTGCTTTATGTACACGGCAACCATGATGCCAGCTATGATAGAGAACCGCCCCGCGGTGCGATCTGCATTGACGATGACTTGTACTGGTACAAGGGCTACCGCATTGTGGGCCTTGGCGGCAGCTGCCGTTACCGCGCCGGTGCCTGGCAGTTTACCGAAGCGGAAATGAAACGCCGCATCAGCCACCTGCGCAGCAAGATCCAGCACGCGGGCGGGGTGGATATCCTTGTTACCCATGCGCCGCTGCACGGCTATGGGGATTTCAGCGACCTGCCGCACCGCGGGTTTACGGTGTTCAATGAAATTTTGGATACCTATCACCCGGCTTTGATGCTGCACGGGCATATCCACCTGACCTATGGAGCCAACATCCCGCGGGAGCACCAGTACGGCCAGACACGCATTGTGAACTGCTATGAGCGCTTTACGCTGGACCTGCCGGATAAGCCGGATCCGCGCCGCCACTCTTTGATTGAGAGGTGGAAACAGTTTAACCGCACGGGGCACTTTTAAGGTGCAGCTTGAAGGCGTACCTGATACCATAGGCAACACCGCACAATTCCCGCCTTGCGGCTTAAGCACCGCTCCGGCAGCTGCGGCACGGCATCTGCGTTGCCAAAATGCTCGATAAGACATCCAGTATTATCTGCGCTTTTGGCTTAGCAGCTGCCGCACCTCGCTCGCCGTATCGGCACTTAGAATTATGCGGTATTGCCCATAAACGATTGGAGAACAAATACGATGACCAAAACCAAAATCGGTGTTCTGGGGGCCGGAACCTGGGGAACCGCGCTGGCACGCATGCTGGCAGGAAACGGCTGTGACGTTACCATGTGGAGCGCCCTGCCCGATGAACTGAAAGCCATGAGCGTGACCCATGCCCACCCCAACCTGCCCGGCATGTGCCTGCCTGCCGATATGCACTATACCGCGGATATTGAAGAAATCTGCGGCGACCGTGATGTGCTGCTGTTTGCGGTGCCCTCGGTTTTTGTGCGTTCCACCGCCCGCAAGGCGGCACCGCATATCCCGGATGGGCAGCTGATCGTGGATGTGGCCAAAGGCGTGGAGGAAAAAACGCTGATGACGATGTCCGAAATCATTGAGCAGGAGCTGGCCGCGGATGGCAAACACACCCACTGCAATGTGGTGGCGCTTTCCGGCCCCACCCATGCGGAGGAAGTGGCCCGCGATATGCCCACCCTGATCGTGGCGGGCAGCCCGGATGAAGCCGCCGCACGCAAGGTGCAGCAGATCTTTACCACCCCCACCTTCCGCGTGTATACCAACACCGACCGCCGCGGCGTGGAGCTGGGCGGCGCTGTCAAAAATGTGATCGCGCTGGCTGTTGGCATTGCGATGGGCCTGGATTACGGCGATAACGCCAAGGCTGCCCTTATCACCCGCGGCAACGCCGAGCTGGCCCGCCTGGGTGTGGCCATGGGCTGCAAGGCTGAAACTTTTGCCGGGCTTTCCGGTATGGGCGATCTGATCGTGACCTGCACCAGTATGCACAGCCGAAACCTGCATGCCGGTATGCTGATTGGCCGCGGAAAGGATGTGGAAACCGCCAAAAAAGAGGTCGGTCAGGTGGTGGAGGGCATTAATGCCCTGCCCGCAGCCTGCAAGCTGGCGAAAAAGTATAAGGTAGAAATGCCCATCGTGAATGCGGTGGATGATATTCTGTCCGGTCGGTTGGCCGCCCGCGATGCGTTGGCTACAATGATGGGCCGACAGCTGAAACAGGAATAATAACATGGAAAACAGAGATATTCGCATTGCTTTTTTTGATATTGACGGCACTCTGCTGCCGCCGGATCACCACCTGCCGGAATCCACCGTGGCGGCGCTCAACATTCTGCGCGCCAAAGGGGTGCAGCTTTACCTGGCAACCGGCCGCCCGCCGTACCACCTGCGTTACCTGAAAAAGGATCTGCCGTTTGAATTTGACGGCATGGTGATGATGAACGGCCAATATTGCCGGGATAAGGACGGCTGCTTTTACGCTCACCCGCTGCCGCAGGAGGGACTGCGCGAGCTGCTGCCCTGGCTGGAAAAAACAGATATTGCGGTTTCCTTTGTGGAAGCGGATACCGCTTACATGAACCGCACCAATGCCCTGTGTGAAAACTTTTTGAAAGAGATCCCGCAGGAAACCATCGATCCGGCCCAGCGCTGCTTTACCTACCCGACGTATCAGCTCAGCGCATTTTTGAGCAGCGAGCAGGAACCGGAGTTCATGGCTCACGTGCCCGGCTGCCGCGCTGTGCGCTGGAGCGAAGAATTTGTCGATATCCTGCCCGCAACCGGCGGCAAGGTGAACGGCTTGCAGGAAACGCTCAATCATCTGGGTCTTACGCGGGAAAACAGCATCGCCTTTGGCGATGGCGGCAACGATACCGAGATGCTTGCTTTTGCCGGGATCGGGGTTGCCATGGGCAACGCCTGGCCAGACGCCCGTGCCGCGGCGGATTACATTACCACCGATGTGGATAAGGACGGCATCTGGAATGCGCTGGAACATTTCGGATTGCTGAAATAACCAATAAAAACAAGAGCATGTGCGTTTTTTGGGAAAGCCCGAAAAACTGCACATGCTCTTTATTATAATGGCTGTTCAACCGCAGGGCAGTGTCTCGCCTTCCAGCACCGCCTGCACCAGGGTATCGCCGTGATAGGTTAGCTCCAGATGGAAAAACGGTGCGCCCTCCGCCAACAGCCGAAGGAAAATTTTGTCCCCCTGCCAGATCGGCAGGTTCTCTACTTCGGGTTTGGGCACCCATTCCAGTGTGCCCTCGTTACAGTCGGTCAGCGTGCCGGTAAAATCGGTGCAGGTGTACAGGTGCATCCGCTCGGCGGGCCATGGCTCGCAAGTAAAATCCACAATGCCGCGGTAGGCGGGGGATTGCATCGTCAAGCCGGTTCCCTCCCATACTTCGCGCAGGGCACAGGCTTCGGCAGTTTCGCCGGGATCAAGCTTGCCGCCCACACCGATCCATTTATCGTGGTTGACGTCGTTCTTCTTTTTAATGCGGTGCAGCATCAGATAGCAGCCGTTTTGTTCCAGGTAGCACAGAGTGGTTTGCAGCAGTTCAGCCATAGCGGAGCCTCGTTCCCTGTGTGCGGGGCACACAAAATATATTGATATCAGTATACCACCCGGATAGTACAGGCGGCAAGGCTGCAGACAATGTGCGGGCGGCTATTTGGCGGGCAGAAAACCAATATCCTGAAATTTACGCGGCGCTCCGTTATAATATCTCCAAAATGGAGATGGCTTTGAGGGAAACCGCAAAAAGGTGTTTGAAGCAGGCGTGAACGCCCACATTGCCAAGCCGTTCAGCGTGATGCCCTGCTGGCAGGGCTGGATAAAGCACTGACAAAAAAACAGGCACGAACCATACATAAACCGCCGCACTTTCCATATAATAGGTATATTGTACAGAATATGGAAGGGCAGGAGGGTACCCCAATGAAAGCAACAGGAATCGTGCGCAGGATTGATGAGCTGGGGCGGGTGGTCATTCCCAAAGAGATCAGGCGAACCCAGCGCATCCGCCAGGGCGATGCACTGGAAATTTTTACCGCTGCCGATGGGCAGGTGGTGTTCAAAAAATATTCCCCGCTGGTGGAGCTGGGCGAACTGGCTGGGGTGTATGCCGAGGTGCTGGCCAAAAACCTGGGCCGCCCTGTGCTGGTGTGTGACAGGGAAAGCATTGTGGCCGCCACCGGCACGGGCAAAGGGCAGCTGCTGGGGCGGCAGATCAGCGATGCCGCCGCCCGGCTGCTGGCCATGCGCGGCCCTTACACCGCGCCGGAAACCGCTGCGCGCCGCATTACGGCCTTTGACAAAGGGGAAACGGTGCTGCTGTGCGTCTGCCCCATTGTGGTGCAGGGGGATGTGGAAGGCGGTGTGTTGCTGACCGGCCGCCCGCAGGATGCAGCCCCTGATACCGAGACTGCCCGCGCAGTAAACATTGCCGCGGCATTTTTAGCAAAGTGGATGGAAGAATGAACCGTTGGCCGGCATCACCCTGCTGTCTGGCGGGCAGCAAAACAAGATAAAATAACAGAAAAACACCGCGGCGGAGGGCAAAAACCACCCTTTGCCGCGGCGTTTGTGTCAAATCTGTTAAAGTTTGAAACTTTTTATGAAAAGGGCTTGACAGAACAAAGAGTTGGGATATAATAAATTTAGCACTCAGGAAGATAGAGTGCTAAACAAGAAAAAGCAAACAAGGAGATGAGGGCAGCATGACGATGGATGCACGCAAGCAGCGCATTCTGGAAGCGATTGTTGCCATTTATTCTACCGGCGGCGAGCCGGTCGGCTCCGGTTTGCTGGCCAGCCACTTTGACATGGCACTTTCCAGCGCAACGCTCCGCAACGAGATGGCCGCGCTGACAAAGCTTGGCCTGCTGGAGCAGCCGCACACCAGCGCAGGCCGCGTGCCCAGCCCCAAGGGGTACCGGTACTACCTAGACCACCTGCTGGAAGCCCCCGCCGCCATAGCACTGAGCGCAGCGGACCGCGAAAACATTGACCGGCTGTTTGCCGATATGGACGTTGAGCCCGAAAAGCTGGCGCAGAGCGCCGCCCGCGCACTGGCCGATTATACCGGCTGTGCCGCAGTGGCTACCACCCCGCAGGCCGAGGATCTGTGCATCGCCCATTTTGAGGTCGTGCAGGTCGGGCGGTATTCCGCCGCAGTTTTGGCGGTTACCAGCTCCGGCGGTGTGCGCACCCGTGTGGCGCGTATCCACACCGGCTTGACGCGGGAGGATGCCGATGAGATGGCCCGCCTGCTGAACAGCAGCCTGACCTTTGTGGCACCGGAGGATCTGACCCCGTCGCTGACGGCAAGCCTGGTGCTTTCCGCCGGGCGCAGGCTGGCGCCGGTGGTGTTCGCCGCCGAAGCGCTGGTTCGCACCCGCCCGCAGTTTTACCTGGAGGGCGTGCAGTACCTGGCCAAGATGCCGGATGTGCGCACAAACCTTGGCGCGCTGCTGGAAGTTTTTTCTGACAACGAAGCGGCCCGCGCCCTGATCGAACCGGGTAGCGGCAAAGTGACCGCCACGTTAGGCGAGGATATCGAGCCTGCCATGCCGAACCTCTGCATCGTCAGCAAGCGTTACCTTGCGGGCGGCGGGCTGTACGGCACGGTGGCGGTGATCGGCTCCAACCGCATGGAGTACGAACACTTGATCCCCGTTTTGAATTATTTTGCAATTAAGTTAGGGCAGTCAATGTCCGGTAAAAAGGAGGAGCAGACATGAGCGAAGAAACAAAGAAGCAGCCTGAAACTGAACAGGAACAGGCCGCTGCTGAAACAAAAGCGCCCGCAGCAGAATCCGATAAGCAGGAAGCTGAACCCGCTGCAGAAAAGACCGAAAAGAAAGATTGGTTCGGCAAAAAATCCAAAGAGCTGGAAGCCGTAAAGGCAAAGCTGGAAGCCGCCGAGCAGGCAAACGCAAAGCTGAAAGACCAGATGCTGCGCACCGCTGCAGAGTATGACAATTACCGCAAGCGTTCCGCCCGTGAAGCTGACCAGAAGTTCAACGATGGTGTTTCCCACGCGGTCAACCAGATCCTGGCAATTCTGGATACGCTGGATATGGCAGCCAATGCCGAATGCACCGATGAAAACTATAAAAAGGGCGTTGTGATGACGCTGGACAAAGCCGAAAAAGCTCTGAAAACGCTGAACATCACCGAGATCGAATCCATGGGCAAGCCCTTTGACCCCAACTTTATGAACGCTGTTCAGCAGGTTCCGGCAGAGGATGGCCAGGAAAGCGGCACTGTGGTGCGCGTGTTCCAGAAAGGCTACATGATCGGCGATAAGATCATCCGCCATGCAACCGTGGTTGTGGCCGAATAACAAAGCATGAACCGGGTGCAAAAGCCCGTTCAGATATAAATTAAGACATTCACATTTCCATGTTTCCTGAAAGAGGAATATGAAAGGAGTTTTATATTATGAGTAAGATTATTGGTATTGACCTTGGTACTACCAACAGCTGCGTAGCTGTTATGGAGGGCGGCGAGCCCGTTGTTATCCCTAACGCTGAGGGTGCCCGTACCACCCCGTCTGTTGTCGGCTTTACCAAAACCGGCGAGCGTCTGGTAGGCCAGGTTGCAAAGCGTCAGGCTATCACCAACCCCGAAAACACCATCTCCTCCATCAAGCGTAAGATGGGCACTGCCGAGAAGGTTCACGCCGGCGGCAAGGATTACACCCCCGAAGAGATCAGCGCTATGATCCTGGCAAAGCTGAAGGCTGATGCCGAAGCTTACCTGGGCGAGCCCGTTACCGAGGCTGTCATCACCGTTCCCGCTTACTTCAACGACAGCCAGCGTCAGGCAACCAAGAACGCCGGTACCATTGCTGGTCTGAACGTAAAGCGTATCATCAACGAGCCGACCGCAGCTTCTCTGGCTTACGGCATTGATAAGGAATCCGACCAGAAGATCATGGTTTACGACCTGGGCGGTGGTACGTTCGATGTTTCCATCATCGAGATGGGCGATGGCGTTACTGAAGTTCTGGCTACCAATGGTGATACCCACCTGGGCGGCGATGACTTCGACCAGCGCATCATCGACTGGATGGCTGAGGATTTCCAGAAGGAAAACAACATCGACCTGCGCAAGGATAAGATGGCTGCACAGCGCTTGAAGGAAGCTGCTGAAAAGGCAAAGATCGAGCTGTCCAGCGCCACTTCCACCAACATCAACCTGCCGTTCATCACCGCTGATGCCAACGGCCCCAAGCACTTGGATATGACCCTGACCCGCGCAAAGTTCAATGAACTGACCGCTGATCTGGTTGACCGCACCATGGCCCCTGTCCGCAAGGCTCTGGCTGATGCAGGCCTGAAGGCTTCTGACCTGGCTAAGGTCCTGATGGTCGGTGGCTCCACCCGTATCCCCGCTGTCTATGACGCTGTCAAGAAGGAACTGAACTGCGAGCCGTTCAAGGGCATCAACCCCGATGAATGTGTTGCTGTCGGCGCTTCCATCCAGGGCGGTGTTCTGCAGGGCGACGTTAAGGGTCTGCTGTTGCTGGATGTTACCCCGTTGAGCCTGGGCATTGAGACTCTGGGCGGCGTTTGCACCAAGATCATTGAGCGCAACACCACCATCCCCACCAAGAAGAGCCAGATCTTCTCCACTGCTGCGGACAACCAGCCCAGCGTTGAAGTCAACGTTCTGCAGGGCGAACGTGAGTTTGCCCGCGACAACAAGAGCCTGGGTACCTTCCACCTGGATGGCATCGCTCCGGCTCCGCGCGGCGTGCCCCAGATCGAAGTTACCTTTGATATTGATGCCAACGGCATTGTGCATGTAAGCGCTAAGGACCTTGGCACCGGCAAGGAGCAGAGCATTACCATCACTGCTTCCACCAACATGAGCAAGGATGACATCGACAAGGCCGTTAAGGATGCCGAGCAGTATGCTGCTGAGGATAAGAAGCGCCGCGAAGATGTTGATGCCCGCAACAACGCCGACCAGATGGTGTTCCAGACCGAAAAGGCTTTGGGCGAGCTGGGCGACAAGGTCTCTCCGTCCGAGAAGAGCGAGTGCGAAGCTAAGCTGAACGCCCTGAAGGAAGCCCTGAAGGGTACCGATATTGAGGCCATCAAGGCAAAGCAGGACGACCTGCAGAAGGCTTTCTACGCCATCAGCGAGAAGGTTTACCAGCAGGCTGCCCAGCAGCAGGGCCAGCAGCCGGGCGCTGACGCCCAGCAGGGCCCCACGGGCAATGCCGGTTCCGCCCCGAAGGATGACGGTGCTGTTGACGCTGACTTCCACGAGGTGTAAGATAACAGAATAAACAGGGGAACATCCCTGTAACCCAAAAGGCCGCCGCCAGGCAATTCCGGCGGCGGCCATTGTGGGGTTAAGCCCACAAAGCTGCGTCCCGTCCGTAGGGGCGCACAGCGTGTGCCCGCAGTGAAATCACGTTGCCGCTTGCAGGCACAGGCTGTACGCCCTTACGGACAAAGAACCGGCTGTTCCCATAGGGGAAAGGAATAAAAGTCAACTTACTTCAACACATAAAGGTGTGATCATATGGCAGAAAAAAGAGATTATTACGAGGTGCTGGGCATCGGCAAAAACGCCACGGATGCCGAGATCAAGAGCGCCTACCGCAAACTTGCCAAAAAGTACCACCCTGACCTGAACCCCGGCAATAAAGAAGCCGAGGAAAAGTTCAAAGAGGTCAACGAAGCCAACGATGTGCTTTCCGACCCGCAGAAACGCCAGCGCTATGATCAGTTCGGTTTTGCCGGCGTAGACCCCAACTATGCGGCTGCCAACGGCGGCGGTGCAGGCGGGTTCGGCGGTGGTTTTGGCGGCGTGGACCTGGGCGACATCTTTGGCGATATCTTTGGCGGCGGATTTGGCGGTGGATTCAGCGGATTTGGCGGCGGTTCTTCCACCCGCACCGCCAATGCACCCCGCAAGGGGCATGATATTCAGGCCAGCGTGATCCTGACCTTTGAGGAAGCCGCCCACGGCTGCTCCAAGAAGATCACCATCAACCGCCAGGATACCTGCCCCGACTGCGGCGGCACCGGTGCGGCCAAGGGTACCAGCCCCGAAACCTGCCCCGACTGCGGCGGCCGTGGTTATGTTGTAACACAGCAGCGCACCCCCTTTGGCGTAATGCAGAGCCAGCAGCCCTGCAGCCACTGCGGCGGCCGCGGCACCATTATCCGCAACCCGTGTAAGACCTGCCGCGGCACCGGCAAGACCGCCGCGCGCAAGAGCCTGGAGATCAATATCCCCGCTGGTATTGATGATGACCAGAACATTGCACTGCGCGGCCAGGGCGATGCCGGTTCCAACGGCGGCCCGGCCGGCGATGTGATCGTGCATGTTACCGTTAAGGCCGACCCGATGTTTGAGCGTGACGGGTACGATGTTACCATCCATGTGCCCATCACCTTCAGCCAGGCTGTGCTGGGCGATGACGTTGAGGTGCCCACCGTGGATGGCCGCATTGTGCAGCATATCCCCGAAGGCACCCAGAGCGGCACCAAGTTCCGCCTGCGCGGCCAGGGCATCCAGTACCTGAACGGCCGCGGCCGCGGCGACCAGTATGTGATCGTCGATGTTGAGATCCCTAAAAAGGTCACCCGCGCCCAGCGCGAAGCCCTGAAAGCTTTTGAGGACAGCATGAAAGAGGATAACTACGAAAAGCGCAAGGGCTTCTTCAAGAACCTGCGCGACCGTTTCTCGTAATGCAATAACGTGCCCCCGCCTGGTAATGCAGACGGGGGTGTTTTTGTATCAGTTAATTATAGCAATATCACGACCTCTTTATGTGATTTTTACATAGATGATATCATTCTCTAGCCTAAAAAGATAGAGGGAAAATGAGAAAAGTAAAGTGCAGTAAGGCTAATATTGCACTTTCGCCAATCATCATGTATAATAAAACTGTCTGTAAGCAACCTAAAGCAGGGGAGGGCTTCATGCAAAAAATCAAAGATTTCTGCAAGCGACACCGCCTGCTGTGGCTGACTTTGCTGATGGCGCTGGCTGCCGCCGCTGTGGCCGCGTGGGCCGGGTTTGACCTTGGCCAGCGGGTGGATAACCAGCCGGTGTATGAAATCGTCAACGATGATTATACCCGTACCGTTGTAATTCCTGCCACGGCGGACGCTGCAACGCAGGATGACGGCACAACTGGGTTGTACCTGCCCGTTCCGCTCAAAAGCGGGCAGCGCATTTACGGGGTTCGACTGGACCTGACCACCCATAATTGGGCGTTCCGGCATGGCACCCTGTACGCTGCACTGCTGGATGCCGATGGCAACGCCGTGGCGAACGGTGAGCTGGACTGCATTACCATTAAAGATGACACCTTTGCGGCCATCACGTTTGATGCGCCCTATACCGCCCCCGGCACAGCCGATGCCGAAGCGGACTATGACCTGGCAAACCCCAACATGACCCTGCGCCTGTGGCATACCCCCGGCGATGACTGGGATGTGTACCACCTGCTGGGCCTTTGGACGGATGCCGACACCAGCCAGCAGATGACCCGCCGGAATGCAAACGGCACAACGGATTCCATCGTCGGGCATCCGGCATTGCAGTATGTCGTCAATGATTCCGGCAGCTGGTCCCATGTGATCTCCCGCCTGCTGGGCGTGCTGACCTTTGCGGCGGTGGTGGCGGGCTTTATCCTGCTCACCCACCGCGCCAAGCTGTGGCAGGTGGTGCTGGTGTGCGGTGCGGTGCTGGGCGTGGCGTTTGCCTTTTTAACGCCGCCCCTTGTCGGCCCCGATGAATATACCCACCTGGCCAAATGCTACCGCCAGTCCAGCACATTGCTGGGCCAGCCGGTGGCGGACGATGATGATATGCTGCTGGTGCGCAGCTGCGATGCTCCCTATTTCAAAAATCATACCGGTGATATCGGCATTTACGCTTACAAGGAAATGCTGGAACACCTGGGAGATGCGGGCTGCAGCGGTGAAACGACTGTCAGCTCCGATACCTATGTAACGGCGGACCCCATCAACAATACGCTCTACCTGGGTCAGATTGCCGGCATTACGCTGGCGCGCATGATGGGGCTTGGCTTCCATGGCATGCTGCTGTTGGGGCGGCTGTGCAACCTGGCGCTGTACCTGGCATTGGCTGCGGCTGCGGTCAATATTGCACCCCAGCGGCTGCGCGGCATATTTGCCGGTGTGGCACTGCTGGCCCAGCCCTTGCAGCTGGCGGGCAGCCTTTCGGCGGACGCCGCCGTGCTGGGGTATCTCTTCTGCTTTACTGCGCTCTGCCTGACCCTGCGCACCCGCCCGGCCCGCTGGCCGGAAACGGTGGCTGCTGTGGTGCTGGCGGCGCTCATCGGCCCGGCCAAGGCAATTTATCTGCCCGCCGTGCTGCTGATCTTTATGATTCCCGATGCCAACCTTGCCTTGCCCGGCAAGCGCTGGCCGGTTGGCCCCATTGCCAAAGTTCTGGCGTTGGTGCTGGCCGCTATCGGCTGGGTGCAGGTCAATATGGGCGCTGCTTTGTATGCAGCCCGCGATGTGGATACCGTGGGCATCCTGCGCGCCGGTGGTGCCGCCGCGGCTGGTGCCGCTTTGCTGGCGCTGCTGTACTGGAAGATCCGCCGCGACCCCAAAAAGAAGAAAATCTTTTTGGGTGCCATTGCCGCGGTTGTGGTGCTGGCCATCCCGGTTGGGCTGTATAAGCTGACCCACATGTGGGGCGGCTTAACGCCGGAACAGCTGGTTGGCTCCATTCAGGAAAACGGCGATTCCATCTACACCTATTCCGCCGGGTATATCTGCCGCAACCTGCCCAACACGGCCAAACTGCTGCTGCGCTCTTTCAGTGCGCAGGGGGCGCAGTGGGTGCAGGGCGTGCTGGGCACTGCCCTGGGCGAACCCATTGTGTATACCGTGGATGCCAGCTGGGTGCTGGGGGTTGGCTTTATCCTGGCTTTGCTGGCCGCGGCGCTGCCGCAGGCGGGTGAGACCGTACCTCTGGGCCGCCGCACCAAAGCGGGCGTTTGGGGTATTGTTCTCTGCGTGATTGCCCTTTCGTTCGTCACGGCGCTCAACTGGACCCCCATCAATTACACCGCTATTTTTGGCCTGCAGGGGCGCTACTGGCTGCCCGTGCTGCCGCTGGTGCTGGCGCTGGTGCACCACAACCGCACCTTTGCCGTGCAAAAGCCCGCAGAGCGCAAGGCGGTATTTGCCATGCTCTGCCTGACATCGTTCGTCATTCTGCAAGGCGCGGGTTTGTACGCGACCTTCCAGATGCCGTCATAAATTATCATTTTATACGTTTTGTATCATGCAGAAAGGAACATTACCATGACTGTTACCCGTAATACCATCATTGCCGAAATCCTGCAGAACGATCCTTCCCAGGGCTGCGTGCCCATCTTTTTGAACACGGGTATGCACTGCTTGGGCTGCATGGCTGCCCATGGTGAGACCGTGGAGCAGGCCTGCATGGTCCACGGTGTGGACCCCGACGAACTGTGCGCCGAACTGAATGACTACTTTGCACACCTGTAAGCCTGTGCCGCACCTGGATGCGCGGCTGGCCGCCGCGGCTGCCTATGTGCGGCCCGGCCATATTGCCGCCGATATTGGGTGTGACCATGGAAAACTCAGTGCATGGCTGGCGGGCAGCGGTTGCTGCCCGCTTGTTTTTGCATGCGATCTGCGGGAAGGCCCGCTGCAAAAAGCCCGCATGACCTGCGCCCCCTGGGCGGATAAGATCCAGTTCCGCCTCGGTTCCGGCTTGAGTGTGCTGCAGCCGGGGGAGGCAACGGAGATCATCATTGCCGGCATGGGGGCCGAAACGGTGCTGGAAATCCTGGATGCCGCCCCCTGGGTGAGGAACGAACAGTATAACTTTGTTTTTGTACCCGCCACCAAGCACAGCGTTTTGCGCAAGGGCCTTGCCCAGCGCGGCTTTGCCTTAAAAAGCGAGACACTGTGCCGTGCAGCCGGGCGGCTGTATACCGTGATCAACGCGCAGTATACCGGCCGGGCAGCGGAGCCCACCGGCCTTGCCTGCCTGTGCGGCAAAACGCAGGGCCAGCCCGAAGCCCAGGCCTACCGTGAACAGCAGCTGGTCAAACTGAAAAAATACCGCCTGGGCCTTGCACCCGGCCCGCAGGCGGATGGGGTGGATGCCCTGATACAGGAAATGGAGGATGGACTATGGCCGTAAAAGTACAGCAGGTACTGGAAATTCTGGAACAGATCGCCCCGCCGGAGCTGGCTTGCAGTTGGGATAACGTGGGCCTTTTGGTGGATGCCGGACGCCCGGTCACCTCCATTATGACGGCGCTGGATATTACCGCCGATGTGGTGCGCGATGCCGCCGAAAGCGGGTGTGAGCTGATTGTAAGCCACCACCCGGTCATCTTTGACCCGCTGCGCCGCGTGACGGCGGAGGATGTGCCCGCAATGCTGCTTCAGAACGGCATTTCGGCCATCTGCATGCACACCAATCTGGATGCCGCTCCCGGCGGTGTGAACGATGTGCTGGCAGACCTGCTGCGCATTGAGAACCGCCGTGATTTCGCCGATAACTGCGGCCGCATCGGCACGCTGAACGTGCCCACCACGGCCCAACAGCTGGCCGAAACCTGCAGCCGGATGCTGCACACCCACTGCAAGTTTGTGGAAGCCGATCACCCGGTAGAAAAGCTGGCCGAAGTGAGCGGCGCAGGCGGCAGCTATTTGCAGCAGGCCATTGACGAGGGCGCAGACTGCCTGGTGACAGGCGAAGCCGCCCACCACATTGCCATTTTGGCAAAGCAGAAAGGCGTGGGCCTGGTTGTTGCCGGGCACTGGGGAACGGAACACCCGGTGGTGTTTGCCCTGGCGGATGCCCTGACCGAGCGCCTGCCCAAAGAAGTTACTGTGGCCCCCAGCCTGGCCGATGTTGACCCTTACAGCTACCTGTAACCCCTGCGGCGGCTGAACACTATGGGGTGGGATGAACCCATCCTGCCGCGTGAGAAGAATGCTGTCGTTTTCATAAAACCCTGCCCCAAAAGAAAAGGAGTACCACCATGGCATTGGATGCCGCGACCCTTGCGCTGGTCGCAAATGAACTGAACAGCACCCTGCTGGATGCCAAAATTGATAAAATTTTTGAGCCGACGCGGGATGAAGTGCTGATGACCCTGCGCACTCGCACCCAGACGTTCAAGCTGCTGCTGTCTGCCCGCAGCGGCTCGGCGCGTGTCTGCCTGACCAAAGAAAGCTTTGAAAACCCGCTCACCCCGCCGGGCTTTTGCATGCTGCTGCGCAAACACCTGACCGGCGGCCGTCTGACAGGGCTGCATATGGAACCCGGCGACCGCATTGTATTTTTTGACTTTTTGTGCACCAATGAGATGGGCGACCTGGTAACCAATACCCTGGCTGCCGAGCTGATGGGCCGTTACTCCAACCTGGTGCTGATCCAGAGCGGCAAGATCATCGATGCCCTCAAGCGCGTGGATTTTGAGGACAGCGAGATCCGCCAGCTGCTGCCCGGACTGCCGTATACACTGCCGCCCAAACCCAATAAGCCGGATTTTCTGGCAACCAGCGCCGCCGCCATGGTGGCCGCTGCCTGCGAAAAAGACCTGCCGGTGGCTTCTGCTTTGGGCAAAGCGGTTGGCGGTGTCGGCCCCGTTGTTGCGCGGGAGGCTGTGTGGCGTGCCTTTGGCGGCGAAACGCCCCTGCTGGCCTGTGACCTGGACGAAGCGCAGAAGCAGGCCCTGTGCGCCGCAATCGAAAACCTGAAGGATGAACACGCTGCAGGCGGCACCCCCACGGCGGTGCGCATCCCCCAGCCGGACGGTGTGAACAAGCCGGTAGAGTTCAGCTTTTTTATCCCGCAGCAGTACGGCAGTGCGGCCATTTTAACGCAGTACCCCACCTACAGCGAGCTGCTGGAGGATTATTACGCCACCAAGGACCGCGCCGAGCGGTTGAAGCAGAAGAGCCGCGAGCTGTACAAAGCGGTGCATAACCTGTACGAACGCGCTGTGCGCAAACAGTCCGCCCGGCGGGAGGAACTGGCCCAGAGTGAAAAAGCCGATACCCTGCGCCTGTACGGCGAGCTGCTGCAGGCCAACCAGTGGGCCATCCAGAAAGGCGACCGCCAGGCCACCGTGCAAAACTACTATACCGGCGAGGATGTGACCATCCGCCTGGACCCCCGCCTTGGACCCAACGAGAACGCGCAGAAATACTTCCGCGATTATAAAAAGAAGCAGACCGCCGGCCAGATGCTGAAAAAGCTGCTGCGCGAGGGCGAGGATGAGATCGAATACCTTGCCAATGTTCTGTATGAGGTGGAGACTGCCCCCGGCGAGCAGGCCCTGAACGAAGTGCGCGCCGAGCTGAAAAGCCAGGGCTACCTGAAATACTATAAGCAGCGGGAACGCAAACAGAAACCGGCGGATTTCCTGCGCTACCGCTCCAGCGATGGCTTTGAAATTTTGATCGGGCGCAATAACCTGCAAAACGATAAGCTGACCCTGCACACTGCCCGCGGCAAGGATGTCTGGTTCCATGTACAGAAAGCCCCCGGCAGTCATACGGTTGTTATGAGCCGCGGCGAGGATGTGCCGGACACCACCAAACAGGAGGCCGCAGAGCTGGCTGTGCTGCACTCCAGCCAGAATGGCGGTGCCAAGGTGCCGGTGGATACCACCGAGGTGCGCAACATCTGGAAAGCCAACGGCGCCCGCCCTGGCATGGTGCTGTATAACGATTATACAACGGTCTATATTACCCCGCGCGCCGGGCTGGAAGAGCAGCTAAGGGAAAAATAAAGGCAATACCGCATAATTCTAAGTGCCGATACGGCGAGCGAGGTGCGGCAGATGCCAAGCCAAAAGCGCAGATAATACTGGATGCTGCAAAGGTGAGCGCCGCCAGTAGCGGAAACAGCGAACCGAAGCAGGGGCAGCGGTCGCAGAGTGCGAGGGGCTTTTGCCCCCGAAGCACGATGCGGGTACCGCAACCCGACATTATCGAGCATTTTGGCAACGCAGATGCCGTGCCGCAGCTGCCGGAGCGGTGCTTAAGCCGCAAGGCGGGAATTGTGCGGTGTTGCCTAAAGTAACATATGTTAATGAAATGACCACGCTAAGTGCGAGCGTGGTCATTTTTTTTGAATAAAGTAGGATATTTTTGTAAATAGGAGTGAAAAATGAAAAAACGTGTGGTATAATTTGAAAAGATGAGGAGAGGGAAAGTGAAATGAAAGTCTTAGTTACAGGCTTTGACCCGTTCGGAGGGGAAAGCATCAACCCGGCTTACGAGGCTGTTAAAATGCTGCCGGATGAAATTGCCGGGGCGCAGATCATCAAGCGGGAGATCCCGACAAGCTTTACCCGCGGCACCGCAGAAGTGGTGCGCCAAATCGAACTTTGCCAGCCGGATCTGGTGCTGAATGTGGGCCAGGCAGGCGGCGCTGCTGGTTTGCGTGTAGAACGGGTAGCCATCAACCTGGCGGATGCCCGTATCCCGGATAATGACGGCGCACAGCCGGTGGACGAACCGCTGGTACAGGACGGCGCCCCGGCATATTTTGCCAAGCTGCCGGTCAAGGCCATGGTGCGCGGGGTACAGGCAAAGGGCTATCCCTGCCAGCTGTCTTACACGGCAGGTACTTACGTCTGCAATGCGGTCATGTATACCGTGCTGCATACCGTGCAAAGTTATCCCCATATACGGGCGGGCTTTGTGCATGTGCCGTATGCAGCCAGCCAGCTGGAAGGCAAAGCTGCGGGTACCCCGGCCATGCCGCTGGCAGACATTACCGCGGCCCTGGCAGCTGCCATTGAAGCCGCTGTGCAGAATAAGACCGATTTGAAAGAACAAATGGGCAGGCTGGATTAAAAACAGCGACTGCTCGAAATAAAATGGGGGGGGGGTAAGCGTTATGCTGACCAATAAAGAAATTGAAGTTTTGTGCTACTGCCGCGGCTGCCTGAACCGGAAGTGCGGCCTTGATCTGGAACGGAGTGATATAAAGCATTTGAAAATGCAAAAAATATTATTAGAAAAATCATTGACAATGATTTGGTAGAAGAGCTTGGATATACGGTTTGCTTTGAAACGATTGAATGAGGCATACCCAAATAAAATCCGGATGAAAACTTATTGATGGTGAAATAAAGACTTCGCTGCCAAGGGCTGAAAATGCTCTTGGCAGATTTTTGTAGAAGGGCGGGGGAAAATCTTTAAGGCAACACCGCACAATTCCCGCCTGACGGCTTAAGCACCGCTCCGGCGGCTGCGGCACGGCATCTGCGTTGCCAAAATGCTCGATAATACACAAAGTATTATCTGCGCTTTTGGCTTAGCAGCTGCCGTGCCTCGCTCGCCGTATCGGCACTTAGAATTGTGCAGTATTGCCTTAAAAAGATGCGTGAGTGGCTTTGCTGGTTGGCGCGCTGAGAGTTTTTCCGCGGACTGTTTTGCCTCGGCACCGTCCAAAGAGCTCTATGCGGCAAACGGGCGCGGATTCTCCCGCACCCTCGCAAACAGTCCACTGGACTGTTTGTGTCCCGCTGTGGCGAGAGCGGGCTGTTCGAATCCCGTCACTCCGTGAAAAACAAAAAGCTCTTTCACCAGACGGTGAAAGAGCTTTTTGTGGTCGGAGTGACGGGATTCGAACCCACGGCCTCTTGGTCCCGAACCAAGCGCGCTACCAACTGCGCTACACCCCGAAAAAAAATCCGCAGCAACTTTGCTGCTGCGGTGGTTGGGGATGAGAGAATCGAACTCCCACAAACGGAGTCAGAGTCCGTCGCACTACCATTATGCAAATCCCCATTGCATGTTTGTTAAGAGGCTTTGCTTTCGCGCTGCCCTCAACGCTTAGTTATTATAGCGGACTGGCAGGCATTTGTCAACACGTTTTTTGAAGTTTTTTTGATAAAATATGGAAATAACGAAGCAACGAGCATAAAATACAGGGTGACTCAAGAAATGACAAAATATATGCGCTTTTGCTCTGGCTTGCCGCAGCGGTTTGGCTGCAAAAACAGGCAATGAACCGCTGCGCAAAAGGCGGCGGGGGATTGGGAACACCGGCAGCCCGCAGCGTGTTTAACCCAGAAAATCCATAGGGTGTATCTGAAACGTCGAAAATATCGTCTGTTTCTACAAGCGCAGCGGGATTTTGCGTTAAAAAGCCTTGGAATCCACAAAGGATTCCAAGGCTCTTTGACTTAAATCCTGCTTGTGTCTGCAAAATATTCGTCATTTTCTTTGTTTTCAGATACACCTTAGGGAACAACAGGAAACAATGCGCTATGTCTAAAAATTAACAACATACACAACAGGCATTTTCCGTGGAAAGCTCAACAGAGCGGCGGTATTAGCAACCCATAAAGAATTTACTTTTTAGTATAAACATTCGACTTTGTATTGCGGTTTGCGACCCTTTCTTCTTGACTTGTACGGCAAAAATGCTACAATAATACTGTATTTATTTTGCCTTTTGGGAAAGAATACATCTTTTGTAAAGGGGCAGTGTGCCCCAAAAGCCTGAAAACGGCCTGGGTTTCATTTGATAAATGCAGGCGGTTTTTGTTTTTGCGGCCATGGAACGGCATCGGCCCGGCGGCTCAGCTTTTTTGATTCGGCTGGCAGTGGGGGCAATGACGGTTTGACTTTATAAAAAGGTGTATCGGCGATCGCTGTGATCAGCGGGGACGGGATGACCGGCTCCGGAGCTTTCCATAACAGGGCAGACAATGAAATGGGGGAAATGAGTCCATGTTTAAATCCCTGAAGCGCTCTGCCAAGGGTGCCGCAGTGCCGCATGAGAAGGGCACGGCCGGGATGGCTACCGTAACAATGGCCACGCCTGCGCACGTGATTATTCCCATGTCGATGCACATTGGTGCACCTGCAGAGCCGGTCGTCAAAAAAGGCGATCAGGTCTGTGTTGGTACGCTCATCGGCAAAGCCGGCGGCTTTGTCAGTGCCAATATCTATTCCAGCGTTTCGGGCACAGTTGAGGGCGTTGCACCGTTCCGCATGGTCAACGGTTCTACCTGCCAGGCGGTTGCGATTGCAGCCGATGGCCAGCAGACGGTTGACCCGGCCTGTGTGCCGCCGGTTGTGACCGATAAAAAGAGCCTGATGGCAGCTGTGCAGGCCTGCGGTCTGGTTGGCCTTGGCGGCGCCGGTTTCCCGACGCATGTCAAGCTGGCAGCAGAGGGCATTGACACCCTGCTGATCAACGCAGCTGAGTGTGAGCCGTATCTGTCCACGGATACGCGCGAGATGCTGGAATGCAGTGATACGATCCTTTCCGGCATTACTGCCGTCATGAAGTATTGCAACATTCCCAACTGCATCATCGGCATTGAACGAAACAAGCCGGAGTGCATTGATCTGATGTGCTCCCTGGTGCGCGATATGCAGGGCGTTTCGGTCAAGCCGCTGCCCATGCGCTACCCGCAGGGCGCTGAAAAAACGCTGGTTGAAACCTGCACCGGCCGCGAAGTGCCGCAGATCGGTCCCTCTGGCAAACCGGGCCTGCCTGCAGACGTACATTGTATCATCATGAACGTGACCAGCGTTTCTACCTTGGGCAAGTTCCTGAAGACCGGTGTGCCCCTGACCACCAAGCGCGTTACCGTGGAAGGCGATGCCATTGCCAAGCCGCAGAACATTGAAGTGCCCATCGGCACTCTGTACCGCGATGTGATCGAAGCATGCGGCGGCATTAAGCCGGATGTTGAGCTGGGCAAGATCATCTTTGGCGGCCCCATGATGGGCGGTGCTTCGCCGAGCGCTGATTACCCGGTATTGAAGCAGAACAACGGCCTGCTGCTGTTCAGCCGCAAAATGGCCACCCTGCCGGAGCCTGACCCCTGCATCCGCTGCGGGCGCTGCATTGCCGCCTGCCCCATGGGTTTGGAACCGGTCGAAATTCTGGAAAACTTTGCCGAAAAAGATTTTGATGCGCTGAAAGCACGCTGCGTGGATCTGTGCGTGGCCTGCGGCAGCTGCACCTTTGCCTGCCCGGCCAAGCGCCCTGTGGCCCAGAACATGGGCCTGGCAAAGGCCTGGTACATGGGCGAACTGCGCAAAGGAGGGAAATAAGGAATGGATGATCGTCTGATCGTAACCGCTTCGCCCCATATCCGGGACAATGCGACCACCCGCGGCCTGATGGGCAACGTGCTGATCGCGCTGGTACCCAGCATTGTGGCGTCGGGGCTGATTTTTGGCATGCGTGCGATCCTGCTGACCGCAGTGACTACCCTTGCCTGTGTTGTTTTTGAGTACCTGTACTGCAAGCTGATGCACAAGCCCAACCCGGTGGGGGATCTTTCTGCCTGCGTTACCGGCGTGATCTTGGCTTTGAACATGCCGGTCAGCATGCCGCTGTGGATTGCCATTGTGGGCGCACTGGTTGCTATTGTTATCATCAAGCAGCTGTTCGGCGGCCTGGGCTATAACTTTGCTAACCCTGCGCTGGTTGGCCGTATCGTGCTGTTCCTGGGCTTTACCTCCCGCATGACGGCTTACGTTTACCCGGATATGTCAGTGGACGCCCTGGCATCCGCTACCCCGTTGAACGCAGCCGTTGACCTGCACAGCGTCAGCTTTGTGGATATGTTGCTGGGCATCCATGGCGGCATGATGGGCGAAACCTGTGTGATCGCCATCCTGCTGGGCCTGGCTTATCTGCTGTTTACCCACACCATCGAGTTCACCATCCCGGCTTCCATCGTTGGCACGATGTATGTTCTGACCCTGCTGGCTACCCGTGACCCGTACATTGCCCTGCTGGACTGCATGTCCGGCGGCCTGCTGTTCGGCGCCGTGTTCATGGCGACCGACTATGTGACCAGCCCGTTCACCACCAAGGGCAAGCTGTTTTATGGCGTGTTCATCGGTCTGGTCACCTTCCTGATCCGTAACTTTGCCAGCATGAACGAAGGCATGAGCTTCGCCATCCTGCTGGGCAACCTGATGACCCCGTGGTTCAACGCCTGGGGCCACCAGACCCCGCTGGGCTACAAAAAGCCCCAGAAAGCTGCGAAAGGGGGGAAAGAATAATGGCTGAAAACAATGCAAAGGCTCCGGAACAGGAATCCAACTTTAAGGCACTGGTTCTTCCGGTCATTGTTCTGGTTGTGATCTGCCTGGTCTGCAGCGCGCTGTTGGCTGTGCTGAACAACGCAACCGCACCCATCATTGAAGCCAACACCAAGGCTGAGACCCTGGCGGCTTATCTGTCCGTTCTGCCGGAAGGCACCACGGCGGATGATCTGCAGGATGTTACTGTTACCACTGCCAATGTGACCGGCGCAGTTAAGACCGCAGACGGCATGGCTGTTGTGCAGTCCACCGCAGCAGGCTACAGCGGCAACCTGGTTACCGTGTACGCTGCATTTGATACCACCGGCACCCTGACCGCTCTGTCTGTGGATGCTTCCACCCAGACCACCGGTATCGGTTCCAAGACGGGCGAAGAGAGCTTCTACGGCGGTTATGTCGGCTGGAGCGCTTCCCAGCAGGTAGAGATTGGCAACCCCGTTGATGCAATCGGCGGCGCTACCATCTCTTCCCGTGCAGTTGTCAGCGCCATCAACAGCGCAATCGACTGCTACAATAATGATATTGCGGGGGTGGCTTAAAATGGCTGAAAAACAAAGCAAATGGCGCATTTTTACCGCCGGCATCATCCGCGAAAACCCGGTTCTGCGCCTGGTTCTGGGCTGCTGCTCGGCACTGGCTGTTACCACCACGGTATCCGGCGCTTTGGGCATGGGCCTGGCCATGACGTTCGTTCTGGTTTGCTCTAACATCGTTATTTCGGCACTGCGCAAGGTCATTCCGGCCAAAGTGCATCTGCCGTGCTACATTGTTATCATTGCAACCTTCGTTACCATCGTTCAGATGGTACTGCAGGCTTATGTGCCCGCATTGTACAAATCTTTGGGCGTGTTCCTGGCCTTGATCGTTGTCAACTGTATCATTTTGGGCCGTGCCGAGATGTTTGCCTGCAAGAACAGCGTTGTGGATTCTGCACTGGATGGCCTGGGCATGGGCTGCGGCTACATCCTGACCATGCTGCTCATGTCCTCTGTGCGTGAGATTTTGGGCAACGGCACCTGGATGGGAATTACCATCATCCCGGAAAGCATTGACCGCATGAGCCTGATGAACCAGGCCCCCGGCGGTTTCTTCGTGTTCGGCTGCCTGATGGCATTGTGTGTGTACATTGAAAAGAAGCTGAACAAGCCCATTGAGCGCAAAACCTGCGGCGATGTGATGCTGGAAGAAATCGACAAAGCAAAAACCGAGGAAGGGGGTGCTAAGGAATGAGCCAGACTGTTGCAACCTTTGCTACCATCTTCTTTAGCATGATCCTTGTTAATAACTATGTTCTGGTCCAGTTCCTTGGCATCTGCCCGTTCCTGGGCGTTTCCAAAAAGCTGGATTCCTCCGTTGGTATGGGCGCGGCTGTTATTGCAGTCATGGTGATCGCAACCGCTGTTACCTTCCCGCTGCAGATCTTTTTGCTGGATGCCAACGGCCTGGGCTATATGCAGACGGTCATCTTTATTCTGGTCATCGCTGTGTTGGTCCAGCTGATCGAAATTGTGCTGAAGCGTTACGTTCATGCACTGTATCAGTCCCTTGGCGTGTACCTGCCGCTGATCACCACCAACTGCTGTGTGTTGGGCGTGACCATCCTGGCTGTGCAGGATTACACCAAGGTTTATGAGGCACAGGGCTTTGGTATGGCTTATGCCGAGGCTTTGATCTGCGCCGCCGGTGCAGGTGTGGGCTTCCTGGTTGCCATGCTGCTGTTCTGCGGCGTTCGCCAGCGCGTGGAGCGCTCCAACCCGCCGGAAAGTTTTAAGGGCCTGCCTATCACGCTGGTGTCTGCTGCCATTACTGCCATGAGCTTTATGGGCTTTGGCGGTCTGGTAGAAAACATCATCGCCGCACTGATGTAAGGGGGAGAAATCGATGAATAGTATTGCCTTCGCCGTCATCGTGCTTGTTGTTCTGGGCTTGGCGGGCGGCATTATTCTGGTGCTGGCTTCCAAGTTTATGGCTGTGTACGAAGACCCGCGCATTGCGCAGATCACCGAATGCCTTGCAGGCGCCAACTGCGGCGGCTGCGGCTATGCCGGCTGTGCTGACTATGCAAAAGCGATTGTTGAAAACGGCGCACCCACCAATAAATGTGCCCCCGGCGGTGCCAAAGCCACCGAGGCAGTCAACGCCATTATGGGCACTGAGAGCGCCAGCGGCCCGGCCCTGCATGCTGTTGTAAACTGCAACGGCGGCAACGGCAACTGTGGCACCCGCTTTGAATACCACGGCATTCCCACCTGTGCCGCCGCTGCTGCCATTGCCGGCGGTCCCAGCGCCTGTGCATTTGGCTGCCTGGGCTATGGCGACTGCACCCGCGCCTGCCAATTTGACGCTATCCATGTGGTAAACGGCAGCGCTGTTGTGGACCGCGAAAAGTGCACCGGCTGCTCCGCCTGTGTGGCAGCCTGCCCGCACCATGTCATCAGCCTGAAGCCGATGGCCCCGCAGCCCGCGGTGCTGTGCTCCAACAAGGACAAGGGCCCCGCTGTGATGAAAGCCTGCAAGGCAGGCTGCATTGCCTGCGGCATGTGCGTGCGCAACTGCCCGCAGCAGGCCGTTACCCTGGTCAACAATGTTGCTGTTATCGATTACGCCAAGTGCTCCTCCTGCGGCACCTGTGTTACCAAGTGCCCCAAGAAGGTTATCCATTGGGTTGATGGCCAGCCCGCCGTTGCCGGTGAGCCTGCTTGATGCAGCGTGATTGCTGATTGGGTTTGAATCTGTAAAAAGCATCCCCGTTCCCTTTGCCGGGTGAAACCGGCAGGGAACGGGGATGTTTTTGGTTTGAGGGGGAAAAGGGGAGATAGGGGATGATAAGAATATTCGGCAAATGAAAAATATCAATAAAAGCGTTAGAAGCGTTTCAAATGGTTCAAGAAAAGTATTTTGTGAGGTAGTAAAGAGGGCGAATTTATTTAAGCTCCGGAACGGTTACTGCGCCCGCAGGCGCGTTTTGGAGGCACGCTTGACGGGCAATGCAAACTCGCTCGTGCAGTTGCAAAACCCACTGGGTTTTGCATTGCTCTCCATTACATTTTCGTAAACTCAAATGTGATTTTCTGGCTCGCAACCCTGCAACCGGGATTGAAAATCCCGGCTCTCAGGCCGGAGATAGACCGTTCCCTACAGATGCGCTTGCACGCCACAATAAGATCATATGATGTTCTGCTATTATTAAAGTCCTTACGCCGAAGCCTTTCGTTCAAGAAAGGCTGAAAAATCCCCCGTAATTAAAACAGCCGCTCTTTCGGGTAAAAACCGCTGGCGTGCATGGCGGCCAGGGCGGCAACCAGCTCCGGTTTGTCCTCACGGTAGGTAATGCCGTGCCACTTGTCCGGGGTGGTCAGCACTTTTACTTCCGCTTTGCCGGTTTCCAGCGCTTCCGTTACCACGGTGGGCAGGTAATACTCGCACTTGAGCGGGTTGCCCGGCAGGCTGCTGCGCAGAAAATCTACAAACCCGGCTTTGGCCTCGGTGATGAAATCCGGGGTAAAGCCCCACATGTTCATCGAAACGACCGTATCCGCGGGCAGGTCCACCCAGGTCTCGCCGCCGTCTTCCGTGTAATGGATACCGCTATCATAAGTTTCAATGCGGGTGCGCTCCGTTACCGTGTCAAGATTTCCGTCAGCATCTGTTACGCAGACACCACGGCTGACGGAACCGTTGGTGCTGACCGTGTTGCCCAAAAGATACCCCACCATCACCCAAGGATATTTCGGGCCGGTGTGCCCGGCGCTCAGGTAATTGTAGATCAGCTCAAAGCAGGTGCGGCCGTAATAATCATCGGCATTGATGACAGCGAACGGCGCATCAATCGCATCGGCAGCAGACAAAATGGCATGGGCGGTGCCCCACGGCTTGATGCGGCCCTCCGGCACGGTAAAACCTTCCGGCAGAATATCCAGCTCCTGATACGCATAGCGCACATTTAGCCCGGCCTTTTCGGCGCGGGCACCCACAGTGGATTTGAACGCGTCTTCGATTGCGCGCTTGATGATGAACACGACCGTTTCAAACCCGGCGCGGTGGGCATCGAACAGGCTGTAATCCAGAATCGCTTCCCCGGCGGGGCCAACGGCCTCGATCTGCTTCAGGCCACCGAACCGGCTGCCCATGCCGGCTGCCATAATGACAAGGATCGGCTTTTTTGCGGTATCTTTCATGAAAATATAAACTCCTTTTCCTAATGGGCGAACACAGTGTGCAAGATGATGAAAAATGATTGGATTACTGTGCTGCCCAATCTAGCAGGTAAACCAGTATGAGGGGGATCAAAAAATAAACTCTGCTGTTTTTATGATACACTTTTAAGAATCTGGTTGCAAGGAGGTAAATAAATTCGGCAAAATAATATATGCTTTTACAGGCTGGGTATGCTATAATAAGCGTGATTCATAAAAGTAATACCCATTTGATATAAGTGATACCAATTTGAGATAGAGGGATACAACCGGGAGGTGCAGGATATGGCAGAAAAACATGATACCGTGCGCGGGCTGGTGCTTGCGGGCGGCGGCGCAAAGGGAAGTTATCAGGTTGGTGTGTATCAGGCACTGATGGAACTTGGCTGGCTGCCGGATGTGATCACTGGTGCCAGTGTGGGCAGCCTGAACGCAGCACTGTTTGTGATGGGCAAGGTGAACGAAGCGGCAGACCTGTGGCGCAGCCTGGATAACCACGGCGTGCTGGAACTGCCAGAGGGCAAAACGCCGGAGGAACTGCGTGATTTCTTGTTGGAAACTCTGCGCGGCGGCGGGCTGAACACCGAACCGCTGGGTCAGACCATTGACCAATACATGGACGAGAACGCCATCCGGGCATCCCACATCAAGTACGGTTTGGTGATTACCGAAATGAACACCCTGCGCAGCGTGCAGTGTACGCTGGATGATATCCCGCAGGGGCAGCTGAAAGATTATATGCTGGCCTCTTCCGCCTGCTTCCCGGCGCTGCGTCCCTATGAGATTGACGGGGTAAAGTACATTGACGGCGGCTGGCGGGACAATATGCCGCTGGAGCTGGCCGCCAAAATGGGGGCAGCCGAGCTGATCGGCGTGGATGTGGATGGCGTTGGGCTGACCCGCCCCAACCTGACCGGTCTGCCTACCCGCATCATCCGCAGCCATTGGGACTTGGGGCCGCTGTTTGATTTTGACGGTGTGCGTGCCGCCAAAAACATTGCCCTGGGCTATATGGATACCATGCGGGAATTTGGCCGCCTGGGCGGTACGGCGTATGGCATTCTGCCCGATGAAAACAGCTTTATGCAGGATTTTGCCGCTGAATACCAGGCCCAGCTGAGCGCGGCAATCTCACGCGCGCCGACCCTGGCGCTGACCGAAGCACTGGCCCGCCAGCATAAGCATTACCCGGCGGCGTTCTCCGAAAATTTGACCGCCCCCACCCGCGGCGCGATTGCCCCGCTGGAACTAGCGGCGGAGATGGTGGATGTGCCGAGTGAAGTACCCTATACCCCCAAACTGCTGGCCCTGACTTTTATGGGTCAGTGCGATAAAGACCCCGCGGACCGCTATAAGACCCTGCTTGGCCGGGAAGAGGGCAATATCCTTGGCGAAGCCGCCATGGCAACAGCCGTGCCGGAAGACTTTGTTACCGCGCTGGTCAGCCATACTTTAAGCAAAATGCCGTCGGCAAAATTCCTGTAAGACTGCACAGACAAGAAGGTTCAACAAGGAGGACAACATGCAAACTTTTCAGGGATTGGCAGTGTCCGATGGCTTAACAGTCGGCCCTGTTGTTCGCATTGACCGCGGTGCGGCGGGCCTGCACCGCATTGTGTGCGACCCGTTCCGGGAGCGTGCCCTGTACGAAGCTGCCATTGTGCTGGCAAAAGATGAACTGAACCGCCTGCAGCAGCACGCCTGCGGGCAGGATGCCGATATTTTAATGTTCCAGATTGCCCTGTTGGAGGATGAATCCTTCACCAACGAAATTGGCGATTACATAGCCGCCGGTGCCGGCAGCGCTGCCGCCGTGGAGCGTGCGGAGCAGATTTTTGCAGGCCGCTTAAAAAACGTGGATGATGATTACATCCGGGAGCGCAGCGTGGATGTGTGCGATGCCTGCCGCCGCGTGGTGGATATTTTGGATGGCCGCCCCAGCCGCCGTCTGCACCTGACGGAGCCCAGCATCCTGGCGGCAGAGCTGTTTTACCCCAGCGATCTGTTTGGTCAGGCACCGGGCATGATCCTGGGGCTTGCCTCGGAAACGGACAGTGAAACCAGCCACGCCGCCATTATGGCGCGCAGCATGGGCATCCCGGCGGTATTCCAGCTGGGCAAGGGGGTAGCCGCTGCTGCGGCGGGCTGCCGCGCAGTGGTGGATGCTGAACACGCCCAGCTGATCATTGACCCCACCGCCGCCCAGCTGCGGCAGGTGAAAGCACGGCGGCAGGAGCTGCAAAACAGCAACGCCCTGCCCGACCCGTTGGCTGCGGCCCCCTGCCGCACGCGGGACGGCACGCCGTTTGTTCTGCTGGCCAGCGCAGCCTGCGCCGCACCGGAGGCCATCCAGAAAGCCATTCAGGCGGGGGCTTCCGGCATTGGACTGCTGCGCACGGAATCCGTTGTAATCAAGGAGCTGACGGAAGCCCAGCAGGTGGAAGCCTATAAAACATGCATCAAGAACAGCGGCGGCAAACCCATTACCGTGCGCACCTGCGATTGGGCTGCGGACGACTGCGGCCAATGGATGGATGGCATGCAGACACGGATGGAGGAAGAGACCACGGCGCTTACCCAGCTTTCCGCCCTGATGCAGGCTGCAGTGGAGGCACCGGAAGGTGCCTTGCAGGTGCTGTTCCCCATGATCCCCGATGTGGATGCTTGGCGCACCCGCATGGATCAGATGAAGCGCTGCAACGAGAGCCTGAAAGAAAAAGGTTTGCCGTTCTGCGGGAATCTGCCCGTTGGCTGCTTGATCGAAATCCCCGCCGCTGCGTTGATGGCAGGGGAGATCATTGACGCCGGGGCTGACTTTTTGGCCGTGGACCTGGACGATTTGGTGCAGTATACCTGTGGTGTTTCCCGGCGGGAAAAGCCCACCCCCGCCGATAACCCTGCCGTGCTGCGTTTGGTGCAGGATATGATGCACGCAGCCCAGACGCGCGGCGTGCCGCTGTACCTGTGCGGCATTATGCAGAAAGACTTGGAAACCATGCCCGCTTTCATGCGCATTGGTGTGCGCAATTTCTGCGTGGAATCCGTTCACATCAACACCCTCAAAAGCATTCTGATGCAAACCGAACTATAAAAGTCTCCCCGCACCCTTTGCCGCCTACGGCATATGATAAGGGTGCGGGGAGAATTTTTAATGAATAGAGAATAATGAATAAAGAATAATGTAGGTGGACCGCCTCGCGCTGCTCGGCTCAAAAAAGAAGGTACAAAGCTATTTTAATGTGCGTGCGCGGCACGCACACCAGCATTATTCTTTATTCTTTTTTAATTTTTATTTCGTATTATTCCAGGTTCCCCGTCAATGTCATGACGGCGGAGAGGACAGCGAGGGGAGCGGTTTCACAGCGGAGGATGCGGGGGCCGAGGCCAACGGTAACGGCGCCGCATTCGGCAGCGCGGGCAGATTCCTCGGCGGCAAAACCGCCCTCACTGCCGGTCACCACGGCGATCCGTTTTGCACGGTTTCCCGGTTCTTTGTTGAAAACTTCCCGCAGCGAAACACCGCCGCACTCGTAAAAGAAGAGCACGAGGTCATAGTCCTTGAAGCGGTCGCACACGGCGTTAAAATCCGGTAGGGGAAGCTCCACCGTGGGCAGAATGCCGCGGCCGCACTGCTTGGCGGCTTCCACAGCCACGCGGCAGTAGCGCTCGTTTTTTGCTTCCTCTTTTTTGGGGGCAGCTACACAGTAGCGGCTGAAAAAAGGCACAACATTGGTCACGCCCAGCTCCACGCTGTGGCGGATGGTATCTTCCAGCTTGCCCAGCTTGGGGTACCCGGCAAACAGTGTTACTTCAACACTGGGCTCTGCGGCGCTGGGGTAGCCCTCGGTCACGGTAAACTCCACCCGGCCTGGCTGGATGGAGGTAATGGTGCCCACATACTCCACAGCGTGGGCGTCACACAAAATCACGTTCTCACCAATTTTGGCGCGCATAACGTCAGCCAGGTGGTGGGCGTCGGTGCCGTTCAGGGCGGCGCGGCCATTGCCAACTTCGGCGGTAAAATAGCGGTGCGGCATAGCGTTTATACCTCCGCGGCGTTTTTGCAGATCACGCAAACCCAGCCGCGCTTTTCTTTGATCTCAACCGGCTCCAGCCCGGCGGCACGCAGCCCGGCCAGCACTTCGTCCTTGCGGGTATCGATAATGCCGGAAGCAATGAACCGTGCACCCGGCACCATCAATACCGGCACATGCGGCGCAAGGGACAAGATAGCCGCCGCCACAATGTTTGCGGTGATGATGTTGTATTTGCCGCTGGCTTTGTCAGAAAGATCGCCCACCAGCACGGTAAAGTGCTCGGCCACGCCGTTTCGCTCGGCATTCTCGCCGGCGGTGCGCACGCACATGGGGTCAATATCCACGCCCTCGGCTTCAGCAGCGCCCAGCTTCAACGCAGCAATGGCCAGAATGCCGGAGCCGGTTCCGATATCCAGCACACGCTCGCCGCCCTTTACCATGCTGTCCAGCGTTTCCAGGCACAGGCTGGTGGTTTCGTGGGTGCCGGTGCCAAAGGCCATGCCGGGGTCCATCGTGATCACAATTCGGTCAGTATCATAGGTTTCCCAGCCGGGTACAATGGCTAGGCGCTGGCCAATGTCCATGGCGTGGTAATATTTCTTCCAGGCGTTCTGCCAGTCTTCCTGTTCAATGCCGCTGGTTTCCAGCTTGTACTCCACGCCGCTGGCTTCCAGCCGCTCTTTGAACAGGGGCAGGATCTCGGCCGGGTTTTCGTCCGGGGCCAGGTACATGTGCACCTTTACAATATCGCGCGGTTGATCCAGCAGGTCCTGCTCGATCAGGTCCACATGGGCGATCTCCCATGCCTGCTGTTCCAGGTCGCGGTAGTCCTCAATATAAATGCCGCCGTTGGATACCATGGTAGCAATCGCTTCGGCGGTTTCGGCATACTGCTGCGGTACGGTAATTTGGATATCGGTCCATTCCATAGGAAAAATCCTCCTGCTTGCGTTGTTGGGTCTTTTTCTATTATACTAAATTTTGTCACAAATGGAAAGGGGCGTTTGCCATGAAGATCGTGCTGCTGAACGTGGAGCAGGCACAAAGCATTTACCGCAGCCAGATGGTGCGGGATTTCCCGGAATCGGAGCTGAAACCCTTTGCTTCGGTGCAGGGCATGATGACGCGCGGCCTGTATGAGCCGCTGGCGTTTTATGACGAGGCCGGTGCCCTGATGGCATATGCCTGGCAGGCGGTTCTGCCCCAGTGCCGCAATGTGCTGCTGGATTATTTTGCTGTTTTACCGCAGTACCGCGGCAGCGGTGTGGGCACGGCGGTGCTGAAAGAGCTTGCCGCCTATTACGCCCCGCGCAAGCAGAGCCTGATCATTGAATGCGAACACCCCGCCGAAGCGCCAGAACCGGCAGTGGCAAGGCGGCGCATTGGCTTCTACCTGCGGGCCGGTGCCCACGCCGCTGCTATGGAAAGCCGCCTGTTTGGCGTGCGGTACCAGATCTACAGCCTGCCCGCGGGCGGGCTTGCCAAAGATGAAGAAATCCACCGCGATTTGCAGGAATTGTACCGCACCATGGTGCCGGAACCCTATTACCGCGGCAACGTGAACTTTTTTGGCGCATAACCGGCACGGCAGGCGGGAAAGCTAACGGCAGACTGAAATAAAAGGAAGTGTGCCGTATGCAGCTGCCCCCAAAAAATTATGACGCTATGGTCAAGCGGGCCAACCCGCCCAGCCCGGTCGTCAAGGACTGCCTGTGGGCCTTTTTCGTGGGCGGGGCCATCTGCCTGTTGGGCGAAGCCCTGCGCCAGTTCTACCTGAGCTGGTACGATAAAGACCTTGCCGGAACATTGACCGGCATCACACTGGTGATGCTTTCCGCCATCACTACGGTGCCGGGCTGGTACCAAAAGCTGGCCGCCAAGGCCGGGGCCGGGACGCTGGTACCTATTACCGGGTTTGCCAACTCAGTGGTCAGCCCGGCGGTGGAGTTCAAGGCCGAAGGCTGGATAACGGGCGTTGGCGCTAAAATTTTTACCATCGCGGGCCCGGTGCTGGCGTTCGGCACACTGGCTTCCTGGGTGTGGGGGCTGGTGTATTGGGCGATGAATAAGTTTTGACCCCAAAATCATCGCGCAGGGCGCTGCTTTGGCTGCCCTGCGCATATTTTTTGCCCCGCTGCGGCACACTAAGCCCAAACAAACCGGAAAGGGGATTGCCTGTTATGCCGATACGAAGGGGCGATACCGTAATATTCCCGCACCCGCCGGTGCTGGCGGCCTGGGCCGCCGTGGGCGGCAAAAAAGAGAGCGAAGGCCCGCTGGCACAGGGCTTTGATGAGCTGGTGCAGGATGCGGGCTTTGATGCCGAGGGCTGCACCGGCTGGGAGCAGGCCGAAAGCATGCTGCAGCAGCGCTGCGCCCGCCATTGCCTGCGCAAAGCGGGCATTGCCAAACAGCAGGTGGAGCTTGCCTTCGCGGGGGACCTGCAGGCCCAGTGCACCGCCAGTAATTACACCATGCGCCAGCTGGGGGTGCCCTTTGCCGGGCTGTATGGTGCCTGCTCCACCATGGCGGAAGCGCTGTGCCTGGCGGCCCTCTGCGCGGCAGCTGGCTATGCGCATGAAATACTCGCCATGAGCAGCAGCCACTTTTGCGCGGCGGAGCGGCAGTTCCGCACCCCGCTGGAATATGGTGGCAAACGCACCCCGACCGCCCAGTGGACTGCTACCGCTGCCGGGGCCTGCCTGGTGCGGGGCAGTGGGGCCGCGGGCGTGCCGGTACTTTCAGCTACCATTGGGCGGGTGTGTGATGCAGGGGTCAAGGATATCAACAACATGGGGGCCGCGATGGCCCCCGCGGCGGCCCAAACGCTGCTGCACTACTTTGCAGATACCGGCACCACCCAGCAGGACTTTGACGCCATTTTTACCGGTGATCTGGGTGAAGTTGGCAGCACCCTGCTGCATGAGCTGATGCACAAAGCTGATTGTCCGGTGGAGAACCACCAGGACTGCGGATGCCTGCTGTATGATGTTGCCGCCCAGAACGTGCAGGCGGGCGGCAGCGGGGCCGGGTGCAGTGCTGCAGTGCTGGCAGCGCATGTTCTGCCGGGGCTGGTGGAACGGCGCTGGCGGCGGGTGCTCTTTCTTTCCACCGGGGCGCTGATGAGCCAGACAACCTTTTTGCAGGGGGAAAGCATCCCCGGCATTGCGCATTGCGTGGAGCTTGGCTGCCCGGAAGAGGAGGGGAACACATGAATTATCTGTGGGCATTTGTGGTGGGCGGCGCCATCTGCGTGGTGGGGCAGCTGCTGATTGATTACACCAAGCTGAGCCCCGCCCGCATCCTGACCGGTTATGTGGTGGCCGGTGTTATCCTGAGCGCCGTTGGCCTGTATGACCCGCTGGTAAAGCTGGCCGGGGCCGGGGCCAGTGTGCCGCTGCTGGGGTTCGGGCATCTGTTGGCCCAGGGTGTGGTGAAGGCCGTGGATGAAATTGGGCTGCCCGGTGTGTTCACCGGCGGCATTGGCGCAGCGGCGGGTGGAATTACCGCCAGTTTGGTGTTTGCCCTGCTGGCCGCGCTGGTGGGCAAAAGCAAGGACCAGAATTAAACCGGCGAATATGTGCCAAGAACCAATATACAAATGAAAATGCCCGCCGATAAAAACCGGCGGGCATTGTTCATGCAATCTTATTCTGCAGCAGCGGCCTTGTTGTTGCGCTTAGCCATGCGGCTGATCTTGCGGGCGGCAGTGTTCTTGTGAATGACACCCTTGTTCTTGGCAGCGTCCAGAGCAGAAACAGCGACCTTGATGGCGGCGTCCTTGTTCTCGGCATTGCTGTCGATGGCAGCGTCTGCCTTCTTGACAACTGTTTTCAGGTTGGACTTGATGGCCTTGTTGTGTGCAGCCTCTTTCTTGGACTGAGCAACGCGGTCTTTCTGAGATTTAATATTAGGCATTCGTTCCACCTCCTTGGTTTACCCATAACAGTACAAATTATACTAGCATATATTTTGGCCGGTTGCAAGTGTTTTTATAAATTTTTTTCGTGTTTGGCGCTAATATTGCAATGTTTGCGGGGCGGGCAGGCATGGCTGGGGGCATATTGCCCGGCGGTGGGGGCATATCTATTCCGCAAGGGGGTGTTTGCCATGCGCAATGCGGGCCGTGTGCTGGGTGCGCTGCTGTGCACCGCGGCGTTAGCGGGCAGCGCCCTGGCGTTGCGTGTGGTGCCCGGCGGCAGGGTTCTGGCCCTGCTGTTTTGTTCGCCCGGCGCGGCGTTCACGCTCTGGCAGCAGGCAGGGGTGGAACCTCCGCAGGCCCAGCCAGCTGCCGCCCTGGCAGAATCATCGGAATCACCGCCGCAGCCCACCCCGGAACCATCCGTCCAGCCAACCCCCAGCCCCACACCGCAGCCCACGGCGGAACCGGAAGCCACCCCAGCCCCAACCATTACCATACCGCCGGGGGTGCAGACGACAGCGCCCATCCTTGACCGGACTTTCGGCCAGGGCAGCGGGCAGGGATATATTGCCCTTGCGGCGGGCAGTATCAAAAATGCAACGGATGAACCAGATTCAACCATTGCCTCCGCGGCGCAGGGAGCGCTGTCCTTTACCGTTACCCCCGGCAGCCCGGACCCGCAGGTGCTGATCCTGCACACCCACGCAACGGAAACCTACCAGACCTGGGACACCCCGGTGTATGACCCCGACTTTACCGCCCGCACCAAAGATACCACCCTGAACATGTGCGCGGTGGGGGAGGCAATGACCAAAGTGCTAAACGATGCCGGGATCACCACCCTGCACGATACCACCCTGCATGATTCCCCCAGCTACACCGAAAGTTACGCCCGCAGCGCCCAGACAGCGCGGCGCTACCTGGAAGAATACCCCAGCATCAAAGTGGTGCTGGATGTACACCGCGACGCGATGGAAAGCGGCGATGCCCGTGTGCGCCCCCTGACAACGCTGGACGGCCAGCCGACTGCACAGGTCATGATCATTGCCGGGTGCAATAACGGCGGCACCGTCCAGCTGCCCAACTGGCGGCTGAACCTCTGCTTTGCCGCCAAGTGGGAGGAACGCATGGAAATGCTGTACCCCGGCCTGACCCGGCCGGTCCTGTGCGGGTACCGGTTCTATAATCAGGATGTCAGCCCCGGTGCGCTGCTGATCGAAATAGGCGGCCACGCCAACACAGTGCAGCAGGCAGTACGGGCCGGGCAGTACGCGGCAAAGGCACTGGCAGCCCTGTTTGGCGGCAGCGTGTAACCGCGGCAAAACGCCCTTGCAACGCAAAACAAAATAGAATATACTGGACAAAGATAAGGCGGCACCGCATTATTCCCGACGGACGGCATCCGGAACGATGCGGGACTGCCATAAAAACCGGGGTGGAACACCACCCGCCCCGCAGGAGGATACCATGCAGAACACCATCCTGATCCACGCACCGGGCCGCAGGCAGGGCCGCGGGACGCTGGTGCTGGCTTATACGGCGCTGTTTGCCCTGTTGATGGGCATCTGGGCTGCTATTTTTGCGCTGAACGGGCAGAGCTTTATCCAATATGGCGATACCCTCAAGCAGCATTACCCGTTTCTGGTCTATTATGGCCGCTGGCTGCGGCAGGCCGCGCGCTGTGTGCTGACCGGCGCGGCGGTGCCCACCTGGGATTTTTCCATCGGTTACGGTGCGGATATCATTACCACGCTGAGCTATTACGGCCTGGGTGACCCGCTGGACCTGCTGGCAGCCTTTGTGCCCGGCCGGTGGACCGAGCAGCTGCTGGAGGGCCTGATCGTGCTGCGGCTCTACCTGGCGGGGCTGGCCTTTATGGCGTTCAGCCGCCGCCATGGCAACAGCCGCTTTGGCACCCTGCTGGGTGCGCTGGCCTATGTGTTCAGTGCGTGGCCCATCCAGGCAGGGCTGATCGAACCGGTGTTCCTGGTGCCGATGTATTGCTTCCCCCTGATGCTGCTGGGAGCGGATGATCTGTTTGAGGGCCGCAGCCCGGTTTTGTACATTGCCGCCATTGCGCTGACGGCACTCTCCAACTTTTTGTTCTTTTATATGGCTGCGATGCTACTGGTGCTGTACGCCATTGCGGTGTATAGCAAGCGGTACGGGGCCAAAAACCTGCGCACCCTGCCGCCGCTGCTGGCAAAGTTCATCGGGCTTGCGCTGGTGGGCATTGCAATTTCAGCCGTTACCCTGCTGCCCACCGCGCAGGAGCTGTTCGGCAGCGCTCGCTTTGGCTTAACGCGGGAAACCGCGCCTTACCCGTTCTACCGGTTTTTTGAACTGCTGGCCAACATGACCACCGGCATGGGGTATGATGCTTACTCTACCTATGCGGGGGTGACCTCGGCGGCGTTTTTGGGTGTGCTGGTGCTGTTTGCCAAGCCGCGGCAGAACACCGTGCTCAAGTGCGCGTGGTTGGGTCTGCTGGCCCTGCTGCTGGTGCCGCAGGCGGGCAGTGTGTTGAACGGGATTTCTTACGTTTCCAACCGCTGGGTGTGGGCGTTCACCATGCTGGAAGCCTTTATTCTGGCGCGGGTCTGCCCCGGCATAACGGCGTTTGAGCCGAAAGAAAAGCGCAACCTGTTTGCGTTGCTGGCGGTTTACTGCGTGGTGGCGTTCTGCGTCAAGCAGGGCCGCACGGAGACCGCCCTGCTGGGCGCGCTGCTGCTGGTGCTGCTGGCCGTGTTTGTGCTGGCGGCAGATGGTGTCAGCCGCCGCGGGGTGCAGGCTGTTTTACTGGCGGGCTGCTGCCTTGGCGTGGTGATGAACCTTGGCGGCTACTATGGCATTGAGGAAGCCGATGCCGTGAACGAGTACCGCCCCGCCGGTTACGCCTGGAGCACCACCGTGCAGGACAACCCCGCCGTGACCCTGCATCTGATGGAGGATCAAAGCTACTGGCGGTATGACTCGCTGGTGAACGAGCCGATCAACAGCCCCATGCTGCTGGATGTGTATGGCACCGGGTACTTTTTCAGCCTGAACAACAGCTACCTTTCCAGCCTGTTCCGGGAACTGGGGCAGAACACCCCGGTGGAATATGATTACCGCGGGCTGCAGAACCGCACCCCGCTGGAAACGTTGTTCGGCGTGAAATACGCCCTCTGCGCACCGGATTCCACCGGGGCACTGCCCGCCTTATTTGACAGCCAGGCCGTGCAGGCAGCGGAAATCGGCGGCAGCACGGTTGCGGTTTACCCCAATACGGCGGCGCTGCCCATCGGCTATACGGCGCAAAACCAGATCAGCCGCGAAACCTATGACGCCCTGACCCCGCTGCAAAAGCAGGATGCCCTGCTGGACGGCGTAGTGCTGGAAGAAACCGGCCTGCTGCCCGAAGCGGAATTGACCGGCGATACGGTAAGCCCCGCAGCCGAAATGGAGCTGGACGGCGTGCAGCAGCTGGATGAAACCACCTACTATGCCCCGCAGGACGGCGGGCGCATTACCCTGACCGTTGCCCAGCCGGTGGCGGATTGTGAGACCGCCTTTGTGGTGCAGGGCATGCAGTACACGGCCACCAGCCCGCTGGATGCGATGAGCGAAGAAGAACTGAGCGCCATGAGCGCCCATGACCGCCGCAGCCTGCAAAAGCAGTATGCGCATTTCTGGCGCAAGGACAGTGTCTATCTACGCCTGCTCAGCAACATTGGTGAGGGCCGCATTGAGTATAACCGCCCCAACAGCCAGTATTACTGCGGCCGGCATGACTTTGTGTATAACTTTGGCACCAGTGATGAACCCTTGCAGCAGATCACGATTGTACTGCCCTTTGCGGGCTATTACCAGTTTGACCGCCTGGCGGTGGAATGCCAGAAGCTGGATACCGTTGCGGCCCGTGCGGAGAACCTTGGGGCCGAAAACCTGCAGAATGTGACCCTTGGCACCAACAGCCTGGGTGGAGAAATCACCACCACCCGCAGCAGCGTGCTGGTGGTGCAGCTGCCGTATTCTACTGGTTGGAGCGTGACGGTGGACGGTACCCCGGCCCAAGTGCTGCGGGCAGATACGGCTTTCCTCGGCGTGGCGCTGGAACCCGGCAGCCATACGGTGGCGTTTACCTACAAAACGCCCGGTCTTACCGCGGGGGCAGCGCTCAGTGCGGCAGGAGTGGTGCTGCTGGCGGCCATCTGGGCCGTGCCGGCCCTGCGCAAAAAGAGCAAAAAGCTTCGCAAATAACAAGCGCTTTACTTTTTAAGCATCACACGTTATAATACATTTTATCTAGGTGTAACTGAAAAGTCGAAAATTTAGCCTATTTCTACAATCGCAGCCGGATTCCGCGTTAAAAAGCCTTGGAATCCACAAAGGATTCCTGCGGCCTTTTGCCTTGAATCCGGCATGTGCTTGCGAAATAGTCGTCATTTTCTTTGTTTTCAGATACACCCCCTACATTTGCATTTTAGGAGTGGGAACACATGGAACGAGTTGAAATTGCATCGCTCTATAAGGCTACCCCGGCGGATGGTACCAAAGTTACTGTCTGCGGCTGGGCAAAAACCGTGCGCGATTCTAAAAAGATCGGTTTTATCTCTCTGGCAGACGGCAGCTGCTATAAGCCCGTGCAGATCGTTTTCCAGGCGGACAAGCTGGAAAACTATGCCGAGGTTGCAAAATCCGGCCTGTACACCAGCTTTGAAGTGACCGGCACCCTGGTGCTGACCCCCAACGCTAAGCAGCCGTTTGAGATCAACGCCGATACCGTTACGGTGCTGGGCACCTGCGGCAGCGATTACCCGCTGCAGAAAAACAAGATGGGCATGGATTACCTGCGCACCCTGACCCACCTGCGCCCCCGCACCAACACCTTTAACGCTGCGTTCCGTGTGCGCGGCCAGGCCGCTTATGCCCTGCATGAGTTCTTCCACAAGAACGGCTTTACCTATGTACACACCCCCATCTTTACCGGTTCTGACTGCGAAGGCGCAGGCGAGATGTTCCAGGTTACTACCCTGGACCTGAACGATGTGCCCAAGACCGAGGACGGCAAGGTGGATTACAGCAAGGACTTCTTCAAGCGCCCGGTCAACCTGACGGTTTCCGGCCAGCTGGAAGCCGAGGCCATGGCAATGGCCCTGGGCAAGGTTTACACCTTTGGCCCCACCTTCCGCGCAGAGAAGAGCTATGATACCCGCCATGCCGCAGAGTTCTGGATGATTGAGCCGGAAATGGCATTTGCTGACCTGAATACCTACATGGACACCGCCGAGGCCATGACCAAGTATGTCATCCGCTACCTGCTGGATAACTGCCCGGACGAGCTGGCATTCTTCAACCAGTTCTTTGATAAGGGCCTGATCGAGCGTCTGGAGCTGGTTGCCAACAGCGATTTTGCCCGCGTGAGCTACACCGATGCCATCGAACTGCTGAAAAAGAACGATGACAACTTCCAGTATAAAGTAAGCTGGGGCATTGACCTGCAGACCGAGCACGAGCGCTACCTGACCGAGCAGGTGTTCAAAAAGCCTGTGTTTGTTACCGATTACCCCAAAGAGATCAAGGCATTCTATATGCGCATGAACGAGGACGGCAAGACGGTTGCCGCCGCCGATATGCTGGTGCCCGGCATTGGCGAGCTGATCGGCGGTTCCCAGCGTGAGGAGCGCCTGGATGTGCTGCTGGCCCGCCTGGATGAACTGGGCCTGAAGCGCGAAGATTATGACTGGTACCTGGACCTGCGCCGTTTTGGCAGCGTAAAGCATGCCGGTTACGGCCTGGGCTTTGAGCGCCTGCTGATGTATGTCACCGGCATCCCCAACATCCGTGACGTCATTGCCTTCCCGCGCACCTGCGGCGGTTTTTAATGGGGGCGGTCAGCGAACCGCTGATCCAATGGTTTGAACTGAATCGAAGGCTCCTGCCTTTCCGGCAGGAGCCTTCGGCATATCATATCTGGGTCAGCGAGATCATGCTCCAGCAGACCCGCGTCTCGGCGGCGCTGCCCTATTACGAGCGTTTTGTGGCCGAACTGCCGGACCCCGCCGCCCTTGCCGCCTGCGACCCGGACAAGCTGCGCAAGCTGTGGCAGGGGCTGGGGTATTACAGCCGGGTGGCCAACATGCAAAAGGCGGCGCAGATCGTCTGCCAGCAGTACGGCGGCCAGCTTCCCGCAGATTATGCCGCCCTGCGCGCTCTGCCCGGCATTGGGGATTACACGGCTGGGGCTATTGCCTCCATTGCATTTGGCATCCCAGCCCCGGCGGTGGACGGCAACGTGCTGCGGGTATTTGCCCGGCTGGATAATAGCTCTGCCGATATTACCAAACCTGCCGCCAAGCGCGAGTTCACAGCCCGTGTGCTGGAAGAAATGCCCAAGGAATGCCCCGGCCCTTATAACGAGGCGTTGATGGAACTGGGGGCGCTGGTCTGCCTGCCCAACGGTGCGCCAAAGTGCGAGGTCTGCCCGCTGGCTGCTCAGTGCAAGGGCCGCGCTGCAGGCCGGGCCGAACAGCTGCCGGTCAAAACGGCTAAGCCGGAAAAAACGCTGGTGCCGGTCACGGCCGCGCTGATCACCGGGCCGCAGGGCGTGCTTTTGCAGCGCCGCCCGTCCAAAGGGCTGCTGGCCGGGCTGTGGCAGCCGCTTGCCTTTGAGGGTACCGCCATGGCCCAGTCGGAGCTGGACGCCGCGTTGCGCGCCATTGGCCTTTGTGTGCAGTGGCAGGCCCCGCTGCAAAGCACCCGCCATGTGTTCACCCATCGCATCTGGCAGATCAGCGGGTTTTGCGGCACAGCCGCAGGCCCGGCACCGGAGGGCTGCGTCTGGGCCAGCCGCGCGGAGCTGAACGGGGAATACGCGGTGCCAAGCGCATTTGCGGGCATTATGCGCCAGTGGCAGCCAGAATAAAAAGCAAGCAGTGGCAGGTGAAGAAATTTTCCGGAGACCATGCTGTGGAGAATGGTGCGGTATCACCTTAATACCTGAACCTTTTTGTGTGAAAAATTTACAAGGGAAAGATTGTATTCACCCGGTTAATCGGGTATAATATTTTACAGACCCATCCCTTTTAGAATACGCGGAGGAAAAGTATTATGATGAAGAAATCCACTTTTGGTGCCATTCTGGCGTTTTTGTTTGCTGCTGCCGGTGCCCTGACTGCCGCTGCGCTCTACCTGCGCCGCCGCGAAAAGGAACTGGACGAATACGAGCGCCTGCTGTACAGCGATGACGGCGACGATTATGACGATGACGACGAATATCTGCCCATCGACAATGAACCGACAGAAGCCGCCGAAGAAAAGGCTGCTGACGATGCTGAATAAGCCGGAACAGCCAGCAGAAAAGTGAAAATGGCCGGGCTTCGGCCCGGCTGTTCGTGTTTCTTGCAATCAGTAGTGATACTTATTAAATGATAAAAAGGGCTCAGATAAACCATAAGGCGCTGCTGAAAATAAGAAAAATGACGGCAGTGACTATAAAATCAGACTGAATTTCGATTTTTCTGCTGTGCCAAGGAAAGGGAACGCCATGAAAAAGCTCTTGCTGTGGCTGGTTATGGTGGTGGTTATGCTGGCGGTGCTGCTGGGCGGCGCCGGGTACGCCATGTACGCTATGACGGGCGATGACAAACTTCCCACGCAGCACCCCACTTTGGGCGATACGGAACTGGAACCGATCGGCTATGACTGGAGTGTGCCGGTGCTGGGCAATGTGCTGAACCGCACGTTTGAACAGCCCAGCACCCTGACGGTGCAAAAGCTGGGCGAAATGACGGAAGCTGCCCCGGAGCTGGTTTTGCCGGACTGGGCGCAGCGCACGACCCTTACGCTGAAAGATTCGGCCGGCAGCGTTGTGGTGCAGGGGGATGCCGCTGCCTTTGCGATGTATGCCTACCCCAAAAATGGCAGCTATGAGCTGACCCTGACCGCTTACCGCAACACAGCGGACCCCGGCGATGCCACCGGCTGGTACCGGTACTGTGCATCTTATACCATGAACATCCAGCCCAAGGCGGTGCTCAGCAGTGAACGCGTCAGCCAGGGCGGCGTGGCGGCACTGGTCATTACCGGCATTCTGGATGGCAGCGAGCCGACCGTGGAAACCGACCTGGGGGATGTATGGTTCCGCCCAGTGACCGGTGGGTATATGGGCTATATCCCGGTAACCTATAATGCCGAGGGCGGCCCCCATACCCTGACTGTGACCTGCGGCAGCCTGACCCAGGAGCTGACCCTGAACGTGATGCAGAGCGAGGCCAAAACTGTGGATGTGGCCGCCGAGGCAGACATACCGGGCGCAGCAACGGAATATAAAAATGCGATCTGGCCCCTTTACACACAGGGCAGCAGCGAAAAGCTGTGGCAGGGCAATTTTGCCTCGCCGGTGCCCAGTGCGATTCTGGCGGATTACGGCGCGCGGCTGCGCACCGATGGAACCATTACCGGCCGGGCAACTGGCATCAATTATAACGCCGCAGCGGGTACCGCTGTTACGGCACCGCAGGCGGGTACTGTGGTGTACGCCGGAACGCTGGCGCTGACCGGCGGCACTGTGGTGATTGACCATGGCTGCGGGGTTAAGAGCTATCTGTTTGGGCTGGATGCCGTAAAGGTGCAGCGTGGGCAGAGCCTTGCCCGCGGCGAAGAACTGGGCACCACCAGTGAGGAGCATACCCTGATCTGGGAGCTGCGCATTGGCAGCAAGTCCGTTGACCCTGCTGCCGCCCTGACGGGCAGCAGCGGCCTTTTGTACCGCGAAACAATGTAACAAAATAGAGTTAGAGCAACGATAAATCGCAAATGTTGGTGGAGAAAGCGATGGACGAAGAGAAGGTAACACAGACTGCGATGGAGCCGGCGCAGCAGCCAAAGCCCAAAGCCAGGGGCGGGCAACGCACGCAGGGCAAAACCGCTCCAGGCACGGGGCGAGGCAGGATGGCCAAACCCCATGCCAGCAATAGCAATACTGCGCACCGCAAAACGGGCACGCAAAAACAAAAAAGCGAACCCCAAAATACAAAATCCCCGCAAGAACCAAAAACGCGGGCGGAACAAGCCGAGCAGACCGAAGCTGCCGCCCCGGAACAGGTGGCAGCCAAGCCCAAAGCGCCGCGCAGCGGGCAGGCAGGCGGCAAACGCCGCCGCAAAAAGGCTGCCCCCAAGCCGGAAGCAAAACCGCAGCAATATGCTGAGCCCCGGCCGGAACCCCCGGAAGCGCCGGAAAAACCGCAAACGCCGGAACCTGCCGCTGTGGCCGAACCGGCTGAAGCAGCCGCCGCGCCGGAAATGCCGGAAAAGGCGGTGCAGGAACCCAAAGCCGCGCAGCTGCCCCAGGCCACGGAGCCGGAGGATGACGAACCGGAACTGACCCCGGAACAGCGCGCTGCAGCAGAGCGGCGCAAGGCGGAGATCACCCGAACGGTCCAGGTTTCGATTGAACAGATCGAGGATGCCGAAGCAGAACAGGCGGAGAAAGAGGCAGATACGCCGGAATCGACTGGCAGCAAAGTGGGCCGCGCCGTGCGGCTGTTGATCGGCTGGCTGCTGCTGGTGGTGCTGCTGGCGGGTATGATCGCCGCAGGCGGCATATACTGGCTGTACAAAAAAGCCACGCCGGATATGATTCCTGCCGTTACGGTAACAGTGGCGGGCCAGCAGCTGGACCCCGTGGCGTACCATTGGCAGGTGCCGGTGGCAGGCAACCACCTTAAGCGTACCTATGCCGAGACACTTTCCAGCACTCCCACAGCGCTGGAATCTGATTTTGGCAGCGGCACCATGACGCTGCGGGTGACCCCGGCGGACTGCAGCACCGAAGTGACCGTTAAGGACGAGAACAAGCAGGAAGTGTTCAGCGGCAGCGCCCAGGAATTTGCCGCCTACCGCTTTACCACGCCCGGCAGCTACACCGCCAAGCTGGTGGTCAGCAGCGGCGAGGGTTACCAGAGCGAACCGACAGTTTCGGGCCACCAGACCTATGAGTTCACATTTGATGTAACGATTAAGGCTACCGTGCGGCTGAATACCCAGGCTGTTACGCCGGGTGGCGTTGTGGCCGTAAAGGTAACGGGCCAGCAGACGGATACCAAGCCAAGCCTGACGGCAGAACTGCCGGATACCGGCTTCCGTGCCAGCGCGACCGGCGATGGCTGGGTGGCTTACCTGGCGGTTCCGCTGGAAACCGAGCCTGGCAGCTATACCATCAAGGTCACCGTGGACGGTGAGGTGCAGGAGCTTACCCTGAACGTGAGCAAGAGCGCCGCATCTTTTCGGGATTATACTTCCAAGTCCAGGCTGGTCACACCGTATGTCGGCGCGGATGATACCCCGCAGGAGGTGCTGGACCTGCTGGATACGGCATCGGATACCATCTACTGGGCGGACACTGGGTTTGCTTCGCCGTTCAGCGATAAGGTGGAGGTCACCCTGCCGTATGGCCTGACCGAATATGTCAACCGTACCCAGACCGAGCGCAAGAACAACACCGGTACCGGCCGCACCAGCATCAATGTGGTGCTTTCCGGCAGGTGCGACCTGATTGCCCCGGCGGGCGGCAAGGTACTGCTGGCGGAAAAATTGCCCAATGTGGGCAATACGCTGGTGATCGAGCACGGCGCGGGCGTAAAGACTATTTACTATGGCCTGCGCAGGCTGACGGTAGAAAAAGGTGCAATCGTGGCCCAGGGCGATGCCCTTGGCACCACCGACAAAGCTACCGTAGTGGAAGTGCGCGTGGGCAAAACCCCCGTGGAGCCGCTGCGTATCCTGCGCGGTCAGTGCGATGCCCTGCGCAGCTATTAAAACGGAGCATAACCAATAAATAGAAAAATTCCCCTGTCTGTATTCATTGTGATGCAGGCGGGGGAACTTTTTTGCGGCAGGCGTTTTTGATGTTCTGACGGAACCATGCCGCCCACCCCGGCATAACATGGAACAAACGGCCAGATACAACACCGGGGGGAAGCATTATGGCGGCAGCATGTAATTTGACTTTTTGTGTGGTTGGGCGGGATGCCCGCCAACTGGCGGCGGCGCGGGCGCTGCAGAACAGCGGCTATACCGTTCTGGGGGCAGAGGGGGCCGGGCAGGCGGATTACATCCTGCTGCCTATGCCGATGGATGCCGAGGCGGCGGATCTTGCCCGCATCCTGCGCGCCGCCCGCCCCGGTACGCTGGCCCTTGGCGGGCGCATCAGCGAACCGGTGCGCAAAGCGGCGCAGGCCGCCGGGGTGGAGTTGGTGGATTACTTTTTGCGGCCGGAGCTAGCCTGCCTGAACGCAGTACCCACTGCGGAAGGGTGCCTGGCCCTGCTGATGCAGCTGCGCCAGCGCACGATATGGGAAAGTGAGTTCCTAGTGTTGGGGTATGGGCGCATTGGGCGGGCGGTGGCCCGGCGGCTGCAGGCATTGGGCGGGCAGGTGACCATTGCCGCCCGCGCGCCGGAACAGCGGGCCGCAGCGCGCTGCGCGGGGCTGCATGCCGCACCGCTGACCGCGTTGGAACAGCTTCTGCCGCACTTTGATGCGGTCATCAACACCATACCGGCCCCGGTGCTGGGGGCGGCCCAGCTGCGCTGCCTGCCCAGGGGGGCGCTGATCCTGGACCTTGCCAGCCGCCCCGGCGGAACGGATTTTGCCGCCGCGCGGGAACTGGGCCTGCGTGCGGAACATGCCTTGAGCCTGCCCGCCCGCTGTGCGCCCGAAACCGCCGGTGCGCTGGTGGCGCATACCGTGGAAGTGATTTTACAGGAGCGTGCTGCCACGGCCCGCAGCGAAAGGGGAGTGAGCTGATGAATTCCAGCCTGGAACCGCCGCGCACGGTGGTGTTTGCCCTGTGCGGCAGCTTTTGCACATTCGAAACGGTTCTGCCGCAAATCATCCGCCTGCGCGCCTGCGGGTGGGAAGTACTGCCGATGCTGAGCTATGCGGCGTCGGCGCTGGATACCCGCTTTGGCCGCGCGGCAGATTGGAAGCAGCGCCTGGAGGAAGCCACCGGCCACCGCCCGCTGGAGGATCTGCGGGAAGCGGAACCACTTGGCCCCAAGCATATGGCACAGGCACTTGTCATTGCCCCCTGTACCGGCACAACGATGGCGCTGCTGGCGGCGGGCATCAGCGCAACGCCGGTCACGCTGGCGGCCAAAAGCATGCTGCGCGGCGGCAGGCCGGTGGTGATCGGGGTATCCACCAACGATGGGCTTTCCGGCAGCGTGGGAGCGCTGGCGGCGCTGCTGCAGCGCAAAAATTATTATTTCATTCCCTTTGGCCAGGACGACAGCTACAAAAAGCCCTGCAGCCTGAAAGCGGATTTTACCCAGCTGCCAGATACGCTGGAAGCCGCTCTGCGCGGGGTGCAGCTGCAGCCGATTTTGCTGTAAAACCCGTGGAACAGAGCTGTTTTGTGCGGGTGCGGCATATGATAGAAAAGGGCGCTTTGGTGTGGGAACAAAGAGGGGCGGTGCGGCAATGGAATATATCGAAGTAACAGGCGGGAACCCGCTGCGGGGGAGCATCCGCCCGGCAGCGGCCAAAAACAGCGTGCTGCCCCTTTTGGCGGCAACGCTGCTGTGTGCGCAGCCCTGCACCCTGCGCCGGGTGCCCCTGCTGCGGGATGTGCAGACCAGTTTGGATCTGCTGCGGGCTGTGGGCAGTGGGGCGGCCTGGGCCGGGCAGGACCTTGTCACCCAGCCAGCCCGGCAGATCAGCGGGCGGGTGCCCACGGCGTTGGCGGGGGCTATGCGGGGGTCGGTGTTTTACCTGGCACCGCTGTTGACCCGCGCGGGCTGGGCAGAGCTGCCGCTGCCCGGCGGGTGCAGACTGGGGCCGCGGCCCATTGATATCCACCTGGCCGGGCTGACGGCCATGGGGGCACAGGTGTGCGCGGCGGCAGAGTGCGTGGTGCTGCGCCGCCACGGCGTTTTGCGTGGTACGGATTTTGCTCTGCGCCTGCCCAGCGTGGGAGCAACCCTGACCCTGATGCTGGCGGCTTGCTGTGCGGCGGGCGTTACCACCCTGCGCGGTGCGGCGTGCGAGCCGGAAATTGCGGATACCGCCGCTTTTTTGAACGCCTGCGGGGCAAAGATCACGGGGGCGGGTACGCCGGTGGTCTGTATCCGAGGTACCGGCGGCGAGCTGTTGGACGGCTGTGTGCATACCGTGCTGCCGGACCGCATTGCCGCAGCGACTTATGCGGCAGCCGCCGCCATTGCAGGCGGGCGGGTGACGGTAACGCAGTGCAGTCCGGTGTGGCTGGCGGCGTTTCTGGACTTTTTGCAGGGCAGCGGCTGCGAGGTTGCCCGCGGGGAAAATGAGTTTAGCATCACGCGAGATCAGGATACAAAGCTGCGCGGCGGTCAGGAACTTGTAGCGGCTGCTTACCCTGGCCTTGCCACAGATACTGCCCCGCTGGCTGCAGCGGTGCTGCTGGGGGCGGAGGGAGCATCCCGCATTTATGACGGCCTGTTCCAAAACCGCTTTGCCTGTGCGCAGGGCTTTGCCGCCCTGGGGGCTGATGCCCGCAGCGAGGGACGGCTGCTGTACCTTGGCGGCAGCGCAAAATTGCATGGTGCCACTGTGACTGCACCAGACCTGCGGGGCGGGGCAGCACTGGTGCTGGCGGGCCTTGGTGTGGGGGACGGGAGCTGCGTGCGGGTGCTGGATGCCGGACATATCCGGCGCGGCTATGCCGACCTGGCGGGGGATCTGCGCCGACTGGGGGCCGACTGCCGGGCAGGCCGCACCGGGACAGAAGCTGGCAGACAGACGAAAAAACTGTAAAAATATTGTCATAATTCACCAAAGCTCCGCAAAACCTGCGGGGCTTTTTGTGATACAAATAAATGCGAGCATCTATTTTTTGGCTTTTTAGCGTGTGGGTATTGAAATTATTCGCAAAATTTGTTATTCTTATAAACAGTTATATGCGATATCTTAGGAAGAGCTGGCTGCACCGCAACGCGCGTAAGCAAAGTTTGGGGTGTGGGGCGGCGCTTCCTTTATGAGGGTCAGTGTGTCCGCTGGCGGAAATCCGGCCCTGTTGCATTTGCAATTTTATATTCTTTAGGGGGATACACTTATGGCGTTCGTTCTCGATGAAGAGATGCAGAATGTAACCAACATTAAGGTTATCGGTGTTGGCGGCGGCGGCGGCAATGCTGTGAACCGCATGGTTGAAGCTGGCCTGAATGGCGTTGAATTTGTAGCAATGAATACCGACCAGCAGGCACTGGTCAACTCCAAGGCTACCCAGAAGGTTCAGCTTGGCGCAAAGCTGACCAAGGGCCGCGGCGCTGGTGCTGACCCGGAGGTCGGCCAGCGTGCAGCGGAGGAAAGCAAGGATGAGATCGCCAATGCACTGAAAGGTGCCCAGATGGTGTTCATCACCGCTGGCATGGGCGGCGGCACCGGCACCGGCGCTGCACCGGTCGTGGCCGAAACGGCCCATGACCTGGGCATCCTGACCGTCGGTATTGTCACCAAGCCCTTTGCCTTTGAGGGCAAGCGCAAGATGAGCATGGCAGAACAGGGTATTGCCAACCTGATGATGCATGTAGACAGCCTGATCGTGATCCCGAACGAGCGGCTGAAGCTCATCAGCCAGGAAAAGATCACTCTGATGAACGCTTTTGAAGCAGCCGATAACGTGCTGCGCCAGGGCGTTGAGAGCATCTCCAGCCTGATCAATGTTCCCGCTTTCATCAACCTCGACTTTGCTGACGTCCGTTCCATCATGAAGGATGCTGGCTTTGCCCACATGGGCGTTGGCGTTGCCAAGGGTGCAGGCAAGGCAGAAAACGCTGCCAAGGCTGCAATCTCCAGCCCGCTGCTGGAAACCAGCATTGCCGGTGCACGCGGCGTTATCATCAACATTACCTCCAGCCCGGATATCGGCCTGGACGATGTTGAGACTGCTGCTTCCATGATCACCCAGAGTGCACATCCCGATGCGAACATCATTTGGGGTACTGCGTTTGACGAGCGCCTGCAGGATGAGATGAGCATTACCGTTGTGGCTACCGGCTTTGAAAGCACGCCTGGCGTGGACGAGCCCATCCAGGCTGTTGTGAACGCCCAGCGCGCTGCCGCAGGCGCTGCACCTGCTGCTGCCCCGGCTGCACCGCGCCCGGCCGCTGCACCTGCTCCGGCTCCCGCCCCGGCCCCGGCCGCTGATCCGGTCATCCCCAACCCGGTATTCAGCAATGTGTTCAACCCCAATGTTGACACCCCGGTTTCCACCGCCCCCGCTGCCAAGGAAGATGACAGCAACGAAGATGACGGTGATTACTTCAACGATCTGCTCAGCATCCTGAACAAGCGTTCCTGATCGCTGCGCGTTCTCGATCCTTTGCGGCTGCGGGCAGGCATGCTCGCATAAAAAACAAAACGGCCCGCTGACCAGTTTAGGAGGAAAGCTATGCCCAGCAGCCAAACCTTATCAGCCCTGCAGGAAAAAGGGTTCCGAACCACGTTCCGGGGCTTTGATAAAAATGATGTGCTGGCTTACCTCAATGCGCTGGACAACGAAAACCGGCAGCACAGCGCAGAGCAGGAAGAGCAGATTGCCCAGCTGCAGGCCCAGCTGGATAAAATGCGCTCTGAACAGTCCGCTGCACGTGCCTGTGTGGAAAAGCTGCAAAGCGATCTTTCAGCCGCTAACCAGCGCGCCGAAGCTGCGGAAAAATCGGCTGCCGAGGTGGTCGCCCGTGCCAAATCGGTAGAAGAGCGCGCCACGGCAAACCTGAGCCGCAATAAAGAAAATCAGCAGGCTGTGGTGGAATGGCAGTTCCGTTGCCGCGATCTGCAAAAACAGATCGACGAGTACGAAAAGCAGATTGCTGAATACGAGGCGATGATCCCCAAAGGCGGTATGCCTGCCCCCAAGCAGGAACCGGCCCCCGCACCTCAGCCTGCCCCGCAGGAAAAGCCGGAGCCGGCCCCGGAACCGAAGGCACCCCAGGCTGATGTGACCGAGGAAGCCCGCATTGAGGCCCGTCAGATTTTGATGGAAGCCCGCCTGAAAGCCGATGCGGCCGAAGAACGCCTGAAACAGCAGGCTGAAGAGCAGCAGGGCCGCATGACAGAGCATGCCCGCGATTTGGCCGCAAGCCTTGCCATGCTGCGTGAGCGTGTGACCCGCGTGGATGAACGCCTGAGCGCCGCCACTGCGGACCTGGATGATGCCACCACGGCAATTTATCAGGCACTGGATGCAACCGGTGCAGATTTTGAAGCCTTTGGTGCGGAGCTGCGCCACTTTGGAGAGAACGCCGCAAAGGAAAATTATCCCGCTGCCCAGGCAAAGGTGCGCCATAATAAGTCTGCTCAGCCAGCTGCCAAACGGGTGCGCCCTGTGCGCAGCCAGCCGCAGGTGCAGGCCAATAATGCAAACACCCACCGCCTGCGCCGCGCAGGTGATACCCGCCGCAGTGTGAGCCAGGACCTGAATGCCGAGCTGGAACGTTTGAATCAGCCGGCGGCCGCAAGAAAGTAAATACATAACCCGGCAGCCCGCGGAGCCTTGGTTTCGCGGGCTGCTTTTGTATTTGACCTGCAAAGTGTGGAAGTGCCGGATGCCCGCAGTGTTGTGTGACTGCGTGGAGTGTAACGGTTCACCCTTGTGAAATAAGCCGCATAAGGGTTGTACAAGAGCAGGACAACACGAACAAAATAAATACTTTGTATAAAATGATTTTATATAAACAAATTGTATAAACAGATAAAGGGCGAAAGGAGGCCCCCGATGGGAAAAATTCAGTTCCCGAACCTTCGCGCACTCCCGGCCGGTCCACGCTGGCTGGCGTATGGCGTGCTGCTGCTGTGTGCCATTCTGGTGGGCGGTGTGATCACAGCCTATGGCGGCATGCTGCTGGTGGTGCTGATGTGGGCTGTCTGCATGGGCGGGCTGTGCCTGCTGCTGCACTTTACCTGGCAGACGGTGTTCCCCGGTCAGAGGGTAGCACAGGATAAAACGTTCCTGCGCAGTTGGCTGGCTGGCTCCGCTGTGGGCGTTGCGGTCATCGCTGCACTGGTGTGCTACCGCCAAACGGTGTACAGTGATGACGCGATCAACTATTTTGCCAAGCAGACACTGCTGTTCGGCAGCTTTGGTCAAAGCGGATTTTACGGCATTCATGTGCTGCTGGAAAGCCTGTTGACGGCGGACTATAAGATGTTCATGAATCTCTTTATCAGTGTGCCGTATCTCTTTACCGGGCGCAGCATCAATGCGTTTATGGTGTGCTATGCCATCACCTGCTTTGTGCCCATGTGGTTTGCGCTGCTGATGGGCGCAAAGTACCTGGCCCAGCAGTTGCCCGCTTGCCATACGGCGCTGTATTACCCGCTGTGTATGGCGGTTATGGTGCTGTGGCCCATGTTTTTGTGGCCTGCCACCCACGGCATGCCGGATGCCTTTGGCCTGACTTTTGCCGCAGTGATCGCCCTGCTGTGCGCGGATTACCGGTTTGAAACGCTGCCCTGGCCGCGGCTGTTGGCGATTTTTGCTGCAACGTTTGCCCTGATCCTGACCCGGCGCTGGTACATGTTCTGGATCTTGGCGTTTTATGCTGTGTATGTGCTGGCGGTGCTGGTGGGGGCGGTGCGCCGCAAAACGCTGGGGAGTACCCTCAAACATATGCTGCTGTTCGGCGTGCCCAGCGCTGTGATCATCGTGGGGGCGCTGCTGCCCACCTTCAAAACCATCCTGACAACCGACTACGCCGATATTTACGGCGCTTACTACGGCGGCGGCTTTGGCAACAACTGCCTGGGCCAGCTGCGCACCCAGGGACTGATCTGGCTGGTGCTCTGCGCGGCAGGATTGGTGTGGCTGCTGTATTGCCGCAGCACCCGTGCACAGGCTATTGTAGCCGCCGCGGCCAGCCTGGGGGCGATGGTGCTGTTTACCCGTACTCAGTCCCTGGGCGACCACCAGAGCCTGATCCTTGCGCCTTTTTACCTGTTGATGCTGTTTGGCCTGTGCGCCAAACTGACCCAGCAAAAGGCAAAGCCCTGGCTGCGCAATGCTGCGGCGGGTGTTCTGGCCGTATTTTTGGTGGTCAACTTCGGCAACGCCCTGCGTCTGCCCGGTAAGAACGTGCAGACCCTGGCCCTGAGCAGCGAAAGCCTGGACCTGACCCGCCGCACCGACCTGGCCCAGATGCGCGCCGTGACAGATTTTGTGCTGGAGCATTGCACCGAGGACCAGACCGTTTACATCAATATGGATTCCAATGGTTACAGCGGCACTACCTTTGCCTACAGTGACCCGGCCCACCCCCAGCTGCAAACGATGATCCTGTGGGAGAGCAGTGTGCCCTCCACCCATGGCTTCCCCACGGGAATCTGGACGTCAGAATATGTGATGGTGACCGATCGTGTGGATGAGGGCGGCATTGTCGGCCCCATCAACGCAGCGCTGCGCACCCAAAGCCCTGCTGCCGTCCATTATGAATATGTGACCGAGTTCCCGCTGGACGGCATTACCCTGTATTGCTACCGCCGCACAGCCCGGCCGGATGCAGAGGAAGCCGATTACTTCAAGCAGGTGTTTGCCGAATACGACGCCCGCTGGCCGGAAATCTTCAGCCAGAGAATTGACGAATATATGCAAAGCGTGCAGTAAGCAATAAGGGCAATACCGCATAATTCTAAGTGCCGATACGGCGAG